>Ga0102815_10000535_pt1 | contig 25438 bp, 18 predicted proteins | sample ColrivemetaGS759_FD_79113 | JGI IMG/M metagenome (GOLD analysis project Ga0102815, IMG submission 79113) | Estuarine microbial communities from the Columbia River estuary - Ebb tide ETM metaG S.759 | ecosystem: Environmental > Aquatic > Marine > Intertidal zone > Estuary | place: USA: Columbia... | reverse complement strand
GACGCCGAGCGCCAGCGGGATAGCGAAGAGCAGCGCGAGGGGGCGTCGTATGGAGCGAGTGGAGCGATTCATGATGTGGAGAGCGTGTGGTTGCTCGAGGGGGCGGATTGGGCTCGGCGGGAGGGCTCGGCGGGAGGGCTCAGCGGGAGGGCTCGCTGAGCGGGCTTGGGTCCCGGGGGCTGGAGGCGGGGCTTCTGGGGACAGGGTCACCCGGAGTGGGACGTGGAGGCCGGTGGGTGGCAGGTGCGGTGCACTCGGGGCGAAGAGACGGTCCGAGCCGCGTCACCCCTGGTCAGTGCCATGGCTGAAGGTCAACGCTGCCGTCTTCCGGACCCGGGCGGCAGTGGTTCCCACAGCGTGGACCACTCAGGCTAAGGGGGCCCCTCCTGCCGTTGTCCGCGTCGGGTGACCGGGAGCACTCGCCGAAGGGGGCGGGGTTCAACATCGTCTTCATTGCTGCCTTGGTCTTCGCCTTCGGCTCGTTCCAGCGGGCTTGGTGTTCATCCGGCCCGCCGCCCCCGGAACCTTGAGCGTGGGTGCCGCAGTCGTCAATGCCCAGAACCCGACCTTTGCAAAGCGCGATCAGTGGACCCAGGCCGCACCTGGGGCGATCGGTCCGCGACGGGGGGGGCGCGGACATTGTGGGGAGGTGGGGCGAGCGAGGTGCCTCCCTGGCCGTCTCTCGGCGAGAACGGTCGACTGGGAGGGGCAGCGGTGCGGCCCGCAAGGGCGGAGCCAGAACTCGCTTCCTGGCGCTCAGCGGCGCCGCGGCGCCCACCGAGAAAGAGGACGCGGGAGGTGGCCGAAATGTATCGGCCACCTCCCGCGTTCAAGGAGACTCAGTCAGCGATCCGCCTCAGCGGCCGCCGCGCCCACCGCGGCCGCCGCCGGTGTCGCCGCCGCCGCGTCCGCCCCAGCCCCGGTTGGAGTTGGACTCCTCGTATTGCTCGTACTGGCTCGGGGAGAGGATCCCCTGGACCGCCGTGTTCGTGTCGTCACGGAGGCCGGTCCACATCTCACGCATGCTGCCCATGTCGAGTCCCGAGTCCCGGGCCTCGCGCATGGACTGGCGCATCTCGTCGACCTTCACCGTCTGGTTCTGGAAGATGCCACGCATGGAGTCGACCTGGGTCTGATCGAGGCCAAGGTCCGTCTGGAGCTTGGCGAGGCGATCCTCCATGCGCTTGGCCTCGGCGTCGGCCCTTCGCTGCTGCCGCTCCTGATCCTCGCGCTCCTCGCGCATCTCGATCACGTTGGCTACGGCGGACTCGAGGGAGGGGCTCGCGATGCTGGCCGGGGCGCCTTCGACTGAGCCGAGAATGTCATTCACGACGTTCTCGATCTCGCTGCGGTCGAGGCTCGCAGCCATCCGCCCGGTGCCCGAGATGGGCGCCAGGCTCTCCGTGCTCTCGAGATCTTCCACGCGCTGGGAGAGGCTTGAAATCGAGAGTCCGAGGTCGTCGATAGCCGCGAGAATTTCGGAGCCAGCGGACGCGGCCTGAGCCGCTTCAGGACCCGGCGCGGGGGCGAGCAGGACGGTCGCGCCGATGGCGCTGACGCCCCCCGCGAGGACGCTGCCGAGGAGGATGAGGGGAGTGCTGTTGGACATGGCTATTGGGTTGGAAGGTGTGGTGTTGTTCGTGGTGTGGGTCAGTCGTCGCTCTCGGCCTTGCCGGTGGCGACGTCGACGTTGACTTCGAGGGTGGTCTCGGTGGAGCGACTCATCTCCATGAGTCCGCGCTGGGTCTCGCGCTCCATCTCCATGTCGACCTGGTAGGACCCCTCGAAGCGGAGGGCCACCGGCCGCTCCTCTTCGATGCTCCAGAGCAGGGCACCCTCGAATTCACCGGTGTAGGTGGACTCCTGTGGGGCGGGAGCCGAGGGGGGCAGGAGCTGGCCGCCGCGGCCGCCACGACCGCCGCGCTGGCGAGCCTCCATGGCGCCTTCGACCTCGATCTCGAGGGAGATCACCGCGCACTCCAGTCCGCCGGCCTCCTCCGTCTCTTCAGTGAGGGTCGCGGTGATGGACCACTCGCCGCCTGCGATGGCGCCGAGGCCGGTCCGCGGGCTGCCGCCGCGCATGCCGCCGCGGCCACCGCGGCCTCCGCGCCCCTCGCCGCCGCCTTCGCCGCCGCGCTGGGGGCGATCGATGAGCTTGCCTTCGAGCGGCGCGCCGAGGGCGATCATCAGCGCCTCGCCCTCGATGTCCCAGGTCGCGCCCGGCTCGATGGCCTCCTCGGGGAGCAGGGTGTCGAGGGGCAGCGAGAGGCGGTGCCCCTCGAGGCGGCCCTCCCCCTCGGGCTCCTCGCCGTCGACGATCTCGACCTCGGACTCGTCGTCCTCGCCCGAGATCAGGATGGTGAGTCCGTCGAAGCTGCTCTCGGCCTCCATCTCCATGGGGCCGTCGCGGCCCTCGCGCTCGGTGCTGGCGCTGACCTCGTCGAAGGAGCGCTCGACCTTGGTGGGGACGCCGTCCTTCACCTCCTTGGCCGTGTCGGTGTAGGAGTAGCTCATGGACGTCGAGCTACCACCGCCGCCGAAGCCGCGGCCCTCCATGGGCTCCCCGTCGATGTACATCTCCGAGCTGAGGGTCTCGTTGGCGGACTCCACCGCGACGCTGACCTCGAAGGTCCGCTCGGTGGAGTAGCGGGTGGCGAAGGTGGCCTCGATGAGGACGCCGGCGGCTGCGGACGCTGCGAGCGCCACGGTCCCGATGGTGAAGGTGGAGGTGCTGAACATGTTCTTGGGTTGGTCGCGGTGCTTGGAGCGGGCTGCCAGGGGCCCCCTGGGCACAGGCCCCGGGCTCCTCTTGATCTATCGGTGCATTGGAACCGATTCCGCCCCCTGTCGTTCCGCAAGGATCCTCCCAGAGCACTCCCTTGGCGCTGGCAGTAGGGGGCGTGTTGCCAGCGGTCACCTGCCGGGGGTACCGGTGCTCGCTCGGCCCCCCCGTCGGCGCATCTGTGGAGGCCGTTCGGGCAAGCTGGAGTGTTGCGCAAGTGTAAGGCCGCCCCGGGGGCCGTGCCGCCCCTGATGGGGCGTGCCGGCCTCAGCGCAGGGACCTGCGGACGATCGCCATACGTGTCCGGCTGACCGGGACCGTCGCGCCTCCCTCAAGGGTGAGCCGACCCGTACCGGACGTCGAGCTGGCGAGGGCGCGTACCGCTCGCCGACGGATGATCGCGGAGCGATGGACTCGCAGGAAGTCAGCCTCGGGAAGCCGCTTCTCCACGTGGCTCATGGAGGCACGCATGAGCTGAGTGCGCCCGTCGGTCCCGTGGATCTTCACGTACTGATCTGCTGCCTCGACCCAGAGGATCTCATCGAAGGGGATCATCACCATCTTGCCTTCGCGGTGGATCACGAGGCGATCCTCACCGCGCTCCTCGAGCAGCCCCTCGAGCCGCGCCTGGCCAGGGTCCGGCCCTTCCGCCTGCCGACGCTCCCGCGCACGGGCGAGAGCCCGGGTGAAGCGTGCGTCGTCGAAGGGCTTCAGCAGGTAATCCACCGCGTGGAGCTCGAAGGCCTCCACGGCGTGGTCGTCATGGGCCGTGGCAAAGACCACGAGGGGGCGGGAGTCCGGTTCGAGTGCGGCCACAACATCGAGGCCGGAGCCGCCCGGCATCCGGATGTCGAGGACGAGGAGGTCGGGGGAGAGCTCCAGGGTCAGGCGCAGGGCATCCTCGCCGTTGCTGCAGGCGCCCACGAGCTCGAGGGATGGGTCGTCGGCGATGAGCCGACGGAGGAACTCCAGGGCGTGGGGCTCGTCGTCCGCGCACAGGACCCGCAGGGTGTTGGTCATCCGAGCGTCTCCCCGATGGGCCCGCCCGAGGAGCCTCCAGGAGGCTCCTCGACCGACGGCGCGGCGCCACCCTCGGCGGGGTGTTCGGGCTCGAGATCGTCCAGGGGAATGCGGACCTGCGCGCGCGTCCCCCCCGCCTCCATGGCGCCGATCTTGAAGCTGGCTTCGTCCTCAAAGAGGGTGGCGAGTCGGGTACGGACGTGCTCAAGCCCGACGCCATCGGGGCTCCCCGGCTGGAACCCCGGGCCGTCGTCTTCGATGTCGATGAGGAGCTGCGTGCCGTCGTCGTTCGCGGTCGCTCGAAGGCGGACGGTCCCGCCGTGCTTGGAGACGGCGACGCCATGCTTGATAGCGTTCTCCACCAGAGGCTGTGTGATGAAGGCGGGGACCTCCGCAGCAGCCAGCTCCGCCGGGATGTACAGCTCGAGCCGGAGGCGATCACCGAGCCGCAGCTGCTCGACTTCCAGGTAGCGCTCGGCCAGCTCGATCTCCCTGGCGAGGGTGACGAATTGCTCGGGGCCCGCGTCCAGGGAAGTGCGGAGGAGATCACCGACCCGGGCCAGGGCGCTCAATGCCTCGGCGGGCTGCTCCGCCCGGATCATCCCGCCGACGGAGTGGAGGGCGTTGAACAGGAAGTGGGGGTGGAGCTGACCCTTCAGCGCCGAGAGCTGCGCTGACGTCAGCGCCGCCTGGAGCTGGCTGGCGCGCAGCTCCAGGGCGGCCGCCTCGCGGTCCTTGGTCCGCCCGACCAGGAAGGCGCGGGCTCCCAGCCCGAGCCCGATGAGCGCAAAGTAGATCAGCGCGTAGCGGGGCACGCGGAGCGTCCAGCGCCGCTCGAAGTCGAGCAGCACGTCGCCGGTGACGAAGCCAGTGGCGGCGGTCAGTCCGCCCCCGCGCCGCCGGTCCCCCCGGCCGCGCCGGGCCGCCGCGCGCTCGCGGGCCTGAGCCGCCGTGAGCGCAGCCCCTTGTTCTCCCGCCACGGCGTCACCGCTGGCGGTCTCACCGGGGGCGGTACGCGAGCCGGCGGAGTCCCTGCCCGCTGAACCCCGGCCCGCTGAACCCCGGCCCGCTGAACCCCGGTCTGCTGAGCTCCGGTCTGCTGAGCTCCGGCCCGCCGAGCTCCCGCCAGTTGAGGCCATGCCATCTAGGGGCGCGGTCTCCGCGCCGCGGATCTCCTCGCTGTGGCTTCCTTCGGGGGAGGGGCCCGCTGCGGGCGGCTCCTCGCCGCCGTCCCTCGCGTTGGAACCGGCCTCGGAGTCATGGGAGCCGTCTGCTGGCACCGACCCCGAGGGTCCCGGGGACTCTGATGCTCCGAGGGAGTCCTCCGGCGCGCCTGATCTCCAGCCGCGCTCCCAGGGGGGGCGCCTGCGGGTGGACCTTGGATCCGCCTGGTCGAGGACTCGCTCGCGGAAGTGCTCGGTGCGGTCGGGGCCCTGGACCCAGGCGGTGAGCGAGTTCTCCAGGACGAGGAAGAGTGAAGCGACCAGCGCCGCGATCGGGAGGTGGCACGCGAGGCCCATGGGCCAGCCGGGGACCCTGCGCATGATGGCGCCGGCCAGGGAGGAGAGCGGGAGGATGAGGATGGCCCAGGCCGACCAGATCACCCCCTGCCGCAGCACGAGGTCATGCTCGGTCGGTCCTCCCCCCCAGGCTCGAAGGAGCTCCACCTCGCCGAAGGAGGTCGCCGCCGTCGCGACGAGGGTGGCCACAGCGAGCAGGAGGGCGAGTCGAAGGGGGCGCCTCAGCCACGACTCGAGGCCCGCGAGGGCGACGCTCCCGGAGGGCGCTGCGTGGGTCTCGGCGCTGGACTTCATGCTATTAGTATCGCACGTCCTCGGCTCCGGTCCCAACACGCTGCGGCCCGCCCACGACAATGGTCGGCGCCACAGGTGGGGCGAAGGGGGAGCATCAAGGGCTCTACCGCCCCGTTTTCGGGCCCGCCGCCGGTAAGATCTGGGCATGGTCCACCACCCGGCGAGTGCTTCGGGCGCCACCGAGCTGCGCACATTCATGCAGTCCGTCCTCGAGGACATCCGCGTCCTCGAGCGGATGATCGATGAGGGGATGATCGAGCGTGACGTGCGCCGGATCGGCGCGGAGCAGGAGCTGTTCCTCGTGGACGAGGCCTGGCGTCCGATCCCGATCCAGTCGGCCATGTTGGACCGCCTCGGCAAGACCAGCTCGAGCTTCACTCCGGAGCTGGCCAGCTTCAACATCGAGGCCAACCTGCAGCCGCAGGTGCTCTCGCCCACGTGCCTGACAGACATGCACGCGGAGCTGGACGGCCTCATGCGGCAGGCTCGTTCGGCGGCCCAGGCCGAGGGCGGCCAGATCCTGAACTGCGGCATCCTCCCGACGCTCGCCCAGTCGGACCTCTCCCTGGCCAACATGGCGGAGAACGCGCGCTACCGCCAGCTGAACCAGGTGATGTCGGATCGGCGCGGTGGCCGCTTTGAGAGCCTGATCAAGGGGCTCGACGAGCTCCGCGTGGTGCACGACAACGTGATGATGGAGGCCTGTAACACCTCCTTCCAGGTGCACTTCCAGGTGGGCGCTGAGGAGTTCGCGAACCTGTACAACCTGGCGCAGCTGGTCACGGGGCCCGTGCTCGCCGCGGCGGTCAACTCTCCTGTCTTGCTGCAGCACCGCCTCTGGCACGAGACCCGGGTGGCGCTCTTCGCCCAGTCCCTCGACATCCGCAACGCGTCGCAGATGGCGAGGAACACACGCCAGCGAGTGACGTTCGGTGACCGCTGGGTCGAGGGCGGCGTGCTCGACATCTTCAGGGAGGACGTGTCGCGCTTCCGGCTCCTGCTCGGCGGCGACACCAGGGGCAGCTCCATGGAGGCCCTCGAGCGCGGCGAGGTCCCGACGCTGGACGCGCTCCGCCTGCACAACGGCACGGTCTATCGCTGGAACCGGCCCTGCTACGGGATCTCCGACGGCAAGCCGCACCTGCGCATCGAGAACCGCGTGCTGCCCGCGGGTCCCACGGTGGAGGACCAGATCGCGAACACAGCCTTCTACCTGGGCTTGATGATCGCCTTCGGTGAGGAGCTCGACGACGTGCGGCGCGTCATGGAGTTCGACGACGCCAAGGGCAACTTCATGGCCGCAGCGCGCTACGGGCTCTCCGCCGAGCTGCGCTGGCTCGGTGGCCAGCGCGTCAGCGCACGCGACCTGATCCTCTCGGACCTGCTCCCGCGCGCCCGGGAGGGGCTCGCCTTCAAGGGCATCGAGCGGGGCTCGGCGGACCGCTACCTCGACCTCATCGAGGAGCGGGTGTCGAGCGGGAGGACGGGCGCCCAGTGGGCCCTGGATTCACTGGCCCGAATGGGGACCCGCGGGACCCTGGACGAGCGACATCGCGCGCTCGCGTCGGCCACCTACGCGCGTCAGACGGCCGGCCTCCCGGTCCACAAGTGGGCGCTCGCGGACCTCGACGAGATCTCCGATTGGCGCCATAGCTTCCGGACGGTGGGGCAGATCATGAGCCGGGACCTCTTCACCCTGCACCCCGAGGACGTGATCGACCTCGCCGCCAGCCTGATGGACTGGGAGCACATCCGCTACGTCCCGGTGGAGGACGACCAGGGGAGCCTCGTGGGGCTTCTGACCCAGCGCGGCCTGCTCCGCAAGCTGTCCGTGCGTAAGGAGAGCGACGGCAGCGCCGACCCCCTCTCCGTCCAAGATGTGATGGTCACCAGCCCGGTCACCGTGTCTCCGGGGGACACCACCATCGCCGCGATCGAGATCATGCGCGAGCACCGGATCGGGTGCCTCCCCGTCGTGGACAGCGGCCGGCTCGTGGGCATCGTGACCGAGCACGACTTCGTCGACGCGGCGGCGAATCTCCTCGAGGAGACGCTGAGGGCCCGTTGAACTCCAAAGAAGCCCTCCAAGCGGACCTCAAGTCCGGTTGCAAGGGTGTCCGAAGAGCCTCGAAGGCATGAGCGAGGTAAGCGTCGAATCCGGGCAGGGGGCCCGCCGAGTCCCCGCCCGGGGTTCCCTGGTAGGGGAGGTGGAGCGGGAGCTTGGGGTCAAGGACGACGGCCAGCCCGGGCCGCTCGTCCTCATTACTGCAGGCATGCACGGCAACGAGCCCGCCGGCGTCATGGCCGCACGGCGTGTGATCGCTGAGCTCGCAGATCGGCCGACGGCGGGCCGAGTGGTGGCCCTCGCCGGGAACCTCGGCGCGCTCAGGCGAGGGGAACGGCACGGTGGGCAGGATCTCAACCGGCTCTGGACCGATCCGATCCTCGCGGAACTCCTCGAGCGAGATCCTGCGGAGGATCGCCCCGACGAGGCGGAGCAGAGGGAGTTGCTCCGCATCATCGAGGGTGAGCGGGAGCGCGCGAAGGCGGCTGGCCGGGAGGTCCTGCTCCTCGACCTGCACTCGACCTCGGCCGGGGGAGGCCCCTTCAGCGTCGTCCCGGACGTGATCGCGAGCCGGCGGCTGGCACGGGCCATCGGCTTGCCCGTGGTGCTCGGCCTCGAGCAGCGCATCGAGGGGCCGCTGCTCACCTGGATCGTCGGGCAGGGCGAGGTGGGCGTGGTCCTCGAGGGGGGCCAGCACGAGGATCCGCAGACCGAGGAGGTCCTCTCGCACGCGCTGCGCGTGGCCCTCGACCACGCCGGGGTGACGCACATGGACCGGGCCGCGGCGCGGCGATCTCGCGCGTGCATCGACACGATCCGCGGCGGGGTCCCGCCGGTGCTCGACATGGTCTATGCCCACCCCGTCGAGCCAGAGGACGGCTTCGTGATGGAGCCTGGCTGGACCAACTTCAAGCGAGTCTGCGCGGAGCAGGCCCTCGGCCTCCAGCGTGGCGAGGTGGTGCAGGCACCGATCGACTCGTACATGCTCATGCCTCTCTACCAGGGGCTCGGTACCGAGGGGTTCTTCCTGTGCACGCCGGTCGGGCGGTTGTGGCTCGTGGCCTCACGGGTCGTTCGCCGCCTCCGCCTGGACCGCGCCCTCCGGCTCTTCCGTGGCGTGCGCGCCGTGCGCCCCGCTGGCGCCGGGGTCGTGTGCTCTCCGGAGACGCCGCGGGGGACCGAGTCCTGGCTGGCGCTCTTCGGCTATCGCACCTCGACGACGGACGGGGACCAGGTCCTCTGGACCCGTCGCAGCCGCGACTGACCGGCGGCCTCCCAAAGGCGCCGCGGTCTCTTGCCCTTCTGCCGCGCCGCTTCGACCTGCCGCATGGGGCTCCGTGCTGGGTCCAATCCGCTGGGTCTATTCTGCCGGGCCAGCACGCTCCACCGCCTCGCTCGATTCCAAAGCGCCTGGATGGCCCGTCGCCGAGGCGACCGGCCGCTGCACCCACCCGAATCGCCCGTGGAACGGACCGATGGCCTTCGCGTGCGTCGGCCTCCGGTGGCGCCCATCTACAGGAGCATCAGGCTGCCCGGGAGAATGGCGGGAGGCATGCCATGCCGCAGGGGCGCCGGGATCAAGAGTGGGGCGGGCTCCAAGGGTGGCGGAGGCCGCAGGGGGAGCGATCGCCTCGCCAGCGGAGGCGAGCCCAGGGCCGAGCCCAGGGCCGGGCGAGGTCCGCGCTCAGGTGGCGAACTCGATCGCGCCCTCGGGCAGCAGGTAGACGATCAACATCCGGCCGCCACTGACGGTGGGGACGTGCTCGCTACCGGGCGATTCCACGACCCAGCCCGGGTCCTGTTCGCCGAACGTGGGCGAGCCCTCAAGGGCGATGCACCAGTTCACCTCCCCATTGGGGTGGCGGTGGCGCGGCCCGGGTCCGGTCATGTCCACGACGTCGATCGAGAACCCTCCCGTCTCCTCGGTGGCCTTGGCGGCGCGGCTGTATCGCACGGGGGGCGCGCCCCGATCCGCCACCTTGCCCGCCTCGAGGAGCTCGATCAGCGCCTGGCTGAGCCGTTGCCCCTCCGATGAGTCAGGGTCCAGCCGGGAGGTGAGCTCCAGGCGAGCGGCTTCCGGGTCGGAGAGGGAGACGCCGGTGGCGGCGTCGATGAGGGGCTTGAAGATCTCGAGCATCGGCGGGACAGGGCACTGGGTTGACGAGGCCCCGAGGTTAACCTTTCCCACCGTGCAGCCTCTCCTGAAGAGACTTCTGATCGTCGCCGCCTGCCTCCTCCTCGCTTGGTCGGCCCACCGCCCGCTCCTGGGTGCCGGATTTCTCGGCCCTGACGCGGCGGTCCTCGAGGACACTCAGCGCGCGTTCGACTTCGAGGAGGGCGGCGCGCCGTGGGGCGTTGCTGCCGTGGACCACCGGCCGGTCGCTGCACTCTCCCTCGCCTTCTCTCGTTCTCTTCGGGCCGCCGAGGGCGTCTACACCGCCGGGGACGCGGGCCGGCTCAGACTGGAGGGGTTGATCCTCCTCATCGTCGCTGCCTTCGGGGTGAGGAGCGCCGTCGCGAGGGCGATGGAGCCCTGGACCGGTAGGGAGCACGCGCGCGCCGCGGGGATCGCCTCGGGGGCGCTGCTCCTGGTCCATCCGCTGCTGGTCCCCCTTGCCGCGCACCTGCCCGCCCGCGGGGACGCGATCGGCCTCGCGGCCAGCGCCTGGTCCGTGGCGTTCCTGCTGCGCGGGAGGCAGCACCGGCGCTCGGGCTTCCTCGCGGTCGCCTTCATGCTCGCATTGCTCGCGGCGGCGGCTTCACCCGCCGCGCTGATCCTGCTGCCGCTGAGCTTCGGACTCGAGTTCGTCGCCGCGCATCGCCACCGCCCCTATCGCGTGCGACTCCGCACCTCCCTTCAGGTCGCCGCCTGCTACGGGGCAGCGCTGCTGATGGAGTGGGGCGTGCGGCGCGCGATGCAGCCCCCCAGCTTCACGACGAAGGTCGCCGAGCCCCTGGACCCGGCGCTCATCATCGCGGGAGACGGCGGCGGGCTCCTGCGGGTCCTCGCGATCTCCGCGGAGAAAGTCGGGGTCGTCGTACTCCCGGTGAACACCATTGGTGTCGGCGCCCTCGGGTACGGGCTCGCGGTGCTCGCCCTCCTCGTGGCCCTGCACCCGGGGATCGTCGCGGCGCGCGCCGCCCCGCGGCTCTGGGGACGCTTCCTCGCCGGATGGGCAGTCGCGCTGCTGGTCCTGCTCCTGCTCGGCACGCGGCAACGCTTCCTCCCCTCCAGCCTCGGGGACCTGCAAGGGGCGACCTTCCTGGGCGTGTGCATGGCGGTCGGGCTCGGCACCTCCGCGACGGCGCTCGCCGGCATGCGCAGGACCGTACTGCCGGTGACCGTGGGCGCCCTGTATGCGTTCCTCGCGGCCGGCAGTGGCCAGACCATCGCGGCCGCAGCGGCGGAGGTCGGAGCGCTCCAGGGGGCCGTCCTCGAGGCGGCTCGCGAGGATGACTGGACCCGGACGGTGGTGGTCCTCGATCCACCCCGGGTCGTTGCAGGCGTGCGGGCCCTTCGACAGCAGGAGGACCGCAGCCTCGCCTCGGCGCCGTTCGTTCCCCGTGGCTCACGCCCAGTGGACGTCCTGGGCCTGGAGAGCGAGTCCTTCTGGGCCGTGGTCACAGACTCCATCGAGTTCGAGGCGCTTCGGGAGGGAGGCGTGACGCTCCTCCTGCCGGCTGCGGAGGGCGAGCCGGGCCAGCAGCAGCGGAGGCGGGCGGTCCGTCTCCCGATCCCGAGTGCGGCGACGGGGCTCGGGGAGGGCGGTGAGTTTGGCTGGGTCGGTGAGGGCGCGTCACCGGCGTCGCGGTCGTTCGACCCCTTCGAGGCCTCAAGCCTCCGGGTCATCGCACGGGCCGCCACCAGCGGTGAATCTCTGGAGCTCGCGACGCCCGTGGTCCGCTGGCGCGGGTCGGCCAACGGAGGCGTGGAGGGGACGGCGGAAGGGGTCTGGGTCAGGGCGAAGGAGGGCCGGACCGAGGCGATCTTCAACCCCGGGGGTGACTTGGACTGGTTGGCTGCTGGCGAGGTCATGGCGGTCTGGTTCCCCGGTGCCCTCGCGCGCCCTGACGGTGCGATCATCTCCTCCTCGCCGAGACCGCTTCCAGCGTCGGTCGTGCCACGCATCGTCGGCGAGGATTGGACCTTCGACCTGAGCGGGGCCGTGCTCGCGCCGCCGATGGACGAGGTCAAGGTGGAGTGGGTCCTGTGGGTGGTGGATCCGCGGAGCGGAAACTCGGTCGAGCTTGAGGCGCGGGTGGCTGCGACGGGTCGCCTCACCGTGGCTGGTGCGGCGTGCTTCCAAGACCTCGACGTGCTCTGGGTGCTCGATCGCCGGCTCGACGGAGTCCCCGTGGACCGAGCGCGCGGTCGCCGTCGCTAGTATCCTCCCCGCCATGTCGACCCAGCCCTCCACCTCCCTCGAGTCCTTCCCCAACCCGAACCCCGGGCGTGATTACGAGATCCGCTTTGATTGCCCGGAGTTCACCTGCGTGTGCCCGAAGACCGGGCAGCCGGACTTCGCGACCATCCGGATCCGCTACACCCCGGCGGAGCGGTGCGTCGAACTCAAGAGCCTGAAGCTCTACCTGTGGTCGTTCCGCGACGTGGGCTCGTTCCACGAGGCGATCACCAACAAGATCATGGATGACCTCGTGGCGGCGGTCGCCCCGAAGAAGATGGTGGTCGAGGGGGACTTCTACGTGCGCGGTGGCATCGGCACCGTGGTGGAAGTCCAGCACCCCTGATGACCCCGCGCCGGCGGCGCGGGCCATGCCGGGCTGAGATCCGCTCGGCAAGATCGGCGGCGCGGCCCTGCGCTTGGACCGCCCTGCGCCCAACAGCCCGGTGTCGTCGGATGGGCCGAAGAGGTCATCGGCCCGTGGCGACGCGCGAGCGGTTCGCCGGCTACGAGCTCCTCAGGGCGCGGTCGATGCGCGGGAGGACCTCGGCGTAGCGCCGATCCAGCCCGAAGTGCCCGCCGTCATGCTCCACGTGCTCGTGGGGGACGCCGAGATCCGAGAGGACCTGGACGAGCCGTCGGAGCCCGAACTGGAGCCCGAACTCGTCCTTCAATCCAGCCTCGAGGTAGAGGAGGTCGAGGTCCTTGAGCACGGCGGCGTGGTCGCGCGCAGCCTCCACCGGATCGAAGGCGAGGAACCGCGCCCACACGTCGGCCCGGCGGGTGCAGGTCTCGGGGTCGAAGGGGAGGTCGAAGCCAGAGGGCGACTCGGGGTTGGGCGCGTAGCACGCCGACATGGCCAGGACGTTGATGGCCGCGTGGCCATCGCCGCTCAGGTCGTGCTTGTCGGCGAACTGCTCGAGCCAGGCGGCCGGGTCGCCGCCGTGGGGGAGGAGGGCGCGGGCCGCTCCGACCATCTCGGGCCCCAGGGGCAGCTCGAAGTCGCAGTCGCCGCTGATAGAGGCCGCCGCGCGGAAGACGCCCGGATACTGCATGGCGAGGTGGAGGGCGCCGAATCCGCCGGAGCTCTTGCCGCAGACGCCGCGCGCGCTGTCCAGGGTCGGGTAGGTCTCGTCCACAAACGACACCAGCTCCTCGGCGACGTAGTCCGCATAGCGCCCGGTGGCGCTGCTGTTCACGTACTGGCTCCCGCCCAGCCGCGTGAAGGCGTCGGGCATGGCCAGGATGCACCCCGGTGCCCCTGAGGCCTCGAGGGCCCGGTCGTAGGCGAGGACGGCCCCCGTCTTCCACGGGTGGGTCTCGAGCATCGACTGTCCTCGTCCGGTGAAGCCAGAGAGGCAGAAGATGACCGGGAGAGCCTCCCCGTCGAGGGCTGCGGGGGGCAGGTAGACGGGCAGCTCGCGGACATGAGGGTCGCCGAGGCGGTTGTCACGCAGGACGTCGCTCTCGAAGGGGCGCGTCTCCACCGCGCCCTTGAAGGCGGAGGGATCGCGACGGAACGGGCCTGCGCTCAACCGGCGAGCTCCTCTTTGAGGGCTGCGTAGGCCGGCGCGATCCGCTCATCGATGATCCGGTGGCGCTCGGCGTACGGGAAGAAGGCCGCGTTCATGGCGTTGACCGTCACCCGCTCGAGGTCATCGAGGGTGCACGCGAACTGATCGACCGCCACCCGGAACTCGTCCGTCATGGTGGTGTTGCTCATCAGGCGGTTGTCCGTATTCAGGGTCACCCGGTAGCCCTCGCGGAGGAGGTAGGGGAAGGGGTGTTCGGCGATCGACTTGACGGCGCCGGTGTGCAGGTTGCTCTGCAGGCAGCACTCGATGGGGATGCGGTGGTCGAGCACGTAGGTGGCGAGGCTGCCGACCTTGATCACCTTGCCGTCGTAGATGGCGATGTCGTCGATCAGGTGGGTGCCGTGGCCGATGCGGTGGGCGCCGCAGAACTGGAGCGCCTGCCAGATGCTCTCCGGTCCGAAGCTCTCCCCGGCGTGGATGGTCAGCGAGCCGTTGCGCCGCTTGATCAGCTGGAAGGCCTCGATGTGGTGCTTGGGCGGATGCCCGGCCTCCTCGCCAGCGAGGTCGAAGCCGCAGCAGCCGCGGCCGAACCAGGAGACGGCGAGCTCGGCGAGCTTCACGGAGAGCTCGGCGGACTGGTTGCGCATGGCGCAGACGATCAGGCCGGACTCGACCCCGAAGTCCTCCTGCCCGCGCTTCAGGCCCGCGATCACCGCGCCCATGACGGTGTCGAGGCCGAGCCCCCCAACGGTGTGGAAGTGCGGCGCGAAGCGGACCTCGAGGTAGACGCAGCTCTCTGCCGCGCAGTCCTCCGCGAGCTCGTAGGCCGCGCGCTCGAGGGCGCTGGTGGACTGCAGCACGGCGATCGTGTGCTGGAAGCCCTCGAGGTACTTGGGCAGCGATCCACGGTCCGCGCCCTCGAAGAACCACTGGCCCAACCGGTCGGGATCGGACTCTGGCAACCCTGAGTAGCCGCACTCTGCGGCGAGCTCGAGGACCGTCGCAGGACGGAGGCAGCCGTCGAGGTGTTCGTGGAGGAGGACCTTGGGGGCCTTGCGGAGGACTTGATCACTGATGGTGGCGCTCGGACTCATGGGGAGAGTGTAGGCCCCGGTCCTGTCGAGTTCGCCCCGCCGGTCGTATCCTCTTCGGCTCCTTTTGGACTCCCACCCCTGCGCCGCCGTGACCGATCTCAGAGTTCGTATCGCCCCCAGCCCCACGGGCACCGTCCACCTCGGCCTCTGCCGGACCGCGCTCTTCAACTGGGCCTACGCCCGGGGCCGGAGCGGAGCGTTCATTCTTCGGGTCGAGGACACGGATCGGACGAGGAGCACCGCGGAGAGCGAGGCTGCAATCCTCGACGGCCTCCGGTGGCTTGGGATCGACTGGGACGAGGGACCCGGGATCGGCGGGCCCCACGAGCCGTACCGACAGTCCGAGCGCAGCGAGAGCCACGAGCGGGTCGCCGCGCAGGTGCTGGAGTCGGGCCACGGATACCGATGCTTCTGCACCCCCGAGCGCCTCGACGAGCTCCGCGCGTCGCAGGAGGCGAACAAGGAGACGTCGCGCTACGACCAGCGCTGCCGCAGCCTGAGCCGCGAGGAGTCCGACCGCCGAGCCGCAGCCGGCGAGGAGCACGTGCTCCGCTTTCGTGTGCCTGAGGGGGAGACCGTGGTGCGGGACCTCGTCCGCGGTGACGTACGCTTCGACCACGCCGAGGTCGACGACTGGATCATGGTCCGCCGGACCGGCGCGGCGACGTACAACTTCGTCGTGGTGTGCGATGACATCGACATGCGCATCAGCCACGTCTTCCGGGGAGAGGAGCACCTCGTCAACACGCCGAAGCAGGTCCTGCTCTACGGCGCGCTGAATGAGGAGGCGCCGGCCTTCGGGCACCTGCCGCTCATGCTCGGGACGGACCGCAAGAAGCTCTCGAAGCGCACAGGAGACACGGCGCTGGGCGACTACATCGCCAAGGGCTATCCCCGCGAGGCCATCGTGAACTTCCTCTGCCTGCAAGGCTGGGCGCTCGACGGCGAGACGGAGGTCTTTGACACGGCCACCTTCGTCGAGAACTTCGACATCGCCGATGTGCAGAAGGCCGGTGCGGTCTTCGATCCCAAGAAGTTCCTGTGGCTCAGCGGCGACACGATCCGGCGCATGCCCATCGAGGAGCTCGTGGCCGAGGTGACGCCCTTCCTGGAGGCCGCGGGGCTGGCGAGCGCCGGGGACGTTGAGGCGCGTCGTGAGTGGTTCGAGCGGCTCGTGGCGGGAGAGCAAGAGCGGATCGAGCTCTTCAGCGAGCTCCCCGCCCGCGTGCGCCCCTTCTTCGAGGCTGACGGCGAGGTGACCTACGAGGAGGCGGCGGAGAAGAACGCCCGCAAGCATGAGGCCCGGGCCGAGCACCTCTCCGCGTTCGCCGGCTGGCTCGAGGAGCGCTCGGTCGCTGGCGAGTTCGACACCGAGTCTCTCTCGGCCGGGATGAAGGGCTGGGTGAAGGAGCGGGAGCTGAAGTTCCCCGCGCTGTTCCAGCCCCTGCGCTGCGCGCTGACCGGGATGCCGGGCGGCCGGGACCTTGGGGACTGCATCACCTTGCTGGGTCTTGATCGGACCCGGAGCCGGATCGAAGCCGCCATACAGCGCCTCCAATAGCACCTCAGCTGAGGCCGGTGGTGCCGGGATCATCCTGTGGTCAAGGTCCAGCGGCTCTCGACCGATGATCCAGGTGCCGCGCCCGCGGCTGCCATGACGAACCACAAGCCAGATGACCTCGACCGGCGCCGTGACGAGATCGTCGCGGACCTGTCGGCCAGGATTGCGGGCGTGAGCGGCGGCGGAGGCCTGGGCGCTCGCGGCGGGCCGCTGCGGCTCTCGCGGGTCCGCCTGCGGACTCTGCTCCTCCCGGCCTTCGCCTTGGGCCTGATGCTGTACTTCGGCGAGGGCGGTGCGGCCCCCCTCGGAGTGGAGGCGGCCTTCGAGCCGGGATCGGGGGGCGCCTTCGCGGGCTTTGTCGAGGTCAAGCCCAAGGACAGGACCAGCGGCGCGGGATCTCCCACGCCGGCGGATGCGGGCGCGCCCAGCGCGGCGATCCCCGTGGAGCCTGGGGACATGGTCGGGACCACCGATGGATCGCCGGGCACGCTCACCCTGGGGCGAGGGAGGCTGGAGCTCCACGCGGGCTCTCGGCCGTTGTTGGAGAGCGTCGTGCCCCCGCGGGTTCGGCTCATCAGCGGCACCGCCGTCGCCAGGGGCCAGCTTCGCGTCCTCACTCCCCACGGTCTCCTTGACCTCCAGGAGGGCGAGCTTTGGCTCGGCATCAGCCCCGAGGGGCTGCGCTTGACGCTGCGTTCTGGTGAGGCCTCGCTGGTGTCGCCGGACGGCGCTGGCCCGCTTCTCGTCGGGGAAGAGCGCCTGGTCCGTTGACGGGTAGCGGCCTCCCGGAGAGCATCCTCGGGTGATCGCTCCGCGCCGCTTCAGCCGACTCCGGATCGCCGCCTTCGCGGCGATCGAGCGGCTCGCTGTCCTCCTGGGAGGGCGCGCGCTGTATCGGCGCCGCCACCTCGGGCGAGGCCGCCTGCACGTCCGAGAGGAGTGGGTCGAGGTTGCGGACCTGCCCGAGGACCTCGAGGGGTTCAGCATCGTTCACCTCTCTGACCTGCACGCCGGGCCATTCCTCGGGCGGGGCGACCTCGCGGGCGTGCGGAGCGTCCTCGAGGGGCTCGAGCCGGACGTGGTCTGCTGGACCGGCGACTTCGTCGTACACGGGATTCATAACGTGATGCCGCTCCAGGAGGAACTCGCCAGCCTCGTCGGAGCTCGCGCGACCTACGCGGTCTTCGGCAACCACGACTACCTCCACCGGGAGGAGGGGCGCTTCGTCGAGGCGATGGAGCCTGCGGGCTGGCGCTTCCTGCGGAACACCTCTGAGCTGCTCGAGGTGGGGTCCGCGCGGGTCGGGTTCTGCGGGATCGAGGACCCCGAGGAGGGCAAGGTCGTGGACGTTGAGGGGGCCGTGAGCGGGCTCCGTGCCGCCGCCGAGGGTGAGCGCCCGGCCGTGATTGTCGCCCTCTCTCACGGTCCACGCGCGGCCCCTGAATTCGCGGCGCGCGGCGCGCGGGTGGTGTTGTCGGGGCACTCCCACGGGACCCAGGTCGACCTCCCGCTCTTGCGCGACCTCGGCCCATCGCACCCGGGGCTGAGGGTGGAGCTGGGCGGCACGACGCTGGTGGTCAGCCGCGGCATAGGGGTCATCGGTGCGCCCCTCCGCGTCGGCGTCCCCGCCGAGGTCGTGGTGTTGCGGTTCCGATCTGCGCCAACGGGCGATCAAGGCTAGAGTCTCGCCGTGCAGGGAAGCCTCAGACTTCACGCTGGCGTGCTCTTCGTCGGACGCCAGGCGCTGACCGCGGACGTCTCGACCCACGACCTCGACGGCCGTCCGCTCGAGACGCGCTTCAGCTTCCGGGACGTGGACGCGGGTCGATCGTCGGTGGACGGCCTCGACGTGGACGCGGACCGCCGGCTCTGGATCGCGGACGGCGCCGCAGGGAAGGTGCGCTGCTTCACGCTGTTCGGTGTCGAGGTGGCCTCGGTCGGGGACGAGAGCCCGGGGCAGGACGCGCGCGGTGCGCTCGGCCAGCCCGTGGACCTGCGCGTCGTCGGGGCGGACGATGACATGCTGCTCCTCGTGGCGTCCGGCGGCGACCGGCGGCACGCGCTGCAGGTGCTGCTTCCGTCCGGGGGGAAGGGTCGATCCATCGCGCCCCTTGGGGATCCGGAGGGGCGTTTTCGGCGGATCCGTGGGCTGGATTGGCGCGACGGCGAACTGGCGGTGGTCGAGGCGGGTGCCCGTCGCGTTCAGGTCTTCGAGGGGTCCCTGGCGGGTCGCCTGGTCTTTCGGTTCGCGTTTCAGATTCCCGAGGAGCTTGGGGAGCCCGAGGCGGTGGCGCTCGCGGGTGGAGGGCGGTTCCTGGTGGTGACGCGCGGGGACCGATCCGGCCTGCACCTGTTCGACGCGGCGGGCCGCCCGCTCCGCTGTGTGGCCGGCGATGAACGGGAGGTCGGAGAGGGGGGCGTGGACCAGCCCTGCGCGGTCGCCTTGGACCTGGCGGAGTCGGACCGGCGGAGCCGCGCGTGCGTTCTTGACCGCGAGGGGGAACGGGTGCAGGTCTTCTCTCTCGATGGGCGGAGCTTCGGCTCGATCCTGGGTCTTGGGGATGGGTGACGCCCGATTTTGCGGGCAGCGCCGTACCATGGACGCCGAACCATGGACGCCGAAGCCCGTCCGGGCCCTCCCTCGGGTGCGAGCACGCCCGATCGACGCCTGATCGCCGCCCGATGACAAGCCCCGACTCTCGCCTGCCCCGCCTCTTCCTGGTGGTCGTCGCGGTGGCGTGTGCCCTCGGACTCGGCGCCCTCGCGCTCTTCACTGATCCCGCGCCTCCCTCGGGCGCCGAGCTTGGCTCCGGCGCCGAAGAGAACGTGGCGGTGTCTGGTGATCTGGCCCTCGCCGGGTTGGACGAGCGTGGCGCGAGCCTCGTCGACGGGACCTCCCCTTCGGGTGGAGCGCGTTCGGGTCGGAGCACCCTCGAGGCGAGGCCGACCCAGGGCGAGGGCGAGGCGGCCGCGTCGCCCGAGCGCGTGGCGCGCCTGCGCGTGGTCGCTGCCGAGGAAGGCACCCCGGTGGATGGCGTGGAGCTCGAGCGGGTCTGGGATGGCGAGGAGCGCCGGACCCAAGGGGTGACGCTCACGGATGGTCCCGACGGGACGCTGGAGCTTCGCTGGCGCGGGGGGTCGACCCTCGACGTCGAGGTCGGGGCGTCGGGCTTCGAGCGGGTGACCTTGGTGGGAGTGGTGGACGACCCGGCTTCAGTGGTGGATGTCGCGCTCCGGCGGGGCGCCACGTTGACCGTCTCGAGCGATGGATTTGAAGAGGGCGCGGAGGGGCTCCTGTTGGTCTATCGCTCCCACACGGCCGACGGTCGAACCATGCTGCGTGAGAGGTGGCTGCTTGATGAGGCGCAGACCTTCGAGGTGCCCTGCGGCCCAATGAGCGCGGTACTGGTCGTCCCCGGGATGCTCCCCTCATCGCACCTCGGAGTGGACGTCGGCTCCGGGGAGTCGATGTCATTGGTCTTCACAGCGGACCCGGGCGAACAGCTCCGCGGCCGCGTCGTGGAGAAGTCCACGCGCCAGCCGCTGGCGGGCGTGCAGGTCAAGGCGCAGCCTGCGGTTGCCGGGGTGGATCGGGGCAAGTCGGGGCGGTTGGCGTATCCGCCGGTGGTCACAGGGGAGGACGGGCGCTTTGAAATCGACGGTCTGCCGCTCGGGCCGCTGGACCTGTCCCTCGCGCCCGGGTTTGGCCCGCCCGTGATCCGCAAGCTCACCGTGATCAAGGGGGAGGCTGTCCGGACGCGCGACCTCGCCGTCGGCGGCGCGGCGTCGGTCTCAGGGCGGGTGTGGTGCGGCGAGGGGGTCGATCCGGAGGACCTCACGGTATTGATCATCGCGCCCGGGGAACTCGCGCGCCTCAGCCCGGACCCAGCGGCCGGCGGGGCCGGGCTGGCGGAGGGACAGAGCCGCCAGCGCGGCGCGGTGGCGGAGGTGCTGAGCGACGGATCCTTCCGCTGCGAGACGGCGCCCGCTGGCCGTCCCGTGGGAGTCCTTGCGCAATCGGGGGCCGCCATGGCCTTCGTGAGGATTGACGGCCACCTCCAGCCTGGCCAGGAGCGCGGGGGAGTCGAGCTGGCGCTCGAGCGACCCAAGATGGCGGTGTTGCGGGTCGTGAACGACCTCGACGAGCCGGTCTCTGCGGTGGAGATCTCGGCGCGTATTCTGCTCTCGGCCTCGGCCGGCGGAGGATCTGCAGCGATGTGGTCCCGCGGTCAGGAGTACGAGGACGCCGGCGGGCGCTTCGAGACCGAGTTCCCCGCGGACGCGGTCCGGCGTGTCCGCATCTCTGCGGAGGGGCACCTCCCGCTGCACACCTCATGGCCCATGGTCGGCGGGGCTCCGGCCTTGGAGCCGACGTTGCAGTTGGTGGCCTGCTCGGCGATCGAGCTCTTGATCCACGACGACTACGGGTTCGCTGTGAAGGGCGCCCGGGTCGAGGCCTGGCCCGACGGCCTGTCCGCCAAGGAGGCCGGGTCAGGTCGGCTGCTGCGGACGACCCGGAGCAACGGGCGCGGTCGGGCCACGCTGGAGCTTGATCGGGCGGTGGAGGATTGGATCGTCCAGGCTCGCGCTTCGGGCCATCGGCAGGGCGATGAGGTCCGGTTCCGGAAGGGGCGAGCTGACGAGCTCCGTATGGTCCTCGAGCGAGAGCCGCGGCCGTCCCCCGCCTCGATCTCCGGTCGCGTCGTTCGGCGCGGCGACGGTGCCGCCGTGCCCGGCCTCCGCTTCAGCGGGCTCCGGGGCGGCGTCGCCGTGATGGATGGGGCCGACTTCGAGCTGAAGGGGATCCGGCCAGGCCGCGTGCAGGTCGTCGCCCAGGCCCCAGGCTATGAGCCCCTCCGGCTGCCGGTGGATCGGCTCGAGCCGGGCCAGACCGTGGAGTTACCAGAGTTGCGCACGCAGACGACCGTGAAGGTCGGGGTCACGGTCTCTGATAGCGCAGGGAACCGGGTCCGCAAGGCCAAGGTCCGGCTCCTCCGGCTCGGCCAGGATCGGGGCGGTCGGCCGGACGTACCCAAGAAGATCACGTTCCCCTCGGTGGGAGACGTCGATGCACGATACGAGCGTGGTGGCGTACCGCGTACCCGGTGGCTGCTGGCGGTGGACCACCCCTCCTACGCTAAGTTCCGAGAGATCGTGTCGGTTCGATCTCCCGGCTGCGAGTTGGCGGTGACCCTCTTGGGGAAGAAACCGCGCTGATCAGCGCAGGGGCGGTGCTGGGCCGGAGCGCCATCAGGGGAGGGGAGCTGTCCGATAGGGGCCTGGGCCTCATCTCGGCGTGGCATCGGCGGGGCGCGGTCTAGTATCGGGACGAGAATGGAGGCGTTAGGGCATTTCCCAGCGACCCCGGCCGATCGCAGTTCACGGCAACCAACTAACATCAAGCATTGGGCAACGGTCCTACGTCCGCTCTTTGCTGCCACTCTGGACCCCGCCTCTACCGACTCCTGCTTCTTACAGCAGGGAACCCGCACCGTGAAAAAACTCCTCTCTGCCGCAGTCGTGGCGATGACTCTTGCGGTCACTACCAGTGTCGCTGACGCGCAGTATAGGAGTGCGCCGGGTCAGTCTCTCCGGTCGCTACTGAGCGCGACGGCAGCGCGCCCCTCGAGCATCGGGGCGCGACCGATTCAGATCGGCGTGGGCACCTCGGCGTTCATCGCTTCAGCGGGTCAGGCGTCGGAGGCCTTCGCGGGGCTGATTCCTGGTCGCGGGGGCTTGACGCTGATCATGTACGTCTTCGTGGAGGAGACGCAGGCGCACGAGGCCTTCTCCATCTACGTCCCGCCGACGGCGGTCGGGGACGAGCGCCCGCTCCTGGTGGCGTTCCACGGCTACAACGTCTCCCACCTCGACATTGCGGCCAACACCTCCTTCGTGGCGGAGTGCCAGGCGCGAGATTGGATTCTGGTTGCGCCCTACTCGCGCAACCTGGCGCCCACAGCCCCGGGGACCTCGCAGAGCAGCTTCGGCAGCGTGCAGAGCCAGGTGCACGTGCAGGCAGTGATCGACTACGTGATCGCCAACTTCTCGGTGGACAAGGATCGCCTCTACGGCGTGGGCTTCTCCATGGGGGGGGGCGCTGCGATGAGCTATGCAGCCCGCCACCGCGATCGAGACCGTGGTGCCTTCGCGGCGGTGGTGAACCACACGGGGACCGTCTCGCTCCACAACACGTACGACAACGTCGCTCCCGACACCCAGGCGCTTCTCGAGGGGTTGTTCGGCGGTTCGCCGGCATCCCCGGCCGGCTCTTTTGAATTCGCCCGGGCGTCGTCCATCGAGGTCGACGCCTTGGGTGCTCTCGTCCCCGGAGGTCGGCACATGGCGACCAACCTCAAGGGCGTGCCGTTGAGGACTTATTACGCCTTTGACGACAGCGAGCAGTACTTGATCGACCAGAGCCTTGCTCTGCACTCGTTCATGTCGGCGGCCTCAGCCAGCCATGAGCTGATCGCGCTGCCGTCCGCCTGTCCGCTACCGTCGCAGCAGGGGCACTGCTGGGACACCATCGACGAGACAGAGGTCTGCGACTGGTTCGCACAACACTCGTTCGGCTCCCCCGTTCCCGTCGGGCAGGTGCTGGCGGATCGCAACGCCCGCTGGGGCAACCTGAAGGTGGACCCCACAGCGACCGGGGCCTTTGCCGCCCTGGACTACGCGGTCGCCACCGGTCAGAACTCGGTGCGGTTGCTCTCGACGGTCAACGTCGACGGTATCGAGCTGGACATGTTGGAGCTCGGCCTCGACACGAGCCAGGACCTCTTCCTTCGCCTCGGGAGTGCCGACGGAACGGGCGATCAGGTCATGGTGAGGAGCTACCCCACCCTACCGCAGTCTGTCACGCGGAACGGGCAGGCGGTGGTGCAGACGAGCGGCTCTGGTTGGGGCTCTGGACAGAACTCTTGGAGCTACAACCCGGTGACGAGGATGCTGTTGATCAACGAGATCGACGCGCTGCCTTCGACCTGGGCGATCGCCCCCTGACCGCTTATCAGCGGGCCCCTTCCTCGGGTCGCGCAGGCCCCGCCCTCTGCGGCCGGATTCACGTGACCGGGTCGGGAGCTCCCGCGGGGGCAGGCGGTTAGCGGATCCGATTGACCGTATACCCACGCTGCCTGAGCAGCGTGACGAGGCCGAGCTTCGGCGCGCTCTCGCCAGGCGTGACCTCGAAGGTCGAGCTGGACGGCTGCGGTGCAACGGCGTCCTCCTTGGAGGGGGAGCGGCCGCCCGGTGCGATCGCGTCCTGCGCGGGGGCGTCCGGCATGTGGAGCGCACCCACCGCAAAGAAGGTCTCCGTGTCTGCCTGCATTCGATCCTCGATCCGGCTCGCTATGCGGAGGTTGCGTCGCCACAAGAGCGCGGCGGCCGCGCGCTCTCTCAGCTCCGGGTCGGACCCGAACCCCGCGTCCATCAGTGCGAGCAGGCGCGGCTCGTCTCCAGAAAGCCAGGCGCTCAGGGTCTCCTCCATGAGGTCCCTGCCCTCTCCTTCGTAGCGGTCCAGCTCGTCGAGGGAGTCCTTGAGGATGCGGATGTGCTCGGCCTGGGTGAAGACCTCGAAGGCGGCGATCTGCTCCGCAGGGGTCTCGAGGCCGCCGGTGGTCTTGCCGTCCTTCGCAGCCCGCTGAAAGAGCATCTTGTCCAGGGGGGGCTTCCCGGCGCTCATCTCCGGCAGGTACTTGAGCATCGGGAGGGTGGCTCCGAGCGCCCAGGGCCTCATGCGGGCCATGCCGGCGGAGTACATCGGCGGCAGTCCTGCGCCCGCGAGGCGAGCCTCGATCCTGGCCCAGGTCTCCGGGCCGACCAGCTGATCGAGCCGGCTTGCCGCCGGCAGGAGGGCTGCCCTCTGGACTTCTTGCTCCGCCTTGGGGGTCGTCTCGATCTCCGCGAAGAAGGACCCGCTGGCCTTGAAGGCCTCTTCGACCTCCCCGGGCAAGTTGAGAGCTCGAGCATCGGGGAGGTGAATGGTCCCGTACAGGTAGCCCTTCATCGGCCCCTTCTCGATCCGCCAGAGGAAGGGCTTGGCCGCCACGGTGGCGGCCGCGGGCCCCTGCTGGGCCGGAGCCGCGAGGGCGGAGGGGCCAGGTGCCAGGAACCAGGCGGCCAGGATGGCGAGGAGCGGGGCGAGGTGCGAGCGCATGATGGTGTGGCTGAGGCGAGCTGTTGGAGTGGGCCGTGGGAACACGGAGGCCGATCCTACCCCGTCGCCCGTACCTGCCCCACGCTCGCCGCTCGGGCTTTGGCCCAGCAGTAGGCCCAGCAGTAGGCCCAGCGGCAGGCTCCAGAATCGGCCCGGAGGCGGGCAAGGCATCGCGCTGGGCCACCCTCCAGCCTGTGCAGGGGCGCACTTGGCTGACTGCGGGCGGGGAAGGGCCTCGCCCGATGGGCGTCGAGCAGCGCCGGGATGAAGGCTCTACCGCGGGGCGCCGTGGGACCGGTCCGTAGGCCGCAGGACCCGGCGGGAGGCAGCAGGTCTCGGCCGTCGGCAGCAGCGGCAAATAAAGAAGGGCCGGTGAGCTAGCATCACCGGCCCTAGAGAGAGAGGGGCCTCCCGAGCTTCCCGGATACGCTGCGGCTCGCAACGCAGCGCACCTCTCGGAGAGGCCCCATTCTGGGCGATATTTGACTACCTCCCACTCCCAGAGTACGGACGAATCGACGTCGACAATGGAGTCCGCGTGCTCAATTCTGACGGGCTAATGGTCGGGCGCGATCGACCCCATGGTGCCCGCGTGTGGGCGCTAGGTTTCTTCCCCGCGCTGGTGGCCTTTCATCGGTGGATCGAGCCGAGTCGAAACGCTGTCGCTGGGAGGAATACTAGTTCCACGGATTTGTCCCGAGGGGTGGTTCAGGTTCGGAATCAGTCTCGATCGACGGCCGGGAGGGGAGGCGGTGTGTCCTCTTCCTCCGGACATGTCAGCGCGACGACCGCGGTGAGCACCTCGATCGCCTCGACGTTCGCCTCGTGGTCCAGCAGCGCGCCGAGGGCCACGAGGGACCGACCGGGGGAGAGGTCGAGCCGGGTGGGGGTGGAACCCGCACCCAACGCGGCGGGCGAGGGGACGTCGCCGCCGTAGCTCCGGACCTGCGTCCACGGTGCGAGCTCATGGGCCCTGGACCAGATCCCGGCGGCGCTGGCGAGGCCG
>Ga0102815_10000531_pt1 | contig 25572 bp, 17 predicted proteins | sample ColrivemetaGS759_FD_79113 | JGI IMG/M metagenome (GOLD analysis project Ga0102815, IMG submission 79113) | Estuarine microbial communities from the Columbia River estuary - Ebb tide ETM metaG S.759 | ecosystem: Environmental > Aquatic > Marine > Intertidal zone > Estuary | place: USA: Columbia... | reverse complement strand
CGACGAGCTTCCGGACGTGCCGATGGATCTGCGCTTCACCATGGCGTCCCAGGGGATCACGGGGATCAAGTTCCTCGAGGCGGACTTCTTCCCTCCGTCGGCGCCCATGATCGAGGTGCCGTTCGACCCGCCGCCGGGCTTCGTGCCGGCGACGCCCTCCACCTTGAAGAGCCTTGAGGACGCCCTGCGCGGCCTCGCCGACGACGTCCCGAAGGCGCTCGCGGACTTCAGGCGCCTCACGGCGACGGTGGATCGAAAGCTCAACGACCTGGATGCGGCGCGCCTGTCGACCTCGATCGCCAGCGCGGCCGAGGACCTGAGCAGCACCCTCGAGCGGGCGGACCCGTCCAAGCTGATGGGGGAGACCGAGGCCATGGTTCGAGACCTGCGTGCCTTTGTCGGGGACCTCGATCAGGCGCTGGTCCAGCTCACCGGTGCGGAGGGTGTGGTCGAGCAAGGGGCGGAGGATTTCCAGGGCCTCGTCGCCGACGTGCGAGCCCTCGTCGCCTCCGCGGGCGATACGCTCCAGTCGACCGAGGCGCTCCTCCAAGACGCGGACCTCGCCTCCACCACCGCCTCGCTCCGCGGCGCCGCGGACTCCACCAGCGCCCTGGCGCGGAGCTACGAACCCACCGGCGCCGAGCTGGCCGCGACCCTGGTCGAGGTGCGCCGGACGCTCAAGAAGATCGAGGAGCTCGCGGGCCTGATCGATCGGGACCCTGGCGTTCTCCTCCGCGGCCGCACCTCGGATCGCTCGCGCTGAGCGCCGCCAACGACCAACATGAAGCACTCACACTGGATTGTCGCGCCGCTCTTGCTGCTCACCACGGCGTGCCTGGACCTCAAGCCTGCGCCCGCGCCCCCGGTCCACTGGCTCGACCTCAACCCGCCCGCCGTGGAGATGGCGCCCACCGGTGAGGCGGCCAGCGCCGCGAAGCGTGACAGCGTGAGCCTCGGCCGCGTGTCCGCCTCCGAAGCCATCACGGAGCGCCTGATGCGGCGCACCGAGGCCCACGAGGTGCGCTATGACGACTACTCGCGATGGACGGAGGACCCCGCGGCGGTGACCCGTCGGGCTCTTGAGGAGGCTTTGTACCGGCAGCGGTCGCTGAGGCGCGCCTCGACGCTCCGCCTCGAGGTGGAGCTCGTGCGGCTCGAGATCGAGAGCGACGGCCGGCCCGCGGCCGTCGTGACGCTCATCGCGTTGGCCGAGGACAGCGGCGGCGTCCTCGTGGACCGCCGCTTCGAGGGCCGGGCAGAGGTGACGGTGGAGGGTCCTGCGGGTGAGGCAGCGGCCGCCTCGGCCGCTCTCGCGGCCGCCGTGAGCGACGTGGCTGACGAGGTCGTGGGGAACTGATCAGACGCCATGGCGAAGCTCTACTTCAACTACTCCACCATGAACGCGGGCAAGTCGACCGTGCTCCTGCAGGCCGACTACAACTACCGCGAACGCGGCATGAGCACGCTCGTGATGACTGCGGCCCTCGACGACCGCGGCGGCGAGAGCCGCGTGACGAGCCGGATCGGCATCGACACCGCCGCGCGGACCTATCGCCCGGGCGATGACATCTTTGCCGTCATCGAGGGGGAGCTCAAGGAGCGCGGCGCCGCCGACCCGATCGCCTGCGTGCTCATCGACGAGGCGCAGTTCCTGACGCCCGAGCAGGTCTGGCAGCTGGCGCGGGCCGCCGACGACCTGGGCGTCCCGATCATGACCTACGGCCTCCGGGTGGACTTCCGCGGGGAACCCTTCCCTGGCTCCGCGGCGCTCCTCGCGCTCGCGGACTCCATGCGCGAGATCCGCACGATCTGCCACTGCGGGCGCAAGGCCACCATGGTCATCCGCAAGGACGGCGCAGGCAACGTGATGACCACCGGCGAGCAGGTCCAGATCGGCGGCAATGAGACCTACCTGTCCCTCTGCCGGCGGCACTGGAGGGAGTCCTTCGAGGGCCGCTCCGACGAGAGCGAGCGATAGGCGCCGCCGCCCTTCGGTGGGGTATGAAAGCGCCCGGGCCCGCGGGACGCCCCTGAGGGCGACCGCGGACGCGGGCGGTGAGGAGCTTGGCTCTCTGTCTCTCCCCTACTGGAAGAGGATCTCGATGGCCTCGGTGAAGTTCGAGCTGGGGAAGCCGAGCAGCTGGTCGCGGTACCAGGACTGGAAGTTCCAGGTCTCACCCGCGGTGACCCCGACGAAGCCCGTGGGCTGGGGCACGGCGGTCAGGTCCAGCTGGAGCGAGTAGGTCCCAGAGGGGCCCGAGCTCAGGATCGAGCTGATGTAGCGACCGATGTTGCCGCCGAGGCACAGGTCCCCGGTGCTCCCGCCGGCATTGGCGATGAAGCCCTGGGTCTGGGAGGTGAGGAAGTAGCCGACCGTGTTGGCGGGCAGGGACTCGATGGTCAGCGTGACGTCGTTGTCCGCCACCAGCTCGCTGCCTTCGGCAGTGATCGTCGCCGGGTTGCCGGTCGAGTTGGGGGTCGCCGGGTCGCAGTAGACGGTGCCGACGGCGCCGCAGTCGATGGCGCGAACCGTGAGGGCGTCAAGGCCAGCCTCGACGATGCTCTGCGGGTTGTCATCGTTCACGGTGAAGCGGAGCAGCATCTGGGCGCCAGGCGTGACGCCGGCGGCGAGGAAGTCCGCCTCGGTAAGGACAGAGGTGCGCCAGTTGGAGCCGCCGTCCGTGTCATGGCGCGTCACCTCCGCGAAGGCGCCTCCGGCAGAGCTCGCCTCAACGAGCATCTGGTCGACGCCGTTCGCGTCGGTCAGGCGCAGGTAGTAGGCGTAGCTCAGGAACGAGCCGGGGTTGCTCAGGTCGATGGTGGGGGAGAGCAGCTGCACCGCGCCGGCGTCGACGTCGGTGTTACCCGTCTGGTTCTGGGTCAGGTAGCAACGGCCGGAGCCGTCGTAGTCGGACGCGGGGTCGTAGGCCCAGTTCGGGTCGTTCACCGGTACGCCGCGCTCCCAGTCACCGGAGCTCGCGCCGAGGTTGGCGGTGGTCCAGCCCTGGTTGGTCTCGAAGTCGTCGGCGAAGAGCACCGTCTCGATGCCGCCAACGGCGGTGTAGAACTCGTTCGGGGCGCCGGAGGGGGCCGCCGTCGAGCCGACGCCGGCGACGTCGATGTCGAACCAGTACTCGACCGTCAGGCCGCACTGCACCGCGGGGATATCGGCGACGAAGGCGCCGCTCCCCATGGGGGTCATGGGGACCTGCGTCGGGGTCGTCGCGCCCATCAGCCGGTAGCTCATGGTCGCGGACCCGATCGAACCGACGACCGCCTGGATCATGGTCTGGGTGGGCGAGAGGTCGGAGACGACCTCGGGCGCGGTGACCTGGACCTCGAAGATGGCGGGGTTGCAGCTCTCGGAGGCGCTGGTCAGGAGCGCCGCGGCCTCGGGGTGGAAGTAGGTGGTGATGTTGCCCGTGCCACCGCTGCACAGGTGGCAGTAGCTCATGATCGAGCCCATGTTCGAGCAGACCTGTGAGGTCTGGCACGAACCGAAGTAGCCGCTCGGCGCGCACTCGTCGAGCGGCGGGCAGAAGTCGTGGGTGTGGGGCGAGCTGAAGTTGTGCCCGATCTCGTGGCTCACCACGATGAAGTCCCAGTTGGCGGGCTGCTGCACGACCGGGAAGTTCACCTGCGCCGCGATGTTGCCGCTGACGCCGAAGTTGAACTGGTTGTTGCACAGCACGTCGAGGTACGCCACGCCGCCGCCGAGGCTGGCGCCGCTCATCATGTGCCCGAGGGTCGCGCCAGTGGGGATGTTGCCCTGCCATGCGCCGACGAACTCGTTGAGCATGTCGATGGAGTTCCCGCCGTTCTCGGGGGTGCTCCAGGGGACATTCGAGGTCGTGTAGATCTGCAGGTAGGGGAACGTGAGGATCGTGGACGCCTGGGACTCGTATCGATCGCTGATGAAGGACAGCAGCGTGGTCAGGTAGGCCGTCTCCGCCGTGGCGCTGTTGAACAGCTGGAAGAGCTGGAAGTCCGTCTCCATCGCGATCGGGCACTCCCGGAGGCTGATGGAATCGGTGGTCACCATCTGGGAGGTGGTGGGGCCGGACTGGAAGGCGCTTGGCACCGGCGGCGTCGCGGGCGGGCGCGTCTCGCAGTTTCCTTCGTGGACGTGCCCCTGGGTGTTGAGGCTATCCTCGGTCACCAGCAGGCCGGGCGCGGCGCGCCAGCTGCCGCCCTCATGGGGCATGGCCAGCAGGTGGACAAGCTCGTGGCGGCTGCGGATCCAGCCGCGGGAGCCGGTGTTCGAGAAGCCGAGCATGACGTCGCTGTTCTCGTCCCCGGTGATCTGTCCCTTCCAGACCGAGAGGGCGAGCCCGTCGGTCGCCCCGGGGATCAGCACGCCGTCCACGTGGACGCCGAACTTGCGCCGCTCCAGGTCGATGCGCTCGAGGTCCAGCGAGACGGTCTCTCCGGAGGGCAGGCGGACATCGGTGAGGGTGACCGAGTCGAGTCCAGTGAGGGCCGAGATACCCGCGAGGTCTGTGGACAGGATGTCCTCCCCGAGCTTCTCCGCGGCGCCCGGGGCGGCCTGGAGGGGGAAGGTGAGGGAGCCCTGGGCAGAGGCTGCGCCAGCGAGGAGGGCGGGGGCCGCGAGCAGGAGGGCTCTACGGACGCTCCGGGAGGGTCGATGCTGCATGGATGTGCGAGTGGGAACGGGAGATCTCGGGTCGCGCCCCGCCAGGCGGGGGAGACACATTTTGGCCTGGGACGGACAAACGTGTCCTCGGGTTCTCCTTATCCAACCAGATCGGCGCCTCGTCCTGCGACGACCCGCTCCACGCCACGGAGCGCGGGTCCAGGGTGGTGGGGGGACCCTCAATCCCCGAGGCCGAGGACCCGGTCCATGCGCTTGGAGATCTCTGCCAGTCGCTCCGCGTCTCCGCCTCGGACCTCAGCCGCGGCCCAGCCGTCGAAGCCGATGGCGTCGAGGGCCGCGAGGACCCGCGGCCAGCCGCTGTCGCCGTCTCCGATCTTCACGTCGAAGCCCTTCCACAGGCCCTCGTCGTTCATCTTCTTGCGGCTGTAGTCCTTGATGTCGAGCTTGAACACGTACTCCGCGCCGAGCACCTCGATCCAGTGCTCCGGCCAGCCATAGCGCAGCACGTTGCCCACGTCGAAGTGCCACCCGACGGCGGGGCTGCCGACCTCCTCGAGGTAGTGGCGGGCCTCCACGGGGGAGAGGAGGAAGTTGTTCCAGACGTTCTCGAGGGCGATGCGCACGCCCAGGGCCTCCGCGAGCGGGGCGATCTCCCGCAGCTCGGCCACCGAGTTCCGCCACGCCGTGCCATAGCTCGTGCCGGCGTTCACCACCGCCGGGACGAGGAGAACGCTGTCGGCCCCGAGACGGGTGGCCTGCCGCAGGGCGAAGTCCAGGGCCTCGCGTCCTCGCCGGCGGGTCTCGGCGTCGTCGGATCCGAGGTTCTCTTGCCAGTGCCGCGAGTCCACGAGCCCCTCGACCACCAGCCCCGTGGCCGCCGCGGCCTCGAGGACCTCGTCCTCGTCGAGGTTGGAGGGGCTGTCGAGCTCGACGCCGTCGAAGCCGAGGCCCTTGAGCAGCGCGAAGCGGTCGGCGACGGTTGGGGCAGAAGGCTCCTGGACCATCCCGTACTTCAGGGCCTTGCGGAAGCGGGCCTTTCGCTCGGGCGCGTCGTCCTGCGTCCTGCGCGCGGCGGCCAGCGCCTCGCCCGAGAGGGCCGCGGCGGCCAGGGATGCGGTCAGGAGCTGTCGTCGGTCGATGGGGCGCTTCATGGCTCCATCCTAGTCGCGGCCCCGCTGTCGCGGTCTCCGTTCAGCCCGCGCGCTTCTCGATCAGCGCCGCCAGTCTCCCGGCGGCCGGCGCGGCGTCCTCGATGGCGCCCGCGTCGCTCGCCGCCTCGGCGACCCGCAGGTAGTAGTCGAGGCTGCGTGCGTGCTCCTCGTGGTTGGCGAGCATGCGGTTCTCCTGCAGCCCGTTGAGCCAGGCGAGGAACGCGATGCCCGACTTGTAGCGTTGCACCGGGGCCTCGAAGATCACGCGGCCCAGTCGCTCGCAGCGGCCCATGAGCTCGCGGTACCCCTCGACGTCGCCGGCGTCGAGCAGGCGCAGGGCCACCGCGGCGGGCCGCGTCACCGCGGCGAAGATGCCGAGCAGGGCGTGGCTGAAGGGGCCGCCGCTGAGCGGGCGTCCGCCGAGCGGCGCGAGGTCACGCGCCGGGCCCGGCTGGCCCTCGATCAGCGCGGCGAAGTTGTAGTCGTCCCCGGTGAGGATCACCTGGCCCCTGGGGCTGAGCTCGGCCCGCAGGGTCTCCTCCAGCTCCCGGTCCAGCAGCGACAGCTTCAGACCGCGCACCTTCTCCGGGTCGTGGGTCAAGACCCGCCGCAGGGAGTCCCCAGGGAAGTAGCCCCGCATGGAGGGGTGGAACATCTCCCCGAGGAAGTGCAGCAGCACCTCGCCCTCGGAGGCGTCGATCACGTCCGTGTAGAAGCGCACGAACTCCTCTTCGCCCGCGCCGCTCCCGGTGAGCCAGGGCTGAGGGAGGAGGATCGGGATGCCGCCGCAGCCGCGCACGAAGCGCACCTGCTCGACCATGGCGCCGGCGAGCGCGTCCAGGTCGGGGATCGTGGCGAGCTGGTCGGTGGAGGCGGCGCCGACGAAGCCGTTCTCAAGGCCCAGGGCCCCCGTACGCTCGATGAGGGCGCGGGCGCCGTCCCAGCCCAGCTCGAAGCGCTGGGCCGTGTCCATGGCCTCGGCCACGCCCATGCCGCAGCGGTCGATGCGCTCCCGAAAGGCGAGGGTCGTCTCCCAGTCGATGTGGGCCGCGATCTCGTCCGCCGGGCCAGGCCGTTCCAGGGAGTGCGCGACCTCCGCGTAGCCCGGGAGCATGGTCACGTGGGCGGCCGCGAAGCAGCGGCGGGGGAGGGGTGCGGTCCCGTCGACCCGCGCCTCGAAGGGCGCGAGCACCGAGTCCTCCAGCTGGAGGACTCGTCCGTCGGGACCATGCACCGTGGCGCTCATCCGAGCCTGCTCCAGACGTAGTCGCCGAAGGTGTAGGTGAGGAACGCCGTGAACAGGGCCATGACCACCAGCGTGATGGTCTTGGGCCGAGAGGGACCCGCCGGGGTTCGCCGCGCCCAAAGGATCAGGCCCAGGTACGTCAGCGGCAGGAACAGCCCGCAGATGATGTTGGTGGGCACCACGAGCCAGAGGAGGTTGTCCCAGAGCACGGGGCCGAGCACGCCGGGGACGGGGAGCAGCAGGCCGAGGCGGTAGGCCCTGCTGTCCGGGCCCTTCCCCGTGAGCTCGGCGAGGGCCAGGCCGCTGCACACCATGTGGAGCGCGATGGTCGAGAGGGCCATACCCACCAGGCCGACGTCGAAGATCAGGCGTCCCGCGGTCGGGCCGAGCACCTCGCCCAGGGCCCGCGCGGCCTCCACCGGCTTCATCTTCTGGACCGCGTCTCCCTCCATCCAGGGGATGGTGTTGGCGGTCGCGATGACGACCAGCGAAGTGGCCACGGTGAAGGGGATGAGCATCCCGGCGAACAGGTCGAAGCGCGCGAAACCCCGGTGGGCTTCCCCCCAGCCCCTGGCGCCCAGGGAGTAGGGGTAGAGGAACACCATGTTGATGCCCACCGCGGCGGCGAGGCCGCTCGCCACGAGGACCGCGGAGTCGACGCCGCCCCTCGCCTCTGGGAAGGACGGGATGAACCCGGCCGCGACCGCGCCCCAGTCGGTCTCTCCAGCGGTGGACGCGACCACCAACCCGAAGCAGGCGATCACGCCAATGACGAGGACCTTGACGATGTTCTCGTAGGCGCGCACGAGCCGCGGCGAGCGGCCGTAGAGCTGAGACATCAGGAGGGCGACCCCGAGCACCGGGATCGCGCCCGCCCAGGCGGGGATCTCCGCGCCGGCCACCTGGCTCGCGTCGTTGATCGCCGCGCCCGCCAGCGCGTACTGGGGGAAGTGCCAGATGATCGAAGCGACCAGCGCGCCCACGGCCCACATGACCGCGAAGCCCTTGCCCGCGCCCTCGCCCATGGCGACGAAGGGGCGGCGCGAGTCGCCGATGGTCAGGCCGCCAAGGACCGCGAGCATCAGGACGCCGATGATCATGCCCACGGGCGCGACCCAGAGCAGCTCGTACCCGAACATGCGCCCGGCGTAGATGGACGAGATCGCGGTGCCCCCGCCCAGGGTCATGGCGCTCTGCAGGTAGCCGGGGCCGCCGCGGCGGAGGTAGGCGAAGATGCGCTTGGGCGCGGGCCAGGTGCGGGCCTCCTCGATGAACGCCAGCTCCTCGGGGTCTCCTGTCTGACGCTGATCGTTCATGCCTTGCTGCTCTCCTTGAGCCCGCGCTTGATCTCCTCGAGGCGGTCCCGCTCGGGGCGGTCCTTGTAGTCGGGGTCCAGGGGGTAGCAGCCGCTGACCATGCCGTTGCGCGGCGCAGTGGTGCAGTCGCTGAAGGTGCGGCAGATCAACTTGCGCGGCATGGGCCGCCCCGCGAGCACGTCCCTGGGGAGTTCGGGGTACGAGAGCACCATGCGGCCCAGCCCCACGAGGTCCACGTGCCCGGCGCGTACCTCGGCCTGGGCCACGTGGGGGAGCCAGTCCATGAGGTAGGTGTAGCCGGTGCCCACGAAGACGAGGTCGGGGTGTGCGGCCTTGGCCTCGCGCACGATGTCCAGGTGGGCGCCCACGAAGACCAGGGGGTCGGCGAAGGGCTGGTAGCCGTCGCTGGGCGGGTAGGCGGCGGGGCGCTGCAGGTGCGGGTTGTAGTAGGGCGAGCCGAGGGTGACGTTGACCAGCCGGACGCCGAGGGACTCGAGCAACGCGAGGAAGCGCTTGGGCTCCTCCATGTCGATTCGCGTCGGGTCGTCGTGGTCCACCCCGAAGCCGTGGCGCCAGCTCAGGGCGGCGGGCTCGCCGCGGCGGTCCTCGTGGTCGGTGCTCGGCTGGTGGGGGACCACGTCCGCCAGGGAGACGCGGCAGCCGATCTCGAGGTCGGGGAGTTCGGCGCGGATGCGCTCGACGAGCTCCACGAAGAAGCGCGTGCGGTCCTCGAAGTCCGGCCCGCCATAGGGGCCGGGGCGCTGCCTCGCGCCGAGCAGCTCGTGCAGGAGGTAGCCGTGGCACGCCTTGACGTCCACAAACTCGAACCCAGCGCGGGCCGCCGCGCGGGCGGCGAGCACGTAGCGGTCCTGGATGTGGCGCAGCTCGTCGTCGGTGAGGATCTCCACGTCTGCGCCGGCACGGGCGTCGAGGAGGGCATCACGGGTCGCGGGGCGCGGGGCCATGGGACCCTCTGGCCGTGACCATCGCCCCGAGTGGGTGAGCTGGAGCCCCACGGGGCCGAGGTCGTCGCCGGCGCCAATCTCCTGGCGCCCCTGGCGGATCTCATCCAGCAGCGCGCCCAGCTCGCGGACGGCCTTCTCCTCGTCGTCGAGGAACAGCTGGTTGGGGTTGGCGCGTCCGTCGGCCTGCACGGCGTACGCCTCTCCGCCCCAGATGAGGGCGGCGCCGCTGCGGCCGAAGCGGCGCCAGCGCCGCAGGGTCAGGTCGGACGGTGAGCCGTCCCGGGTCCCGTCCCAACCCTCCATCGGGTGGATCGCGAAGCGGTTGGCGAGGTGGCGGCCCGGGGCCCACTCGAGGGGCTGGCCCAGGGGACCCTCGGCGCCCTCGCAGGCGTCATCGAGGGCCACGGAGAGCTCGAGTTCCTCGAGGCGCCCGCGGAAGTCCTCGGGGGTTCGGAACGAGCCGGGCAGCTTGAACTTCATGCGGGGGTCTCCGCGACCGGTTCGCCGACGGACATGGTGATGGGGCCCGCGTAGCCGAAGCCGGGGACCGCCAGGGAGGAGAGGTCGAGGCGGCCGTCTTCGATCCGCAGCTTGCCTGCAGGTGAGTAGAGCGAGCCGTGCGCGGCCTGCAGCCGCTCACGCTCTTCCTCGGACAGGTGGGCCTGGCCGAGGAAGTAGTGGTGGCCGTTGCGCTCCACGTGGGGGAGACCCAGAGCCGACACCATGGCGAGGTCCTGGTGCAGGGGCAGGATCGGGAGGTTCGTGAGGTCCTCGGCGGACTGCACCCCCTCGCCGTCCGCGTCGATGCGGGCGCGGGCGAGCAGGGCGCGGAAGACCCCCTTGCAGGCCTTCATGGACACCCCGCCGTAGCCGAGGGCGCGGGCGCGCGGGTACGCGGAGAGGTCCGCGTCCGCCTCGTCGATGATCACCGGGGCGCGCTCCGCGAGCCGCGCCACGCCGGCGGCGGTCTCGGGCGCGAAGGTGTTGGCGCGATGCACCGGCTGCTCGATCGCGAGGAGCCCGGAGAGGAGCCCGGGCGCGTTGCCGCGCTCGTCGAGCTCGTCGAGCATGGCAGCGAGGCGCGCGGGATCCTCGTACTGCTCGTTGCCGTCGAGCGTGAAGTGAGCGCCATCGGGCGTGATCGAGGCGATGGTCTCCAGGCGAGCGAGGTCGGCCTCCACCGAGCCTGAGACCTTGAGCTTGAAGCAGTCGAGCCCGAACGTGGCGATGTCCTCGGTCAGGCAGACCGGGTGGTCGTCTTCCCTCCGGTCCTCTTCGGGGACCTCCTCATCCGTGAGCGCGTCCACCAGGCCGACGGTGTGGCGGACCCGCACGGACTCGGACCTGCGTCCAAGGGAGGCCGCGCTCCAGCCACCCAGCCGCTCGTCGAAGGCCTCCATGTGGATGCCGAGGGCGTCTCCCGCGAGGGTGTCAAAGAACGAGGAGGACAGCGCCGTACAGGTGGCGTCGATCAGGGCGCGTTCAATGAGCGAGACCCCGAAGGTGCGGACGAGGCGGTCCGCCGCCGCCACGTCCGGGCGCTCCACGCACGCCATCTGGGCGTGGGCCCAGAGGTCGAAGGCCGTGGCGCCACCGCCGACCGAGCCGAAGGTGCGGACCTCGTCGAAGGCGAGCCGTGCGGCGTCGATCAGGTCACGCCGGTCGTCCTCGACCGAGGTGGAGGGGTCCTTGGAGAACCACTTGGGAACGAGCAGCTCTCCCGCGCGCCCGACGACCATCCCAGCCTCGGTCTCCACCTCGAGCTCTGCGACCAGCATTGGCGCCTGCGTCATCGTCGCAATGCCGAAGCGGAAGGGCAGGCGGGCGTCGCAGCGGCGCGCGGTGAGGCGGATTGTTGAGGGGCGAAGCAGCAAGCGGATGACCGGTCTCTGGACCGAGTCTAAGCCTGTCGGCGCTCCTCCGGCGGGCCTCACTCCGCTGAAGCGGAGTCAACTCAAGGCCTTGCGGCAAACGCTTCGCGAATCGAGCGAAGCGTCTCCTGGATTGACTCTGTTCCCCCGGAGGATCGGGCAATCACGCGCCGACGCCAGCGGACAATCGCCGCGGCTGCGAGATCGTAGGACCAGGTGAAGGTCGCGACGCTGAGTAGCGCGGCGAGGAGCCAGGCGCCGCCCGCCAGAGGGTTCACGGCCAGGGCCAGGACGGCGGCGGTGACCACCGCGAGGGCCGGGACCAGCACGAAGTTGCCGAGGAGCCGGACCGTCACGAGCTTGTCGGGCGTGGGCGCCCGGAGCGAGGCGCGCTCGGAGACGAGGATGGGGAGCCCCCAGACGGTGAGGGACAGCAGGAGCAGCGGGCTCAGCGCGAGGAGCGGGAGCGCGACGCCGAGGAAGCTGGGCGTGGGAGCGAGGATCTCGTCACCGCTGAGGCGCGCGCGCTGCAGGGAACTGCCGAGTCGTTCGATTGCTTCACGTCGGCGCTCGGCGCCTTCACCCGAGTCCTGGCGCAGCGCCTCGAGCGCTTCCATCTGGCGCATCCCGATGGGGGCGGAGCTCCTCGGCAGGATCCGCTCCAGGGCGACCGCTGCGCGCCACTCCTCCTCGGAGTCCGCCTGGATCGTGAGCTTCTCCATCCGCGCTCGCGATTCCTTCATGATCGCTCGAATGGCGACGCGGAACTCGGACCCGGCGCGCTCGATGATCGGGACCACCTCGAAGGGCTCCCCGATGACGGCGCTCGCGAGGGAGCGGAAGCGGTCTCGGTCCTCGTAGGTGACACCCACGGGGACGATGATCGGCTTGATCGTGCTGTCGGAGGCCTCGTAGGCGCTGACGAGCATCCGTGCCATCCCGGACTTCAGCGGCCGGAGGCGGTGCGAGTTGAGGCTCTCGCCCTCGGGGAAGATCGCGATGACCGCACCTTCGAGGAGGGCCTTGTCGATGGCCTCGAACGAGGAGGCGTTCTGACGCGTGTCGACGCCGTCCTTCTTGCGATACATCGGGATCGCGTTGATGTTGCGCAGCACGTACCCCACCAACGGCATCTTCAGCAGGCTGTACTTCACCAGGACCCGCAGGGGCCGCCGAGTCGAGGACATCGGGAAGTGCGCGTCGCCTAGCCCGTTCGAGTGGTTCTGGCTGATCACCACCGGACCGCTCGTCGGGAACGACTCGCCGCGGATTTCGATGCGGAAGTGGGTCCGCATGAGGAGCCAGCCCCAGCGGATCATCAGCCGGTAGGTCCACGAGCCGATCGCGGGCGAGTCAAACGCGTCCCTGGAGGGCCACGAGTCCGCGCCGCCCGGCGCGGCCTTGTCGGGCGCCGGCGCAGCTTCGCCAGGTTGAGTTGCAGACTGGTCCGCCATCGGCGCGACAGTCTGGGCACTGGATACCCGGAACGCCAGCTAGATGAGAGCAAGGGGCTCGCATTTGCCTCCCTGCGCGAGATGCTTCGGACGGCGGGGCCGCGTTTGTATGCTCGGGAACATGGCACTCGAACCCATGGAATCCAGGTCCTGGCACGCTCACTACGACGAGGGAGTCCCCGTCGACCTTGCGTTTGAGGACATCACGCTCAACGAATACACGGAACGGGCGGCGAAGACCTGGGGCGACCGACCAGCCCTGACCTTCCTCAACTGCTCGTTCACCTACAGCGAGCTGAACGACAAGGTGCGGCGCTGCGCAGCTGCGCTACGCGGGCTCGGCGTGGAGAAGGGGACGCGGGTGGCCATCCAGCTCCCGAACATCCCGCAGGCGATCATCGCCTTTCACGGGGCGCTGAGGGCGGGGGCGGAGGTCGTGATGACCAACCCCCTTTACACCCTGCGGGAGATCGAGCACCAGTGGAAGGACGCGGACTGCGACCTCGCCATCGTGGCCGACTTCATCTGGGAGGAGACCCTGGAGCCCAACCGCGCGAAGCTGCGGCCCAAGACCTACGTGGTCGCGCACATCCCCGACTACCTGCGCTTCCCGCTCAACCTGCTGGCGCCCCTCAAGCTGGCGCGGGCGAAGCCGAAGCGCTACGCCAAGGTCAAGCCGGCCAAGGACGTCCACGAGTTCAAGCCGCTCGTCGAGGGCGCGCCGCCCACGCCCCCCTCGCTGGACGTGACGCCCGACGACATCGCGGTCTTGCAGTACACCGGCGGGACCACGGGCCTCTCCAAGGGCGCGGTGCTCACGCACCGCAACCTCTCCTGCAACGCGCAGCAGATTCACTCCTGGTTCCCCAAGGTGGACCCGGGCAACGAGTCGACGCTCATCTGCCTTCCGCTGTTCCACGTCTTCGGCCTCTCGGTGGGGATGAACTGGTCCATCTGGTCCGGCTCCAAGATGGTGTTGGTGCCGAACCCGCGGGACATCCCCGCGTTGGTGAAGGCCATCACCAAGCACAAGGTCACGCTCTTCCCCGGCGTCCCCGCGCTCTTCAACGCCATCAACAACTTCCCCGGCGTGGAGAACCTCGACATGACGAGCGTGAAGTCCTGCTTCTCCGGCTCGGCGCCCATCGCGAAGGACGTGCAGGAGAAGTTCGAGGCGCTGACGAAATCGACCATCATCGAGGGCTTCGGCATGAGCGAGACCTCGCCCGTGACCCACGTGAATCCGCTCTATGGCACGCGCAAGATCGGCTCCATCGGGATCCCCGTCTCGAGCACCGACTCGAAGATCGTGGACGCCGAGGACGACTCCAAGGAGCTCGGCGTGGGCGAAGAGGGAGAGGTCTTGGTGCGCGGCCCCCAGGTCATGCAGGGCTACTGGAACCAAGAAGAGGAGTCGGCCGACGTGCTCGCCGGCGGCTGGATGCACACCGGTGACCTCGCCTCCATGGACGAGGACGGCTTCTTCAAGATCTGTGGTCGGAAGAAGGACATGATCAACTGCTCGGGTCTCAAGGTGTTCCCCGACGAGGTGGACGAGGTGCTCATGGGGCACCCGGCGATCCTCGAGGCCGCGACCATCGGCGTCCCTGACGCCGAGCGCGGTGAGACGGTCAAGTCCTTCATCGTCCTCAACGAGGGCGCCTCGCTGACCGCCGAGGAGGTGGAGAAGTACGCGCGCGAGCAGCTCGCCGCGTACAAGATCCCCCGCAAGGTCGAGTTCATGGATGAGCTCCCCAAGAGCTCGGTCATGAAGATCCTCCGCCGCGAGCTCCGCGATCGGGAGGAGCAGCAGGGCTGAGGCCGAGTCGCGAGCGCCGGGCTCGTTTCGGCCAGGCCTCGCGGTGCCAGATAGAAAAGAGCGGGCTCCCGGTTTCACCGGGAGCCCGCTCTTCGCTTGTGGCTCTTCACTGTCGTGGCTCGTGGCCCGAGAGGGCCACGCGCCGTCAGATCAGAAGGTCCAGGTGAGACCCCAGGTCAGGTAGATACCGGACTCGTACAGCTCGCCGTCGTAGGTCGAGGGCTCTTCAAAGCCGGGAACCCCAGGGTAGGGGTCGAGGACCAGCTGGTCCTTCGTGGGGTTGAGGGCGTACTCGTAGAAGACGCCGAAGTCGGCGGTCAGTCCCTGCTGGATCAGATACGAGGCGCCTGCCACAAAGCCGAGGGTGAAGAACTCTGAACCCTCGAGCGAGATTTCCTCGGTGACGGCGGGAGAGAAGGGGTTGGCTCCGTATCGGGCGACGCCGTCTGCCTTGACCTCGGGGACGAAGCCGAACTGGACGCCTGCGAAGGGGCGCAGGCGGTTGGCGTCGTCGATCGGGTCCAGCTGATAGCGGGCTTCAAGGACCAGGTGGGTGGTCCCGAAGTCGTCCAGGTCCACGTCGGCGGACAGCGGCCGGGTGGATTCGGGGTCGAAGATCCGGTGCTCGATGATCGCGCCGAGCAGGAAGTTGTTCGTCATGTACCGGAAGTACTTGAGCCCCAAGCCGAAGACGGGGTCGAGGTCGGTCTTCGACTTGCCAACATCGTTCGGAGGTGTGGCGAGGCCGCCCTGCCCGTTCTCGAGGACCACGGTTGCCTCCGCGAAGGCCCAACCCGAAGACACGCCGACCAGGTTCTTCCCGGTCATGTCCTCCGGCCACGCGATGTCCTTGTGGATCAGGGAGCAGGACACCAGCCCGGGGGCGGCGAGCCCTGCAAGGGCGACGACTCGGAGGAGCTTGGTCATGGGGGGGAGGCCCTGGGGGCGGGCCGTATCCGGATGGGGATGAAGGAAGCCGTCGCCGCGGGGAGGCAGCGGCAGGCGGATCATATTGTGCAAAGTTCACGCCCAAGTCGCGAGCGACCCGGGCGTGGGTGCATCTCAGTGGCCTTCGGGAAACCCCTTCCCTCAGGCTGCGCTGGTCTCGTCGCCCGAAGTGCCTTCCGCTGGGGCCGGCTCGGGCCGCGCGGGCCGGGAATCGTCGCCCACGCGACGCAGGCCCATGGGAACGGTCGGGTCGAGGGCCCGCTCGGCGTAGGCCTCGAGGCTGAACGAGTCCACCTCCACTACCGCGGCGCGTGCCTCTCCTGCGCGGTCGATGAGGTCTCGCTCCGAGGCCGTGATGATCCCCAGGCGCAGGGCGTCATCGGCCATCGCGGCGGGGGCACGCTTGGTGATCTTCTTCTTCTTCACCGCGTCGCGGATCCTGCGCTGAACCTCGTCGGCCTCGGTGCAGAGCACGAGCGCGTGCTCGAGCTGGCCCATGGCCTCGTCGAGCGCCGTGGGGATGTACATGCCGCTCGTCATCCTGTCGCGCTGCTCACCCGGCTGCTGCATGGCGCGGGCGACCCGCTGCATCATGCGGTCGTTCGGTCCCGTGGACATCACGTTGAAGCGCGACCAGAGCGCGATCGGGCCTCGGAAGAACCAGCCCAGCAGGGGGACGTTGAAGTTGCTGAAGATCCCGTCGAAGCCCTTCTGAATCTCGGCCAGGCAGGTCTGCATGGACCAGTGGAGGTAGGGGAGGTCCTCCTTACGGCGGCCCTCCGCCTCGAACCGCCGGAGCACGGCGTTCCCGAGGTAGAGCCAGGAGAAGACGTCGGCGAAGCGGCCAGTGAGGGCCTCCTTGCGCTTCAGGTCGCCACCGAGCATGGCCATGGCCATGTCGGACATGGTGGCGAAGGACGCCGAGGCCCAGGAGAGCTTCTTGTAGTAGCCAGCGGCAGGCCCGGTGACCGGAGAGGTCGCCAACGCCCCGCGGGTTGCCGACAGCACCACCGAGCGCGAGGCGTTCCGAACCACGTGTCCGATGTGCCCGAAGAACGCGCGGTCGAAGCCCGCGGTGTCGCCCTTCTCCACGGCCTGAACCTCGTCCCACGCGTAGGGGTGGCAGCGAATGGCGCCCTGGCCGAACACGATGAGCGTGCGCGTCAGAATGTTGGCGCCCTCCACGGTCACGCTGATCGGCGTGGCCATGTAGGCGTGGGCCAGCGGGTTCCGCGGTCCCATGGAGATGGCCTTGCCGCCGAGGATATCCATGGCGTCGGTGAGAGTCTGGCGGGCGATCTCGGTGAAGTTGTACTTCGCGATCGCCGTGACGACGGCCGGCTTGGCGCCGTCATCTAGCCCGCCGCACGTGGTGCGCCGAGCGGCCTCCAGGATGTACGTCTTGCCCGCGATACGGGCGAGGCCCTCCTCGATGCCCTCGAACTTGCCGATGGCGATGCCGAATTGCTTGCGCACGGCAGCGTAGGCGCCCGCGACGCGGGTCATCATCTTCACCGTCGCGGTGCTCGACGCGGGGAGTGAGATGCCGCGGCCTGCGGCGAGGCACTCCATGAGCATCCTCCATCCCTGGCCGAGCCCTTCGGCGCCGCCGATCACCACCTCATTCAGGCGGACCTCGACGTCATGGCCTTCGGTGGGGCAGTTGAAGAAGGGGACACCGAGCGGGTCGTGGCGCTTGCCGAGCACGACGCCCGGCGCGTCGGAGGGGATCAGGGCGCAGGTGATGCCCACGTCCTCGCCCTTGCCGAGGTGATTGTTCGGGTCGCGCAGGCGGAAGGCCAAGCCGAGCACGGTGGAGATGGCGGCCAGCGTGATGTAGCGCTTGCGCCAGTTGAGACGCACCCAGAGCTCGCCGTCGCGCTCAAAGACCTCGCCGCTGGAGGACATGGCGCCGGCGTCAGAGCCCGCGTTCGACTCCGTGAGCGCGAAGCAGGGCATGTCGACGCCCTTGGCGAGGCGCGGAAGGTAGTGGTCCTTCTGCTCCTGAGTGCCGTAGTGGGTGAGGAGCTCGGCCGGGCCCAGGGAGTTAGGGACCATGACCGTGATCCCCAGGGGTCCGGACCTCGAGGAGAGCTTGGCCACCACCGCGCTGTTCATGGACGCCGTGAAGCCCTTGCCGCCGTACTCCTTGGGGATGATCAGGCCGAAGAAGCCCTCGTCCTTGAGGTACTGCCACACGGACTCGGGGAGGTCGCGCGTCTGGAAGACCTCCCAGTCGTCGGTCATCCGGCAGACCTCCTCGCATGGACCGTCGAGGAACTCGCGCTCCTCGTCGGTGAGGTCGGGATAGGGCTCCGTGACGAGCTTGTTCCAGTCCGGTTTGCCGCTGAAGAGCTCGCCGTCGATCCAGACCGTGCCGGCGGTCAGCGCGGTCCGCTCGGTCTCGGAGATGACCGGCAGGAACTTCAGGGCCTTCATGATCGCCATGACGGGGCCTGAGATCAGGACGCGCCGGATGGCCGGGACGTTGAAGACCGCCATGACGACGCCGTAGGCCAACAGCCACTTCCAGCTCAGGAGCCCCGTGACGAGGACGGCGCCGAACGCGGTCCAGGCTGCCAGGGGTGCGGCGACGAAGCCGAGGCCGAGAGCGACAAAGAGGACGCCGAGCAGGACCCAGAGGGGGCCCACGGCGTGGAGGAATCCGGTCAGCGCGAAGGGAGCAGTCATGATGGCAGCGGTGGCGGTGGCTTGCGGTGGAGCCGGCGGCGCGGGGATGCGGTGGACACCCAGTGGCCGTCGGTGGATCAGGTGCGGTTGGCTCCGGAGGGGAGCGCGGCGAAGGCGCCGAGGCCGGCGGAGTGAATCAGGTCCTGAATGAGCGCCGAGCGGTCGAGGCTGATGTCGATGCGCTGGGCGATCAGGAGCGAGACGAGGCCGTGCAGGGTGGACCAGACGATGGCCCCGCGGCGGGCCGCTTCTTCGGCGGGCAGGGCGGTCAACTCGGCGAAGACCTCCAGGCTCCTGCGCGCTCGCCGGTAGGCGTCCACGGGATATCGTTCCATCTGCTCGGCGCGGAGCATGAACATGATCTCGTAGTACTCCGGGCGCTCGAGCCCGAAGGCCACGTAGGCACCAGCGACCTCGCGGAGGAGGTGGAGCGCGTCGCCCTCACCCCTCGAGACGTCCAGCACTCGGCGGTTCAACTCCTCGAACCCCTCGTCGATGAGCGCGTAGATCAGGGAGTCCTTGCTCTTGAAGTGGAGATAGAGGCTCGTCGCCGTGCACCCCACGGCAGACGCGATCCGCCGCGTGGAGAGGGCCGCATAACCCCCGCTCTCCAGGAGCGTGCGCGCCTCCTGGAGGATGGCCTCCCTCAGGGGAGTGGCCGGGTCGCGGGTCGGACGGGAGGGGGGCATCTGCTCGGTCTCTCGGTGAAGGCGTTGTGGGAGCGGCTCCAGGCGACGCGGGCGGGGTCCGGGCCTCCCGGCCGCGGTCGAGCCTGGAGGGGGTCGGGAGGTTGTCTCCGAATGGGGCACAGGCTCCAGATGGTGCTCAGGCTCGGCGGTGGGGAGCCCCACGAGGGCGCCAGATGGTTCGTGAACTCCACTGCGTCCATCGGCATTCCAGGTTGACAGCGTAAACTGTAAGGCAGCTTCTAGCCGAGAAGGGACCCTGGGGGGGCCCCTGTGGGCCCTGGGCGGCCATTGCTGTCGGCCACCCGCCCGCTCTCATCTCGGAACGAGACACCGCCACCGACCGCACCGGAACCGCATGATCCAGGTCCAGAAGGCCGAAGGGCCCGACATTGTCCTCGCAGCTGGCCTGCGCAGCCCTTGGGCGCGCGCAGGCGTCCGCTTCCGTCAGGAGGACGCCGGCCACCTCGGCGCCGTCGTGGCCCGTGAGCTGCTCGCGCGCACCTCGCTGGACCCGGCGGAGATCGACGAGGTCATCGTCGGCTGCGTTGGTCAGCCCCATGACCAGGCGAACATCGCCAGGGTCATCGCCCTGCGGGCCGGCGTCCCGCGCCACGTCCCCGCGCGGACGGTCGCTCGCAACTGCGCCTCCGGTATCGAGGCGGTCACGACCGCCGCCGAGGCGATCGCGGCCGGCTCCGGAGACCTCTACCTGACGATGGGGGTGGAGGTGATGAGCCAGTATCCGCTCATCGTGAGCAAGAAGATGACCGCGATGTTCGCCAAGCTGGCCGGGGCCAGGTCGGTGGGCCAGCGGCTCGCCGCGCTCGCCTCTTTCCGCCCGTCCTTCCTGAAGCCGCGCATCGCGCTGCTGGAGGGGCTGACGGATCCGACCTGCGACTTGCTCATGGGCCAGACCGCCGAGCTCCTCGCGCGGGACTTCGGAATCACCCGCGAGGACTGCGACGGCTACGCGGCGCAGAGCCACAACCGCGCGGCGAAGGCGCGGGACGCGGGTCGCTTCGACCGCGAGATCCTCCCCGTCATGCCCCTCGGCGCTCGCACGGGCGACAGCTCCCTCATCCACGACGACAGCATCCGCGACGGGCAGTCGCCGGCCAAGCTCTCCAAACTCCGGCCGTACTTCGAGAAGCCGGACGGGGTGGTCACCGTGGGCAACGCTTGCGGGATCACGGACGGCGCCGGCGCGCTGATCGTGACGACGAACGAGCGCGCCAAGGAGCTCGGCCTCGCGCCCCTCGCCCGGATCAAGTCCTGGGCATGGGCGGGCTGCGACCCCGAGCGGATGGGGCTCGGGCCCGTTTACGCCACAGCTAGGGCTCTTGATCAGGCGGGGGTCAGCCTGTCCGACGTGGGCGCCATCGAGCTGAACGAGGCCTTCGCAGCCCAGGTCATTGCCTGCCAGAAGGCCTTCGGGAGCGCCGAGTTTGGCTCAGGGCGCCTCGGGCGCAGCGGCGCGGTCGGCGAGCTCGACCTGACTCGCACCAACATCAACGGGGGTGCGATTGCCCTCGGTCACCCCGTGGGGGCCACCGGCGCGCGGCTCCTCCTCACCGCAGCACACGAACTGGAGGTGGGGGATCACGAGCTGACGCTCGCGACCCTCTGCATCGGCGGCGGCCAGGGCGGCGCCGTCCTCCTCGAGAGGATCTCCTCATGATGGACATCAGCAGATTCCCCGGGATCGAGAACGCGCCTGAGCCTGGAACGTGCGTCCGCCTCGAGCGCCCCGAGCCCGGGCTCGCGATCCTCATCATGGACCCGCCACACCGCAGCTTCCCGGTGCTGGACGCGCCGATGCTGCGCGACATCGACGCCGCGCTGACCGAGCTCGAGGCCGACACCTCGATCACGGGCATCGTGCTCACGGGTCGTCGCGCGGATCAGTTCCTCGCCGGCGCCGACGTGGAGGCGATCGCGACGGTCACCGACCCCGGGATTGTGCGCGACGCCGTCCTCATGGTGCACGAGCTGTTCGGGCGCCTCGAGTCCATGCGAGCGCGGACCATCGCCGCCGTCGGAGGTCCAGTGCCCGGCGGCGCGTTCGAGATCAGCCTCGCCTGCGACGCCATCGTCGCGACCGACGACAAGAAGACCCGCATCGGGCTCCCTGAGACCCAGCTCGGCATCATCCCGGGCTGGGGCGGGTCGCACCGCCTGCCCAAGCGCGTCGGGGTCCCGACGGCGCTCGACGCGATCCTCACGGGGCGCCTCTACCCGGCGAAGAAGGCCAAACGCCTCGGGATGGTCGACCGCCTCACGAAGAAGGAGTACCTCGTGCGCGTGGCCAGCGACATGGCCATGGGCCGCGAGCGTCTCCGGCGCCGGAGCCGCGGCTGGAAGACCTGGATGGTGGACCGCAACCCGCTGGCCCGCTTCGTGATCTCGAACCAGGCCACCAAGCAGATCGACCGCAAGGCGCACGGGAACTACCCCGCGCCGTATCGCGCCCTGGACATCGTCCTGAACGCGCCGAGCAAGACCCGCCAAGAGGCGGCACGGATCGAGGCGGAGGGGACGGTCGAGCTGGTTACCGGCAAGGTCTGCAAGAACCTCGTCTCCATCTACTTCGCGTCCGAGGCCGCCAAGAAGGCCGCGCAGTTCGCGGACGGCAGCGCGCCGCCGAGGATGAGGGCGGGCGCGGTCGTGGGCGGCGGCGTGATGGGCGCGGGCATCGCCAGCCTGATGGCCGACCGAGGCCTGCACGTGCGCCTCTTCGACCTCTCGCAGAGCGCGCTCGACGCGGCGACGATCACCCACCGCAAGGACGTGGACAAAAAGCGCAAGCGCCGCCGCTATCAGCCCCACGAGGCCAACCGAGCCATCGATCGGCTGGAGGTCTCCCTCAGCATCGGCGCGATCGCTGCGGCGGACGTGGCGGTCGAGGCGGTCGCGGAGGTGCTCGAGGTGAAGCACAAGGTCCTCGGACAACTCGCGCAGGAGATGGCGGACGACGCGATCCTCTGCACCAACACCTCCTCGCTGAGCGTCACGGCCATGCAGGCGGGCACGCCCAACCCTGAGCGTGTGGTGGGGATGCACTTCTTCAACCCGGTCAAGCAGATGCCGCTCGTGGAGATCGTGCGGGGTGAGCAGACCTCCGACGAGACGGTGACGAAGATCGCCGCCCTGTCGGTGGCCCTGGGCAAGACGCCGGTGGTGACCCGCGACGTGCCCGGCTTCCTGGTGAACCGGTTGCTGGGTCCCTACCTCGACGAGGCCGTCCGGCTCTTCGTGGAGGGCATCAGCCCGCTGCGCGTCGACCGGCTCATGGTGCGCTTTGGGATGCCCATGGGCCCGTTCACGCTGCTCGACGAGGTGGGCCTCGACATCGCGGCCCACGCGGCCAAGTCCCTGCATGAGGGGTACGGGGAGCGCATGGCGCCGACCGAGGCCCTGCTGGGCATGATGGGGCCGGACCGCCTCGGCAAGAAGTCAGGGGCCGGGTTCTACGATCATCGCCGCAAGGGACGCGCCAGGAAGGGCGCGCCGATGCTCATGGAGGACCTCTCGGGGTACCAGTCGAGCAGCCGGGCGATGCGCATGAGCGACGTGGAGATTGTCGAGCGGGTGGTGCTGGCCATGGTCGGCGAGGGCGCCCGCGCCTTCGAGGACCGGGTCGTGGCGACGCCGGCGGAGTTCGACCTCGCCACGGTGTTTGGCACCGGCTTCGCCCCATTCCGGGGGGGCCTGCTGAAGTACGTGGACTCCGTCGGTGCAGGCAACATCTGCGAGCGTATGGACGCGCACCGGGCCATGGCCGACGTGGCCGAGCGCGGGGCCGCGGCCGAGCGCTTCGAGCCGGCGGAGATCCTCCGCAGGCTGGCCGGCGACGGAGGGACCTTCCACGGTCTGACAGACTCCTCGGCCTGATTCCGCGCAGCGGCTAGGCTGACGGCATGACCATCGCCGCGCTCTTTCTCGTCCTCGTGTCCGCTCCGGCGGGCGCGGGGACGCTCGCATTCCCACCGAGCTCGACGCCCTCGCCGGCGGGGGCTGTTCGCGCCGGCCTGTCGGACGGCCGGGTCGATCCCCCCCGCGACGGGCGCCCGAACATCGTCCTCGTGATGGCGGACGACATGGGCTTCACGGACATCGGCTGCTACGGCGGCGAGATCCAGACGCCTACCCTCGACGGCCTGGCGGCGGGCGGCGTGCGGATGACGCAGTTCTACAACACGTCGCGCTGCTGCCCGACGCGGGCGTCGCTGCTCACGGGGCTCTACTCCCACCAGGCGGGGATCGGGCTGATGACCTCCGACCGCGGCACCGACGCCTACCGCGGGGACCTGAACCGCCGTTGCGTGACCCTGGCGGAGGCGCTCGGGGCCGGTGGCTATCGGACGTACCTCTCGGGCAAGTGGCACGTGACCAAGCATGTGCGGGCCGACGGGCTCAAGCACAACTGGCCGCTGCAGCGTGGCTTTGACCGCTTCTACGGGACGATCACGGGCGCGGGGAGCTTCTATGACCCGACGACCCTGTGCCGAGGCAACACGTTCATCACGCCGGAGAACGACCCGCTCTACCGGCCGGAGCGCTTCTACTACAGCGACGCCATCAGCGACAACGCCGAGCGGTTCATCGAGGACCACTTCGCCGGAGAGCACGCCGAGGCGCCGCTCTTCCTGTACGTGTCCTACACCTCCGCTCACTGGCCCATGCACGCGCCGGAGGAGGAGATCGCCGCCTACGACGGACAGTATGACGAGGGCTTCGGGCCCGTGGCTGCGGCTCGCCGCGCGCGGGCCGTGGAGCTGGGGGTGCTGGACGAGCGCTGGCAGCAGGCGCCGCTCGCCAGGGACTGGGACCGCATGAAGCACCTCGAGTGGGAGGCGCGCAACATGGAGTGCTACGCGGCGATGGTGACGCGCATGGACCGCGGCATCGCCGGCATCGTGGAGTCGCTGGAGGAGCGGGGGGAGCTCGAGAACACGCTTTTTGTGTACCTCCAGGACAACGGCGGGTGCGCCGAGAACATGGGCTTCCGATCCAACGCCAAGGACCTCGACGGCGTGGCGTACGAACCCCTCGGCCCAGATGGGCTGCAGATGAAGATCTGGCCGCCCATGCAGACCCGGGACGGTCGCGTGGTGCGCACGGGGCCTGCGGTGATGGCGGGACCGGAGGACAGCTACGTCTCCTATGGGCCGGGCTGGGCGAGCGTTTCGAACGCGCCCTTCCGCGGGTTCAAGCATGACGGGCTCGAGGGAGGGATCAGCACCCCCTTCATCGTTCACTGGCCAGCCGGGTTGAGTCCAGCGAGGGCGGGGCAGATCGTGCACGCTCCCGCCCACCTGATCGACGTGATGCCGACGCTCCTCAGCGCCGGGGGTGGGGCGTACCCCGCCTCCTTCAGCGGCTCAGAGGTGCAGCCCATGGAGGGCGTCGACCTCATGCCGCACCTGCGGGGTGGCGAGCTCGAGCGTGAGCGGCCGCTCTTCTTCGAGCACCACGGGAACCTCGCCATGCGCGACGGTCGCTTCAAGATCGTCTCGGCCTATCGGAAGGCCCAGCCGGTGCGCTGGGCGCTCTACGACATGTGGTCCGACCGCACCGAGCTCCATGATCTCTCCTCGGAGCAGCCGGTTCGCGTCGCGCGGATGGCGTCCGCGTGGCAGGCCTGGGCCGCGCGAGTGGGGGTCCGCCGCTGGCCCTATTGAGAGGCCTACAGGGCGCCTCGCCGGAGCGCGGAGGGGCCGCTCAGAAGAGGAACATCACGCCCTCTAGCTGGCGCAGGGCGGCGTAGATGGCGATCACCGAGCTGGCGTCGGGGCATACGGGCTCGAGGGTCACCGACTCGTGCCGGCCTCCTGAGGCGGTCTTCACGCTCGAGGGGGGCGCGTCGTCGAGCCCCAGGCAGCGCTGGACGCAGGCGCCGGCGCGCGCCGGCAGGTCGGCCCCGGTGGCGCCGATCACCTTGAAGGTGAAGGGGCACGGGAAGCTGTGACGAGCCTCTAGGAGCTCGACCGTCGGGGGCTGGTGATCCATGCCCCCATTGTGGGGGACGGGGCCCGAGGTTCGACCCCGGGCCCGCGTAGTTCGCGCGCGGGAATCAGTCCGCGAGGATCCCGGGGAGGCGCGACACGAGGTCCTTCTTGCCGGACTTCGAGATCGGGTCGTCGCCGAGGTACACGTCGAACATGGCCCACGCGAGGTCCTGGGACTTGAGGTCCGGCTTGCGCTCCCCGTTCACCACGGTGCAGAGCGTCCCGTCCGGGTGCCACGTGAAGCGCAGCTCGTTCCCCTCCTTCAGCTCATCGAGGGAGAAGAAGCCGCGGAACGTGGTGAGGTCCTTCAGCTTCTCGGCCTTCGTGCCCTCCATGGCCTTGCGGCGGGAGAGGATGCGCGGCTCAAGCGAGTCCTCGAAGGCCTCCACGATGTCCTCCGCGTCCACGTCCCGGCAGAAGCGCATGCGCAGCTCCTTGGTGCCATTGGGGCTGAGGAGCGTCTTGTACAGCGTTGCGTCCTTGCCGAGGGCCTTCGCGCTCTTGCCCTTCCAGGCGGCGAGGTCCTTCGCCACGAAGGCGGAGTCCGCGTAGACCACGTAGGAGTAGACGTTCACGTTGAAGATCGTCTTCTCGCGGATCGCGAGGCCGATGAGGTCGAGGTCCTGCGGCTTGGCGCCCTCCTTCTTGGCGTCGGCCTCGCTGAGGGTGGACTTGATCGTCACCGGGTAGCGGTGCTTGCTCTCGCCCTCCTTCGCGGTCAGAACCTCCTCTTGGATCAGAGGGGTCGAGCTGGGTGCGAGGGCGGCGGCAGGGGAGGAGACGAGCGGAAGGAGGAGGG
>Ga0102815_10000530_pt1 | contig 25582 bp, 21 predicted proteins | sample ColrivemetaGS759_FD_79113 | JGI IMG/M metagenome (GOLD analysis project Ga0102815, IMG submission 79113) | Estuarine microbial communities from the Columbia River estuary - Ebb tide ETM metaG S.759 | ecosystem: Environmental > Aquatic > Marine > Intertidal zone > Estuary | place: USA: Columbia... | reverse complement strand
CTGTTTGACATCAAACTATTTGGCCTTGTCCACCACCCATTTGTGATGCCCGTGCTTGCACAAGGTCTTGCCCTTGTGCTTTTCCTGTAAAGACGGTTTGCGAAACTGGAGGATCTCGGCCACGGCGGAGGCTCAGTTACCCTGGAGCAAGGTGCGTCTCAAAGCGGTATCCCAGGACGCCAGCCGCGTTCGCCGGGCACCGGCACTCACTTGCGGACTGAACTGGGCTTGCACCTGCCATATCTTGCGCAGCTCGGCGGTACCACTCCACAACCCCACTCCCAGTCCGGCCAGGTAACAGGCTCCCGCCACCGTGGTCTCTATTACCTGGGGCCGAATGAGTTTGCGACCCAGCACGTCGGCCTGAATCTGCATCAACAGGTCATTTGCCGCTGCGCCACCATCGACTCGCAAGGGCTTCATACGCTTGCCAAGATCAGCTTCCATAGCGCGCAGGATATCGGCGTTTTGCAGGGCCATAGCATCGAGCGTCGCCCTGGCCATGTGGCCGCGGCCAGTGCCACGGGTAAGGCCGGTGAATGTACCGCGCGCTTCCGGGGCCCAGTGCGGGGCACCCAGTCCGGTGAGGGCAGGCACAAACTCAACGCCACCGTGGTCTACGACCTGGGCTGCAAGCGCTTCAATATCCGCCGCACGCTTGATCAACTGCAGACCGTCGCGCAACCACTGCACTGCGGCGCCGCAGATAAAGGCACCCCCTTCAATCGCATAAACCGGCCTGGCGCCGTCGCCCAACTGCCAGGCGATAGTGGTCAGCAGACCGGACCCGGACAGCAGCATCTCCGGGCCTGTGTTCATCACAATGAAGGATCCGGTACCGTAGGTACACTTCACATCTCCCGGGGTAAAGCAGGCCTGGCCAAACAGCGCGGCCTGCTGGTCGCCGGCGACGCCCGCGATCGGGATACCGTCGGGAAGGCCGGGCATGCCCCGGGTATGCCCCAGCACGCCACTGGAGGGGGCAATGCGCGGCAGTATCTCCCCGGGCACCCCAAACAAGGCCAGCAGCTGTGGGTCCCAGTCAGTCGTTTTGAGGTTCATCAGTGAAGTGCGCGAGGCATTAGAGACGTCAGTGACATGGGTATCGCCGCCGCTGAGTCGCCAGATAAGATAGCTGTCGATTGTGCCCGCAGCCACCCTGCCACTTTTGAGTAAACGCCCGATGCCGGGGGTATTGTTCAGCAACCAGCGGTATTTGCTGGCTGAGAAATACGGATCCAGAACCAGACCTGTTTTACGCCTGACCATTTTTTCGTGGCCGGCGGCGCGCAGGGATTCACAAAAATCGGTGGTACGACGACATTGCCAGACCACCGCATTGTTGAGTGCGTCGCCACTGCGACGGTCCCACAGCAGCGACGTCTCCCGCTGATTGGTGATACCAATGGCGACAATATCTGTTGGTTTACAAACCTTCTTGCGCAGCACTGCGCGAATACCTTTTTCTACCGATGCCCAGATATCGGCAGGGCGGTGTTCCACCCAACCGGGACGAGGATACATCTGCGGAAACTCAAAATTGGCGCTGGCGCGCAAGGCGCCAGCGGCATCCATCAGGGCCACTGTGCTTCCCGTGGTGCCCTGATCGATGGCCAGTACGAACTCACCCATGCCTAGGCGCCGTATCCCTCAACTGCCTTGATTTCCAGGAAATCAGTGAAGCCATGGGCACCCCATTCGCGGCCGTTACCTGATTGCTTGTAACCGCCAAAGGGCACGTCGAAACCACCAGCGGCCCCATTGATATGGACGTTACCGGCGCGAATGCGGGCAGCCACTGCGCGGGCGTGATTGATGTCATCACTTTGCACATAGCCGGCCAGCCCGTAAGGGGTATCGTTGGCGACCTTGATCGCTTCTTCCTCAGTCTCGTAGGGGATCATGGTGAGCACCGGACCAAATATTTCTTCCCTGGCTATGGTCATCTCATTATTGGCAGCCGAGAAAATCGTGGGGCGAATGAAATAGCCCTTGTCGATACCCTCTGGCCGACCGGCGCCACCGGCGACGACTTTCGCACCTTCGGCTATGCCCTGCTCTATCAGTCCCTGAATTTTATTGAACTGAACCTCCGATACCACCGGTCCCATGGTCGTGCCTTCGACAGCGGGATCGCCCACCACCACGGACGCAGTCACCCGCGCAGCGATAGCCTCCGCCTCGGCCAGCTTGGCTGCCGGTACCAGCATGCGCGAGGGCGCGTTACAGGATTGCCCGGTATTCTGGTACATATGCATGACACCGCGGGTAACAGCTGCTTCCAGGTCGGCGTCGTCGAGGATGATGTTGGGGGATTTGCCGCCCAATTCCTGGGTCACGCGCTTCACCGTGGGGGCCGCGTTCTGGGCGACCAGGGAACCTGCCCGGGTAGAACCGGTAAAGGACATCATGTCCACATCCGGATGCTTGGACAGCGCAGTACCGACTAGGGGGCCGTCGCCGTTGACCATATTGAATACGCCAGCCGGCACTCCGGCCTCATGCATCACCTGGGCAAACAGGTAGGCTGACAGCGGAGCCACTTCGCTGGGCTTGAGGATCATGGTGCAGCCCACTGCCAATGCCGGCGCCACCTTGCAACTGATCTGGTTTACCGGCCAGTTCCAGGGGGTGATCAGCCCACAAACCCCGATCGGTTCCTTGAACACCCGGTGCTCGCCGAGATCTTCCTCAAATTTGAAGGTCTTGAGGATCTTGGCCGCCTCCTGGAGGTGCCCCAGCCCGCAGTAGGCCTGGGCGCCGGCAGCCAGTTCCTGGGGCGCACCCATTTCCTCGCGGATAGCGTCAGCAATGTCGTTGTAGTACTTCTGGTAGACCGCAGCGCAGGACTCCAGCAGCTCTACCCGCTCCTGTACAGACGTGCGGCTGAAGGTCTCAAAGGCCGCCTTGGCAGCGGCAACAGCCTTGTTGACGTCCGCTTCAGAGCCCATGGAAATGTGCGCACAGACTTCTTCGTTGGCGGGGTTGATCACGTCAAAATCGTTGGGCGTGGTCGGATCGACCCATTCACCATTAATATAAAACTGCTTGTATTCACGCATGGCTGTTGCTCCGTTTGGTTATTGGAAATTAGAGGGCGAAGTGTAGCACTATCTCCATGTCTGGCTACCACCCCATGGAGGTATTCGATGCCAATTTGCCAGCTGCGCAGTGAGCAGTTAGCAGTACTGCCGCCACGGTGGTCGGCTGCGACGCTGGCGGCCATTACCATGCCCTTGTCGCCCGGGGTCATTGTCTGAATCCACATAATCACGCACAATTGCGCCCCTGAACTCACATCCCAATACCAAAATCCACCTCAATGGAGACTAGCTGCCATGGATAACGAAGAACTGACACTGTTTCGCGATATGACCCGGCGCGCACTCGAGCAGGAAATCGCGCCCCATTTCGAGGAGTGGGAGGCACAGCACATGGTGCCCAGGGAGCTTTGGAATACCCTGGGCGCGTCCGGCCTGCTATGCCCGGATATGCCCGAGGAGTACGGCGCCGCCGGCACCACCCCACAGGTCACCTTCGCTATTATTGAGGAGATGTCACGCCTGGGTTTCGGCGGCGTGGCTACTGGCTACGGTATCCACAGCAATATCGTTGCTCCCTATATCAACCATTTCGGCACGGAAGAGCAAAAACAGCACTGGCTGACCAAAATGGTGAGCGGAGAGGCGGTCGGCGCGCTGGCCATGACCGAGCCCGGTGCCGGTTCAGACGTGCAGGGTATTCGCACCAATGCGGTAAAGGATGGTGATGACTGGATCCTCAATGGCTCCAAGATATTCATTACCAACGGCTATCACGCTGACGTGGTAATCGTGGCTGCTATCACCGACCCCGGCAAGGGTGCCAAGGGCACCTCCCTGTTCCTGGTCGATACCTCCCTGCCCGGCTTCGAAAAAGGCAAGAAGCTGGAAAAAATCGGTCAGCACACCTCGGATACGGCAGAGCTGTTCTTCCAGGACGTGCGCCTGTCCGGCTCCGCTTTACTGGGTGAGCTCAACAAAGGCTTTGTGATCATGATGGAAGAGCTGCCCCGGGAACGCCTGGGCATTGCTGCCCAGGCGATTTCGGCTGCGGAAGGTGCCCTGGATATCACCGTGGATTACGTGCTCGAGCGTAAAGCCTTCGGCCAGAAGATTGCCAGCTTCCAGAACACCCGGTTTCAGCTGGCAGAAGTTAAAACCGAAATAGCCATCAATCGCGCCTTTTATGAAAAATGTGCCGATGCCTATGCAGAAGGCAAGCTGAGCGCGGAAGAAGCGGCCATGCTGAAGTACGCCAGCACTGAAATGCAGTGCAAGACCATCGACCAGTGCCTGCAACTGTTCGGCGGCTATGGCTACACAGCCGAGTACCCGATCTCGCGCTTCTATACTGACGCGCGCATCCAGCGCATCTACGGTGGCACCTCGGAGATCATGCGGGAACTGGTGGCACGCTCCATCCTCGGGCGCTAAGCGGCGCCCCGCTCTCCCCTGCATTCAAACTGATGGCCCGGCTCAGCCGAGCTGGCCCAATACACAATCGCCAGATACTCGCTTCCCAGATGATAGGCCCGGTGCTGCGCAGCTTGGACAACTGCATGGAGCCGCCGATACATACCAACATGACCGGCAGAACAAAATTGAAAGCCAGGCGCGACACGGTGGAAACCAGGGCCTGCGACAATAGCCCCAGCCGACGCAACACCAGGCCCAGTACTACCCAGGCAAAGGTCGGCAGCGACACTTGCAGGGCAGCGCAGAACAGCGCCGTCGAATCAGGGTTTGGCACAGACAGGCTCAGGTTATTGGCAGAAAACCCGATTATCCCAGCTCTACCAGGGTTTCTCCAAGCGCGCCCAACAGCGAATCAATCTGCGCTTTCTCGATCACGAAAGGCAGGCCAAGCTGGATAGTGTCTCCGCCATAACGCACATAAAAGCCCTTTTCCCACATGCGCATGGCAATCTCAAACGGCCGCCTGGCGGGTTCCCCGGGATAGGCCTGCAGCTGCAGGGCGCCGGCAAAGCCAAAATTGCGAATATCCGCCACATGGGGTGAACCCTGCAACTGATGCAGGCTGTCTTCAAAATACGGTGCCAGTTGCGCTACCCGCTGCGGCAGCTGCTCGCGCTCGAGTATTTCAAGTGCCGCAAGACCCGCAGCGCAAGCCACCGGATGGGCTGAATAGGTGTAGCCGTGCGGGAACTCCAGCATATATTCCGGGCCGCCCTGGGCCATAAAAGTCTGGTAGATCTCATTGCTGGCAACAACAGCCCCCATGGGGATCGCGCCGTTGGTCAGTTGCTTGGCCAGGTTCATGATGTCGGGGACCACGCCAAATACGTCGGAGCCGGTGAGCCCGCCGCAACGGCCCAGGCCGGTAATCACTTCATCGAAGATCAACAGGATGTTATTGGCGGTACAGATATCGCGAAGCCGCTGCAGGTAGCCGGCCGGTGGTGGAATAACTCCCGCAGAGCCCGCCATAGGCTCCACGATCACCGCGGCGATATTGGATGCATCGTGCAATGCAATCATCTCGGTCAACTCATCCGCCAGGTGCCAGCCGTGACTGGGCTGGCCACGGGTGAAGGCATTCTCAGGCAGCAGCGTATGGGCCAGGTGATCAGCATCCACGGCCTGCCCGAACAGTTTGCGGTTGGCGCCAATCCCACCGACCGAGATCCCGCCGAAGTTCACTCCGTGGTAACCCTTGGCACGACCAATCAGTTTGGTCTTGGTAGCCTGGCCCTTCAAGCGCCAGTAAGCCCGGGCCATTTTCAGTGAGGTATCGGCCGACTCTGAGCCAGAACCCGTAAAAAACACATAGTCCAGTCCATCCGGGGTTAGCGCTTTGATCCGGTTAGCCAATTCGAATGAGCCCGGGTGGCCGAACTGGAATGCCGGCGCGTAGTCCAGGGTCTGCAGCTGCCGGTGCACGGCTTCGGCAATCTCGGGCCGGTTGTGTCCCGCACCCACGCACCAGAGACCGGACAGGCCATCGAGTATTTCACGGCCCTTGTCATCCACCAGGTACACGTCCCTGGCGCCAACTATCATCCGCGGGTCTTTTTTGAACTGGCGATTGCCGGTGTAGGGCATCCAGTGGGCTTCGAGGTGGTCCGGGTTCGCACCGGTTACGGGCGATTTCTTGCGGGGCATGCGAGTGACTCCTGATGGGTTTGCGGCGGTATTGTAGGGCCCAGCGTTTGTTGCAAAAACTATTATCTATAAACATTAAGTTTCATTATTATTCATCTAATTATCCGGGAGTCAGTCCATGGCCAAAAAAGCCCTGCTGGGCAATATCACCGACAGCGATCTGCGCCTGCTACGGGTGTTTCGCGCCGTGGTGACCTGCGGCGGGTTCGCCGCGGCAGAGCTGGAACTGAATATCAACCGAAGCACAATTTCACGGCATATCAAGGACCTCGAGTCCCGGCTGGGGGTGACCCTGTGCCGCCGGGGACGTGGTGGCTTTGCATTGACCGATGAAGGTGAGCAGGTATTCGCCAGCGCACGCAAAATGATGGCTTCGGTAGAGGAATTCCAGCACGAGGTGGATGAGCTGCACCAGCGGCTCACCGGGGCCCTGTCCATCGCGATCTTCGACAAGACCGCATCCAACCCCCAATGCCACATCAGCCGGGCCTTTGCGGAACTCGATGAACAGGCTCCGGACGTGTCGCCGGAGATTTATGTGGAGCCCATCAACAGCATAGAGCGCGGGGTTATGGAAGGCCGCTTTCACCTGGGGATTATTCCCAACCACCGGCCCTCCAGCAGCCTGGACTATTACAAGTTGTTCGAAGAACAGATGTACCTGTACTGTGCTGATGGGCATCCGTTGTTTGGGGTAGCGGCCACACAGTTGAGCGAAAGCCGGGTACGCGACAGCAAATTTGTGGGGATAGGCTACCACTCACCCAATATGGAAATGAGCCGCAGCCTGGGCTTGAACCGGGGCGCGACAGCTCATGACCAGGAAGCCGTGGCGCACCTCGTGCTGTCGGGGAAATACCTGGGATTTTTGCCCGAACACTATGCAAAGACCTTCATAGCACAGGGCATCATGCGCTGCCTGCTCCCCGACTGCTTTCAATACAGCTGCGAGTTCAGTGCCATTGTGCGTCACTCGCCTCCACCCAGCAGGGTAGTCAAGACCTTGCTCGATGCCCTGCTGGCAGCGCATCAGTAAGCATGCAACTCACCACCGTTAACGGGACGAGAAGTAAGATTCGAAAGCCGCATGAACTGCCTCTCGGGACATACCCAAAAGCTCGCTTGCCTGGTTGATTGCGCCCAACTCTTCGGTGTGCCGAGCACCGTCCGCCGCGGCGACTTCCAGTAGCATGATCAACAGATCCTGTTTTTCCCCCAGGCTCAAGTTCCCGGCAATATTTTTCAACCTCGGCACCACCCGCTGATAATCCGCCAGTGCTATCACCGCAGCCGAAAGGCTTTCGAGCGCCTCTGCGCTGCGAATCTGCAAGCGGGAACACAGCAGCTGAATGAGTTTATCGCTCTCCACCTGGGAGATGCTGCCGTCACCCCTGGCGACTGATACCAACAATACCGCCATGAGGAAACGCCGGTCATCAGCTGTGGGGTCAGCGCCCATCCCGGTATTCATATCTGCTTCTGGCTCCAACAGTTTGTCGTCATTGCAGTGATAAACATTGTTCTCAATGGTCCAATTGTAGTCGGAGAATCAGCCAGTGACTGACTTTTGTACCGCATTACCGGTAAAGTAACGGCTATCAGTGGTAAGCAGTCAAGCGGGGTCGCGTGCTGCCAACCAAAAGCCGACAATTTTATGAGAGCCGCCAGAGCGTGGAACATGGATCAAACGATAATAACTGTGGTAATCGCCGGTGAGGCTTACAAACTTGATGCCGGGGACTCGCATACCCTGGCAGCGATGCCCGCCCCGCGGCGCCAGCAACTGATCTCCCTGCTTGAAGCACTGCGACAAGAAGATGCCAGCAGCCGGGAACGAGTCGCCAGGCTGGCCGCGGCTACAGCACCGCGCGCAGGCAGTGCCGCGCAGCAAAAAACTGCTATCGGCGCTGTTAACAGTCAGGCCACACCAGTTGAGCGAATGGGCAGTGGTGATGTAGATGCGCTGATGGCAAGGCTGGTTATGGAAGATAACAATGCAAGAAAGCCTGCGCCGGATAAATCACTTGTCTACAAGGTGTTAGCGGGGGTCGCCATCCTGTTGTTACTGGCGATTATCTGGTAGCGGGCCGGCTGTACCCTGATTTGTCAATAATGCCCGACGGCCACGCCACAAATGAATTTTCGGTAATGGTTATTGATAGAGAGCTAACGCCGAGATACGAGTCTCCACTTCCCGGTTGACCAGGGCGTAGCGCTCGTCATCCAGGTCGCTGAAGCGTTGCTTGAATTCCAACTCCTGAATACCCTCTGGCAAGTGGTCGATTGGCGGCATAAATCCGGCCTGGCCAAATTGGTTTGAAGCTAACCGCAGCTGGACCTCTTGCGCCTGTTGTCCGCTAGCGGCCAGGGCCAGCTCCACACCGGAGCGATCCGCCAACAGATCAGCAAAGCTGAAGCCGCTCCCGCCACGGGAATCATCCAGTTCCTTGAACACGCCGATTGCATCCGCCAGCACGCCACCGCCGGCTGCGGCGATAGCTGCAGACACGCCAAAATGCTGGGCGAGGTCATTTCGCCCGTGCAGTGTCCAGCGAACATAGTGATGCCCGGGATCGAGATCCAGCGGGTCCCCACCTACCAGGCGCTGCATGGCTGATCGGTTTAACACGGTACCCAACATCAACAACAAGGCCCTGTTCTCCGCTGCAGCATCGCCGTGGGTGCTGCGCAACAGCGCCAATTCAAAAAGTGGCTGCAGGAGTTGTTCCAATGGCGCGGTGGAAATACCGTTTCCCGATAGCTTTCTCGACACCCTGGTGAGCACCTGATAGTAAGCGAGAACGCGTTCGCGATCTTCGCCGGACAACATCAGCAGCCTCCCGCGTTGCTCCAGCTGATACGCCAGCGCTTTATCCCAACGGTAGCCGACGCTCAGCTCGCCCACTTCTATCGTTACGCTTTCCAGCGCACTGTCCGCGCGCTGGTACTCGGCAAAGCGCTTCCCAAGCAGAAAATTTGCAAACCGGAACAGTGGCTGAAACAACCAGCCGGGCAACGTTAACTGGCCCGGCTTCACGCTCTCTACGCTCAGTTTGCCCGCCTGTTCCGCTACCAGAAGTGAAAAATTGAAATAGTCTCCCAGAGGATTAGCCGGCAGTTCGAACGTGTAATCGAGACGACCGCGCCCGGACTCCAGTGATACCAGTGAACGCTGGCGCTCAGCCATCGGCAGCACGGAGCGCAGGCCCAGGTTAAGGTCCCGTTCGGAAATGCTAAAGGAGTGACTTTGTCCGTCGTGCAAACTGCGTGGATCGTTATCCCGCAGCAACTGTTTGAGACGGGCAACGTCATCCTGGGTAGGGCCGGCAACTGACTGCACCAGTGCATACTCCTGCACGCCCAGGCTGAACAGCACCACTGGCGCCACCAGCAAAGCGAGCAGGAAGATTAAGACGCCTGCAAAGAGGATTTTCAGCACGCGCATAGCGCGCAATGACTCAATCTCGATACCCGGTAATTGCTTTTGCTGCCTGGTAGGCAAAAGTCATCGCCGGCCCCAGGGTCGAACCCGGGCCCGGGTAACAGGGCAGCGTGGGAGCACTGCAGTTACCAATTGCGTACAAGCCCTTGATGACCTGCCCATCTTCATGGATCACCTGGGCATTGGCATTAATAACCATGCCACCCTGGGTACCGAAATCGCCTGGATCCACTCGCATCGCGTAGAACGGGGCTTTAGCCACCGCGCCCAGGCAGGGGTTCGGGGTGACCCGCGGGTCACCGTAATAGCGGTCATAGGCCGACTCCCCGCGATGACACTCCAGGTCCTCGCCGGTGCGTGCGTATTCGTTCATATTGGCCACCGTGGTCGCCAGGCCCTGCGCATCGACACCAATCTTCGAGGCCAACTCGGCAATAGTATCGGCCTTTACCACAAAGCCCTGCTCTTCATAGCTCTTGGGCAGCAACCAGTCGGGCCTGAACTTGCTGTTGTAGAGCGGACCGACAAAGTATTTGGCGCGAAAATCGGCGTCGAAAATCTGCCAGCTGGGATTGCAGGGATTCTCCGGGCTGTGCTTGGCAAAGGTCTCCTGCTGGAAGGCCATATAGTTTTGTGATTCGTTACTGAAGCGCTGTCCGGCAGGATTCACAACGATAGAGCCGGGGTAGGATTTTTCCATAATACTCAGGCGCGGAATGTCCTCACCCGGGACCGTGATCGTGTTGCACCACCAGGCCTCATTAAGCCTGTGCATGCGCGCGCCGAGGCGGATACCCTCGGCAATCGCGTCACCGGTGTTGTCACGGGTTCCTGCGCTCCAGTTGTGATTGGTGGGCTGGGGCAGGTACTGCTCACGCATCGCCTGGTTATGCTCAAAGCCCCCGGCAGCCAGGATTACGCCCTTGCGCGCCTGGATACGCAGGGTCTCACCCTTGCGCTGCACCTCCACACCCACAACCTTGCCCTTCTCGTCAATCACCCGGGTCATGGGCGTCTCCAGCCATAGCGGGATATCACGATCCTGCATGGAGGCGCGCAAGCGCGCAATGCCGGCGCAACCTGTGGCCAGACGGCGATGATAGCGATCGCGCAGCCGCCAGGGCACATCCAGCAGGTAGGCGGCAACAAGCTTGACGGCGGTTTTCCACCAGCCGGGTTGCTGCCCAATCAACAGCGCGGCTTCTTCCTGGGTAAAGCCGATCACTCCCGCCAGGTGCATCATGGGGTGGGTGCGGCGCAGGCGACGCCACTCATCACCCAGCTCGTCGGCTTCGAAGGTTTCCGGTTCCATCGAGCGGTGGCCCTGCATGGCCCCGTCCAGGTTGGTGTAGTAGTCAGGATAATGGGCCAGGCTCACATAGCGAGCGCGGGTGTGCTGGTGCAGGAAATCGACCATTTTCGGGCCATTCTGCAGGTAGGCATCGAGCTGGTACTCGGGGACTTCTTCCTCGGTAATCAGTTGCCGGAGGTAGGTCCTGGCCGCATCGATTGAATCCTCGGCGCCTGCGCCCTGGGCATAGCGGTTACAGGGAATCCACACCCCGCCACCGGAAATCGAGCTGGTGCCGCCATACAGGTCAGACTTTTCGATCACCAGCACATCCCGGCAACCCATTTCATAGCTGCACAGCGCCGCAGTGAGGCCCCCGTTACCGGAACCCACTACCACCGTATCAAAACTGTAATCCCACTTCTTTCTCGCTGCGCTCATTATTTTGTCCCGAGGTGACCCGGCGCCATGGTAGCGCAGCTGGGGGGGAATTCAGCTCCCGGGCCGCGCTAATACCCCCAAGGTTCAATAAATTGGCCGGCGGCCATCGCTTGCCTTAAGCTCTGATCCATGAATACACTGGCGGCGTAACGTTCATAACCCGTAATAAAAGCCAACAACAGGAATCCTCTCATGCCTAATTCGATAACCAAGCTGGTACTGGCCACGGCAACTGCCGCTACTATCGCCCTGTCACCTCTTGCCCTGTCTCACCTCGATGACAGCCAGGTGCCCCAGTCCTATCGTCAATCCTACTTCACCCTGCTGGCCCTGAACTTTGGCCCCATGGCTTCGACGGTCAAAGGCGAGGTCCCCTGGAACCAGGCCAAGATGGAGGATTGGGCCAACGACCTGGCAGCGCTGTCCTCGCTGGATGTCATGCGTGGATTTGTCGATGGCTCGGACCAGGGCACCACCCGGGCCAAGCCGGAAATCTGGGAAAACAAGGCGGATTTCGAAAGCAAGATGAATGATCTGCACAAGGCGCTGGAGGCGCTGCAGGTGGCCACCGCCGGCGGTGACCAGAAACTGATAGCTGAGAAAGTCGGGGACGCGGGCAAGGCCTGCAAGGCCTGCCACGATGAGTATAAGTCGAAAGAGTATCTGTACTGATCGCCCTGGCGCGGGGTCACCACATCATCGCTGGCGGCCCCGGCGCCCACGCCAATATCGCCCAAAGCACGGCGCTGGCCAGTAATAGCACCAGCGCATAGCGCCACAACTGCACCGGCGGCACCCTGCCCTCCCGGCCGGCTGCGCTGCCACGCAGCATGGCTTGCAGCAAGGGCTCATGACGCCGCAACTGGTGATAGAGCACAGCGAGGATGTGTACGGCGACCAGCACCAGCAGGACATCGAAGGCAAGCTCGTGCACCACCCCCATCGCATCCCTGAAGGTCGTGTCTGCGGCGTAGTACAGTGGGCCTGAAAACAGGATGTCGTCGCTGTTGAACAAACCACTGACACCCTGCAAGAGTAACAAGCCCAGCATTGCCATTACTGACCAGCCGCCCAGCGGATTGTGTCCAGCGCTGGCGCCGCCCTGCCCCCGCAGATAGGCCAGTACCGAGCCCGGCCCCACCAGAAAATCGGCGAACCGGGAGTGCCGACTACCAATAAAGCCCCAGATAACACGGCTGCTGACAATGATAATGACGATATAGCCCAGCCACTGGTGAAGCGAGTAATTCTGGGACTCCGCACTCCACCAGCACAAGGGCAGGCAGGCAACCAGCACCCAGTGGCCGATACGGGTGGGTATATCCCACAATATGTGCGGTTTACGCTGCATCCTGCGGCCGCTTCAGGGATCTACCAGGGACGGGTATTGTGAGCTGACATCCTGGTGAATGTAATGCCAGCACTGCTGCTCCAGTACCGCCCGGTGCCTAGCGCCCGCAGCCCCGGCGTCCCCGCTATCGTAGCCCGCATCCCCCGGGAACATTACGGTAACGGGTTCCATGCTGCGGGCGAATACTGGCAATAACTCTGGTACCGCACTGACGCGTTCGGTAGCCACCAATTCGGCAACACTGGCGTAGCGAGTCAGGCTGCACAGGGTGACATAGGTGGGGGGTAACATGTTCAATTCCCCCGCCTCGTGACGGCTCAGGGCCTCACGCAGTGACACCCACAGGTGATCGTGAATTTCCCCGCCGTCAATGACAACTTCCTCATCTGCAGCCAGTGGAGCGGCATAAATCCAGGTGGAAAAGCGCTTGGGCTCGACCACGGGCGTGGTCCAGTGACTGAGCAATACCATGTCCTCAAGCCGGGGCTGCAGGCCCGATTCCTCCTGCGCTTCACGCGCCGCCGCTATGCGCGAGGCCAGGGCTTCATCACCGCCGGCAGTCGCAAGATCCTCAGCATCCAGGGCTCCGCCGGGGAATACCCATAAGCCCCCGGCAAACAGCAGCGCTTTGTTGCGCCTCAGCAGCAGGGTTTCGAGACCGTCCCGGCTGTCTCGCAGCAGGACCACGGTACTTGCCGGGCGGGCATCAGGGGTATTGGACATTGGTTGTTTCCGTAAAAGACATACGACATACCTTATCCGGCGTCAGTGCAGTGATCAATACCGCGGACTTTGCCTTCGCCGGCAAAAACTGGAATATTGGGCTACTGCTCAAAAAATCCACAGGCCCGGCCAGCTATGACGTCTCTTTACTCGCGCGGTGCGCGATCGCTCTCCCTGCTTACGCTGCTGGGCGTTACCAGCACTGCAGCCTCGCTGACCGCAGCCCTGGAAGCCGGGCAAAACCCTGGCCCTCAACGGCCCTACCAGATTACTGAGCAGCGTGAGCCCTGCAGCGACTACCAGCCCCTGCGCCGACCCCTGTTTGGCGACACCCATGTACACACCGGCTGGTCTTTTGACGCCAGCTCCCAGGATACCCGCAATAAGCCCGCAGACGCCTATACCTTTGCCCAGGGTGGCCGCATGGGCATCCAGCCTTATGATGACAACGGCCAGGCCATGCGCCAGGTACAACTGGACCGACCACTGGACTTCGCCGCAGTAACCGACCACTCGGAGTTCCTCGGCGAAATGCGCATGTGCATGACCCCCGGCTATCCGGGCTATTGGCATCCGGTGTGTATCGCCCATCGCTGGCTGCCGCAATATTCATTCGGAACCTTTGGCGCCTACGGCATGGCCGCCAAAAAGCGCTGGGGATTTTGCGGCGAAGCCAACACCGACTGCTTCGCCGCCGCAAGAAGCACCTGGCAGGATATCCAGCAAGCGGCTGAGGACGCCTATGACCGCGACGCAGATTGCAGCTTCACCAGCTTCGTGGCGTACGAGTGGACCGCCAGCGTCGGTGCGGGGCAAAACCTGCATCACAACGTGTTGTTTCGTAACGACCAGGTGCCGGATCATGCCCTCAGCTGGATAGAAACACCTTCGCAGGTGCAGTTATGGGATTACCTGGAGCAGGAGTGCGTCGAGCAGAAGCCCGGCTGTGACGCAGTGGCGATCCCGCACAACTCCAACCTGAGCGGGGGCTTGATGTTTGAGACCGCCCGGGTCAGTGATGACACGGTACCACCCGGCCCGGTCAGCGTTGCAGAGGCTACTCGCCGTGCCCGCTGGAACCCCTTGTTCGAAGTGGTACAGCACAAGGGAGCCTCCGAGTGCGACAACCGCAACCCGGTGTGGGCAGAGGATGAATACTGCGACTTCGAGCTGCTCGCTTATGACAGTTTCGGCGGCAAGAATACCGGGATAGCCGCAGGCGGCGCGATGGACTGGCTGACCGTCTTTGTCGATGACCAGGACCTGCCCCAGACCAAGCCGCCTGAGGCGAGCAACTTCCTGCGCTACGCCCTGAAAAAAGGCCTGCAGCAGCAGGACGAACTGGGCGTCAACAGTTTCAAGTACGGACTGATTGCCAGCACCGATACCCACATTGCCGCACCCGGGCTGACCATGGAGAAGAACCACCCGGGCCATGGCGGTGCGGGCATGGGCTCACGGGACGGGCTGCCCGCTGGCTTGCCGGATGAGCTCGAATACGGCCCCGGCGGACTGGCTGTGCTGTATGCAGAGGAAAACACCCGGGACGCCCTCTTTGCGGCAATGCAGCGCAAGGAAGCCTATGCGACCAGTGGCACTCGCCCGGTGCTGCGTTTCTTTGGCGGCTGGGACTATCCGCAGGATCTGTGCACAGACCCCGAACTGGTTGCCCGGGGCTACGCCGCCGGGGTACCAATGGGCGGTGACCTGCCCCCGGCGCCCGGTACGCCAGATCAGGCACCCCGGTTCCTGGTTTCGGCCCAGTACGATCCGGGCACACCGGACTATCCTGGCAACCTGCTACAGCGCATCCAGCTCATCAAGGGGTGGTATGAAAACGGTGAACTCAAGGAACAGGTCATCGACGTGGCCGGGGGCGATACCGGTGCCGATGTGGACATTAACAGTTGCGAACCACAGGGCGCCGGCTATCAGCAGCTGTGCAATGTGTGGAGTGATCCGCAGTTCAGCGAGACCGCCCAGGCATTCTACTACGCCAGGGTCCTGGAAAACCCCAGCTGCCGGTGGAGCCAGCGCATCTGCGCTGATGCCGGGGTGCGCTGCGATGACCCGGCCAGCATCCCTGAGGGCATGGAGCAATGCTGCGCGGCCGAGCACCAGAAAGTCATCCAGGAGCGAGCCTGGAGTTCGCCTATCTGGTATATCCCCTCAAGCTGAGCCTCACTGGCAGCGCGCGGCCATTCCCAGGTCGTAGCCATGGCGCTGGGCAGTTTTTGCGGCTTGATGGCGCTCGGCCTCCGGGCGACTGGCCACCCACAGGTTCGCGCAACGGGTGCCACTTCGACAGAAAGCCAGTACCGGGCGTTCCGGATCATCCAGCAAGGGGGCCATACGGGCGATATCGGGGCCGGGGAAACTTGCCATGGTGATAGGCAGGTAGTGATACTCCAGGCCTACAGCCTGAGCCGCAGCCCCAATATGGGCACTGGCGGGCTGATTGGCCTCCTCCCCGTCAGGGCGATTATTCACCAGCACTTTATAGCCAGCGTCGGCTATTGCGGCGACATCGGCGACACTGATCTGTTCGGACACTGCGATAGTGGGTGTCAACTGTACAATTCTCATGACTGTTTCTCCGGATGTTCGGTGACTGAGTCCAGCCCCTTGCGTAATTGCTCGGCCCAACGCCGCAGAACACGCTTGGCCTCGGCCGCATTGGTCACCGAGTTCGACCACTGCATGCGGCCGGTATCCATAGCCTGTCGACGGTCCACTATGCGCACCAGTACTTCGCCGGTAGTAGCGTCAAGCAGTTCCAGCAACAGGGTCATCTCGCCGGCGCTGGTGGTATAAGCCCGCTGCATACCGGCGGAGTTGGTATCGGGGGCGCTGACATCGAGATTTATAATGGCCGGGCGCAAAATCAGCACGTTCTCGCCATCGGCAAAACTGTCCACCAGTTGGTAGGGTGGTGGCGCTTGCAGGGCCTCCCTGAAGTACTTGTCGCACTCGCTGCTGAGGGTATCCTTGATCCGGTCAACATCTTTCTGGGTAACCCGGCTGCTCAGGCTGATGCGGTTGTTGTTCTGGTTGCGCAGCCAGTCCTTGCGGAACGCGACCTGGCAGTCGGCCAGGCCATAGGCCTCAAAACCGTCGAGCCTGGCACCCGGTCGCCGGTAAACCGTGGCAAATTTTGAGTCCGGCACCAGTTCCAGGCCATCATAGCTGACGGCCGGCATGTTCGAACTGGTACTGCAGGCGCACAGCAAGCCAAGCGTCACCGTCAGCAAGCCGGCCTTAAGAGCAGGTTTGATCATAGTTATTCATCTCCCTTCGCTGTCCAGTAGTATCGGCAAATCAAAGCCCTGTTGCCATGACTGATTGCTGACGCTGGTGACCCTATGTGAGCCAGGTCCGCCACAATACATGGACCGGCACCGCCCATCGAGGCCAAAATATAATACCACCGGACGGGTTTCGACCAAGACCTTGATCCATTCGATGACAGCACCCGCCACTGTCGTGATTTACTTCTCCACTGAATACCGCGGCACCAGCAAATAAACTGCTCAATAATATTCTGGACCAAGGCATGCACCGAACACGGGGAATACTCGCCACAGTTGCGACTATCCTGATATTGAACTCGCTGCCCCTCATCGCAGCGCAGGCCCAGTACGCGCCGATAATGCCACTGGCAGCCCAATCGCTGTTGCTGGATATCGCCACTGCGGGCCAGCGCCTAGTCGTTGTGGGCGAGCGCGGCCACATCCTCTATTCGGATGATCATGGCAACAGCTGGCAGCAGTCACGGGTGCCTACCACCCAGCTGCTGACAGCCGTGTTTTTTGTCGATAGTCAACACGGTTGGGCTGTGGGCCACGATGGCCTGATTCTGGCCTCCGACGACGCCGGGCTGAACTGGCGGGTCCAGCGCGATGGCATCGCCGCCCAGCAGCAGGAAAATATCGAGGCCCGCGAGCGCAGTTACCAACAGGTGGAGCAACTGCGTGAGCAATTACCCGGCGCGGCGGCAAACGATGCACAGCGGCTTGAAATCGAGCTGGAGGACGCCGCGCTGGACCTCGAAGATGCAGACCTGGCACTGATTGAAACGGTGCACACGCCACCACTGATGGATATCTGGTTCCAGGACAGGCAGTCCGGCTGGGCCGTGGGTGCCTTCGGAGTGCTGCTGGCCACTGACAACGGCGGGCGCAACTGGACCCAGCGTGGGGACCAGCTCGACAACCCTGATGAGGCTCACCTCAATGCCATCACTGGAGATGGCGAGGGGCGCCTGCTGGTTGCCGGGGAGTCTGGCGCCATGTTCCGCTCGGTAGATGGCGGCAGCAGCTGGGACACCCTGCCAGCCCTTTACGATGGCAGTTGGTTTGGCCTGGTCTATAACGCGAGGCCATCAGCTCTGCTGGTATTTGGCCTGCGGGGTCATCTGTTCAGGTCGACGGACTTCGGCGATACCTGGCAGGCAGTGGACAGCGGCAACCAGATGACCCTTGCCGGAGGTAGCGGCCACGAGGGCAAGATCGTGCTGGCCGGCGCCGTGGGCACCGTGTTGCGCAGTGACGATGGTGGCGAGCACTTTCGCACCATTACCCTTCCCCAAAGGCTCAGCCTCAGTTCCGCTCTGGTACAGGACGATAACCTGGTGCTGGTCGGCCAGGGCGGGGCCAGGGTAGTGAGCGGAGGGGTCGGCCATGAGTAAGCGACCAAGGGAGACGACGGCAACTGCACAGGGGGATGCCCCGGTGACAGTCCAACCCCACACCTACCATCCCGGCGCGGAAGAGCGTGCACTGGAACGGTTCATTTTTGCGCGCCGCCCCCTGCTGCTAATCCTGTTTATGCTGATCACCCTGTTCTTCAGCTGGCAGATCACCAAACTGAAACCCGACGCCAGTTTCGAGAAAATGATCCCGATGGATCACCCCTTTATTCGCGCCTTCATGCGCCACGCCTCCGACCTGGGGGCTGCGGGTACGACTATCCAGGTAGCAGTGGAACACACCTCTGGTGATATTTTCGATGCTGACTACCTCGATTTGCTACAACAGATCAACGACGAAGTTTTTTACCTGCCCGGAGTCGACCGCAATCGTATGCGCTCGCTGTGGACCCCCAATGTGCGCTGGATCGAGGTCACTGAACAGGGCTGGGAAGGTGACAAGGTTATTGACTCCCGCTATGACGGCTCCGGTCGTGCCATGGGCCAGCTGCGGCAAAATATCCTGCGCTCGGGTGAAGTGGGCCGCCTTGTGGCTGACGACTTTCGCTCGAGTATTATCCAGGCACCGCTGATCGATCGCGATCCAACGACCGGGGTTCCGCTCGACTATTGGCAGCTGTCGCGCGAGCTGGAACAGAATGTTCGGGACAAATACGAGCTACTGTCCGTCGATACTGATGGGGAGCCAACAGTCAGAATTCATATCATTGGCTTCGCCAAAATCGTGGGCGACCTGCTGGACGGCATTCGAGCTATCGTGCTGTTCGCCATTATCACCGTAGTCATCACCTCGATCCTGCTGTTCCTGTATTCAGGTAGCCTCAGTGGCGCCCTGGCGCCGCTGGTGTGCTCATTGATCGCAGTGGTCTGGCAACTCGGCATGCTCACTACCCTGGGCTACGGCCTCAACCCCTACTCCATCCTGATTCCTTTCCTGGTGTTTGCCATCGGTGTCAGCCACGGAGTACAGGTCATTAACGCCATCTCGCTGGAGGCAGCCGCCGGCCAGGACAAGCTAAACAGTGCACGGCGTGCCTTTCGCGCCCTGTACGTGCCCGGCATGACCGCACTCGTCTCTGACGCCATCGGCTTTATCACCATGGTGCTGATTCCTATCCAGGTCATCAAGGACCTGGGTGTTGCCGCCAGCGTGGGTGTTGCCGTGATCATCCTGACTAACCTGGTATTGTTGCCGGTGTTGATGTCCTATTTTGGTATCAGCACCAGAACCCTGCAGCGCATTCGCGACAGGCAAGAGAGCAACAAGGGCAATCAGCTGTGGATGCTGCTGTCAAAATTTGCCGACCGACGCGGTGCCATTGTCTCGCTTGTACTTGCAAGCCTGGGCTTCGCGCTGGGTTACGCCGGTAGCCAGTCGCTGCGCGTTGGCGACCTTGACCAGGGCGCGCCCGAACTGCACCCGGACTCACGCTATAACCGTGACAATCGGTTTATTACCGACAACTACGCCACCAGCTCCGACATCCTGGTGGTGATGGTGGAGACAGAGCCGCAGCATTGTACCGACTACCGCAACCTGGAACTGGTCGACCGCTTTACCTGGTACATGGAGAACGTACCGGGCGTGAATTCGACAATAGCCGCGACTACCGTCTCCAAGCTTATAGCCGCCGGCTACAACGAGGGTAATCTCAAATGGGCGACTATCAGTCGCAATCAACGCTCACTGGGCTTTACCTTCAACCAGATGCCCGAATCTTTGATGAACACTACCTGTAGCCTGCTGCCGGTGGCCCTGTTCCTTAACGACCACAAGGCCGAGACATTACAGGCAGTGGTTACAGCGGCCCAGGACTTCGCTAATGAAAATCGCCAGGAAGGCATTCACTTTGCGCTGGCGGCAGGCAATGCCGGCATCGAGGCGGCCACCAACCAGGAAATTGAGGGTGCCCAGAGCCGGATGTTACTGCTGGTCTACGGCGTCGTCAGCCTGTTGGTATTTATCAGTTTTGCCTCATGGCGACCGGTTGTCTGCATTATTGTGCCGTTGATGCTCACATCGGTGCTCTGCCAGGCGCTGATGGCCCAACTGGGCATCGGGGTCAAGGTTGCCACCCTGCCAGTGATCGCCCTCGGGGTCGGGGTCGGAGTGGACTATGGCATCTACATATACAGCCGTATGGCTTACTTTCTGCGGCGTGGGGAAGCTACCCGCCAGGCTTATTACAACACCCTCATTTCTACTGGCAAAGCAGTCAGCTTCACCGGCATTACCCTGGCCATTGGTGTGGCCACCTGGATGTGGTCGCCGATCAAATTCCAGGCAGATATGGGCAAACTGCTGACCTTCATGTTCCTGCTGAACATGCTCGGTGCCCTGTGGCTGCTACCTGCCCTCGCCCATTTCCTGATCAAGCCGAATAAGCCCGCACTGCCAGACCCAGTCACGGAGGGGATATGAATATTAACGCACTGCTTGCGAGCGAGTCGCGAACGCTATCAGAGCACTCAAGCATGAACACAGGGCATACACTGCGGAACCTGCTTCCCTCGCTGTTGGCCGCACTACTGGTCAGCGGCCTGGGCTCTGCGGCCGCTACCGTGCAGGCCCTGTCGCTGGAATTTGACGACGGGGAATGGGAACTGGATCTCGACACCACCGTCTCCTACTCGGCGATGTGGCGCGTCGCAAAGCAGGACACCGATAAATTTTCCTATCGGGATACCGGCGACCTGATCAAGGACAGCACCAATTACACCCTGCTGCTCAATGCCGACGATGGCACCCGCAACTTCAGCCGCAGCATGGTACAAAACAAGCTGTCGGCGGTGTCGGAATTGAAACTGGCATGGCGGAACTATGGTTTTTTCGCCCGGGGTCGCGCTTTTTATGATGACGTATACAACCATGACACCGACCAGAGTGAGCAGAGCTACCTGACTTATAACTCCGGGCAGCTCTATGGCGGCGATGCCGGATTCCAGGAATTTCCCAAGGACACGCGCGATGAGCACCGCAATCGCCTGGAGATGCTGGACTACTTCGCGTATACCAGCGGAGAGTTACCCGGCGATCGCCTGTATGAGCTGAGACTGGGCAGCCAGGTCATCAACTGGGGCGAGGCAACTTTCTACCAGGGCATCAACGGCCTGCAGAACAGGGCTGATGCCATTGCCGCAAACTCCCCCGGGGTTGAGGTCAAGGAGATCCTGCTTCCCACCGGCGCCGTCTACGCCCAGCTTGATGTGATCGAAGACGTGACCTTCGAAGCCTACTACCAGTACGAGTGGAGAAAAACGGAGCTCAACGGCGTCGGTAGCTATTTCAGTGACCGCGACTTTCTTGGTCCGGGTGCCGAGAATTTCCTGGTGGCGGTCGGTGACAAGGTCACTTTCGTCGCGCCCAGGACACCAGATGACGCCGCCTCCAATAGCGGCCAGTGGGGTAGCGCCCTGCACTGGATCACCGAAGGGGGTACCGATTTCGGGGTTTACTACGTCAATGCCCACAGCAAGGCCCCGGCCTACCAGCTCAACCGCGAGGGACCTATCCCGGAAAGCTATACCATCAAATACTTTGAGGATATCCACGGCTATGCCGCCAGTTTCACCACCGTAATGGGCATAACCAATATCCAGGGCGAGGTGTCCTACAAAACCAACACACCGGTCGTTCTCAAAAGCGGCGACCCAGTGGATGGGGACGTGATATCGGCACAGTTGGGCGGCTCCCACGTACTGGCTCCAACCGCATTATGGGACGATGCGAGTATCGTATTTGAACTGGCCGCCACTAAAATAGAATCCCATGATAATGGCGAATTACTCTATGACGACCAGGCGACAGCCATGGCCCTGCGCTCAGAATTTGCCTACATCAATGTGGCGCCTGGGCTGGATCTGAAGGTACCGATATTCTTGCAGTACACCTTTGACGGCACCATCCTGGAATCGCGGATGGCGGAAGATAGCACCACCTTTAACATCACCCTGGTGGGGGTGTACCTGAATAATTTTACCGCCCAGCTTGGCTACACCAACTATTTTGATGGCGGCGTCGATAACCTGTTGTCCGATCGCGATAATGTTACATTCAACGTGTCCTATAGTTTTTGAGACACAGGAGGAATCCAGCCATGATCCAACCCCGACCCGGCGCCCTGCTCGCCACGTTTATCTGCATAAGCCTGCCGTTATTGGCCAGCCCGGTGCTGGCCCAGAAAATGTCCGCGGAGGATGTGGCCCGGCTAGGAAAGGACCTGACGCCCATGGGAGCAATCAGGGCGGGCAGTGCAGACGGTTTGATTCCTGAATGGACGGGTTCAATCGTGGGCTTGCCGCCGGGCCTGGAATGGGCCGGCCAGGGACACCCGCTACCTGATCCCTACGCGGATGAAAAACCGGTATTCACTATCAGTAAGGACAACCTTGACCAGTACCGGGAGCGACTGAGCCCGGGCCAGATTGCCATGTTCGAAACCTACCCCGACACGTTCCGCATGCCGGTATATCCTGGCCACCGGGAATTTGGCTATGCGGATTCCCTGTATGCCAAGGTTCGCTACAATGCCGAGCACGCAGAGCTGTACAACGATAACGAGGGCGTCCGCGGCTATATCGGCCACGCTGCCTTTCCGGTACCCAGCACTGGCGCTGAGGTCGTGTGGTTCACCCGCACTACCGGTGCCTTCGCAACCCGCGAGGGCGAGTACAGCGATATCGCGGTCTTCCCCAATGGTACCCAGTCGACGCGACGCTCGCGCTTTCTGCAGGAGTCGCCCTACGCGGATCGCAACAATCCACTTACTCCGGAATATGAATACCCCAAGCTCGGAGAATACGCCGGCTACATCATGACCTACGTCACCGAGCCCGCCAGGGACAAGGGTTTGATTACCTCAATTTTTGAGCCGCTGGACTACAGCGCCAACGCCCGCGAAGTCTGGCGCTACCTGCCCGGCTCGCGGCGCGTCCGGCGGGCACCTACTGTCGGCTTCGACACCCCTGACGGCCCCGGGGGTCTCAAAACTGTGGATGAGGTGCGAGGTTTTAATGGCTCCATGGAGCGCTTTAGCTGGGAATTTATTGGCCGCAAGGAGATATTTATTCCCTACCATAACTACCGCTTCGACGACCCATCGCTGAGCTATGAGGAGTTACTCACCAAATTCCACGCCAATCCGGACTATATGCGCTACGAGTTAAAGCGGGTATGGATCGCTGAGGCAACCCTGAAACCCGGGCAACGCCACCTGTATGCGAAGCGCCGGATCTATGTAGACGAGGATACCGGGCTGACAGCCATCACCGAAAACTACGACGGCCACGGCGAACTGTGGAAGGTCGTGCTGTTCAACAGCCTTTATGACTATAGCGGACAGGCGTATGTCCGACGCGTGCAGATGTATCATGATTTGCGCGCCGGGGCTTACATCTCGGAGCGACTGGTAAACGACAGCGAGCCGCTGCTATACGATGCGAGCCCCATGAAGGGACCGAACTACTTCTCCCCGTCCAATGTACGCAAACTGGGTAAACGTTAAGGACGGAAATGGGCAGCCTGGCAGCGGCAGAGTTAACTGAGACCCCAGCCGCTTGACACGCCTCGCTACCCGGCTAAGCGGCTCAGTCTATCAACCCGAAATCACTTGCCAGCACCTCGACGATCTCGGCTTTGGGATTGTCCGCCTGGGCCAGGGTGCCACCAATAATTTTCTCGGCGATGCCCACGTAGGTCGCAGATACCTCCATCAACACCTCGGTAGGCAGGGCGTTGTCACAGGCCAGGGCCATGCGCTCCGGCATCCTGTCCTTGTTAAGCAGGATATCCGGGTCCGGGAAATAGCTGAGCAACTGCTGGCGGAATCCCTCTTTGGAGTTTTCCACCACCGAACCGGCTCTCCAGGCGGCCCCGTCCCAAATCCGCGACGAATCCGGCGTACCCACTTCATCCATGTAGATCAGCTTGTCCTTGCCATCGCGATCCTTGACGTAGCCGAACTCGAACTTGGTGTCGACAAACACCTGGTCGAGTTTTGCCAGCTCGGAACTGATGACTTCAAATCCTTCTCGCAACAGGGTCTCGTAGGTATCCACATCCCCGGCTTTGGCGAAATTGAAGGCCTCGAAATTGCGATCGATATCCCCTCGGGTAATATTGACATCATCCGCAGCCGGCACCCCGGGAATACCTTCGAGTATGCCTTTGGTGGAGGGCGTGATAAGCAACTCGGGCAGTTTCTGGTCACGCTGCAAGCCATCCGGTATCTGGATGCCGCAGAATTCCCGCTCACCTTTGGCATAGGAGCGCCACATGGACCCGGTGATGTACTGACGGGCGATGGCCTCGATCATGACCGGCCTGGCCTTTTGTACGATCCACACCAGCGGGTGGGGAATTTCCAGGATATGGCTATCGGCAAGCCCCCGCTCACGGAACAGGCGAAACCAGTGATTGGAAATCGCGTTCAGGGCGGCGCCTTTACCCGGCACACCGTTCATTCCACCCTCTCCATGCCAGATGCAATCAAAAGCGGAGATGCGGTCACTGATAACCATGATCGCCAGTGGCGCGTCCGCGGGGATATCGTAGCCGCGCTGTGCAATCAGGCGCGCGCTGTCGGCCTCGGTAAGCCAGTAAACCGAGCGTACTTTGCCACTGTGCACAGGAGCGCCAGTGCGAATGGGGAGATCGTTGTTAACCGCCAAAACCTTATCGGCAAGACTCATATAAGCTGTCCTGGTATTTGCAATGAAGTGATCTGGCAACCTGCTCTACGTGTCACCTACCTTTAGAGCGGGCAGATCACGGGCAGCAGCCGTTAGGGGCGTAATATTAGCAGAGGAAAGCGCAACCGGCACCACCCGCTGGCCAGTTCCGCTAGCGCGGTGCTGCCAGCTTGCGGTGCTCGCGCAGGTGCAGGGCCACATCCATGCCGATCTTGAGCAGCACCAGGACAACCAGCATGAACAAGGGTTGTCCCAGCGCCATGACCGCCATGCCGCCCGCAATGATGGCAATATGCAGGACAAAAATACGGGCGTAGGGAGCAGCCATCAGTTGCTTGAGCTTTAGCCGGTCGCGCTCTGCCCCAAGCAGGAAGTTCATAATGAACGATATACCGTGGCTGACCACCAGCGCGGCAAATGCGTACAGCCATTCAGGAGGGGCGATCGCCAACACCTGGCGCACCACATTGATCAACATTTGCGGAAACACCAGGAACAGCGGCCAGGGCTCCGCGGGCACAGGGTCCATCTCGACTCCACCGGCCAGTACCAGAATAAACAGACCGTGGACCGCGCAAAAACCACCGTAATGAATAGTGAAGAACAGGCCCATACCCAGGCCTCCCAGCGGAGATTTCACCAACATCCTGAGCAGGGTATAAAAGCCCAGAACCAGGTTCTCCGACCAGTACAAGACCAGTAGCCCCAGTACATCCCAGTCGAAAAACAGCACACCCACCAGGGGAATCAGGTTGACCAGCACCAGGACGAG
>Ga0102815_10000529_pt1 | contig 25582 bp, 26 predicted proteins | sample ColrivemetaGS759_FD_79113 | JGI IMG/M metagenome (GOLD analysis project Ga0102815, IMG submission 79113) | Estuarine microbial communities from the Columbia River estuary - Ebb tide ETM metaG S.759 | ecosystem: Environmental > Aquatic > Marine > Intertidal zone > Estuary | place: USA: Columbia... | reverse complement strand
GATTGGTCAATTGAAGAATTTAAAGAATCTATATGTACATTACAATTGGCTTGATAGTATCCCTGAATCCATAGGTGGATGTGAGGCTTTGGAATTCGTGAATCTAAACAGAAACAATCTCCAACGAATTCCGGAGTCGCTAGGAAAAATAAAAGGATTGAAAGAGCTCCATTTGGTGAATGCGGGTTTTTTAGTCGATTTACCAGAAACGTTTTGTGATCTTAGGATGCTCGAAGTACTTGAGATCGATCAAAGAGTAGCGATTCCTCCATGCTTGTTGGTATATCAGACCAATCGTCTAAAAATTATTCAGCACTAGATTTTCTGGAGGACGATATAAAGGCCCAGAATAGAGTAGCATCGTATGAAAAATGGGCAGCGACAGCAAACCAAAGTCCGAAATGGTCAAATCCAAAACTGATAAGTACTATAAATGGGAGGACAATCAATCCATACAATGATTGCGCAATTGGCTTGATCGTGAAATAACCATGAATTGCTACAAACAGGATGGAAGTGACCCATGGTCCAAGGTAAAACTGAACACCACTTCTAAAAAGCAGCTCTTCTCCGAGACCGGCACAAAACGACAAAAAGAATCCCATTGCGTATGAGATGTCCATTTCTCCGATAAGTTTATCAACTCTCATGGGTAGTTTTTCGAATATAGGAGATGATAAAAGAAGTGCTGAGAAAAACGCGTAAATGATCCCGAATTCTAGGCCAAATAAGATTGGGATGGTTTTAAGGTTGTCTAATTGAAGGAAATCCTTAATATCGGTACCTTCAAAGTAAGTCAAAGCAAAATAAGCCGGGAGTGGAAAGATCAGTAAGGTGATCAAGCCTAATAATAGTATGTATCCCTTGGATATCTTCACAGTCAAAGGTAAAGAACCTTTGGAATGAAATCTTCTAATCACAGGAGATTAACTTTTTTTAATAGGTTGAATTTCGGGCCTGTTCTTTTCAAACCCTTAATTTTGCCTAAAAAAAGGATGAAGGATTTTATAATCGACTGGATCAGGCATTTCTATCAATATTCAAAAGATGGGGTGGTCTATTTCGATACTAAAGGATATAATGAACACGCGTTTTATTGGTCGGCAGGAATGTTTGTGGCATTGATTGCCAGTTCACTTCTAGCATGGTTTCTTACACGTTTGTTCATGGTGCAAATTCTTCATGTATTGGTGGATCGAACAAAATCCACACTGGATGACCATCTCGTAAATAATAAAGTATTCAGATCGATGGCTCATATTGTGCCTTTGATGTTCCTTGAATATTTTCTATCTATTGCGTTCTACCGATATCCTGAAATGAATGGAACTATGTCAAAGCTGGTTTCTTTGCTCATGCTGTATGCAATAATGGTTTCGTTATCAAGAATTTTAAATGCATTTAGGGATTATATCAAGGAAAAACCAGCTTATTCAGATAAGCCTATTCAATCGTATTTTCAGGTGATCAAGATCGTTTCGATCGGAATATTGATGATCTTGATGTTGTCCGTTTTAACGGATAAATCTCCTTTGTTCTTCTTGACATCACTGGGGGCAGTATCGGCGATTCTAATTTTGGTATTTAAAGATACGATCTTAGGTTTTGTTGGCAGTATACAGCTATCTGCAAATGATATGATCCGCATTGGTGACTGGGTGACGATGGATAAATACGGAGCTGATGGTGATGTGGAAGAGATCAATCTGGCAACAGTTAAAGTGAGGAACTTCGATAAAACCATTACCACAATCCCGACCTATTCATTTATCTCTGATTCATTCAAGAACTGGAGGGGAATGCAAGAGTCTGAAGGAAGAAGGATTAAAAGAGCCGTCTATATTGAAGTAGATACAGTTCATTTTGCTTCTGAGGAATTGATCAATAGGTTGAGCAAGTTGAAGTTGCTTAAGGAATTCATTAAAGAGCGTCAAACTGAGATCGAGAGCTACAATGAAGAACACGGGTTCAAGGGGGATGAGCTGATCAATGCAAGGAAACAAACTAATTTAGGGTTGTTCAGAAGGTATATTGAATACTACCTTCGTCACAATGTTGAGATCAATCAGGGAATGACTTTGATGGTCAGACAATTGCATCCAACCGATAAAGGAGTTCCATTGGAGATTTATTGCTTTACGAATACGAAGGAGTGGGGTGAATATGAAGATATTACTTCAGACATTTTTGATCACATATTTGCCATCGTTCCGGAATTCGAATTGTCATTGTTTGAAAATCCGTCAGGTCGAGATTTTCAGCAAAGTTTCTCTAGTGTCCGATAGGAGTTTTTTCTCCAGCTTTGATCTCAATACTTAATGTGTTTTCTTCCGGTGGAATAGGGCAGGAAAATTTGTCTGAGTAGGAGCAATAAGGATTGTAGGCAAGATTGAAGTCGATCTTTACTTCCTTCTGTTTTGGTTTTGAAAGGTCGATATATCTTCCTCCACCGTATGAATCTTTTCCTGATGTTTTGTCTCTGAATGGAATGAATAAATAGTCTTTGTATTCCTCTTGTTTACTAAGTGCTATGTTTTTGTAGACGGTGAGGCGGAATTCTATCGAATCCTTTTTGCAGTAAATATATCCAGCCCTTCTGTACACGGGTCTTCGGTCTGTCGTTGTGATCATTTCGAATTTGGGACCTTTTTTCTTTTTATAAGTAGCATTGATGATCCAGCTGGTGTCGATGAGAAAATAATCCAATCCTTGGAAGTGATCGATCTCCTCTTGTGATAAGATCTCATTTTTCGGATCAGTAAGCTCAGCATAATGTTTTACTCGGATCTCACGAATAGAATCCTGATAGGTCTGTGAGTAGGTACTCAGCTGAATTAAGCACAATAGAAGTCCGATTACAAATCTCATCTTGACCCGAAAATTGAACTTCCAACTCTAACCATTGTGCTTCCTTCTTCAATGGCAAGTATATAGTCACCGCTCATTCCCATGGATATGGTATCAAAGAATTCAGCCTGACTTAAGAAGTTTTCTTTGATCTCTCTAAAATAGTTTTTCAGTGTATTGAATTCCTTTCTGATCTGTTGCTCATCTTCAGTGAAGGACGCCATACCCATAACGCCTCTGATCCTAATGTTTTTCATTGCTTGAAATTCTTCTGAACGAAGTAGTTCGAAGGCTTCATCCCAAGTCATGCCGAACTTGGTTTCTTCATTAGCAATAAAAAATTGAAGTAATACGTCGATCGTACGTCCATTTTTTGCAGCCTGTTTGTCGACTTCCTTCAAAAGTTTCAGACTATCGATCGCATGGATCATAAATACAAAGGAAGCAATGTATTTTACTTTGTTCGTTTGCAAATGACCAATCAGATGCCAGTGAATATCCTTTGGCATGTTCTCCCATTTCTGAACCATTTCCTGAACTTTGTTCTCACCAAAATGTCTTTGTCCGGCTTCATATGCCTCCAAAAGATCCGGAATTGGTTTTGTTTTCGAAACAGCGATGAGGGTAACATACTCAGGGATTTCTTTTCTGATCCTGTTTATGTTTTCTGCGATACTCATTCGTTAATGTTATAGATCGTTAGTCCGCTTCTTAGTTTGGGTTCCACCCAAGTGGATTTTGGAGGCATGATCAAATTCTGATCCGCTACCTTTTTAACCTGATCCATGGTGACAGGGTAGAGTACAAAAGCAATGTCAAATTTGTTTTTCGAGATCTTCTCTTCAATTGATTCAAGTGATTCCACACCTGAAGAGAATTCTATTCGTTCGTCCGTTTTCAGATCATGGATGCTCAAGATTGGAGACAACACATATTGAGTCAGGATTTCAGGGTCCAGTGATCGCACGGCATGGTCTTGATCGATAATCGAATTTTTGCAATCAAGTGAATACCATTTACCACTTAAACACATGGTGAATTGGTGTTGGTGTTTTGGTTTCGATTGACCGTCGAGGGAATGAACCGTAAAACTTTCTTCCAAACGATTTAAAAATTCATTCTCAGATAGACCATTCAATCCTTTTATCAATCTATTGAATTCCAGGATCTTCATTTTTTCTTCATCGATCAGATAAGCAAGAAAATAATCTTCATTCGGAAATCCACCATTATTATTGGTTTCCCTCATCTTTTTCAGACCAGCCGAAGAAGCAGAGCGATGATGGCCATCAGCAATGTATAAAGCTTCAATCTTTTCAAATGAACCTTGAATCTTTTTAGTTTGCTCTTCAGACAAAACCCAAAGCTCATGTTTTATTCTGTCAGTTGTCGTGAATTCATATTCAGGTCTACTTGAAGTATATTCACTCAATAATGAATCGATCTCATTGTTATGAGGATAGGATAGAAGAACAGGCTCTGCGTTGAATCCAACAATATCAAGGTAAGTGGTGAACATCTGTTCGCGCGACGTAAGCGTTGCTTCGTGCTTTTTGATCAGATCCTTGTTGTATTCATCAATGCTTGCTCCACAAACAATGCCGGTGAATTCATGACCTTCTTTCGTCTGCTTGTAAATGTAAAGGTGGTTGTGGTCATCCTGTTTTAAGATACCTTCTTTAAGAAATTCCTGATATCTGTCTTTGACGTGTTTAAATCGTTCCGGAGAATTAGGCTTTGTTTTTTTCGCAGCACCGAATTCCGGGTTGATAATATGCAGGAAAGTAAAGGGGTTGTCTTCCAGCTTAGCTTTCAACACGTTTTTCTTGTATGAATAATAGGGACGAGTCGCGACTAAGTGCACCTTGTCTCTTACTGGTCGAACCGCTTTGAATGGAATGATCTTGCTCATGATTGAATACAAAAATAGGGATGAAATCATCCCTATTACAAGATTATTAAAAATTCATGGATTAACCGAACTGACTAATGATCTGAGCGGCTAATTCTTCACCGATTCTGTCTTGAGCTTCCAGTGTTGCTGCTCCAATGTGTGGAGTACACGCAATTTTAGGATGACTCAAAAGTTCCTTTCTTGGATTTGGTTCATTCTCAAAAACATCCAGAGCAACCACAGCAACTGTTCCATTGTCCAGCGCAGCGATCAGGTCAGTTTCATTGATCACTCCTCCACGCGCGGCATTCACAATGCGAACACCTTTCTTCATCATTGCAAACTCCTTCGCAGAGATAACTGCGCTTCCATCTGCTTGTTTAGGCACGTGTAATGAGATGAAATCAAGGTTACCGATGACAGCGCTCAAATCATTGGTTGGAGTAATCTCAATATCCACTTCAATATTGTTTCCAAAAGGAACTTTAACATTTACTGGGGTTGTGAACTGATCGACAGCAATTACATTCATACCGCATCCAAGTGCATATGAAGCAAGGCTTTGTCCAATTCTTCCGAAACCGATGATACCGATTGTCTTTCCTCTAAGTTCTACACCTTTTCCGTAATTTTTCTTAAGAACAGAGAAATCTCCTGACTCCATGTTCTTGTATGAATCGTATAGAAATCTTGACAATGCGAACATATGGCCGATAACAAGCTCCGCTACAGATTGAGATGAAGATGCGGGAGTGTTGATCACTGTTAGACCCTTTTCTCTTGCATAGGCTACATCAATATTGTCCATTCCAACACCACCACGACCAATTAGTTTAAGTCCTGGACACGCATCGATCATGTCTTTTCGAGCAGTTGTGGCGCTTCTAACCAACAACATTTCAATATTTTCTGAATTGATATAATTGATAAGATCGTTTTGATTTACCTTATCCGTTATTACTGTAAATCCAGCTTCCTCTAACTTTATTTTTCCTACGGCAGAAATTCCGTCGTTTGCTAAGATCTTCATTTGTATTATCCGTTTGTTCTTGTGAATTCTTTCATAATGTCTACAAGTACTTTCACGCTTTCTAATTGAAGTGCGTTGTACATTGAAGCTCTGTAACCTCCTACAGATCTGTGACCAGGAAGTCCAACGATTCCTGCTTCCTTCCACATTTTGTCGAATGCCTCAGCATTAGCGCCTTCCTGTAATGTAAACGTAACATTCATGTTTGATCGATCCTCGGTAGCCGCAAAGCCGTTGAATAAAGGATTGCTGTCGATCTCATTATAAAGAAGATCTCCTTTCGCATTGTTTGCTGCTTCGATGGCTTCAACACCTCCGTTGGCCAAAAGGTGGCGAAGGTTAAGCATTGCTACATATACTGAAAACACCGGTGGAGTATTTAACATTGATTCCTTTTCAATCTGAGGCTTAAGGTCAAGATACGTAGGCATAAATGCTGATGTCGATTTACCCAGGATGTCATCTTTTACAATGTATAATGTCGCTCCGGCTGGTCCAAGATTTTTCTGTGCTCCTGCATAGATCAGATCAAATTCTGCGACATTGATCTCTTTAGAGAAAATATCCGAAGACATATCACAAACTAAAGGAAGATCTGTCTTTGGGAATTCCTTGAATTGTGTACCGTAAATAGTATTGTTTGACGTAAAGTGGATGTAATCCGCATCACTCGGAACAATATATCCTTTAGGGATGTATGAAAAACCTTTGTCTTCAGATGATGCGAAAACATTTACATCGACACCTACTTTTTTAGCTTCCTTGATAGCTCCAGAAGCCCACGTTCCTGTATTGATGTATCCAGCCTTCTTTTTATCTCTCATCATATTCAAGGCTGCAATTGTAAAGCCAAGTGTGGCTCCACCCTGAAGATAAACGATTGAATATCCGGCAGGCACATTCAGAGCCTTTTTAACAAGGTCCGTTGCTTCGTCCATTACAGCGACAAAATCTTTGTGTCTGTGAGAAACTTCGAGGATCGATAGACCATTAAAATCCAAAACTGCCTGAGCAGCTTCTTTGAAAACATCCTGTGGTAAAATGCAGGGTCCGGCTCCAAAGTTATGTTTCATGTTGTTTACTATTTTATTGTGGTACAAAGTTCAAAATAAATCTGAGTGAGGAACTAACAAAAGGAATATGTTTTCCTCAATTTTCAGTTAAAAAAAAAGCTGTCGGTCGACAGCTTTTAATATATTATTTTTCAGTTTTCTTAGTGGTCGTTTTCTTTGCGGCCGTTTTCTTTGCGGCTGTTGTTTTTGCCTTAGGCTCAGCTTTTGCAGTTGTCTTTTTCGCTGCCGACTTCTTTGCTGCCGGTTTCGCTTCAGCAGCTTCTTTTTTAACTGCTGGTTTAACTGCTACGGGAGTAGATTTCTTTTTTGGGCGGGTATTTCCGTATGATCCCATTGATCTTTTTCCTTTCGCTGTTTTTTTATCTCCTTTTCCCATTTCAGTTGGTTTTTATTATGAATGAACAAAAATCGTTTTCAAGTGATACAAAGATATTATTCTTTTTCAAATAAACGTCTACGTATTTCGTCTTCAAGGGCTTGACCGCCATTAAGTATGCTCCGACACCATTGCATCTTCAGGGAGCGTTGTTCTTCTTTAGTTAGCTTCCAGTCGAGATTTGATCGCTCAAGCCTTTCACGGATCGTATTCAATACTATAGCTGCCGATACAGAGATATTAAAGCTTTCAGTAAATCCGTACATTGGAATGGAAACGAAATGATCTGCCATTTCGATCACTTCCTCAGATATTCCTCTTCGTTCAGTTCCAAATACGAAAGCTGCTGGTTTGGAAAGGTCAATATCATTGATCGTGTTTGCTTTGGTATGTGGTGTTGTTGCAATGATATTGTAGCCTTTGCTTTTTAGGTTATTGAGGCAACTCACTGTAGGGTTTTCTTCAGAGTAATTGAACATATCGACCCATCTTCCAGCCCCTCTTGCGATTTCACGCTGTACTTTATAGGTGTTATCTTTCTCGATGATGTGCAATTCTTGAATCCCAAAGCAATCACAAGTTCTTAGGACCGCGGAAGCATTGTGCTCCTGATATATATTTTCGAGCACCACCGTGACATGCCTTGTTCGGTCTGCGGCAATTCGATCGAACATTTCTTGTTTATTTTCAGTAATGAGATCGTAAAGTTCTTTTAATACAAGTTCTTCTCTGTCCATCATAGCCTATAAAAACAAAAGGGGCCAGAAGGCCCCTTTAAATTCCAATTCAGAATCGAATTAGTTAACTTTTCCAGAAAGTTCAGCGCCAGCCTTGAAACGCACAACGTTCTTAGCAGCGATTTTGATTTCTTTTCCAGTTTGTGGGTTACGTCCCGTTCTAGCAGCTCTTTTAGAAACTGAGAAAGATCCGAATCCTACTAGAGAGATTCTGTCTCCTTTCTTCAACGCTCCTGCTGTAGTGTTAACGAATGCGTCCAATGCTTTCTTAGCATCTGCCTTTGACAATCCAGCGTCCGCTGCGATAGCATCGATCAATTCTGCTTTGTTCATAGTTCTGGTTTTTTAGAATGTTTGTAAATAAATTTTCGAAACAAATATATCGGAATATCCAAGCGTGTCAAGACTTTCAGCGTAAAAAGTAGGTTTTTTGTTGATAAAAGTACAATTTTGTTGATAAAGGCACCTAAAAACCACGCTACAACTGACTTTTTCGACCAATCTATATATTTTATCGGTGAATGTTAGTAGTTTAAATTCCCCAGTCTTCAAAGGTGTTTCCCGCAAGAAACTCCTTAAAATGCATTCTTCTTTTTCCTTCGGGCTGAAATTCGGTGATAAGAATGTACTCATCGCTGCACGGAAATAGTATTCCTTCTTTTGTGGTTAGGATCTTTCTTTCGGTAACTTTTATTCCTGTTTTTCTTGATATAAACAATTTAAAGGATCGAGTTTCTCCCGATGTCTCATTCGTTAGGTTTGTCCAGGCAGCAGGGTAGGGCGATAGACCTCTTATAAAGTCATGTATTGATTTTGCGTCCATGGACCAATCCACTTTACAATCCTCTTTAAAGATCTTCGGTGCGTGCTTTACTTGAGTCAGATCGAAACTATTCTGATCAATTGACGGGATGGTATCATTTGATTCGATCAATTCAACTGTATGTACGGTTAAGTCAGCGCCTAAATGCATTAGTCGGTCATGGACTTCTCCTACCGTATCATTTTCGCCAATTTGAATCTTTGCTTGTTCGATGATCTTTCCGGTATCAATTTCCTTTTCGATAAAGAAGGTGCTAACCCCTGTTTCTTTTTCTCCATTAATAACCGCCCAGTTAATAGGAGCGGCGCCACGATATTGAGGTAACAAGGAACCATGAAGATTGATCGTTCCTTTTGGGGGTATACTCCATACTGCTTCAGGAAGCATGCGGAAAGCAACAACCACAAATAGATCTGCATTGTACCACTGCAATTCATTGATGAAATCCTCGGCTTTTAAGTTTGCGGGTTGCAGTGTGGGTATTTTATGTGAAACGGCACATTTTTTCACTGCGCTTTCCTGAATTGCTCTCCCTCTTCCAGCTGGTTTATCTGGTGCGGTAACGACTGCTACAATATCTTTTTTGGCCTGAATGAGTTTTTCCAGGATACAAACAGCAAAGTCGGGGGTTCCCATGAAAATGATCTTCATATGATCTTGTTTTTCCAGTTTGAAGTACGAAGATAAAAGATTGCAAGAATTCCGGTCGTAGCGAAATAGATGTACTCTACACTCCAGATCCAGAAAATATCGGCTTTGAATACCTTAATGAGTAAAAATGATCCTGTGAGATAAGTGAAGACCGAGGCCATCTCTATATAAAATGAGATCCTTGTGTTTCCGCTTCCGTTGATGGTCTGGAAATAAACGGAGAATATACCGTATATAAAAATGGAAACAGAAATGAAGCGAAGGATATCACTGCTTTTAGAGATAAATTCTACCTCAGGATTTATGAGGCTGATCATTTTGTCAGGATAAAAGATTGCTCCATGAAAAAAAACAAAAAGGAAAAGGATAGTCATTAATTGAATCCTCCTTTGGATCTTCGGAAGGTCATCAAATCGTTGAGCGCCTATATATTGGGAGATGTATGTTTTAGTTGTCCCGGCAAATCCCCAGATAGGGACGAAAGCAAGGAAATAGATCGATCGAATGTTCTGTGACACGGTTAGTTCAAATTTCCCGATCTGTTCCAACCATGTAAAGAAAACAGTCCAAGTGGCCAGAGCAGCAAAGCCTTGGAGCATCAATGGGCTACCGATCTTGAATAGTTCTTTCATTGAATCAGTTGAAAACTCAATACGCTTGATCAGACTATACTTTTTGTTTTCAGCCGAAAGAAGGAGGGCAAAGATCAAAAAGGTCATTCCGATTCCGTCCGCTATAGTAGAGGCCCATGCTGCTCCTTCCAGACCTAATTCTGGGAAGCCTAATTCACCAAAGATCAACCCGTAATCTAAAATGATATTTGAGATTGCCGTCAATCCAGCTGAGATAAGCACGACCACGGTCTTTCCGTGGGCCATAAAGAAGGCTTGTATGGAGAGGGAGATCATTGCAAAAAATAAGGCATATCCTCTGATGTTGATGTAGTTTATCTGTTGTGTGGCAAGATCAGCATGCTTTGAATACAGACGTAAAAGATCCGGCATGATCATACTGATGATCATATATAAACAACAGCAAGGATGAGATTGGCAATAATGGAAGTGCCGAATATTCGTCCTATAGCTCCTGTGTTTTGTTGTCCAATTCTTCTGGCGATCAGGATCTGAGCTCCATCACTCATACCAACATATGCCATGTAAAGGGTGATATAGATCAATCCCCCATTTCCTACGGCAGCAAATGCATCAATACTATAGCGGCTTAAAAACGATGAATCTGTAATTAAAACGATCGATTGAATGAAGCTGGAGATCATCAAAGGAACAGCAACCTTCAGAATAGTACTGTATTTAAGATCCAGCATTAGTCTACTTGAATTACGAGTCCTTTCAGGTATTCTCCCTCCGGATGGAATGCATTGATTGGATGGTCTGCCGGTTGATGAAGTTGTTCGAGAATTTTGACATTCCTTCCGGCTTCAATTGCAGCGGCAATGATCGTGTTATTGAACAAATATTTATCGACCACCTGTGAACAGGAAAATGTGAAAATGATCCCTCCCGGTTTGATCTGACGGATCGCATGTGCGTTCAATCGCTTATATCCCTGAATTGCTTTGTGACGCTTATCTCTGTGTTTTGCGAAAGCAGGTGGGTCAAGAACGATGATGTCGTAGTCTTCATTCAGTTCTTTCATATAATCCATTGCATCAGCTACGATCGACCCATGTTGACCATCGAACTGATTCAATGCCACATTTGTTTCTGTTAGCTCAATTGCTTTTTTGGAACTGTCAAGCGAGTGAACAAGGGTAGCTCCATTCTGAAGTGCAGTCAAACTAAATCCTCCTGAATAGCAAAATGTATTCAAGACCTTTTTACCATGGGCATACTTACCGAGAAGTTTTCTGTTTTCTCTTTGATCTACGAAAAATCCTGTTTTTTGTCCCTTGATCCAATCAATACTCAAATTGATTCCGTGTTCCTGAGCGATAAACGGAGTTTCCACTTCACCATATAGGTAACCATCTTCAGTTTCTGTCCTTCCTGGTAATGTATCACTCGATTTGGAATAGATCGCTTTTAGTGAATTCCCCAGCGCATTCTTTAGTGCTTCCGAAATAAGCGTTAAAGAGTTGTACATTCCATAACTATGGCACTGGATCACAGCAGCTCCGTTGTAATAGTCAATGATCAATCCTGGTAAAGAGTCTCCTTCGCCATGGATCAATCGACAAATATTATTGTCTAAAGAAAACAGATCCAGTTTTCTTCTTAGTTCAACAGCATTCGAGATCTTCTTGTTAAATAATTCCTGATCAATGGGTTGATCTGAAAAAGTCAGAACACGAACAGCAATCGTTGCATGTTGAAAATGTCCCCTTGCCAGAAAGTTCCCTTTATTGTCTGTAACAGTGACAACCTGTCCATCATTCAAATCCTCTGTGTTAGTATGGATTGCTCCGGAAAAAATCCATGGATGATTTCGTTTAACAGATTCTGTTTTGTGTTTGAATAACTGTATGACTCCTTTGTTCTCGCTCATTGCATGCAAAAGTATAAATAGAATTCACAGTATACATTTGAAAAGTTGACTTCTTGAAATTGAGATTGCTCAAAGTATTGGATTAACATTGTACTATGAAGTGTATCATACATGTGTACCTGATCAATGATCTGTTCTCTCAGCAACTCGCAGATGAGCAGCATCGGGGGAAAGAAACAGAAGACAATCGAAAGTATCTCTGGGAAGATGAGTTTGCAATTACCAAGGGATTTAAGGAGCTTTCAGTGAAGCGAGACGACGTATTTGTTCTTGCGGGTTCTTTGTCTGACGGCACGGAATTTAGTTATCCGATCAAAGGTTGCTGTTTATTCGTATTGTCTTCGGAAGGAAATCCTGACACGATTTTGGCGGTGTCGGAGAGTATTTTGAGTGAATATTCTTCAGAAAAGGTTAAGGATGATACGGTTCTAAAGATCTGGATCAAGGACAATGAGCCATATGCGAATCCGATATATGGAGTTTATATTGCTTCGAAGGAATTCCCAAAAGAGCTGCAATGAAGATCCTGAGCGTCAATGGAGTCAGTTTGTCGTATGACAGAGAAGTGCTTAAAGGAGTTGAGCTTGTAGTCAAGAAGGGGGAGATCATAAGTGTTGTCGGTAGGAGCGGGGCTGGTAAAACCTCACTATTGAAGATCATTGCCGGAACACTGGATCCAACAGAAGGTGAAGTGTTGTTCAACGGTAAAAAAGTTGAAGGACCTTCGGTTAGTTTAATTCCGGGGCATCCTGAAATTAGTCTGGTTAACCAGGATTTTAAACTGGATGAATATCATACTGTAGAAGAGAATATTTATGGTCAGATCTTGTATCTGCCAAGAGCAGAGCGGGATAAATTTACGGAGGAGTTGATCTCCTTAATGGAACTGGATGAGGTGAGAAAACAAAAAGCGCATACGCTTTCGGGTGGTGAGCAACAACGTTTGGCTCTTGCAAGAGTATTGGCAAGTGAGCCTGAAATGATCCTTCTGGATGAACCTTTTTCTCATCTTGATGGAGGTTTGCGAAAAAAGTTGATTCATTATTTACTTGAGCTGCGAAGAGTTAGAAATACAACGGTTCTTCTGGTCTCTCACGATGGCTCTGAAACTTTAGGGCTTTCTGATCGAATAGTCTTAATGAAAAAGGGTAGAATAGTAAGAGTTGGAAATCCTCTTTCCTTCTATTACAAACCTAAGAGTCTTGAAGATGGAAGGATCTTCGGAGTAATGAATTCCGTCAGGATAGGATCTGAAAGATTTCATTTTCGTCCAGATGAATATTCAATTGAAGGGGGAAATGATGAGGTGATACTGGAATTGAAATTTCTGTATTCTTCTTTTACCGGTCCGATGTACGAGAATTATTTCGAAGATAAGAATGGTGAATCGTTGATGTTGTTAAGCTGGGAACCATTGAATTCAGTTGAAAGAGCATATGTCAGAAGAAAAGGGTGATATCACTATAATGGAATGGCCCAGGCTGTTTCTGGAGACAATAAAATCGTTTATTGCTGTCAGGGGGATGCATCATGGCGCTGCTATAGCATATTATACGCTTTTTGCATTGGTGCCTTTGTTTTATATTTCACTGTCATTATTTGGTAGAATTATTGGTCAGGACAAAATGACTGAGATTATAACTGACTTACTGCATAATCAAGTAGGGGTAAAAGATGTGACGGGTATTCTTGAGTTTCTGAATACAATGAACCTCGAAAAAGGGAATACGGTCATGGAAGTTGTTGGTTTAGTAACGTTATTAATCACTTGTACGGCTATACTTGTTTCTTTGAAAAATAGCCTCAATACGTATATGGGGATTGATCCACGGAAAGTTGGGGCGAAAAAACAAATTCTCAGAGGACTATTGTTCCGGTTGATTTCAATTGCCCTCATTGGTGCTTTTACATTGGTTATTATCATGATCTACTTTGCACAAACGGTATTGATCTCATTGGGTGATTCATGGTTGAATGAGCTTCAAGTTTGGCATTGGATCTTTTCAACGTTTTCAAATTCAACGCTTTCAGTAACATCCAATTTGATCATATTTACGATGATCTTCAGGTATGTGCATGATGGCGTGGTGCGATGGAAGTTGGCTTTTATCGGGGCTATTGTTACTTCTTTACTTTTGTTTAGTGGTCATTTATTGATTAGATATTACTTGACCAATTTCTTTTTTGCAGCTGATGGAGGTATTGCAGGATCTCTTTTAGTGGTTATGGTATGGGTATTTTATACCTCTCAGATTATTTTCTTCGGAGCGAGATTTATTGCGGTTTATGCGGAGAGGAAGGGCTTGACGTTATTCAGGAATGATTAATTATTAAACATTTAATTGTTTATATTCTAATCATTATGTATGTTTGTTGAAAATCCAGAAGATGAACATAGGCAATAATCTGAAGACGTTACGTAAGCGACTAAAGCAGTCTCAGGAAGAAGTAGCTCAAGCTTTGAATCTAACGCGTTCTACTTACAGTGGTTATGAAAATGGGGTGGCTCAACCGAATTTAGAGGCTCTAATCTCTTTTGGTGAGTTCTTTAAAATATCTCTAGACGAGCTAATTAAAAAAGATTTGGAGAAATTATCTGAATCAGATTGGGAAGCCTTTGATAAGGGTGATCTAAAAGATGTGAAAGGTCAGAAGTTGAGGGTATTGACCACTGTGGTAGACCAACAAGATGAGGAGTTGATCGAATTGATTCCTCATAAAGCAAGCGCGGGATATACTTCAGGTTATGCAGATCCAGATTATCTAAAAGTCTTGCCAACCTTTTATCTGCCTTTTCTGTCTAAGAACAAGAAATACAGATCTTTCCCAATTACAGGCGATTCTATGCCACCAGTTGTAGAAGGATCCTATGTCGTTGCTGAGTACATCCAAAACTGGATGACGATACGATCAGGTACGCCGTGCATTGTGGTAACGAAAGATGAAGGAATAGTCTTTAAGATAGTTCATAACCTTCTGGATTCCAGTCAGTCATTTCAATTGTGCTCAACTAATACTTTCTATAAACCTTATCTCGTTCATGCAAATGATGTATTAGAGATCTGGAAGTTTGTAAATTATATTTCTCCTGAATTGCCTGAGGTTAGGATGGATGACCAGCATTTGAGTAAGTCAATTCAAGATCTACAGAAGGATATACATGAGCTTAGAGCCCGATTTGAGGGATGATCAAATTGTTGTGAAGAGATCATTGTTGCGACTTAGCTTGCCTGCGTTGAGTAAACCTTGAAGCATTTCCTTAATCTCTTTTGATTGTTGGGTGAAATGGTTTTCGATCTGAAATAAAGTTTTTCCATGAGTGCAAAAGTCCAAAAGAGATTCCTGGTGAAGGTCATTTGTTCGGCTGTTCTTTTTGCAAATGTCACAAATCCCACATTCATTTCCGGATTGCCCGAAATAGTGAAGAAGCTGTTTTGATCTACAATCCTCCTTGATGAGGAAAGTACAGATTGCATCCATTTTAACTTGAGCCCGTTCTTTTCTAAACTGGTATGCTTCAGGATAGATAGTCAATTGGTTATCGGGCAAGCGTTCTGTGAGAAAGGTAATAGAAGGGAGATCATTGGACCATGTAATTGAGATGATTCCATTCTTTTCAAGAAATGTCAACTGATCTATTGTTGTTTTTATTGGCTGATTAAGTCGTTTAGTGATCTGGTGTTCGTTGATTTTTACGAATGAATCAAATGAACTATTGTAAGACCTTGATAATAAGGATGTAATAGGTATTATTTTTTCGTTAGATATTTGAAAATTGTATAGTTCTCTATTACCTACAGTAAACATAAAACTAGTGGAATGCGAGAATGCATCGGAGACACTTATGTTCTTATTGGTTTCCAGAATTTTAAGACTACTGAAAGTTTCTGAAACATTTAAATTGAAGGTTTTGCAAAACTTATCAAGATCAAGGTAATAACTTTCATCTTTTCCTGATCCTATGGCAATTTTCAGGTAATTACAAAGAGCAAGATAAGTTCGTTTTATAGTATCTATGGATGGGAATTGACTGATCAGTCGATTTTCCATTTCGGTAAGATCGGCATCTCTCCAGAAAGCAATTGCCGATGAGTATTGAAGGTCTCTTCCAGCTCTCCCAGCTTCTTGAAAATAGGCTTCAATACTGAATGGGACCTCATAATGCAGTACATACCGAACATCTGGTTTGTCTATACCCATTCCAAAGGCATTCGTTGCGACCATGACTTTAATCCGATCCTGAAGCCAGTCATTTAGCATCTGAGTTCGTTGATCTGAATTTAAACCTCCATGATAGATTCCTGTAGATATCTTATTGTTATATAAGAATTTAGCAATTTCCTTAACGGACCTTCTTGTTTGACAATACACAATTCCACATTGGTTAGAATTGTTCTTACAATGATCGAGGATTGCCTGTAGTTTATTGTCAGTTTTAATCACATTATAGCTCAGGTTGTTTCTTTCAAAACTTGCCTCGTGGATCTTCGGTTGTTGCAGTTGTAGCTGTAGTATAATGTCTTCTTTTACCTTTTCGGTAGCCGTTGCTGTTACGGCACAAACGGGAACTTTAGGTTGGATGGTTCTCAACGGAGCGATTGTTCTAAAGCTTGGCCTGAAATCATGTCCCCACTCGGAAATACAATGAGCTTCATCCACAACGATCAATGCTACTTTCATTAGCTTGAATCGTTCTTGAAATAAACGTGAGTTGATACGTTCTGGGGAAGTGTATAAGAACTTATAACCTCCAAATCGTGCATTGTCGATAGCAATATCGATTTCTTTTTCAGACATTCCTCCAGTAATGGCAATCGCTTTAATTCCTCTTTTCTGCAATGAACTTACCTGATCTTGCATAAGTGCGATCAATGGAGAAATGACTACGACTACTCCCTCAAGAGCTATTCCAGGGACCTGGAAGCAAATTGACTTTCCACCGCCGGTTGGTAGAAGCGCAAGTACATCATGTCCATAAATGACGTCGTCAACAATGGTTTCCTGCATCGGTCTGAATGAATCAAACCCCCAGTACTTTTTTAGGATTTCTCTGCTCTTTTCCATGATAAAAATGGTGTGTCAAAAATAAAGAAATAAATTTCTGAGTAACCTTGTCAAAATTGGTAGTTTTTAGGAATCTGAGTATATTCGCGTAACAATTAGTGCTATGATACAAGATACGATCAACATTAAGATCACTCCAACTCAAAATTCACGTGTTAACGAAGTAGATTGGGACAACCTGCCATTTGGAAAGGTTTTTTCGGATCATATGTTGGTTATGGAATACAGTAATGGAGAATGGGGGCAGCCAGAAATTATGCCTTTTGGTAATTTGTCGATGCACCCTGCAACCTCTGCGATTCACTATGGCCAATCCATTTTTGAAGGAATGAAGGCAAATAGAACGGTAGATAATGAAGTGACGATCTTTAGACCGGAAATGAATGCGCTTCGTTTTGTGGAGTCATGTGAAAGAATGTGTATGCCTACGATTCCTGTAGACACCTTTGTGGAATTGGTTAGAAAAACGGTAGAAATCGATAAAAACTGGATCCCATCAAAGGAAGGTTTTTCGTTGTACATCAGGCCTTTTATGTTCGCTGTAGACGAATTTGTAGGGATTAAGCCATCAGAGACTTATAAATTTATCATATTTACGTGCCCGGTTGGCGCGTATTATTCAGAACCTGTAAACGTTAAGATCGAAGAATTCTATACCAGAGCATCTGTAGGTGGTGTGGGTAGAGCAAAAACAGCAGGAAACTACGGTGCATCTCTTTATCCGGCAAGATTAGGTCAGGCAAATGGTTTCCATCAATTGATCTGGACAGACGGAAAAGAACATAAGTTCATTGAAGAATCAGGTACCATGAATATCATTTTCATGATTGATGGCAAAATGATTACGCCATCTGAGGATGCGGACACTATTTTAAGAGGAGTAACAAAACGATCAGTTGTAGAAATAGCTGCTAGTTGGGGGATTCCAGTTGAAGAGAGAAAAGTTACTGTAGAAGAGGTTGTTGAAGCTGCACGTTCAGGTAAACTTCAGGATGCTTTTGGGGCAGGGACAGCGGCAACGATTGCTCATATTGCCAAGATTGGTTATAGAAACGAAATCTTTACACTGCCTGGATTGGAAACAAGAGAGGTTTCCAATAAGATCAAAAAATACCTTGACGATCTAAAAGCAGGAAAAACTGAAGACACATTTAACTGGTGTTTAAAAGTATAAATGGAAGCCTCGTAAGAGGCTTTTTTTATGGAATCAAAAAAAACTTACATCTTTAGGTAGGATGAAGATGCTAAAGACATATTATTTGATCTTTTCTCTGTTTTTAGTGGGATCAGTTTTTGGGCAACAAGATTCGGTTGTGGTAAGCATACAGCTCTTGGATAAAGTCTCAGGTGAGGCTGTACCCAATGTGAATTTGACTTTAAAACATGGTACAGAAGGATATTTTCTTCGATCAAATCCTGCTGGTATCGCTAAGTTGAAAATTCCTGCTGAAGGAATGTTATTCATAAGTTGTAATCATCCCTTATATGATTCGAAGCAATTTGAAAAGAAAGTTTCTAAGGTTGATACAATGTCCGTGTCTATTGATTTGATGCAAATTAGATCACAGCAGATCAAAGAAGTGGTCGTTAAAGCACCTGGCGTTCCTGACACAGTTTTCATGTCTAACAGGTTGAGTGTTGCGGATTTTGAAATCCAAAAAGATGGAAGATTGATCTTATTGGCTTATCCTAAACGATTAAACAAAAGCAGTGAATTATTGCTGTATAATGGTTTGGAGGTGGAAAATAGCTTTGCAGTGCCGGGAATCGCAGAGGAGCTAGTCAGAGACTACAGAGGGAATGCCCATGTTATCTGCAAAGAGAATGTATTTGGCATCTATGTAGGACAGAAAAAAATTGGTATTTCTTCGTTGGAAAAAAACTACTATTTGAAATACCTGGCTCCAATTCTTGATACGAATCATAGTAAGATGTATTTCTCAAATTACAGCAAGGATTACCCGGCTTTTACTTATTTTACTTATGATCTTCTTGATTCGACTTATTCAAAGATCATAAACGTTCAAGATGATCTAATGATGGAATTGTATCGTTCGGAATACAAGTGGGTAGATGTGAGAACAAAGCTTTGGGCCAAAAACAAAGAGTACGAAACAGGTATTGATGCAGAAGTATGGGTCGGGGCAAATTATTTCACCCAATCGATCTATTACGAAGAATTATATGCTCCGTTTTTTCATAGAAATGATACGTTGTTTGTTTTTGACCATTACAAAGACCTGCTGTTTTCTTTTGATAAGTATGGGAATTCACTTGATAGTGTTGCGATCTATTATCACTATAATCCACGCAGTACGGGTTGGAAGAAACAGCTTATTCAGGATAAGATAACAGGGGAGATCTATGCCGTTTTTGACAAGGCAGGCTATACCCAACTGGGCAGGATCAATGTTCAGAATGGTGAAATCGAGGAGAAAGTTCAATTGGAATTCAGATATGTAGATAAAGTAGCTGTGTCTAATAACTTTGCGTACTACGTCTACCGTCCATTCGAATCAATACAGAAGAAGTATCTGTACAAAGAACGTTTGCCGAATGAGTTTAATTCTTCCTATGTGCCTTATGGGAATGAGATTTCGATCGACACAGGTAAGTGATCTGAAAATCCGCCAAGGTATTTTGATCCGGCATACGTTCTGAAAGGAACCGTGGCTCCTTTGTATTCTTCCAGCAAGAAATCGTATGAATGGATCTTTCCGGAATTTTGAATCACCTTGATCTTTCCATTTTCCAAGAGTCCATTAGAGACCATTATGTGATCAAGAATATTCCATTCCTTGTTGTAATTATGTGTTCCTCCAAACTCTCCTGAACCAGCTGTGATCATCGGCTCTAGTTTTTCAGAGATCATTCCAGGGGCCTTGTCTGTAGGGTAATCGTTAAGATCTCCCATGAAGATGATCTTCGAATTTTGATTGACACTTAAAACACTATCGATAAAAACTCGAGCTGTTTTCGCTGCTTCGATCCTGTTGGGCTCGCTTTCTTTTTCACCACCACGTCTGCTTGGCCAATGGTTGACCATCGCAAAAAGTGTATCTTTTCCATTGCTGAATTTGGCCCATAGAATATCCCTTGAACTTGGGGCTTCCATGTTCGGTAGAGTAAAGCGTAAACTTCCACTTTTGATCTTTTTTAAATTCAAAGAGTCATAGATCAACGCAACGTCAATTCCTCTTGCATCTGGACTTTCAAAATGAACCACACCATAGTTTTTCAATTTGTCGGAGTGGTGAAGAATGTCTCTAACCACATTTTCGTTTTCAATCTCGCAAAGACCAATGATGAGTGGGCTTGACCATTCATTGAACACCTTATTGATATGATTTATTTTTTCCTCGTAACGAATGGAGGTCCAATTATTTTTTCCATTGGGTAGAAATTCGGCATCATCATTTGGTCCGTCAATGGTATCAAATAAATTCTCCACGTTGTAAAAGCCGATCTGACGAATCTGCTCTTCCGTTTTGCAACTGTATAGGATTGTTGCTATGACGATAAGTCCAAATAATGTGATTTGTTTTTTCATGATATTTTCGTGTGATTCATTAAGTAGTTTCTAGCCATTGGTCCTTCATTCATTAACAGATCAATAATTGAAATTCCTGAAAATGATTGCTCATGGTCAAAGACTTGAATGTAAGATTTTGTCGGTTCGTCAAATTTATCATTTCGATGATCAATTGCATCTCCTTCCCAATAAGTTTCAGAATGGGCTAATGAAATTGGTAATTCAAGCTGATCGATGATGAAGTCGGATGAAGCTTCTTGTATGTCCCTCAAGTATTTATATCGCTTATCAAGGATCTCTTTAATTTCCCTGTCGTACGCTTCGAAATAGGGTAAAGAGGCGTAAGCACTTTCTATTGCTTTCCAATGGTTTTTCATCCAGTTTTCCTTGTACTCAATAAGGACGTCCTTCATCTGTGTTTTAGATCCGTTTGGTCTAATTACGGGAATACTCAAATTGAGAGGTCCATTGGCTCCGAGAATTGTGCATCTTGTCCGGATCGTTTGTTTGACAAAGTGTTCGCCAAGATCAATAATGATTTCTTCAGCATTGATCAGTCCGATGAAATATGCAATATTTCCAAAATAGGCTCCTGGAAATATATGCTTCATCAATAGATTAGTTTAAAGATCCTTTCCCATCGGATACCGAATTCAGGACTCTTACTGAACCATACCAATGACGCACGGCCTACGATATGATCTTCAGGAACAAAACCCCAAACTCTTGAATCTGCTGAGTTGTAGCGATTGTCTCCCATCATCCAGTAGTAATTCAAACCGAAAGTGTAAGTACTAGTCTTTTTTCCATCGATATAAATTCCATCCTTTCGCTCTTCCAATTTGTGTCCTTCGTAAGCTGTGATAATCCTTCTGTACCAAGCGATATTGTCTTTGTTAATGGTGATCTTTTGGCCTTTTTTAGGAATCTGGAACTTCATGTAATCTGTTGTCGTGTTGTTAACATAAAGATCTTTAGGGAACATATTAAGGTTGTTTACAAGATCGAAAGCGGTAGGTTCGTAACCATTAACATCTACGTATTGTGGTTCAAGATCGATTTCAAATTTCGCTTGTGGAAATTTAGATTTTAATTCGTCTAACTGATCCTTAGTAAGGTTCATTTTGAATGATTCCCCTCCATCTTCAGTATAGTAGTCTCCACGTCCTTTTTCCAGGCCATATCTTTCCACCATTGTATTATCACTTGGAAGGATAATATTGGAAACGATGTATCTCAAATTTTGATTCTCGGGAACGAATGCCTTCTTGCCATTTACATAAAGAACAGACTTTTTGATCTCCATCCAGTCGCCAGGAATTCCAACACATCGTTTGATGTAATTTTCACGTTTATCAACTGGACGATAAATTAGACCATAGTGCTCAATGAGCCTTCCTTCCTGGTTGTCCATGGCCACTTTTTCCTCCGTAAGCATTTTGCGTGCTTTGGATTTCCATTTTTCCAGTTCATCAATGAAGAGTTGTGATCTGTTTTTTAGGATCTGCAGTGATGCCAGGTTCTTCGCATATTCTCCAAGCATATCATTGTTGTAATTCAAGCTTGGATTCGCCCTCCTAATACTATCGGCAATTTGAAAGCCAAGTGCATTTACCTGTCCGTCAAATTGTTTCATAAACAATCTTTTTGCTTCATTGATCACAATTCCATGATAATCATGTCCCATTAATCCATTTGGAATTCTTGGGTCATAAACAGCAGTGTCACCAGAAGGATAATTGAAAACAACAACATCGTATCGATTGATCGATCCAAATCCAGGCAAACGAGTATATTCTCCTTTTTCCAGGGTGGTATATGATTTAACATTTACCCATGGAACTGTGTTGTGTACAAGTGGATAGGAGAGTGGGGTTAAAGGAACTTTAGGTCCGTATGCCAGTTTGTTCACAAATAAGAAGTCTCCTACAAGTAAAGTTTTTTCCATGGATCCGGTTGGAATCTGAAAAGGCTCAAAAACATAAGTTCTGATAATACTTGCTGCTACTAATGCAAACAATAACGAGTCTCCCCATTCTTTGACTTTTGATTTTTTCCCTGGCTTTTCTCTTGTGACTGCTCCTATTCCAAGTGCGATAACATGTCCAATTACTGGCAAGCACAGGAAAAGTACAAGGTGGTCTCCCCATTTTCTGATTTCAGTGTCCTTGCTGTTTGCCCAGTTCGTTTCAGGTAGAAAATCATTTCCTGAATTCGCGATCTTCATAAAGATCAGGTAAGGAAAAAAGATCCCTTGAACGGTGTCCGTGAATGAATAATAGCCGAATCTTCTGATGTAGGTTACATTCAATGATGGAAGCATTACTAAGTGAATCCCTGGGATCAAAAGTAATAAGGACCAGAATGGTTTGTGACAGAAAACTCTGAATGCTATAAAATAGTTATATCCTGGTACCAGTGCTTCCCATGAAGGTCGTCCGGCAAGTGGAAAACTTTTCCACCACATAGCGAGGTATGGGTGTACAAGTATCAGAAGGTAGAAATAAATAAAGCTCATTAATTATAGATTTAATACATCGTTCATTGTAAAGATCCCTTTTTTACCGTAAATGAATTCAGAAGCGATTACTGCTCCTAAAGCAAATCCTTTCCGATTGTGTGCTTCATGAGTAATAGTAATGGAATCAATGTCAGATGCATAAGTGATTGTATGTGTCCCAGGAACATCTGGTTTCCTAAAGGAAGTAATTCCTAATTGTCCGTCATTGGTATGTGGTGCTTTCTCTTCTCCCAACACCCACGACATGTATGATTCGTTGTTCTCAAGTATTTGGTCTGCAAGGGTAATTGCGGTACCACTTGGTGCGTCTAGCTTTTGTAAATGATGAATTTCTTCGATGCACGCCTTGTATTCGCTATGTCCTGACATAAGGGATGCCAGCTTTTTATTGATCTCGAAGAAAATGTTTACTCCTATGCTAAAATTACTTGCATACAGTATTGATCCATTTTCTTTCTGAGTTCTCTCAATTACACCAGGCAGTTGTTCGTGCCAGGCTGTTGTTCCAACCACTACTGGTAGTGAATTAGAGATGCATGTATTGATATGATCTACAGCTAATTCGGGACGACTGAATTCAATGGCCACATCCGACTGACTTAGGTCATGATCTTTAAGTGGGTGTGATGAAGTGGCTCTAAACGAAATCTCATGACCTCTGCTCAGTGCAATCTCTTCGATCGCTTTCCCCATTTTTCCGTATCCGATAAGTGCAATTCTCATTTGAACAAATATATTGGTTAACTACCGAGTGTGACAGATTTTAACGAAAATTAAATGTTAACATTAGTCCTGGATGATAGCCCGTGAACACAATCGGTTTGATCGAAGCACTTAGATCTGTAGATATATCAAAACGAACAAAATGAGCCTCAACCCCGGCGTCAGCAATTTGAAACAAATAGACTGCTCCCAGTGCAAGTATGGAAAGGTCTCTTCTGTCTAGATACTGATTGTAAAGAGTTAAAACTCCATCATCATCGTATGCCTGCCATTTCGGATCAGTAGGATTGCCGTCCTGTCTGTTTTGATATTCGGCTTTCAGTGCTTTTTGTGTTTGTTGATTGGTAACAAGAAAATACCCTGAAGCTCCAAGTCCAGCATAAATAAGTGGAACTTTAATGTGAGCACGTTTTTTTCCTTTCGGCATAGCAATATGATTGTATACCTGACCGGCACCCGGCACAACTGCAGAAAGAATCATTGCTTTACGGACAGAATGCACCTTTACGGTATCCGTATTTTCTTGAGAGAATAAGGATGAAATTGAAAATAGGCTGATCAGAAGAGCAATCGACTTCATTACTTGCTTAGCAACTCGATGATGCGGTTCAGATCCACTTCCGAATTAAAATTCACAAGGATCTTTCCTGATCCTGCTGGTGATTTCTTGATTTCAATTCTCGTGGACAATTTATCGCTCAAGTGCTCTTTGAAAACAAATTGTTTGTCCGTGATCTCCGCTCCTTTTCTATTTCTTGTTTGAACTGTTCCTGGATCTCTTGGTTCAACATAGCCCTCTCTTACAAGTGCTTCAGTATCACGAACTGAGAGTCCTTCTTCTGCAATTCTTGTATAAATTGCCATTTGAAGTTCCTCATCACCGACAGATACAAGCGCTCTGGCATGTCCCATCGAAATTTGATTGTCTCTCACTGCTGCCTGAATATCTGCAGGGAGCTTTAAGAGTCTAAGGTGATTTGTGATGCTGGATCTTGACTTCGCGATCTTTTGACTCAATTGGTCCTGAGTAAGTGAACACTCTTCTATGAGTCTTTGGTATGACAGAGCTACTTCAATTGAATTAAGGTCTTCTCGTTGAATATTTTCAACAAGTGCCATCTCCAGCATAGTCTGGTCGTTTGCTACTCTGATGTAAGCAGGAACTTCGGTAAGTCCCGCCATTTGAGAAGCGCGGAATCTTCTTTCTCCCGAGATCAGCTGGTATTTGTCTCTTCCAAGCTTTCTTACAGTAAGTGGCTGGATGATGCCATGAATCGCGATAGACTGACTCAATTCGATCAGCGCTTCCTTTTCAAAATTTGTTCTTGGGTTGAAAGGGTTAGCCTCAATACTCTCGATTGGAAGCATAGAAACAGATCCTACTAAACCGGCATTTGACGACTTAGAGGTGATGTCTGTGTCTGAATTTTCTAATAGAGCACTAAGTCCTTTTCCAAGCGGAGGACGCTTTTTTGAATTAGAGTTCATCGTTGATCTGAATAAATTTATCGTCGTTTCCGATCTTGGTTAAATTGTTTTTCTGAAGTATTTCTCTGGCGAAGTTCAAGTAATTGATTGATCCTTTGCTAGCTGCATCATGCATCACGATCGTTTCACCATAGGAAGGTGCTTCACCAAGCTTGGTGTTACGATGAATAACAGTATCAAAAACCAATTCCTGGAAATGTGTTTTCACTTCTTCTACAACCTGATTTGCCAGTCGAAGACGAGTATCATACATCGTTAATAAGATTCCTTCGATCTCCAACTCTGGGTTTAATCTACCCTGAACGATCTTGATAGTGT
>Ga0102815_10000527_pt1 | contig 25721 bp, 22 predicted proteins | sample ColrivemetaGS759_FD_79113 | JGI IMG/M metagenome (GOLD analysis project Ga0102815, IMG submission 79113) | Estuarine microbial communities from the Columbia River estuary - Ebb tide ETM metaG S.759 | ecosystem: Environmental > Aquatic > Marine > Intertidal zone > Estuary | place: USA: Columbia... | reverse complement strand
TCTTCCCATACCGAACAGAGAAGTTAAGCCTATCAGCGCAGATGGTACTGCCACTATGGTGGGAGAGTATGTCACCGCCTTTCTTTTGAAAACCTTCAACTTAATCGTTGAAGGTTTTTTTTTACTAAATTTTTGAACTTTTTAATTTGTATTTCTGTTTTTTAGTTTAAAATTCATTTTATTTGTATTCATTAATATGAAAAAAATACTTGTAATTTTATTATTTGTTTCTTCAACATTTTACCCACAAGTTGGAGGCGAAAGTATTTATAATTTTTTGAATTTGACTAGTTCATCAAGGCAAGCAGCTCTTGGTGGTAAAGTTATTACTTTAATTGATGATGTGAATCAACCTATTTGGAATCCTTCTGTAATAAATCAAAAAATAGAAAATCAACTAGCCATTAATTATATGAATTATTTGGCGGATATATCTTTAACTTCAATATCTTATGCTTATCCAATAAATAGTAATATTGGAGCTGTACATTCAAATGTCACTTATTTAAATTATGGTAATTTTATAAGTGCTGATGAAGATGGAAATGAGATTGGAAATTTTAAAGCATATGATTTGTCTTTTTCTTTAGGTTATTCATATAATCTTTCAAAAACAGATTTTTTTGTAGGTGCTAATTTAAAAGTTGTAAATTCTGTAATTGAAAATTATTCATCAATTGGTATTGGGGGAGATTTGGCTTTTTTATATTATAATGAAAACCTCCCTTATACTTTTACATTTGTAGTTAGAAATATTGGTTACCAAGTAACAATTTATGATGAGGACAGAGAAAATTTACCAACTGATATTATATTAGGAGCTTCATATGAATTAGAAAATGTTCCAATTACTTGGCATATATCAATTGATAATCTTCAGAAATGGGATATTTTTAAAAGTAATCCTTCTAATACAATTACCGATATAAATGGAATAGTAACTGAAGAGAAAATTAATTTTTTGGATAATGCGGTTAGACATTTATCAATTGGAGCAGAACTGTTTCCTGATAAGGGTTTTAATTTAAGATTTGGTTATAATTTTAGAAGATCTAAAGAGTTGTTTTTGACAGATAAAAGAACTTTTGCGGGGTTTACAACTGGTTTTGGTATTAAGTTAAATAGATTTAAATTTAATTATGCATTTTCAAAATATCATCCTGCCGCAAATTCAAGTACTTTTACATTATTAATTAATTTAAATTAAAAAATTTTTGAAAAAAATTACTATAGCTATTGATGGATTTTCATCTACTGGAAAAAGTACAATTGCAAAAGAGTTAGCAGGTAAATTAAATTATATTTATGTAGATTCTGGGGCAATGTACAGAGCTGTAACTTTATACTCAATGCAGAATAATTTGATTTCGGAAAATTATTTTGATAAGGAGAGTTTAATTAAAGATTTATCAAAAATTAATTTAAGTTTTCATTTTAATAGTAATTTAGGTTTTGCTGAAATTTATTTGAATGGAAAAAATGTTGAAAACAAAATTAGAAATTTAAAAGTTTCTACTTTTGTAAGTAGAATAGCTGAAATACCAGAAGTAAGAAGAAAATTGGTTGAACAACAGCAAAAAATGGGAACGGATAAGGGTGTTGTAATGGATGGTAGAGATATTGGAACCGTCGTTTTTCCGTATGCGGAATTAAAATTATTTATGAACGCATCTGCAAATACTAGAGCTCAGCGTAGATATGAGGAGCTAACTAAAAAAGGTGAGAAGGTAACGTTTAAAGAAATACTGGAAAATGTTCAAAGTAGAGATTTTATAGATTCAACTAGAGCGGATTCTCCATTAGTGAAGGCTAAAGACGCTATTGAAATAGATAATTCAAATCTATCAATAATTGAACAGTTTGATAAAATTTATACTTTGGCAAAAACGAAAATAGCGAGCCTTTAAGGAATATTTAAATATTTGTGAGTTTGTAGTGATATTTTCCATTTAGGATTTTTCATTACATAATCTACAATTTGCGGTATCATTTTTTCTCTGTTGCTCCATTCTGGTTGTAAAAATAGCTCACAATTTTCACTTACTTTTGCCGCTTGTTCTTCTGCAAATTTAAAGTCATTTTTATTGAAAATAATCATTTTCAATTCATGAGCTTTAGAAAAAATTCCTTCCAAAGGTAATTTTGTTTTCTTTGGAGATAAGCAAATCCAATCCCAACTTCCACTTAAATTGTATGCTCCGGAAGTTTCAATATGTGTTTTAATATTGTTTTTTTGTAAACTATTAGTTAGATAATCTAATTTCCACATCAATGGTTCTCCACCTGTTACTACAACAGTATTCGCATTTTTTGATGCGTTTTCAACCATTATATCAGTACTAGTTGGTGGATGTAATTTAGCGTTCCAACTTTCTTTTACATCACACCAATGACAACCTACATCACAGCCTCCAATTCTAATAAAATAAGCAGCTTTACCAGTGTAAAATCCTTCTCCCTGAATAGTGTAAAATTCTTCCATTAACGGAAGCATTTCTCCTTTATTTATAAGTTCCTGAGTTTGCGTTTTTATCATGCTGCAAATATAGGGATAACTATGAATAATAAATAATTACAACTTAATATGTGTGAAATTTTTAATTTGATTTTTATATGCTATTTTTAACAAAAATATATTGAAATGATTAGAAAAGAGGCTTTTTTTAAAGACATAACTGAAGGATATAATACAAAAGGAGATTATTTAGTTTTTGGTTCTGCAATGTTGGAAGGTGAAACCATAGAAAATGCTTTTGTGAAAGTACCTCTAAAAACTTTAAATAGACATGGTCTTATTGCTGGTGCTACTGGTACCGGGAAAACTAAGTCATTACAGGTTATGGCTGAGAATCTATCTTTAAAGGGAATTCCTTCGTTATTAATGGATATTAAAGGAGATTTAAGTGGTTTAGCACAACCAAGTTTAGGTCATCCAAAAATTGATGAGCGCCATGCTGCTATTGGTTTACCTTTTGAAGCGTGCAAATTTCCTGTTGAAATACTCACAATATCAGAACAAGATGGAGTGCGTTTACGTGCCACAGTATCTGAATTTGGACCAGTTTTGCTTTCAAGAATATTAAATTTATCAGATGCTCAAAGTGGTATTGTTTCTGTAATTTTCAAATATTGTGATGACAATAAACTTCCATTGTTAGATTTAAAGGATTTTAGGAAGGTATTGCAATTTGCCAATGAAGAAGGTAAAGAAGAAATTCAAAGTGAATATGGTTTAATTTCTGTTGCAAGTACAGGAGCTATTTTAAGGAAAATTGTTGAACTTGATCAGCAAGGAGGTGATTTGTTTTTCGGAGAGCGTTCATTTGATGTTCAAGATTTGGTTAGAAGAGATGACGAAGGAAAAGGAATAATTTCTATTTTAAGGTTAACAGATATTCAAGATAAACCTCAATTATTTTCAACTTTTATGTTGCAATTATTGGCTGAAATTTATTCTACTTTTCCTGAACAAGGTGATAGTGGGAAGCCAGAATTAGTTATATTTATAGATGAAGCTCACCTTATTTTTAAAGAGGCATCTAAAGCCTTACTCTCTCAAATTGAAAGCATTGTTAAACTTATTCGTTCCAAAGGAATTGGGTTGTTTTTTGTTACTCAAAATCCAAATGATGTACCAGATGATGTTTTAGGGCAATTGGGTTTAAAAGTACAACATGCTTTAAGGGCATTTACTGCAAAGGATAGAAAGGCTATTAAATTAGCTGCAGAAAATTATCCAATTTCTGAATATTATGATGTAGATGAAACATTAACTAAATTAGGTATTGGAGAAGCGTTTGTATCTGCTCTTAATGAAAAAGGAATTCCAACGCCATTAGCATGTACAATGATGAGGGCGCCAATGAGTAGAATGGATATTTTAACAGATTATGAATTAAAACAACTTATTAAAGCTTCAAGAATATACGATAAGTATAATGAAACATTTGATAGAGAAAGTGCTTATGAAATTCTAGCTAAAAAAATTAAAAAAATTAATGAAAAGGAAAATGTAGAAGAGAGGAAAAAGGAAGTGATGAAGTCTAAATCAAGCACTTCACAAAGAAAAAGCACAAGAATGAACCCTATATTAAAAGTAGTTACTAGCGCAACTTTTATAAGAGGAATATTGGGAATACTTAAACGTGTAATTTAATTTAAAATTTATTCAATATATTTTATCTTAGCACGTTTAAATAGGGAATTATTAAAATTAATTGGTAATGTTAAAAAGTAAAAGTTTATTGTTTATTGTTTTCAGTTTAACATTGTTTATTCAATGTTCAAAAGAAAATAAATTTAGTATTGAAAAAGGTAGAGTTGGTGCACTGACAAATGAATCATCCATAGGAGATTTGAATATTGTTTTTGAAAATGATTCTATAGTTTCTCATTTAAATAATAAAGATTCTGATACAGATAATAATATGTTCACAAGTGGTAATGATGAATATATTATTTATTCAAAAAATGGAGATAAATTATTAGAAATTTCAGCAGAAACCCCAAATGATCTAACTTCAAAAATAAAAAGCATTCAAATTTTTAATTCAAATTATAAAACGAATGAAGGAATTTCGTTGAAATCTACTTTTAAAGATATTAATGAGCATTATTTAATAAATAAGGTTGAAGCAACATTGACTTCAGCAACTTTATTTATTGATGAGTTAGATGCTACAATTTCAATTGATAAAAAAGATTTGGGATTGAATATTTTTAGTAGAGAAGAAATTTCTATTGAGCAAATTCCTGATAATGCCAAAATTAAATATTTAATAATTTGGTTTAATTGATAAAATTAATCTAAATAATATTCTCTGTTTAATTTGGCTACAGTACATTTCCATCCTAAAACTGATTTTATTTTTGTTTTTAAAGCTTGACTTTGGTGTGGTTCACCATGGTTAATTAGAGTTAAATAAGGTGGAGATTTAAAATTAGACATCCAATCTAATAATTCACTTTGATCTGCATGACCTGAAAAGGCATTTATTTTAAAAATGTCAGCCTTTATTTGATGGTACTCTCCAAAAAATTTCAATTCTTTATCTCCTGCTAATAAGGCTCTTCCTCTTGTTCCTTCAGCCTGAAAACCGACTATTAATATACTATTCTTTTTGTCTGAAATTAATTTGTCCAAATAATGTAAAACTCTGCCTCCAGTAATCATCCCACTACCCGCAATTACAATTTTAGGATTTGGATCCAACACAATTTCTTTAGAATCTATTATTTCACTAATTAATTGCACTGTTGATAGCATGCTTTTAATATCCTCATCCGTTAATAAATGATTCTTTTTATATTTAAAATAAATTTCTGTTGCATTTACTCCCATTGGGCTATCTAAATATATTGGAATTTTGGGAAGAAGATTTTTTCGCTTTAAAATACTTAATAAGTAAATAATTTCTTGTGCTCTTTCCACTGAAAATGAAGGGATAATTAAAATGCCATTTTTTAAATAGGTTTTATTAATATAATCAAGTAAATCTTCTTCTATAGAATATGTTTCATGTAATCTATTTCCATAAGTTGATTCAATAATTAAATAATCAGCCTTTTCTAAATATTCATAAGGAGGTAATAAGATTGGTTTTTTTCTGCCAATATCACCAGAAAAAACAATAGTTTTTCCATTAATTTCTATAATAACAAATGCACTTCCTAATATATGTCCACTATTAACAAATTTAAATTTTATTGTATCATCAATAATGTTCCAATCGTCTAATTCTATTGAAATTAAACGAGTTATTGTATTTTTTGCATCACTAACGTCATATAGAGGTTTCGCTATTTCATGTTTAGTATAATTATATTCATTGGCTCTTCTTGCATCTTCTTCTTGTATTTTTCCACTATCTAATAATATAATACTTGTTAAATCTTTAGTGGGTTTTGTGCAATAAATATTTCCTTCAAAGCCATTTTTAACTAAAACTGGCAAATAACCAGAATGATCTAAATGTGCATGTGTTAAAATTACAAAATCTAAGTTTTTTAAGTTAATTGGAAGATTTTCCCAGTTTTTTAAGCGTAATTCCTTTAAACCCTGAAATAATCCGCAATCAATTAAAATTTTTTTATAATTGATTTCTAATAATATTTTGGATCCTGTAACTGTTCCTGCACCACCTAAAAATGTAAGTTTCATTTTAAAGATATTTAAAATATTAGTAAATACTTGGGTGATTTCTCACTCTAAGTTACAATTTAAAATGAAAATAAATTCAATTTGTTAAATTTTGTTGATTGACTAATTTTTAAATTGATACTTTTGAATTAAGAAATTATTACCATGAAAAAATATATCATACAAAACTCTCCTTTCATTGTACCAACATCAGATGGGAAATTAATTGAAGAACATTTTGGAAATACAAGTATTCAATCTGAACTAAGTATAGCTCATATGGTTGCGCCAGCAAAATGGGGAGAACCATTTCAAACACCGAAATTTGACGAGTTTACATACATAATAAAAGGGAAAAAGCAATTTAATATTGAAGGTGAACTTTTGGTCTTGGAAGCAGGCCAATCAATAAAAATTAATAGAGGAACACGTGTTCAATATTCAAATCCTTTTAGTGAGCCGTGTGAATATTTATCGGTTTGTTATCCTGCTTTTTCAATGGATTTAGTAAATAGAGAAGAAGTATAAAGCCTTGTTTTATTAATTATTACTTTATTTTTCAAATTTTTATAGTAAGTTATTTAATGCTTGTTTTAATCTAGGGAACTGAAATGTAAATCCATCTTTTAAAATTTTGTCACATGAAACTCTACTTCCCTTCAACAAAATAACAGATAGTTCACCTAATATGATCTTTAAAATAAAACTAGGCACATTGGGTAGCCAAATTTTCTTTTTAAAATGATTTGCTATTTCTAATGTAATTTCTTGATTTGAAATGTGTTGAGGAGCAACTGCATTATAAGTTCCATAAATATTCTCATTTTTAATTGAAAACTCAAACATTGAACATAAATCATTAATATGAATCCAAGGCATAAATTGTTTTCCTGTTCCTAAAAATGAACCAAGTCCCAATTTTATGGGTTTACAAATTTTTTCAAGCGCACCGTCTTGTTTAGAAAGCACAATACCTGTTCTTAAAATTACAGTTCTTATATTTATTGAATTAAATTTTAATGCTGATTTTTCCCATTCAATACAAATCGTACTTATAAAATCATCTCCACTCGGATCCTTTTCTGAAAATATTGTAGTGGAAGTAATGGCTCCATAAAATCCAATTCCTGAAGCTGTAATAAATCCTTTCAAATTTGGATTTAATTCCTTTACTTTTTCAAACAATAAATTAGCAGAATTAACTCTGCTATCAATTAATGTTTTTTTCCTTTTTGAAGTCCAACGTTTTTCAGCAATACCTGAACCAGCCAAATGAATAATATAATCAGCTTTAATTATTGCTTTTGGGTCAATATAGTTTTTATCAATATTCCAATAGTAGAAGTTAGGATTTGAAGATTTATGTCTACTTAAAATGAATATTTGATGGTCATTTTTTTCTAATAATTTAGTGAGTTCTTTTCCAACTAAACCAGTTCCTCCTGTAATTAAAATAGTAGCCATAAAAAGTATTCGGTTATTTTGTAGAAAAATACTACAAAATAACCGAACACTAAAATGATTTTTGAATGTAATTTAATTAGTTAACACTTTATTTTCTGCTAAATAAGGCTTTATGCTTTTCATACCTAAACTAATTGCTTCTTCATTTAAAGGAATTAAAAAATGATAACGTTCTGATAATGATTTTTTAAGTCCTTCAATAACATTCTCTAATTTTACAATTGGTTTTTCTTTTAAGAAACCACCTAAAATTACCATATTGAATATTTTTTTATTTCCCATTTCGGCAGCTAATTTTGTACCTTCAATTTGAAAAATATTAATATCAGTCCTTTTTGGATGAACAGAAATACCATTTGGATCATAAATTAACAAACCACCTGGTTTCACACTATTTTCAAATTTATCCATAGACTGTTGGTTCAAAATAATAGCAGTGTCAAAAAGTTTTAAATATGGAGAGCTAATTCTATCATCACTCAATATTACTGTTACATTTGCAGTTCCACCTCTCATTTCTGGTCCATAAGAAGGCATCCAACTTACTTCTTGGTCTTGCATTATTCCAGAATAGGCTAATATTTTTCCCATTGATAATACACCTTGACCACCAAAACCTGCAATAATAATTTCTTCTGTCATAATTTTTATTTTAATTTACCATCAACTTTAATATCACCTAAAGGGAAATATGGAAACATATTTTCTTCCATCCAAATATTAGATTCATTAGGGGTCATTTTCCAGCCAGAATTACAATTTGAAACAATTTCAACAAATGATAATCCTTTTCTTAAACGTGTGTTTTCAAATGCCTTTTGAAGTGCTTTTTTAGCTTTTCTGGCATGTTTATGTGTATGTACAGATTGACGAGTAACATAATAAACACCAGGTAAATTAGCAATCAATTCAGTCATTTTTAATGGTGACCCCATTGATTCTATTTCTCTACCGTATGGTGAAGTTGATGAACGCATTCCTTCTAAAGTCGTAGGAGCCATTTGACCTCCAGTCATTCCATATATACCATTATTTACAAAGATTATAACAATATTTTCACCTCTGTTACAAGCATGTATAGTTTCGGCTGTACCAATAGCAGCTAAATCTCCATCTCCTTGGTATGTGAAAACATATTTTTCAGGCCAAGTTCTTGCAATTGCAGTAGCTACTGCAGGAGCACGTCCATGTGCTGCCTGAGTAATATCAATATTCATGAAGTCGTAAGCTAAAACTGAGCAACCAACTGGAGCAACTCCTATGGTATCTTCTGAAATACCCATTTCATCAATAACTTCCATGGCAATATTATGTGCAGTTCCATGTCCGCATCCAGGACAATACGATAACGCAGTGTCCGTCATTAATTTTGTTTTACAAAATACTTGATTCTCTGGTTTTATGATGTCTAATATGTCCATTATTTATAATTTTTTGTTCTAAAGCTTCTAATACTTCTTCAGGTGTATGAATAATACCACCAGTTCTTCCAAAATGTTCAACAGGCACTTTATGTTCAACTGAAAGTTTTACGTCTTCTACCATTTGACCAGCGTTTAATTCAACACTTAATATTCCTTTTACCTGATCAGCTAATTCAAATAAAGCTTGTTTTGGATATGGAAATAATGTTATTGGTCTTAATAATCCAACTTTGATTCCTTTTTTTCGTGCAAGTTCAACAGCTTTCTGACTAATACGAGCACTTGATCCATAAGCAACAATTAAATATTCTGCATCATCACATAAGATTTTTTCAAATCTTAAATCTTCTTTTTCCATTTGCTCATATTTTCTCATTAATCGATGAACTCGAGCTTCCATTTTTTCAGATTGTAAATCTAGCGAAGTGATGATATTTCGTTCTCTATTTTTTCTTCCTGTAACTGCCCAACTTCCATGTTTTTCAATTAATTCTTCATTTGTTAAGCGTGGAGTTTGTTCTTTTAAATATACCTTTTCCATCATTTGGCCAATTAAGCCATCTGAAAGAATTAGTACAGGTGCACGATATTTAAATGCAATATCAAATGCATCTTCAACAAAATCTGCCATTTCTTGTACAGAAGCTGGTGCTAAAACATATAATTTGTAATCACCATGTCCTCCTCCTTTTACAGATTGAAAATAATCTGCTTGTGAAGGTTGTATAGTTCCAAGTCCTGGACCACCTCTTACAACATTTACAATTACTGCTGGTAATTCAGCTCCGGCCATATAAGATATTCCTTCTAATTTTAAAGATATTCCTGGGCTAGATGATGAAGTCATTACCTTTTTTCCTGTACTTGCGGCTCCATAAACCATATTTATTGCTGCAATTTCGCTTTCAGCTTGCAAAACAACCATTCCTGTACTTTTTTCTGGTTGTTCTGTCATTAAATATTCAATTACCTCAGATTGAGGTGTTATTGGATAACCAAAATAAGCATCAGCTCCAGCTCTTATTGCTGCTTCTGCCAACGCTTCATTACCTTTCATTAATTTTAATTCTGACATTTTAAATTTTTTAATAATTTAAACAGATACTTTTACTCTGTATACAGATATTGCTCTATCGGGACAAACAATGCCACAATTTGTACAACCTGTACAGGCTTCAGGGTTTTTCATAAACGCATAATGATACCCTTTTCTATTTACGTTGTCTGTCATTCCAATCACATCTTCAGGACAAACAGGTATGCAAACTTCACAACCTTTGCAAGCTTCGGTATCAACTACTATTGCTCCTTTAACTTTTGCCATTTTAATAATATTAAGTGTAAATATTAACTTGTAATTCTATTATTCTCAAAGTTATTGCTATTTCATTGTAAAAACTATGACAAATGTCAATTGTTTATGTTTGTTGTAGTGTTTTGGTAGAAAAGTTTTTTTTAGGTTAAAAAAAAACACCTTAGAAGGCGTTTTTAGAGGGTTTTAAGTGTAAGTAACAAACGTAACTTTAGTAAATATTTTTATATTTTGATGGATTAACTTCATGCATAATCTTATAAATAGTTTCAAATATATCTTCAGCATTAGGTTTTGAGAAATAATCTCCATCTGTTCCGTAGGCTGTTCTATGGTCTTTTGCTGTTAAAGTAATTGGTTTGCTATCTAAAAATTGATAAGCATTTTGTTTTTCTAAAATTTCATTTAGTAAATATGCAGATGCTCCTCCAGGAACATCTTCGTCAATTATAATAAGTCTATTTGTTTTTTGAATACTTTTTACAATATCAAAATTAATGTCAAAAGGAAGTAAACTTTGAACATCTATAATTTCTATATCTATATCTACTTGATTTAAGCTATTAACAACATCTTCTACAACTTTTAAAGTAGAGCCATAAGAAACAACAGTAATATCTTTTCCTTCTTTTATGGTTTCAACAACACCAATTGGGGTTTTAAATTCACCAAAATTAGAAGGTAATTTTTCTTTGAGTCTGTAGCCATTTAAATTTTCTACAATTAATGCTGGCTCATCACATTCTAATAGGGTATTGTAAAAACCAGCAGCTTTAGTCATATTTCTAGGTACTAAAATATGCATACCCCTAAGCATATGAACTATAGCTCCCATTGGCGATCCTGAATGCCAAATTCCTTCAAGCCTATGTCCTCTTGTTCTAACAATTAATGGTGCTTTTTGTGTTCCTGAAGTTCTATAGTGTAATGTAGCTAAATCATCACTTAAAATTTGAATAGCATATAGTAAATAATCTAAATATTGTATTTCTGCAATTGGACGTAAACCTCTTAAGGCCATACCAATTCCTTGCCCAATAATTGTAGCTTCTCTTATTCCTGTATCAGAAACTCGTAATTTTCCATATTTTTCTTGAAGTCCAACAAGACCTTGGTTAACATCTCCAATATTTCCTGAGTCTTCACCAAAAATAAAAAGATTATTATATTTAGAGAAAAGAACATCAAAATTTTCACGAATAATTATTCGTCCATCAACTAACTCTGCATTATCATCATATGTTGGTAGTTCTTCTTTAATGTGAAATACATTTTGTAAAGTTGAACTATATAAATGTGAACTAAATCTATATTGTTCTGAGCTTGAATAATTTTGAATCCAGTTTAGAAGTTGTGTTTTTTCATAACTATTTTCTTCTCTAACATAAACAGCTACTTTTCTTGCTGTAGATAAATTGTCTTTTCGTGTAGGATCTGGAATTTCAATTAAATCATTTTTTAATTTTAATATAAACGCTTTATTCTTACTTTTTGAAGCTAAATTTTAGAGCAATTGCGTTAAGATACTTCGTTGTTCCTTAATAGGATTTAAAAAATCATTCCAAGCTTCTCTTCTTGCCTGATTAACTGTTTTTTTAGCTTCTTTTTCAATTTGTATTAATTCATTTTCTGAAGTAACAAATTTTAAACTTTCATTATTTGAATCTGTTAGTTCAAATTCAATAATCCAATCTCTCATTTTAGAAATACAATCGTGTTGTTTTTCCCAAATTAAACGTTCTTTAGATTTATAGCGTTCATGTGAACCTGATGTAGAATGACCTTGTGGTTGTGTTAATTCTTTAACATGAATTAAAATAGGTACATGTTCTTCACGAGCTATTTTTGCTGCTTTTGTATAAATGTCAATTAATTTTGGATAGTTGAATCCTTCAACTACAAATATTTCATATCCATTTGAGTTTTCATCTCTTTGAAATCCTTTTAAAATTTCTGAAATACTTTCTTTTGTAGTTTGAAATTTAGCGGGAACAGAAATGCCGTAAGCATCATCCCAAACACTAATAACCATTGGGACTTGTAAAACACCTGCTGCGTTAATAGTTTCAAAAAACAGTCCTTCTGAAGTGCTAGCATTTCCAATAGTTCCCCATGAAATTTCATTCCCATTATTTGAAAATTTTGGGTTTTTTAATTCAGGGAGTTCCCTAAACATTTTTGAAGCTTGAGCAATTCCCAACATTCTTGGCATTTGACCAGCTGTAGGAGAAATGTCACTACTAGAATTATATTGTTCTGTTAAATTTTTAAATTCTCCATTTTCATCTAAACTGTGTGTTTGAAAATGCCCCCCCATTTGTCTGCCAGCAGACATTGGATCTTCTTTTATATTTGGATTTGCATATAAGCCTGCAAAAAATTGTTGAGGAGTTAGTTCTCCAATAGCCATCATAAAAGTTTGATCTCTATAGTAACCAGATCTAAAATCACCTTTTTTAAATGCTTTAGCCATTGCTAACTGCGGAACTTCTTTACCATCACCAAAAATTCCAAATTTTGCTTTTCCAGTTAAAACTTCTCTACGACCTAATAAACTGCATTCTCTACTAATAACTGCAATTTTATAATCATTTAAAACTTCTGATTTAAATTGATTGAAAGAAAGTTGTTCTTTACTTATAGCCGAAGATTCTACATTCATTGTTTTTAATAGTTTTAGTTTTGCAAACTTACTTAATTTTAATGATAATTAAAAATATGAGTCATTCATTGAATTTTAATAAATAAAATAGAAAAAAATTACCTTTTTAATGAGAAATATATAAAAAAAGTAAATTTTATTGAAATTAATTTATAAATTTTAGTAAAAACCTCTTTTTATAAAGTTGTAAATTCTTTTTGGTTTTATTACTAAAACAAATCTAATTTTTGAACTGTAACTAGCTTCCGTAATTTCCCAACCTAAATTAGAATGTAGAGGGAAATATACTTCCAAAATATCTTGAACAAAATTTAATCGAATACCATTTTCATGAGCAAAATAAATTTCTTCATTTTTGTTTTTAACAAAACCAACATCTGTATAAACTTCAAACCAGCGCCATAAACCTATACTTGTATTTAAGGTTGTTAAAAACTGATTAGCATAAGGTACTGGTAATTTCGATTTAAATCCACCTTCATTAATAATAATTTGTTGGCTAAAAAAACCTGATGTTTCTGATCTTCCTAAATAATCATATTGAAATAAATAATCAGTTGGTCTATCTAAAGCAAAACTAAAATAATCAGTTTCTGTATTGTTTGATAAAAAAGCTCCGGCAAAAAATCTAAAATCAAACTGTCTATTGGTATCTGTAAGTTTTCTAAATTGGGCGGTTAAAGATAATTTGCTGAATTTTTTTGAAATTTCTACTCCAGTAGAAAAGCGAATATCATCAATAATATCTGGTTTTGAATACCCAAATCCAAAATTAAAAATATTATACTTATTAGTTTCGGGATGTTGTAATTGATTCAGTGATTTTTCCCTGTCAACAGATGTTAGTGAAGCAACAAGTAACTTACTACTAACATCTCGCAAACTTTTTCGTTTAAATTCCAAAGCAGCAAAAGGCATAATAGTATTGTATGTTAAATTTTGAGCATAATGATAATTACTTCCTAAAGCTCCAATCAAAAATTTATTAATATTATTATTTTCTGGTAAATATTCATATATAAATGAGTATGAGCCTGAAAAAGAATTACTTTTTGTACTATAAGATGGTGTTATTTTATATTGAAAACTTTTATCTAGTAGCGTTTTATTTGATAATGCCATTCCTAAAACTAAACCATCATAGTAATTAAAACGATAAAGAGGTGTATAAAAAATCTCATTGTAATAAGGGTTTTCAACATCCTTAAAAAACTTCATTCGTAAAGGCCTATTAAAAAGCTTTTTGTTTACATTTTTCCAGTTATTTTTTAAATTATATTCAGGTAAATCAAATTCGTAATTTAATGAAAGTCTGTCAAATCCATTTTTAGGAACTGTTATTGTAGATAAGGAATCAATTCCAACAAGCCATTTTTTAAATTTTATTTCATTGCCTTTTATACCATATAATTGGATGGGAGTTGTGAAATTGCGTTTATTCAAAATACTTATTTCAATTGAATCTGTTTTTTTATGAATTTTTTTGATAGTGTAATCTATCTTTTTATTTGTTTTTAAATAGTCTGTTGCAAACCATGATAAATCTTTTGATGTTTTTAAATTATTTATAAAAGAAAAGCTATTTGTTAGTTTTCCAGAATTTTTGGTAGAAAAATCAATAATTCCATTTTTTATAACATCATTTCCTAAATAGTTTTCTAAAAATTTTAACCCTAAACCTGCTTTGTATTTATTAGTAATTTTTCTATTGAAATTGGAAAGTGTTTCAGAATTAGAAGTAAGCGCCTGATCTAAATTTTTCCGTGCTGCAAATTGATATACAAAAGGGTATTTGTCATTAAATTTTAATTTTGATATGTTAAAACTTCTAATTCCCCAAACTTTGGAAACATCACCAATTGCCATAACTTCAGGATAATATTTTTCAACATATTTAATCATTAAATAGGTTTGAAGTCCATCTGCTAACCAACTATCTTCTCTTTGATTGAAAACAAAAATGTTATCAATATATTTTCTTGATAGAATTTTAAAAAATTGAATATCCCATTCAAATATATTGCTGAAAGGAGCTAAAAATGAAGGTAACTGATTAAACCCATAAACTGGATTTTTTTCGTACTCAATTTTATTGATTATTAAATTTGAATGTGGGAAATCACCTAAATAAGTTTTAAGAAAATCCAATTCTCTACTTATTATATCTGTTTGAACTTGAGCATTTAATTTGTCAGTAGTTAAATTAGTTAAAATAGTTACTGGGGTAGATTGAAATTCGAAAAAATCATTTTCCAAAGTAATATTTAATTCAATATCTGATTTGTTGTTACCAATTAAAATGTATTCTTTATTTTCACCATTATATTTAAAACTAGAAAAAATATCACTGTTTAAAATATAGCTTTTAGGGACTATAAATGTTATGTTATAATCTGTATTATCAACATACAAATCATCCATATCCAAATTACTATAAATTTTCCAAGTTTTGTCAAAAATTGCGGGTGTTAAGTACCAATACCTTAAGTTGTATCTTGTTGCGTCAGCACCATATCTGGTAAATTTATCTTTTGGGAGTTTTACAATATATGTTACATTAATTTTTACAGAGTCTTTAGGTTGTAAAAAGCTATCTAAATTTATTTTTAAAATATCAGGTTGTTCATTATTAATTTCCCAGTTTGCAATATCATAATCAACAGAAATACTTTTAATTATTCCAGAACCTCTATGTTTTTCCTTAGCAAAATGAAATGATTTTGAATAATTTTCAATAAAACGTTTTGCTAATGGTGTGTTTTTATCTTTATAAGCATTTGGCCAATTATGCAAATAAATTTCTTTTAAATCGCTATCAGATTTATTAAAGAATGTAATTGTTTGGGTAATTTTAAGCTCATTTAATTCAGGATCTAATATTGAAGAAATTTGTATAGCATTATTTTGTCCATAAGTTTTATTTAAACAGATGGCATATAAAAATAATGCAAATACAATATATTTTTTCAATGAAATTAAATATTTAGAAATTAGGGCTTAGGCTGTATTTTTTATAGAAAGTGTCAATTACCTCTAAAACTTCTTGTTCAGTATCAACTATTGAAATTAGTTCTAAATCATGTGGACTAATATTTCCTTCTTCAATTAAGGTAGTTCTAATCCATTCCATTAATCCGCTCCAAAATTTTCTACCTACTAATACAATTGGGAATTTTCCTATTTTCTTTGTTTGAATTAGAGTTATTGCTTCAAAAAGTTCATCCAGCGTCCCAAAACCACCTGGCATTACTATAAAACCTTGAGAATATTTAATAAACATTACTTTTCTAACAAAGAAATAATCAAAATCTAAACTTTTATCAGGGTCTATATATGGATTGTCATGTTGTTCAAAAGGCAATTCAATGTTTAAACCTACTGAAACACCTTTTCCTCTATGAGCACCTCTGTTACCAGCTTCCATAATTCCTGGTCCTCCTCCAGTAACAATTCCATAACCACTTTGGGTTAATTCATAAGCAATATTTTCAGCTAATTTGTAATATTCATCTTCAGGTTTTGTTCTTGCAGACCCAAAAATTGTTACACAAGGACCAATTTTTCCTAAACGCTCAAAACCTTCAACAAACTCGGCCATTATTTTAAAAATTGCCCAAGAATCGTTGGTTTTAATTTCGTTCCAAGTTTTTTGTTTGAATTTCTCTCTTATTTTTCTATCTTCATTTGGAGTCATATTTCTACTGTATTTTTTATTTTTTTAAAGCAATTTGTCCGCCTAATTTAATTCTTTTTTTAAGAATTGTGCTGTATAGCTTTTTTTATTTTGAGATAGTTCTTCAGGAGTTCCATAGCATAATACTTCACCGCCATTTTTACCACCTTCCATGCCAATATCAATAATATGGTCAGCTAATTTAATAACATCCATATTGTGTTCAATTACCAAAATTGTATTTCCTTTATTCGCTAATTTATTTAAAACCAGCATTAAAACTCTAATATCTTCAAAATGCAAACCTGTTGTAGGTTCATCTAAAATATAAAATGTGTTACCTGTATCTCTTTTAGATAATTCTGAAGCTAATTTTATACGCTGTGCTTCACCGCCTGAAAGGGTTGTTGATTGTTGACCAAGAGTAATGTAACCTAATCCCACATCTTTGATGGTTTTTAGTTTTCTATTTATTTTTGGAATGTTTTCAAAAAATTCAACCGATTCTTCAATGGTCATATTTAAAACATCAGAAATTGATTTTCCTTTGTATCTAATTTCTAAGGTTTCTCTGTTAAAACGTTTTCCCTGACAGGTTTCACATTCAACGTGAACATCAGGTAAAAAATTCATTTCAATAACTCTAACTCCACCACCTTCACACGTTTCACAGCGACCATTTTTTACGTTGAATGAAAACCTTCCGGGTTTATATCCTCTAATTGAAGCCTCACTTGTTTTGGCAAATAAATTTCTAATTTCACTGAAAACGCCCGTGTAAGTTGCTGGGTTAGAACGAGGTGTTCTTCCAATTGGTGACTGATCTATATCAATAACTTTATCAATATATTCAAGACCTTCAATTTTTTTATAAGGCATTGGTTTTTTTACGCCTCTATAAATATGTTTGTTTAAAATTGGGTAGAGCGTTTCATTAATTAATGTTGATTTGCCACTGCCTGAAACTCCTGTAACACAAATTAGTTTGCCTAAAGGAAATTCTACAGAAACGTTTTTTAAATTGTTTCCAGTTGCACCAATTAAGTTAATTGATTTCCCATTTCCTTTTCTTCTTTTTTTTGGAATTTCAATTGTTTTTGTGCCATTTAAATAATCTGCAGTTAAGGTTTTGTGTTGTTTTAATTCATTAAAAGTTCCTTCGCTTACAATTTCGCCACCATGAATTCCTGCTCCTGGGCCAATATCAAGTACAAAATCGGCATGTTCAATCATATCTTTATCGTGTTCAACAACAATTACCGAATTGCCAATATCTCGTAAATTTAAAAGCGATTTAATAAGTTTTTCATTATCTCTTTGATGTAAACCAATACTTGGCTCATCTAAAATATAAAGCACCCCAACTAGTTGTGATCCAATTTGTGTTGCCAGTCTAATGCGTTGTGCTTCACCACCTGACAATGATTTTGAGCTTCTATCTAAACTTAAATAATCCAAACCTACATCTAATAAAAATTGTATTCGGGTTTTAATTTCTTTTAAAACTTCGGAAGCGATTTGAAGTTGTTTATTAGATAATTTCTCTTCAATTTTAGAAAACCATTTTGCAAGTTCAGCAATATCCATTTGAGCTAAATCTGAAATATTTTTCTCATTCAATTTGAAATATAAAGCTTCCTTTTTAAGACGTTTTCCTTGGCAAGTTTCACATTCAATATTGTCCATAAAGTCTTTTGCCCATCTTTTTATTGAAGTTGAATCACTTGAATTGTATTGATTTTGAATGAAATTTATAATTCCTTCAAAGTCAATTTCATAAGTTCTTGTAACGCCAACAGCTTTAGAAATGACTTCAAATTTTTCATTTCCACCATTTAAAATTATGTTTAATGCTTCTTCGGGAATTTTAGAAATAGGATCTATTAATTCAAATTTATAACGGTCAGCAATTAATTGCAATTGTTTAAAAATCCAGCTATTTTTTTGCTCTCCAATTGGTGCAATTCCACCTTTTTTAATTGAAATTTCTGAATTTGGAATTATTTTATCAATATTTACTTTATGAATTTTACCTAAACCATTGCAGGTTTCACATGCGCCTTTTGGTGAGTTAAATGAAAAGGTATTTGGTTCAGGATTTGGATATGAAATTCCAGAAATAGGACACATTAAATCTCTACTAAAATAGCGTGGTGTATTGGTTTCATGTTCTAAAACCATTATAATATTATCTCCAGAATATAAAGCAGTTGTAATAGTTTCATTCAATCTTTTTTCTGATTCTTTTGAAACCAGTAAACGATCAATAACTATTTCAATATCGTGTGTTTTATATCGGTCAAGTCGCATTCCTTTTTCAATGTCAACTATTTCACCATCAACTCTAACTTTTAAAAAACCTTGCTTTGCAATTTGTTCAAATAACTCTCTATAGTGACCTTTTCTTGATTTAATTAAAGGAGCTAGTACAATTATTTTTTTACCATCAAATTCTTCTAAAATTAATTCGTTTATTTGCTCATCTGTATAACTTACCATTTTTTGGTTTGTATTATATGAATAGGCATCAGAAGCTCTAGCATACAATAATCTTAAAAAATCATAAATTTCCGTAATTGTACCAACTGTAGAACGAGGGCTTTTATTAGTGGTTTTTTGTTCAATAGAAATTACAGGAGATAAACCATCAATTTTATCAACATCAGGTCTTTCTAAACCACCTAAAAATTGTCTGGCATAAGCTGAAAAAGTTTCAATATACCTTCTTTGTCCTTCGGCATAAATAGTGTCAAATGCTAAAGAAGATTTTCCACTTCCGCTTAAACCAGTTATAACAACTAGTTTTTCTCTAGGAATACGAACATCAATATTTTTTAAATTATGAACTCTCGCACCTAAAACCTCTATAAATTCTTCATTTTTAGCCATATGAAATTTGGAAAGTTGCAAAGTTAAAAAATTGTAAGCACAATTTAAGGGTAGGTCATAATCTTATTTTGAAAATTGCTATATTGCGTTAAAAATTTATGATAGATGAATTTGATTGATTCCCTAAGACATTATTTTGAAAAACACGGTTTTGCTGTTTCATCTAGATTTGCTGACAGACTAGGAATTAGCGTTTCAAATGTTCGATTATTTTTTATATATATATCTTTTGTAACGTTAGGCTTTTCATTTGGAATTTATCTAACATTAGCTTTTTTATTACGTTTAAAAGATATGATTTATACAAAAAGAAGTTCAGTTTTTGACTTATAATATATGGTAGTAAAATCTAAATTATATGTCTCCATTTTGTTGTTGGCATTAGTTATTTTTATTGGAGTAGGAGGTTTTATGATTGTTTCAAAAGAGTCATTTATAGACGCTTTATATATGACAGTAATTACAATGTCAACTGTTGGTTTTGGAACGCTTCATAAATTAAACCAAGACGAAAAATTATTTACAATATTTTTAATACTTATAAGCATAACATCATACGCCTATTCTGTAAAAGCTTTAACAGAATACTTTGCAAGCGGACAGTTTTTTCAAATTTTAAAACATAAAAAAGTGCAACAAGAAATTCAAAATTTAAAAAACCATACAGTTGTATGTGGTTACGGCCGAAATGGAAAGCAAGCAGTTGCTAAATTAAAACAATTTAACCAGCCTTGTGTTGTAATTGAAAAAAGGAAAGATGAAATTGCAGATTTAGAACGTGATAATATTTTATATATTGAAGGTGATGCTACTAATGATGAAGATTTAAAAAAGGTAGGTTTAGAAAGAGCAAAAAGCTTAATAACAGCACTGCCATCTGATGCAGATAATCTATTTGTTGTTTTATCAGCAAGGCAATTTAATAGAGATTTTATTATAATCAGTAGAGCTTCAAATGAATCTTCCTATGGAAAATTAAAAATTGCAGGAGCAACAAACGTAATTATGCCAGATAAACTAGGTGGAGCACACATGGCTTCATTGGTTGTTACACCAGATTTAGTTGAATTTGTCGATAGATTGACAATTGCAGGCGATGAAAAAGCTAATTTAGAAGAAATTTCAGTGAATGAATTACCGCAAGAGTATGTTTCTAAAACAATTTTAGATTTAGATTTACGCAAAAAAACTGGATGTAGTGTTATAGGTTTTAAAACAAAAGAAGGGGATTATATAATTAATCCAAATTCCAAAACTGCTTTAGAAAGCGATACTCACTTAATTGTTTTAGGAAATAAGGAGCAAATTTTAAAACTTCGTGAACTGTTTTAATTATGACATAAAATTTTAATTTCATAATTAATTTGCCTCAACTTCAATTTTTTACCATATTGCACAATCTTTTAATAAAATGAACTTAATATGATACCTAAAAAACTCCTTGCTTTAATTTTGATATTTACAACATTTATATCAAATGCCCAAGAAAAAGGGCTTGATGAAAGAATTAATGATTGGTTTGAGCCAATTACAGCAAAGTGGGAAGGTATTGTATTTTGGGTTGTGCCAGGAACAGGAGTTCCTTTAGTGGTAATTCTGTTAGTATTAGGTGCTTTATTTTTCACTATTTATTTCAAATTTATTAACCTTAGAAGATTTACTTTGGCAATTAATGTTGTTAGAGGTAAACATGATGAAGTTGAAGGTCACGGAGTAGAAAAGGCTGAAGTAAATATTGTTGATGGTGATATTGTTGATACAATAAGAGATGAAAGTAAAGAAGGTGAAGTAAGTCATTTTCAGGCATTGGCAACTGCAGTTTCTGGGACCGTTGGTTTAGGAAATATTGCAGGAGTGGCTTTGGCAATATCAATTGGAGGCCCAGGTGCAACATTTTGGATGGTTGTTGCTGGTTTGCTAAGTATGTCTACAAAATTTGTTGAATGTACTTTAGGTGTTAAATATAGAGACGTTGGACCCGATGGTACTGTTTATGGAGGTCCAATGTATTACCTTTCAAAAGGATTAAAAGAAAGAGGATTCAAAAAATTAGGAAAACTATTAGCTGTTCTTTTTGCTATTTTATGTGTTGGCGCTTCGTTTGGAGGAGGGAATGCAGTGCAGTCTAATCAGGCTGCTGAACAATTAGCTGGGATGTTAGGGATGCAAGGAGGTTATACAGGAACTTTAATTGGTGTAGGTATTGCTATAGTTGTTGGTTTTGTAATAATTGGAGGAATAAAAAGAATTGCTTCGGTTACAGAAAAGATTGTCCCATTTATGGCAGTGATTTATATTTTGGCTTGTTTGGTAGTTATGTTTGCACATGCAAGTTATATAGATGATGCAATTGCTTTAATTATAAGAGAAGCTTTTAGTCCAAGTGCTGGTTTAGGAGGCTTCTTTGGAGTATTAATAACCGGATTTAGGCGTGCAGTTTTTTCAAATGAGGCCGGTGCTGGTTCAGCTGCTATTGCACACTCAGCTGTAAAAACAAGATACCCTGCTTCTGAAGGAATTGTTTCTTTATTAGAGCCTTTTATTGATACTGTTGTAATTTGTACAATGACAGCATTAGTAATTATTTTTTATAATAGTGATGGATTATTTGTTTATGGAGGTGATGGAGCAGGATCAGTAATAATTGATGGTGTTGCTGTTGGTGGAGTTAATTTAACTTCGATGGCCTTTGAGGCAGTAATACCTTGGTTTCCTTATGTTTTAACCTTGGCAGTTGTTCTTTTTGCAATTTCAACAATGATTTCTTGGTCGTATTATGGACTACAATCTTGGAAATTTTTATTCGGCAGAAGTAAAATTGCAGACATTACTTATAAGTTGTTGTTTATTGCATTTATAGTAATTGGCGCAGCTGCCTCTATGAAAGCTGTATTCGATTTTTCTGACGCTATGATATTGGCATTAGTATTCCCAAATATGATTGGTTTATTGATATTATTCCCTATAGTTAGAGCAGAACTGGTAAAATACTTAAAGGCTATTAAAGTAAAATTGACTTTAATAAAATAGCTTAAATTTATGAAAATACTAAAATCCCATTTCAGTTATAATAAACGTCAACGAAATGGGATTTTCTTTTTAATACTTTTAATTATATTACTTCAAATAGGGTATTATTTAATTGATTTTTCTCCCTCTCAAATTGTTATAAACAATACTGAAGAAATGAATTCATTTATAAAAGAAATGGATTCTTTGGAAAAGCTAAAAGAAGCTTTAAATTCTCCAAAAAGGCATCCCTTTAATCCAAATTATATAACAGATTATAAAGGGTATCAGTTAGGTTTAAGCACAACTGAGATTGATAAATTATTCAAATATAGAGCAGCAGGTAATTTTATTAATTCTGAAAAACAATTTCAGCAAATTACAGGAGTAAATGATAGCCTTTTAAAAAAAATAAGTCCTTATTTTAAATTTCCTGAATGGGTTTCAAAAGGGAATAATATTATTAATAAAAATAATGCTATTATTTCTGATGTTAAAAAAGACATTAATATGGCTACTTTGGAAGATTTGAAATTGATTAATGGAATAGGAGATAAGTTAGCTGAGAGAATTATTAGTTATAGAACAAAATTAAAAGGTTTTTCACTTAATGACCAATTGTATGAAGTTTGGTATTTAGATATTGAAATAGCAAATAAAGTTTTAGAGAGATTTATAGTAATTAAGGAGCCTATTATACCTAAAATAAATATTAATAAAGCAACATTTAAGGAAGCACTTAGTATTCCATATTTGGATTATGAACTTACCAAGAAAATATTTGAATATAGGGATGAAGTAGCTGAAATTCAGTCTATTGATGAGTTAAAAAAAATTGATGGTTTTCCTTTGGAAAAGTTTAATAGAATAGCCTTATATTTGCAAGCTAATTAATAAAAATAAGCTAAATGAATAGCATGTATTTTTCTGAAGAACATAATGCCTTCCGTCAAAGTTTTAGAGATTTTTTACAAAAAGAAGTAGTTCCTTTTGTTGAAAAATGGGAAAAACAAGGGTTTATAGATAAGGAAATTTGGAAAAAATTTGGTAAAATGGGGTACTTCGGACTTAACTATCCTGAAGAATATGGAGGCTTAAATTTAGACCTTTTTTATACCGTTATTTTTTTAGAAGAAATGCAAAAAGTAAATTCTGGTGGATTTGCAGCTGCAATGTGGGCACATACTTATTTAGCAATGACTCATCTTGAAAAAGAAGGAAGTAAAGCAATTAAAGAAAAGTATTTAACATCTAGCATACATGGTGAGAAAGTAGGTTGTTTGTGTATTTCTGAGCCATTTGGTGGGTCTGATGTTGCAGGGATGAGAACTACAGCTATAAAAAATGGAAATACCTATATATTAAATGGGTCAAAAACTTTTATTACAAATGGAGTTTACTCAGATTATTTAGTTGTCGCTGCAAAAACGAATCCTGAGTTAGGAAATAAAGGAATGAGTATTTTTGTTGTTGATAGAGAAACTTCTGGAATATCAGCTATTAGCCTAGAAAAGCTTGGGTGGAAAGCTTCTGATACAGCAGAAATTGCATTTGACAATGTGGTTATTCCTGCTGAAAATTTAATGGGTAAAGAAGGACAGGGGTTCTCTTATATTATGCAACACTTTGCCTTAGAGAGAATTGTAATGGGAGTAAATGCTCATGCTAGAGCTGAATATGCATTGGAATATGCGCTTCAATACATGTCTGAAAGAACAGCTTTTGGAAAAACCATCAATAAATTTCAGGCATTAAGACATAAAGTTGCTGATTTGGCAAGTGAAATTGAAATGTGTAAAGAATTTAATTATTCAATTGTTTACAGATTAAATAAAGGACAATATGTAGTTAAAGAGGCAACAATGTCTAAGTTGGTTTCAACAAAAATTGCTGATGAAGTTATTTACCAATGTCTTCAGTTTTTGGGAGGTTATGGATATATGGAAGATTACCCAATGGCAAGATTATTTAGAGATAGCAGATTAGGGCCTATTGGAGGAGGAACTTCAGAAATATTAAAAGAAATAATAGCTAAAATTATTATTGACAAAAAAGAGTATAAACCAATTACTTAATAAATTATTATTTAAATACATTAGTATTAAAATAATTTGTAACTTTGCAATCCGAAATTTAAAATAGAACGACTTGAAAGGAGGTGCCAAAATATGTTAATCATACCAGTTAAAGACGGAGAGAATATCGATAGAGCGTTAAAACGTTATAAGAGAAAATTTGATCGTACGAAGACAATGAAAAATTTGCGTAATCGTAAACAATTCAATAAACCTTCAGTTTTAAATCGTGCACAAAATATAAAAGCTCAATATGTACAAAAATTGAGAACTGCGGAAGAGCAAGCTTAATTTTTAGTTAATAAAATTAGAACCGTTAGTAATTACAATTTACAATTCGTAAATTTGTATACTAACGGTTTTTTTATGCCAATAAATTCATTTTTAAATTATTTAGCTTTAGAGAAAAAATATTCTCACCATACCCTAATAGCTTATCAAAATGATTTAAAAACTTTTCAGTCCTTTTGTTTAGCTGAATTTGAAACCGACCAGATTTTAGATGCTAATTATTCTCAAATAAGGAGTTGGATAGTTAGTTTGGTGAATACAAAAATTTCAAACAGGAGTATAAATAGGAAACTTTCTTCGTTAAAATCATTTTATAAATTTCTTCAAAAAACAAAACAAATTGAAAATAGCCCAATGTTAAAATATCAGGCGTTGAAAATTTCAAAAGAAATACAAGTGCCTTTTTCTGAAAAGGAAATTAAAGATGCTTTGAAATTATATGGGGATAATTTTGATTTTGAAACGGTTAGAGATAAATTAATTGTTGAATTATTTTATGCAACAGGGATAAGAAGGGCAGAGTTAATTAATATTAAGATTGAAGATATAGATTTTGTTAATGAAACTGTTAAAGTATTAGGAAAAAGGAATAAAGAAAGGTATATTCCGTTATTGAAAACAGTTCAAATATCATTAAAAAAATATCTTGAGTTTAGAAATGAAAAAGAGAGTAATTACCCCTATTTATTACTGACCAAAAAAGGTGAAAAAGTTTATGATACACTTGTTTATCGAATAATAAATAATTATTTTAGTCGAGTGTCGTCAAAAGTAAAAAAGAGC
>Ga0102815_10000524_pt1 | contig 25887 bp, 21 predicted proteins | sample ColrivemetaGS759_FD_79113 | JGI IMG/M metagenome (GOLD analysis project Ga0102815, IMG submission 79113) | Estuarine microbial communities from the Columbia River estuary - Ebb tide ETM metaG S.759 | ecosystem: Environmental > Aquatic > Marine > Intertidal zone > Estuary | place: USA: Columbia... | reverse complement strand
TCGACGCGCTGCTCGGGTACGTCCGCACGGCGCTGGCCTTGGCCCTCGTCGGCGAAGACGCGCCCATGGCCGCTGGCGCAGCAAGCGCCGAGAGCCGCGCGCGCATGGCGGCCCTCGCCAAGTCCTTCGGGGCTGGCCGGGTTGAGCTGATGCTTCAGGAGTTGCTCTTCGCCCGTGAGCGCATGGGGCCCGTTCACATGCGAGCCCACGCCCGGCTCGTCCTCGAGACGACGCTGCTTGACCTCTGCCGGCCAGAGGCGACCATGCCCCTAGAGGAGATGTGCCGGCGACTGGAGGCTCTCGAGGCGCGCCTCGGCGGAGCGCCGTTGACGGCTCCTGCTCCTGTGGCTCCTTCAGCGGCTCCCTCAGGTGGAGGCCAGCCACAAGCTGGGTCGATGGCGGCTCCTGCGCCCCCGGCGGCGCCGCGCTCGCAGGCCGCAGCGCCCACCGCCGCCCTACCCCAGGCCGCAGGCCCCAGCGCCGCCCCGGCCGCGAGCGCCTACGTCCCGCCCTCTCAGCGTGGGGGGCAGCCGCGTCCCGCGGCGGCGCCTGCAGCGGGGTCGCCCGAAGCCCGCTCATCGGCAGCAGCGCCTACCGGAACCCGGCCGCCCGAAGGGGCACCGTCCGTCCCTACCCAGGCCGAGGTCCGGGTCCAGCCGTCCCCGGAGCGCCGGCCGCCGTCGGCGCGCGACCGTCGAGCCGCGGTCAACTCTGCGGCCCGGGTGCAGACCAACAGCACCGCGGATCGATGGACGGGGCTACTGCGTGAGCTCGGGCGACGCTCGGGGGACCTTGCCGAGCTGCTCTCCAAGAAGGGCGAGCTCGTGCGCGAGAGCAACAAGGTCTCACCGCTCAAGGTCAGGGGCCTCACCGTTCCCGAGCTCGCGTTCATCGAGCGCCCCGAGTCGCGTTCGTCGATCGAGGCCGCCTTCCTGGCGGTCTCCGGCGATGAGGTCGCGCTCAAGCTCGAGATCCACCGCGGCGGAGCCAGCGCGGATGGCTTCACCCAGGAGATCACCGAGCTCTTCGGCGGCAGGGTCGAGGACTGAGGGGGACCCACCGGGGCAGCCCGGCGCCCTCGCGCCGACGAATCACGGAGCCACTCGCGAGGAGTGCTCAGACCAATAGATCAACAGGCCACGAGGCCGCTAGACCACCGGGCCAAGAGGCCCAAAGCGAGAGGGACGCCAGGCGTCCCGCGGAGATCGACCATGACCGGAGCCTTCGGAGATATGGGCAACCTGCTGTCCCAGGCGCAGGAGATGGACCGGAGGGTCCGGGAGGCGCTCGAGGAGCTGGGCGAAGCCCGCATCGAGGGCTCGGCCGGAGGCGGAGTCGTCGGCGCGACCGTCGACGGGCTGGGCCAGCTCTACGGCGTCCAGATCTCGGAGGAGGCGCTCCGAGCCTCCGACCGGTCGGGGATCGAAGAGCTCGTCCTCGCGGCCACCAGCGACGCGCAGGCGCGGGCAAAGCGCCAGCGGATTGAGCGACTGACGCAGGTCACCGGCGGCGTCCAGCTGCCGTGGTTCTCCTGAGGGCCCCGGCGCTCCATTACTCCAACTCCCCATGGCTTATCCTGCTCCTGTCGAGTCGCTCGTGCGCGCGTTCGAAGCCCTGCCCGGTGTGGGCCGGGTCAGCGCGGAGCGCCTGACATTCCACGTCCTGCGTGACGCTTCGGCGGGCCGCGGCCTCCGGGACGGCCTCGCGGTCGCCCTCGAGAGCGCCCGCCGCTGCTCGGAGTGTGGCAACGTCTGCGAGGGGAAGACCTGTGAGGTCTGCTCTGACCCCGAGCGCGACGCGACGACGCTCGCCGTGGTCGAGGAGCCCCGCCACGTGGAGGCCCTGGAGCGCGCGGGGGTCTTCAAGGGGCGCTATCACGTCCTGATGGGGGCCTTGAACCCCGCGGACGGCACCGAGGAGCGGCACCTCGCCGTGAAGGCGCTGCTCGCTCGGGTCCAGGGTGGGGACGTCGAGGAGGTCATCCTCGCCACCGACCCGGACAAGGAAGGGGAGGCCACGGCCCTGCTGGTGCTCGATGCCCTGGAGTCCGCTGGGGTCGAGGGGCTCACGGTCAGCCGCCTCGCCAGGGGGCTGCCGGCGGGCAGCGCCATCGAGTACCTCCACAAGGGCGTTCTGGAGGACGCCCTGGAGGACCGCCGGGCGATCCGGCGCCGACAGGGCTGAGGGTCCAGCCAGAGGCCTCAGCCAGAGGAACCTGCTGGTGTGCAGCCAGGAGCGACAGCCAGGAGCGCCAGCCAGGAGCGCCAGCCAGGTGGGTCGAGCCGGCGCCACCGGCCGGAGGGTCGAGCTACGGGATTCGGCGCGATCGGCCGATAGTCCACCCATGGCGAAGCTCGGGCTCAATCACGGTTTGCACCAGCGTCAGGACATGGTCCTGGCGCCGCGCATGCTGCAGGCCATCGAGGTGCTCGCGCTGCCAGGCGCGGACCTCGAGGGCTGGCTCATGGAGCAGGCCGAGGGGAACGAGGCACTGGTGGTGGAGGCCCCTCGTCCGGAGCAGGCCTCCGATCGGGGCGGCCTTGAGCCTTCCCGTTCGCGCGCCGCCGGAATGAAGGCGAGCGACGACCACCAGGCGCTGCTCATGGCTCAGCCTGATCGCAGCCTCTCCCTGTCGGACACGGTAGAGGAGCAGATGGCCACGCGGGACGCCTTGGACGAGGAGCGGGAGTGGGTCCGCTTCCTGGTCGGCTGCCTCGACCCTTCCGGTCTGCTGGTGAACAGCGACGACGAGCTCATGGAGCTCGCCGTAGCCGCGAACATCGCACTCGCGGGGACGGAGTCGGGTTGGAGTCTGCTCGGCCGGGCCATCGGAGAGCTCCAACAACTCGAGCCCGTGGGGATCGGCGCCCGGTCGTCGGTCGAGGCCCTCCTCCTCCAGCTCGACCCTGCCGACGGGGACTACGCGCTCCTCTGTTCACTTCTCGAGGACTTCCTCTTCGAGCTCTCACGCAATCGCCGCCCGTCGGTGGCCGAGAAGCTCGGGCTCGAACTCGGCGAGCTCGATCGGCTGCTCAGCGTCCTCGGACAGCTCGAGACCCGGCCCGCCGCGCACCTCACCGAGGACGCAGCGCCCACCATCCAGCCGGACGTGATGGTCCAAAGGGACGGGGACCTCGTGAGCGTAGAGCTTGTCCGGGGCCTCCTCCCGTCGGTCACCATCGACCCCATGGCGGAGGAACTCCTCGGTGGTGGGGCCCTCGATGGGGAGGCGAAGGGCTACCTCAGGGGAAAGGTCGATCGTGCCCGGTCGGTTGCAGAGGCGGTGGAGATGAGGGGCGTGACGCTGCTGCGGGTCGCCGAGGCCGTCGTCCGCCGGCAGCATCGGTTCATGACCGAGGGGCCCTCGGGCCTGCGCCCCCTCTCGATGACCGAGCTGGCCGCAGAGCTCGAGCTCGCGCCCAGCACGATCAGTCGAGCGGTGGCCGGAAAGTCCGTGCAGACGCCCTTCGGGATCTTCCCGCTGCGCCAGTTCTTTCAGACCTCGACCTCCACTGCGGGAGAGGGCGGGGCCGCCGCGACCGAGGCCGTGAGGATCAAGGTCAAGCACCTGGTGGGTGAAGAGGACCCCTCCGCGCCCCTCTCGGATGAGGCGATCGTCGAGGCTCTGGGTGACTCTGGCCTCGCGGTGGCGCGGCGCACGGTGGCCAAGTACCGCAAGGAACTCGGGATCCCGAGCTCCTACCAGCGCAAGCGTCACGTCTGAGCGGCTATCCTCGCGGCGTCATGGCGCTTCGAAACGTCCGCATCGAGGTCGCGTACGACGGCTCACTCTTCTTCGGATGGCAGCGCCAGGATGGCTTCGACAGCGTCCAGGCGGCCATCGAAGACGGCTTGACCGAACTCCTGGGGACGATCGTCACGGTCCACGGCGCGGGACGAACCGATACCGGGGTCCACGCGCTTCGCCAGGTGGCCCACTTCCTCGTGGATACCCGGTTGGACGACGATCGCCTCCGGCACGCTCTGAACGCGCACCTGCCCGTTGGGGTCCGCATCCGCAGGGCAGAGACCTGCAGGGATGACTTTCATGCGCGCTTCGACGCGCGCGGCAAGCGCTACGCCTACGTGGTGCAGTGCACTCGCCACCGGCCAGCGCTCGGGATCGAGCAGGTGCACTGGGATCCCGCGCCCCTGGACCGGGCGGCCATGGAGGCTGCCGCAGAGCGCATCGTCGGGCGACGGGACTTCGCCGCGTTCGCCACCGCTGGGTCGCCGCGCAAGTCCACCGTCCGCACGGTGCAGCACCTGCGGCTCGTGGCCCGGCGGGAGCGCTTCGCCATCGTCGTCCAGGGAGACGGGTTCCTCTACAACATGGTGAGGGCCATCGCGGGCACGTTGATCCAGGTCGGCAAGGGGGCCATGTCGCCTGACGATGTGAGCGCGGCGCTTCAGGCTCGCGACCGAAGCCTGGCGGGGCCCACGGCACCCGCCAGGGGCCTGTACATGGTCCGTGTGCTCTACGAAGAGCCGGTCTTCTGCGGTCCGGATCAAGGTCCGGCAGGTGTGCCCGGGCTGCTCAACTGAGTCGCTGCGGCATTGGGGCTCTGCCCCGCCGGGTGGCTGCCCAGCTGGGTCGCCCCCTGCCCCTTCGGCTCGACCCGCCCCGGACGGCCTCCGCCAAGCTGGCGCCCTCAGGCGGTCCCTCAGCCTAGATCGTGGGGGACGGCCTCTTCCCAGGACAGAGTCGGCGGGGGACTCCAGCTTCCGGGGATTCGCGAAGAAAAGCCGTTCGGGGGGCCGTAGGGGCCGGCTCTTGAGGGAGGTCTTGACGTCTGCGGATATTTGTCGCAGGGTCGATCAGGACCCGCCGGATCATCCGGTGGATCACCAGGACAACTCGAAACCCACGCTCTAGGAGGTACGCATGAAGACCAAAGTGTCGATCCTGCATCACGATTACCCGAGCCGCTACCGCAACCTCGTCGAGGAGCGTCTAGCTGCGCTCGAGCGATTTAACCAGGAGATCATCTCCATGGACGCGCGCCTCGAGAAGGACGCACGTTCGCACCGGGTAGAGCTAGTCGCGAACCTGGGCCGCGGTCAAACGCTCGTGGCCAACGTCCACCGAGACGGCTTCGGGGAGGCGCTCTACGAGGCGATTGACCGGATGGGTCGCCAACTGCGCAAGCAGCACGACAAGGCGAAGCTGGAGCCCCGGAGGCAGCACGGAGTCGCCTGACAGGCGTCTGTCGCTGCAGGACCGGGTGTCCTGCGGCCTCGAGGGCGGCCCGACTGGATCTTGATCCAGTCGGGCCGCCCCTGATTTCCGGCCGGCGAGGGGGCAGTAAGAGTGGGGCCAAAGTGGGACCCGGGAGGGAGGACGCAGGGAGCCCCCGATTCCCCCCCGTACTGGCCCCTGGGTGGGGCGCCGAAGTGGGCGCCGAAGTGGGCGCCGAAGTAGGAGCTGGGGGGCCGGCTAGGGACGTGGGGGGGCGCGTTCAAGCCGAGCGGAGCCGAACTTGTTAGATTGGCCCCGGCGACGCCCCTGACCCAGGGGCCGCCTGCTCCGTCACCCACCCCCTCATGGACTGGTACAAGCGTTTCAAATCGAAGGCCTGCATCTTGAAGATGAAGGCCGAGTCGAAGGAAGAGGCCCTGGACGAGGTCGCGGCACAGATCGTCTCCTCCGGGCTCGTGAGCGAGGACCTCGGGGAGTCCATCCGGCAGGCGCTGCATGACCGGGAGACCCTGGCGTCGACCGGCGTGGGGATGAACGTGGCGATCCCGCACGTGAAGGTGGAGGGCCTCACGGAGGCCGTCTGCTCCCTCGCCGTCTGCGCGGACGGCCTGGAGTGGCGGGCCGTGGACGGGGCACCCGTCCAGATCCTCTTCACCGTGATTCGGCCCCACGGCCCCACGGAGGAATACAATCCCGAGGATCACCTCGAGATGATGCGTTGGATCGCGAAGCTCGCGAGGGCCACTGACTTCCGCGCGTTCGCCCTTCAGGCGAAGACCAAGCCGCAACTGGTCGGGCTCCTCAAGGAGATGTCCTCGATCTGAGCCCCGTCGCGGGGCCCGCGCACGTTCCCCTCGCAGGTTTGAGGGGATCTGATCATGACCAACTGCCGCAACGTCACGGTCGTCAATGAGGCTGGGCTGCACGCCCGTCCCTGTCACGCCATCGTGTCCATGGCCATGAGCCACGCCTGTTCGCTCAGGATCCGGCCCGCGGGTGAAGGGACGCGTGAGGTGAACGGCAAGAGCATCCTCGAGCTGATGACCCTCGAGGCTCGCCAGGGGACCGAGCTCGAGCTCAGCGCGAATGGGGGCGGGGCGGAGGAACTCCTCTCCGGGTTGGCGGAGCTGTTCGCCTCCGGGTTCGGCGAGCGAGAAGGCGCCTCCTGAGGCGGACCTGAGCCGTGCCTGAGCCGGACCTGAGCCGGACCTGAGCCGGACCTGATCCGGCCGCGCAGAGCCGGCCGCGCAGTGCCAGCCGCGCAGTGCCAGCCGCGCAGTGCCAGCCGCGCAGTGCCGTTCGCTCAGAGCCGGCCCCAGTACCCGCTGGCCTGGGACGAGGGCCCCGATGGGCGAGCGAGTCAGGGGAGACTTGGGTCAGGACCCCACCAAGGCCGGCAGAGGCCTCGAGGCTCTCAGGCGCCCGATACGGGGGCGTCGCTGGGCACCGGGCGCGCATTCCTGGGATTCTCCAGGGGGGGGCCGCCCCGGTCCCGCGCCGAGCCATGGGGTGCTCCAGGAGCCCCCTGAGGGCGTGGCCGCGGGGAGGAGGAAACCCCTCTGGGGCCCAGTGAAGGCACCTCGCTGCTCTTTTTTGGGACGGCCGCTCAACCCATTGGATGGGGCTGGACGACAGAGCCAGTGAAGCCGCCGGGGCAACCCCATCGAGTGCGGCCTCCCAACCAACGGGCAAGGCAAGTGTTTCGGAGCAAGAATAGAGTGGTCGGACTCGACCTCGGGAGTTCGGTCGTCAAGGCCGTCGAGATCACGCTTGAGGGGCAGGAGCCGGTCATCACCGGCTTCAGCCGCGCCGAGCTTCCACCCGGAGGCAGCATCGACGATGCGGTGAAGCAGGTCTTCAAGGAGGGCCGCTTCCGCTCCAAGCGGGTCGTCTCCGGCGTATCCGGGCAGGACACGGTGGTTCGCTATCTGTCCATGCCGGCCATGTCCGACTCGGAGTTGCAGCAGGCGATCCAGTTCGAGGCCGACAAGATCGTCGCTTCGGACGAGGACTTCACCCTCGACTGTCTTCCGCTTCGCCGAGGCACACCGGATGACCCCGAGATGTCTGTCCTGGTGGCGGCGTGCCAGTCTGAGCGCCTGAACGGCCAGGCTCAGATGATCCAGAGCGCGGGCCTGCTCCCGATTGCGATCGACCTGGACCTGTTCGCTATCGCCAACGCCTGGGAGCTCTGCGTCATGCCGGTCTCCGAGGCTGCTGACGGAAGGCAAAACCGCGCGACGGCCCTCGTCGACGTGGGCTCGCGCGTCACCTCGATCAACGTGATGCGCGGAGGGGTCAGCTGCTTCAGCCGGGAGATCCCCATCGGTGGAGCCAACATGACCCAGGCGGTCGCACGCCGCTTGAGCCTTGAGGGTTTCGAAGCCGAAGCCGTCAAGCGCACATCTGAAGAGCACCAGGCCGAGGTACGAACGGCCATCGGTCCTGTCCTCGAGGACCTCGCGTCTGAGCTGATGCTCTCCATGGACTACGTCGAACACAACGAAGGCCTCACGGTCACAGAGGTCCTGCTCTCGGGCGGGGGAGTCCTCGCACCCGGAGCCGCGGAGTACGTCGAGCAGGCCGTCGCTCGACCGACGCGACTTTGGAACCCCCTCGAGGGACTCCGCGTGGACGTCAACCGAGTTGACGTCGAAGAACTCGAGGCGTGGGCCCCTTCCCTCGTCGTTGCCGTCGGACTCGCGTCCCGGGTGGTGAACCAATGATCAGCGTCAATCTCCTCCCCGAAGAGTATCGCCGGAGGGCGAAGTCTCCGATCGGGATGATCGCCGCCATCAGCGCGGCCGTGCTCCTCAACACCTCGCTCTTCGCCTACTGGGGCTACCTTCACTTCGGCGTCAAGGCCAACGTGGAGACCACGAGGGATGTGCTCCAGGCGGACCTCTCAGGGCTCAAGTGGCAGGTGGACTACCACAACAACCTCAAGGCCGAGATCTCCACGCGCTCCCAGCGCGAGCAGACGCTCGCCGAGATCACCAAGAACCGGGTCCTGTGGACCAAGACGCTCGACGAGATGATCGACGTCGTCCACGCCGGCCGGGAGGGTGTCGACCACTTCATCTGGTTCAACAACCTCGAAGCAGAGGTCAAGGCGGACAGGAACCAGTTCGGCAAGCTGTCCGCGGACGGCGTCTCTGGCGCAGAGGCCTACGCCCAGCTGGCGAACTTCGCCGAGGACCTCGAGGACCCCTCACTCTCGTCCTTGATGGCGATGTTCGAGGCCCCCGAGCCGCTCCAAGCCACCCAGGAGAAGCCGGATGAGACGCTCATTCCCTCGGTGACCTGGTCCTTCCCGCTCCGGATGAACCTGCTTAGCCCGCAGGACCGCCTCAAGAACCGCGAAGCGGCCCAAGGGGAAGACCAGTGAACGACAAGCAATTCTGGTCCGCCTTCGGCGGCATCACCGCGGGCCTCGCGCTCCTCCTCGGGTACCTCATCTTCAGCGAGATCCAGAGCGTGGACACGGCGCAGGCCGAGGTCGTCTCGCTCCGTGATCAGATCAAGAGGTCACGCACCACGGTGCAGTCGACGCCCGAGGTCGAGCAGGAGGTCATCATCCTCCGCGAGATCTCGGATCGGATCCGTGAGATCCTCCCGGACACGAAGGACCTCAACAACGTCATCCGCGACTTCCAGGAGTACATGCAGGAGGCCGGGGTGAGCTCGCAAGGGTTCAAGCCCACGTCCAGGTCGAACGCACGGCAGCGCACGCGCTCGGCATTCGAACGCGTCTCGTACCAGTGGCGCCTGGCCGGTGACACCTTCCAGGTGCTCGACTTCCTGAACCGCATCGAGACCCACAGCCGCTTCATGGCGGTGTCGTCGCTCAGCATCAAGTCGGCGAACCGCAGGCAGATCCTGGACGAGGGGCTCGCGAGCCACACGATCGTCCTGGACGTCGAGACCTACAAGTACGTCCCTCCCGGCGCGAATGAGGGTGAGGTCGAGATCCGCAGCTACGAGCGGAAGCGTGACTTGCTCTCGGGCAAGATCGGCGTCCGCCGCCAGGCGCTGAACCTCCAGACCTATCGATACCAGGGACCCCGGGGTCGTCGCGACCCGCTGGTGGATCCTCGGGTGCCGGCGCGGGTGGACGACCCGAACGCGTGGACGGTCCAGCGCCAGCAGGAGGAGGTGGACGAGCTCGTGGCCCGCGTCGAAGAGGCGCAGGGCTACTGGGCCGCGTCCATCGCAGCCAAGTCCGTCCTGGAGCGGATGGTGCAGCGCAGCGAGCTCGAGAAGCTGATCCTCCGCATCGGCGAGGACCTCCGCCGTATCGAGGACGAGGGACGCATCACCTACCGTCCGGCCCGCAAGCGGCTGGACACCATGGTCGGCGAGCCGCTCGAGGTTCTGCGCCTCGCGCTCGACCGGAGCAAGGCGATCGAGGGGCCGAGCGCCACGGCGCTCCAGACCGTCGGTGACACGATGGTCGGCTACATCGAAGCGCTCGAGTACGACTACGCGCTCGACGCCTTCGACGCGATCGAGGATTCCCTGGAACTCCTCGTAGACGACCCTGAGCGCGAGGAGCTCGCCGACTGGCTGCTGCTCCTGTGCGAGGAGGCGACGATCCTCCGCGACTTCAGTCAGATCGAATTTCAGGTCGGCGGCGTGGCCATCATCGAAGGCCTCCAGCCCGTGATCATCATCGACGGCAAGCGCCGGACCGTCGGCGACCTGGTGGGGGATGAGCTCGTCGTCCACGGCGTCCGGCCCAACGAGGTCGACTTCATCTTCCGCGGCGCCATCGTGACGCGAGAGTTCTGAGACGCGCTCCCTCCGAGCGCGATGAGGGGGACTGCCGCCTCCGACTCCGCACCGTTCAATCAACAATCAACGCCACTCCAAGCAAACTACCGTCCGCTCGTCGGACAGAAGGACTCCTGGTGAAACTCATCAAACACCTCAACGCGATCGGCCTCTGCCTGGCCGCTCTCACTCCGCTCGCGACCGCTCAGGTGCCGAGCCTTGACGCTCGGGTCGACATCGACATCGTCGAGCGGGACCTCTCCGAGGTCGTCCAGTACCTGCGCGAGAAGTCTGGTGCCAACCTCGTGATCCTCGCGGGAGGGGATGAGAAGGTCAAGACGCTCAAGCTGTCGGACGTGTATTGGCGTGACGCCCTGGACTACGCCGCGGAGTCTGCGGGGTGCGTGGTAGAGGAGGACAAGTCTGGAGTCCTGACCATCAGCAGCCCTATCCGCGTTGAGTTCGTCTTTGACGACCAGGACATCAGGGAGGTCATCTCCACGATCGCGAAGGCCGCGGACGCCAACGTCATCATTGCCCCCGAGGTCGAGGGGACGATCAGGCTCCGCCTGAAGAACGTCCCCTGGCGCGATGCGCTCGAACAGATCTGCGAGGCCCGGGGTTACACCGTGGTCGAGCAGGCGCGGAACATTCTCAGCGTGGTCGATCCGGCCCAGCTCGAGAGGCAGAAGGTGACCCGCAGCTACCAGCTGCGCTATATCCGGCCCAAGAGCTCCCGCGCGGCGGTTCTGAAGAGCGAGTTCGTCGAGGGGCAATCGCAGCCTCCGTCCGGCCCCGCCTCGGAGCACTTCTCGATCCTCGCGGCCCTCGACGGCGCGCTCTCCGACACCGGAGACCTGACGTTCATCGAGTCGCAGAACGTGATTCTTGTCCGCGACACGACCCAGGTGCACGAGACCATCCAGGAGATCCTGCGCCGCCTCGATGTCGAGCCTGGCCAGATCTTCGTCGACCTCAAGTTCGTCTCGACGGCGAACTCCGACCTGCTCAACCTCGGCGTCGACTACGGCGACGAGGGCGCCCGGGTCTCCATCAGCGGCGGGCAGATCCCCATCGAGCTCCCCTTCAGCATGGGCGAGGGCGGCTGGGAGGACAGCATCATCGCTTCGGACACCGGGTTCGGGCCCTACGCCGGAAACGACCCGGCGGGCGGCGCCATCAACGCAGGGACCACCCAGGTCCCCGCGACGATCTTCGGCGCCCTGAGCTTCAACCAGGTGCAGGCGACCCTGCGCATGCTCCAGCGGGACACGAAGTCGGAGGTTATCCAGGCCCCCAAGATCGTGACGCTCGACGGAAACGAGGCGACGATCTTCGTGGGGGAGACCGTTCGATACGCCGAGGCCAAGTCCGAGCAGGGCCAGGCGGGCGGTCTGCAGCTGACCGTGGCCGAGGCCCAGGGCTCGCCGGTGGAGATCGGCTTCCAGCTTCTCGTGCGGCCGAACGTCATCCCTGGTACCCGCAAGATCCGGATGGAGGTCATTCCCAAGGAAACGAGCCTCTCAGGAACGGGGGCGAGCGCTCTCGCGCCGGCCGGGTTTGATGTCTTCACGGTTGGCTCCGCCGGCGGTGAGGGTTCCATCGCGCTCCCGCGGACCCGCTCCTCGACTCTGTTCACGCAGATGATCTTCGAGAGCGGCCAGACCATGGTCATCGGCGGCCTCACGACGGACGCGGAGACCAAGACCCTGAGCCGGGTGCCGTACATCTCGCGCATCCCGGTCCTCGGCGAACTCTTCAAGTATCGCAACGAGGCCCGCGACCGCCGCAGCCTCCTGATCTTCATCACGCCGTCCCTCGTTCATAACTCCGAGGACGCCGAGTTCTTGCTCCAGCAGGAACTCCAGCGCCGCAAGAACCGGCTCGCCGATGAGGTCGAGGCGCTACTCGACGACGACACGGAGTGAGATCCCTCGGTCGGAGGCCTCCCAGACGGGGGGCCTCCCGACCTCGCCGCTGCCCCAGAATTAGAGCCAGGTAACTCCGGGCGGGCGGCACCCCCCAGGAGGTCAAATTCCGGCCCTTGGCCCCACCCCAGGCACTCCAAGGGCCTCCTTCGTCCTTTTTGGGCGGGGATGTTCGACTCCAGGGTTGGGCTCTGCGAGAGTCCTGTGGGCCGAGGAGCATTCCGCGGCCCAGCCCCAGAAGGACCCGCTGCTACCCGCTATCCGCGGGACGGTTCCGAGGCCAGGCCCCCCTGGGCTCCTCCCCGATCAGCGACCTCGTCCCGATCACGTCCAGCCCCGCCTCTCGTGCGGGGATCGCCGGGGCGCTGCGCCGAATTTGTTCGGCCGCGCGCTCCCCCCTTCGAAACACAGTTACCCAGCGGCCCATCGCGGGCCGCGCCGCGCCCCGCGGTTGTCGACGCTGCGCCCGGTCCCGAGGCCCTCCACAGAGGGCCTTGGATGACAGGGCGCGCGCCACCTCGGTGGGCGCTTTACAACGATGACAGATCAGCACCCCGTCAGCAGAGATCGCTCTGCTGACTCGATGATTCTCCGCGCCCTCTCGAGCCGTCTCCCCGCATGGGAAGGCCCTGACGAGACCGGAGCCGGTGGCTTCGGCGCCGGTATCGAATCCGGCTCTGGCGCAGGCGCGCCGGGCTCCGACTCGGCCGGAGAGGCCGGCGGCCCCGCCGACAAGCCCGCTCGCAAGCGGCGTGTTCGAAAGAAGCCCGTCCGGAAGAAGGCCGCGGCTTCGGAGCCCAAGGAAGGTTCTGACGCCGACAGCGCGGCTGGAGACTCTGCCGGAGCCGAGGGGGACGCCTCGCCGCCCAAGGCCTCCAGGGCACGCGGGGCTCGGCGCCGGTCCTCGCCGAAGCGCGAGGTCGACGACGCCCCCAAGGGCGATTCTGGCGACCGTGAGGACTCCGGCAGCCGTGAGGACTCCGGCAACCGTGAAGACTCCGGCAACCGTGAAGACTCCAGCAGCCGAGACGACTCCAGCAGCCGTGACGATTCGGATGGCCGCAGCAGCCGCAGCCGTTCCGGCCGCAGTCGCTCCGCGCGCACTGGCAGCGAGGACTCCACCGAGCCGGGCGATGCCGACGACGGCGGTGACTCCGATGAGCGCGGCGGACGCAAGAGGCGTCGGCGCGGTTCCCGCGGCGGTCGCCGACGCAAGCGCGGCGAGGGCGAGGACGAGGACTCGCCGGAGGTGGACGCCATCCACGGCGAGGAAGACGAGCTCGCGGGCGGCCTGAGCCGCACCGACTCCGTCGAGGAACGCAGCGACTCCGCCGAGAAAGGCACGGACGAGGATGAGCCCGCGGGAGGTCGCAAGAAGCGGACCCGCCGCAAGTCCCGTCGCAGGTCAAGCAAGTCCGACTCTTCCGACCGCGACGAGTCTGACGCAGGGTCGGGGGATGACGCCTCCGAAGGTGGCGGCTCAACGGACGGCGGCTCGAGAGGTGACGGCGATTCCGCTGACACCGATGAGTCCGGCTCGGACGGGGAGGGCGGCAGGAAGAAGCGTCGCCGTCGCCGATCGAGGAAGAAGGCCACGGGCCGCTCCGGTTCCGATGGGGACGACGAGCGCGAGCCCGAGGCTGAGCCTGAGGGCGAGGCGGAGTCCGAGGGGCGCACTGCAAAGAAGACGCGGCGCCGCGCCAAGAAGGCCGGCTCGGCCGGAGCGACAAAGACCGCCGCGACCAAGGCCGCCGCGACCAAGACCGCCGAGGAGAAGGCGGCTGAGGCCGAGGCGATGCGGACCCAGACGATCGCAGTCAACGCGGTGGAGCCTGAGGAACGCCGGGTTGCGGTCTACGAGAACGGGCGGATCGAGGACATCCTGATGACGGCCGAGAGTCAGAAGACTCTCGTCAACGACATCTACCGGGGCCGGGTCGTCAACCTCGAGCCCGCGATCGGGGCAGCCTTCATCGACTTCGGGCAGGGCCGGAACGGCTTCCTGCATACGTCGGACGTGCTCCCGATCTACGCCGATGACGACTTCCAACTGGAGGACCTCCTCACCGGGGGCCACCATGACGAGGAGGGCGATCACGACGCCGATTGGTCCGAGGAGGCAGACGCTCTCGACGAGGACCATGACGACGAGGACTTCGAAGACGAAGGCCCCGAAGACGAAGGCCCCGAAGGCGGAGGCCCCGAAGGCGGAGGCCCTGGCGACGAGGGGCGCTCGGCCAACGACAGCACACCCGAGGACGCGACAGACGAGTCCGATGGGGAGGCGCATCACGACGGTGAGCCCTACGAGGAGCACGCCGCGGAGGGCGACCTCGACGGGCCGGACCACGACGACCACGACGAGGGCGACGAGGGCGAGGCCGCCCCTGGTTTCGCGACTGGCATCGTGGCTGACGCCGAAGGCGACGCCGCCGAAGACGACGACGATAGTGAGCCCCAGGGCACCAGGTCTCTCCGCTCCCGTTCGCGGCGTCCCGCATCTTCACGCGTGGCGTCCATGGATGACGGCGATGGGCCGAGCGGTGATGGTGACGCGAAGCCTGCGCGGAAGAAGCGCAAGCGTCGCAGCTCCAAGAAGAAGGCCTCGTCTTCCGAGACGGATGGCGACTCGAGTGGCGAGGCTGACTCGGACGAAGGCGGCCGCAAGCGGGCCTCCAGCCGCACGCGGAGTCGCAAGAAGGCCTCCTCTGCCGATGGTGGCGCCGAGGGGAGCACGAGGAAGGCCTCCCGGAAGAAGTCGGCGAAGAAGTCCGAGCGCAAGACCAAGAAGAAGGCCTCCTCTCGCCGGAAGGCGAGCAAGGGCTCGGCCAAGGGTGGAGCTCGCGCCAGGGGGCGCTCCGAGCGCAGGCCCCAGCGTGAACGGCGTCCGATCGATCAGCTCCTCAAGGTGGGCGATCAGGTCGTGGTCCAGGTCACCAAGGACGCGATCGGTGACAAGGGCCCGACGCTCACCACGTACATCTCGATGCCCGGGCGCTACCTCGTCCTGATGCCGTCGATGTCCCGGACCGGCGTGAGCCGGAAGATCCCGGACGACAAGGAGCGGAAGCGCCTCAAGCGCATCCTCGCGAGCCTCAAGACCCCTTCCGACATGGGGGTCATCGTCCGCACCGCGGGCGTGGGGCGCACGAAGGCCGACCTCCAGCGGGACCTCGACTACCTGCTCGGTCTCTGGGAGTCCTTCGGCAAGAAGCTGCGAGGGAGCCGCGGGCCGGCCCCGCTCTACCTCGAGTCTGACGTGGCCACCAGGACGCTGCGGGACCTCTTCAACCGACGGACGAAGGAGGTGCTCGTGGACGACTTCACGGTCTACGAGCAGATGGTGAACTTCGCAGAGAAGCTGATGCCGGAGCACGTGGGCCGCATCAAGCGCTACGAGGGGGACCGGCCGCTCTTCCAGGAGAGCGGGCTGGAGCAGGAGTTCGAGCGGATCTTCTCCCGCCGGGTGGACCTGCCCTCCGGCGGCTCCATCGTGCTCGACCAGGCCGAGGCGCTGGTTGCGATCGACGTCAACTCTGGCCGGACCCGGACGGACAGCTACGACTTCGAGGACATTGCGCTCAAGACGAACATGGAGGCGGTGCCCGAGATCGCCAGGCAGATCAAGCTCAGGGACATGGGCGGGATCATCGTCTGCGACTTCATCGACATGGTCCGCTCGTCGAGCAACCGCCAGGTGGAGCGCTCCCTGCGTGATGCCTTGGCGGACGACCGCGCCCGGAGCAAGCTGGGCAGGATCAGTCAGTTCGGGCTGCTCGAACTGACCCGTCAACGGCTCGGCCCGGGCACGCACAAGAAGGTGTTCCAGGCCTGCCCTCGCTGCCGCGGCACAGGCCGTGTTCGGACGGTCGAGTCTCGGTCCCAGGCGATCCTCCGCCGGCTCGGTGGAGCCGTGGTCCAGAAGGGCTTCACCAAGGTCGAGGTCAGGGCTCACCCGGAGGTCGTCCAATACCTCAAGGAGGACCTGTGGGACTGGGTGCGCGCCCTCGAGCACCGCTCCGAGAAGCAGATCGAGCTCACCGCGGTGCCCGACCAGATGGAGGACAGCGTCCTGCGCTACCTCCGCGCTGATGGGCGCGAGGTTCGCCCGGGCGGCCGCAGGAAACGCTGACTTTGGTCCGGGGAGCGGGCTGCGCCCGCTCCCCGGTACTTAGGTCCTGACAGGACCTGCGAGGGCCGGCCCTCGCCGCCCCCCCCCGGGTGCGGCGGTTGGGCGCACGCGGCCCGCAGGAGCGCCTCGCGCCGTGAGGGCCCCGGGAGCATTGCCCCTCGTTAGGAGCACGCCTGGGTCTACGCTGCGGCGAGGAGGGGACGCCGCAGGACCCCTGGAGGTTGCTTGGGTCTTGTCTCGCTGACGCTGCGGTGGGTCTCTCCACCGGTTCACGGGGCGGACTCCACCCGTGGGTGGGTCAGGGGGCGGCCCGCTGGGGGCCCCAATGACTCGCGGGGAGGGGTGCCAGGGCGGTTGTGCTCGGAGGGGGCCCGTCGTATGCTCTTCGCCCCCTCGGCCAGCCGAGCGGCCCCCGGGAGAGAACACCGTGGGATAGCCGGACGCCCGGCGCCTCCATCCGGAGCGCATCGGGCCCGGATGCGACTCAGATGTACGCGATCATCAGCGACCGAAACAATCAGGCCACCGTACGCGTTGGCGACGAGATCCTTTGCGATCTCATGGACGACGCGGAGCGCGGCTCCACGATCACCTTCGACCACGTCCTGCTCGTCGGCGAGGAGGGCTCGGTGAAGATCGGCAAGCCCACCGTCGAGGGCGCCAAGGTCACCGGTGAGGTGGTCGGAGAGGCGCGCGGCGACAAGCTCGTCGTGTTCCGCTTCAAGCGCCGCAAGAACATCCGCGTCAAGCGCGGCCACCGGCAGTCCTACACTCGCGTCCGGATCACGGACATCAACGGCTGAGCCTGCTCGGCGCCTGAAAGGAGAACACAGACATGGCACATAAGAAGGGACAGGGCTCGACCCGTAACGGCCGCGATTCCAACCCCCAATTCCGCGGCGTCAAGCGCTTCGGTGGTCAGCAGGTCACCGCCGGGACGATCCTCGTCCGCCAGTGCGGGACCCGCTTCAAGCAGGGTAAGAACGTCGGCCTCGGCAGCGACTACACCCTGTACGCACTTGTGGACGGCACCGTCCGCTTCCAGACCGGCCGTCGTGTCCACGTGGACGCGACCGCTGAGTGACCCTCTCAGGGTTCGCTCTGCGCCGGCGCCTGGACACTCTCGTCCAGCGCCGGCGCTTGCACATCTGACATGTCCACATTCCGCGACGAGGCTGAGGTAGAGGTGGTCGCCGGCAAGGGCGGGGACGGGATTGTGTCGTTCCGCCGCGAGGCGCTTGTCCCCCTCGGTGGTCCCGACGGCGGCGACGGCGGGAGCGGCGGCAGCGTCGTGTTCGTGGCGGACCCCAACGTCCATTCGCTGCTCGATATCGGCCGCAGGTTCCGTTACGCCGCCCGCAACGGTCAGCCGGGCGGGCCGCGGAACCGGACGGGGAAGAGCGCCCCGGACGAGGAAATCCGCGTCCCGGTCGGGACGCTGGTGTATGACTCCGAGCGCGGCAACCTGATGCGCGACCTCGCAAGGGCCGAGGACCGCCTCGTGGTGGCCGAGGGAGGCAAGCGGGGCAAGGGCAACACTCGCTTCGCGACGGCCATCCGGCAGGTGCCGCGGAAGGCCACGCACGGCACGCCTGGGGAGCAGCGGCGACTGCGGCTGGAGCTGAAGATCTTCGCGGAGGTCGGGCTCCTCGGCTTCCCCAACGCGGGCAAGTCAACGTTCATCAGCCGCGTCACTGCCGCGAGGCCCAAGGTCGCGGACTACCCGTTCACCACGCTCGACCCTCAGGTCGGGATTGCTCGAGTCAAGGAATACGACACGCTCGTGATCGCGGACCTGCCCGGGCTGATCGAAGGGGCGGCAGAGGGCGCGGGGCTGGGACACCGCTTCTTGAAGCACGTCGAGCGGTGCGGGATCCTCGTCCACCTGGTGGACGTGTCCACGGCAGCGGAGCGGGAGCCCGCGGTGGCATGGGAGACCCTGGAGGACGAGCTCCGGCGATACTCGCCTGAGCTGCACGCGAAGCCTCGCCTGACGGTGGCGTCCAAGTGCTTCGAGGACGACGGCTGGGAAGAGCGCCTCGAGCAGCTCCGCGTTGTCGCCGGGAGCACGGTGCTGGGCATGTCGTCGATCCTCGGGACCGGCGTGGACGAGGTGCTCCGGGACGCCCACCGGGTCGTCCGAGGGCTGGACGAGGCCTGAGGCCCGCCGCGCCCGCCTCGGGCCCACCAGTTGTCCCGGCGTGAGAGGCAGTGGGACCGGCCCATTGGGTCCTCAAGGGGCTGCCCCTCGGGCGTCGATGCCTTGCCGTGGGAGCCCGTCCAGCGGGGTCAGGCGAATCGCACAAGCCAAGATTGTGCAAGCAGCGAGCGAGGGCATAGCAGTGAACAACATCTCCGACGACGACTTCAGCTTCAAAGGGATCGCGCCAACGGATCGAGACGGCGCGAGCGACGAGGGTGTGGCGAGCGGCGGGGCTGCGGAGCTTCCGGCCGTGCCGGCGCCCGGACCTGCGTTCAACACCGGACCTGCGTTGAGCACCGGGCCGGATGCGCTGCTGCCGCCGCTGCCGTCCGCCGCGACGGAGGACGGCGTCGCGAAGGGGCTCTTCTCGTTCGAGGACGGCTTGCCGCGCGAGGAGGGGGAGGATGTTCCACTCGGTACCCTCTCGGAAGTCGGCCCCGCAGCCACCAACTTCACTGCCCAGAACGCGGCGGCCCAAGACTTGGCGGCCCAAGACTTGGCGGCGCAGAACCTGGCTGGGCCCGTCGGCGCGGCGGAGCGCGACCCCGAGACCACGGAGGAGCCCGAGGCCCCGCCCGCGCACTCACGGCGCCTCAGCGTCGAGATTGACGAGAGCGTCAACCCCTCATCCGCCTCGGTCAACCCGAGGCACCTGATCGAAGACTGGCTGCGGCAGATGGTGTCAGCGAACGCCAGCGACCTCATCCTTCGCAGCGGTGGGAGACCCTCCCAGCGATTGAGCGGCAGGATCAAGTTCCTTGACGGCCAGGTCCCGGGCCCCGGGCCCATGCTCGAGGTGCTCAAGGGAATCCTGGGAGAGCGCCGTATGGAGGCGTTCATCGAATTCGGGGCGGCGGACGCGGCCCTCGACCTCGACGGACTCGGTCGGTTCCGGATCAACGCCTACAAGCAAATGGGCGAGCCGGCGATCGTCATCCGCCGCATCAACGAGGACGCCCCCGAGCTGGACGATCTTCATCTCCCCGCGGGCGACCTGAAGGCGCTTGCGCTGCGCAAGCGCGGCCTCGTGCTCGTCACCGGCGTCGCGGGTTCGGGTAAGTCGACGACCCTGTCGGCCATGATCGAGTTCATGAACCGCAACGTCGAGCGGCACATCGTCACGCTGGAGGACCCGGTCGAGCTGCTCTTCAAGGAGCGCTACTGCGTCATCAGTCAACGTGAGATCGGGACCGATACGGCGTCCTTCAAGCTCGGGCTCAAGCACGCCCTGCGGCAGAGCCCCGACGTGATCCTCATCGGTGAGATGCGGGACGCCGAGACGGTGCTCGCGGCGCTGGAGGCGATCGAGACAGGGCACCTCGTGATGTCCACCATGCACACCGTCAACGCCGCGCAGACGGTGGATCGGATCCTCGGCTACTTCCCCGTGGAGCGGCACGCCCAGATCCGGCAGCGGATGGCGGACACCCTCGCCGGGGTCCTGTCCATGCGGCTGGTTCCCCGCGCTGGAGGTGGGCTGATCCCCGCATACGAGCTGATGAGCGCGACGCCCCAGGTTCGAGAGCTGCTCGAGATGGGCAAGACCACGGAGCTCGGCCGGGTCATCGAGTCCGGGATGGAGCCGGGACTGGTCTCGCTGAACAGCCGCCTTGCGGAGCTCGTACAGAGCGGAGCGGTCTCTCTGGAGGACGCCTGTGAGACCTCCGATCGGCCGGACGAACTCCTGATGACCCTCCGGGGGATCCACGGGGGCGTCCGCGGGAAGGCCCGCGCTGAGGCTCAGCGAGCGGAGACGGGCGAGTCGGGACACAGCCTCAAGACCCCTCAGGCCCCTGACCCCACGGGGGAGACCGGGCTGCGGCTCCGCAAGGGGGGCCTCTGATCCTGGACAAGGGGGCAAAATTGGTGTCCCCGGGAAGGATCTCCGTGGCGCGGCGTCTGGGTGCTAACCTGCTCCCGAGCGGGGTGAGACCCTGACCGAGCCATGAATGTCCCCACGATCAAGTCCCTCGCCTACCTGTCGTCGTTCGCCTGCATGAGCGCGATGGCATATTCGGGGTACGACTACTACGAGAACGATCGCGAGGTCACCTACTTTGACGGTGATCACGCGTACGACGTCCTCAACGGCGTGAAGGCCCCGAAGGCGCCGGTGCCGGTCGCTCTGGACTTCGCGCGGGACATCAACCCGGCGGTCGTTGAGTTCGACTGGACGGGCAAGCAGCCCCCTCCTCCCGAGGTCGTTCAGGCGGCCGAGTCGGTGGACACGCCGGCTCCCGTCATCCCGGTCGAGGACATCCTCGAGGTCATCATGGTGCTCTCGGATCCGCGTGATCCGGGGGACTCATTCTGCTCGCTCAGGTTCTCGGACAGCAGCATCTCGCCCAGAGAGCAGCTGTTTTCCGTCGGCGCCTCTCTGCCGGCGCCGAACGAACAGGTCTCCGTCCTCAACATCCTCGCGGACGGGGTCGAGTTCTCCTTCGCGGACGCGGCGCGTCCCTCGGAGGTGGTCTCACTCAGCCTTCGGTCGGAGGGCGGGGACCTGATCCGGACCCTCGGCCCTGGGGATCGCATCGTGAGCCGGACCCTGGTCGGGTCGGGCTCGGGCAGGGCTAACGAATCGGACGCGCTGCAGACGGAGCGCCGCAACGGCCAGTTCTACATCGGTTCGGATGACGCCAAGCAGTTTGCTGAGGGCTACCAGCAGATCCTCTCCCAGGACGTGAAGACGAAGACTCGCTACGTGGACGGGAAGCGCTCGGGGGTCGAGCTGACCGAGGTCCGTGAGGGCTCGATTGCCGCTCGCCATGGGGCCCAGTCCGGAGACGTGGTGATCTCCATCAACGGGAATCCGGTCAACAGTCAGCAGGAGGCGATCGCCTTCGCGAAGAACAACTCAGAGCGCTACTCGGTCTGGGAGGTCGAGGTCCTGCGCCTCGGCCGGATCGAGACGGTCATCTATCACAGCTCCAACGACTGAATGCGCGGCGCCCCGGGAGCTCCCCGCAGTGCGCCTCCTGTCCCATGAACGTCGGCATCGTCAAGACGGCCTCCTACCTGGCCTCCACACTGCTCCTCGTTGGCGTGGCATACGTCGCGTATGACTACTACACCGACGGGCGGAACCGCGCCTACTTCGACCTGAAGCGGGCTGACTCGGTGCTCAACAACGTCAAGTCGCCGGCCGCCCCGCGAGCGGCGGCGCTGGACTACGAGGATGACATCAAGCCGGCCATCCTCCTCTCCAACTGGACCGGGGCGCTCCCCGAGATCGTGGAGGAGTCCGTGAGCACGGCGACCGACGAGGTGGTCGCCAGACTCACGCCGGTCTCCGAGGTGCTCGAGGTGCTCATGGTCCTGGTCGACGAGCGGGACCCGGGCGAGTCTCTCTGCCTCGTGCGGCTCGCCGACCTCCAGGCCGACCCGTCGGACCGCTGGTTCGCGGTTGGCTCGACCGCGAAGTCGCCAGAGGGAGAGTTCAGCGTCTATCGGATCACCGGGGCGGGCGTGGAGTTCTCCTTCGAGGACGAGGAGCGTGAACGGGAGTTCCTCACCCCAAGCTCCCTCACAGGCGCCGACCTGATCGAGTCCCTGGCTGATGGGACGGAGTTCCGGACCCGTTCAGGGACCTCGCTGATCGCGATTGCCGGCCAGCAAGAGTCGGACCTCCGGGCCCGGACTGAGCAGGTCAACGGCCAGTTCTACCTGGGGACCGAGGACGCGGAAGCGTTCGCGCAGGACTACCAGTCCATCCTCTCAAGCGACGTCAAGACCCGCACCTACATGAAGGACGGGAAGCGCGCGGGGGTGGAGATTACCGAGGTGCGAGAGGGCTCGATCGCCGGGCGCCACGGCGCACAGTCGGGGGACGTGGTCATCTCGATCAACGGGACGCCCGTCGGGAGCCAGCAGGAGGCGATCGGTTTCGCCAAGGCCAACTCCGAGCGCTACTCCGTCTGGACCGTCGAGGTCCTTCGACTGGGTCGAGTGGAGACCCTCGTCTACCACAGCCCGGGCAAGTGACCGGGGGGCAAGCGACGGGGGATGTGGTGCTGACCCTGGACCTGGGCAACTCCAGCGCCTCGGTCGCACGCGTCAGTCCGGGAGGCGCGGAGCGTCTCGCTGCGTGCAAGGTGGGGGAGCTCAATACCCTCCTCCTTGGTGGATGCCTTGACCGCGCGGCGTCGTGCGGCGAGCGGCCCCGCTTCGCGGCGATCAGCGCCGTGGGGACGCTCGCGGAGGAGCAGCGTCTGCGAGGGCTCCTCGAGGGCATGGGGCTCGGCGTGACCGTCAACCCTGACCCGGGGTTGGAGCTTCGGCTCGACCATCCGGAGACCTGCGGGCGGGACCGCCTCTACGCGGCCCGGGGTGCGCTCGAGGAGCTTGGCCGAGAGCCTCTTCCCGTCGGCGTCCTCGTGGTGGACGCGGGGACCGCTGTGACCGTGGACGCCTTGCTGCCCACCGCGGCGGGGGGGGTGTTCCTCGGCGGGGCCATCGCTCCAGGCCCGGGGACCCTCGCCGAGGGGCTGACCCGGGCTGGGGCCCGGCTCCCCGACTTCACCCTCAAGCAGGACGCGCCCGCGCTGGGCCGCTCCACCGAGGAGGCCCTTCAATCAGGGGTCGTCGTCGGATTCCGGGGCGCGGTGGAGGCTCTCTCGCGGTCGATCGCGCAGGAGGCCTTTGGCGGGACCACGGGGGTCGAGGGATTCGTGACCGGCGGCGCTCGCAGCCTCGCCCTCGAGGGGGTCGCGGCGGGGCTCGGCCGTCGCCCCACCGAGGTCGAACTCCTCGTGCACCTCGGCCTCGCGGCGGCCGCGCAACCGTACTCCTCATGAGCCTCTCCGCCTTCAGCGTCGAGCTGCTCACGCCTCCCGGGGCTGGTGGAGTCGCGGTCCTCTGCGTCAGGGGCGCAGGCGCTATTGCGAGGCTCCGAGGGCTCTCGAGGGCTGGCATCCCCGGGCCGGGGGAGGTGCGGCTCGCCATCCTCCGCGAGCCGGGATCCGCCCCAGATGAACCGCCCCTGGATGAGGCCCTCCTCGTCGGCCGAAGCCAGTGGGTCGAGGTTCATACCCACGGGAGCCCGTCCATTGTGTCCGCGGTGGTCGACCTCCTCACCGATCCGCCCCGAGGTGCCGAGACGACTGGGGGGATTGGGACGGTCACAACCCCAGCCGACGTCGGCGAGAGGCCCTCCCTCGAGGAACGTGCCGAGCGCGCCGCCGCGACGACGCCCTCCGCGACCGGGGCCAGGGTGCTCCTCGACCAGGCCGGTGGGGCCCTGCGCCAGGAGCTGGCGCAGCTGGTCGACGCGGAGCCCGGCGAGCGGAAGCGCCGGCTCGCGGCGCTCGCGTCGGAGGGGGGGCGCTGCGCGCGCCTGTGGGCGCCCGCGGTGGTGGCGATCATCGGGCCGGTGAACGCCGGCAAGTCGACCCTGTTCAATGCGCTGCTCGGTGAGGAGCAGGCGACCGTGACGGCCCGCCCCGGTACCACGCGGGACGCGCTCGGGGCGCCTGCAGAGCTCGGCGGCTGGCCCGTGATTCTGGTGGATACCGCGGGGGAGCGGGACCTCGCGGGTCGAGTCGCGCAGGGGGACCCCGGCGCGTCCGTGGAGGCCGAGGGGCAGCGGCTCGCCCGCGGGGTGGCCTCACGCGCCGATCTCGTGCTCGAGCTCTCGCCGGCTGGCTCCGAGCGATGGGCAGCAGGCCCATGGAGCGGAGCCCCCCCGAGCGGAGATCCCCCGGGCGGAGATCCCCCGAGCGGAGATCCTGTGAGGAGGGGCCCAGCGAGCCGTCGCCTCCACCTGTGGAGCCGCGCCGCGGAACAGGCGGGCCCCAGCCCTGCGGGTTGGGGGTCCCTCGGGATCTCCGCGCTCGAGGACCCGGCGCACGCGAGGGAGTCCATCGGGGACCTGTTCATTGAGCACCTCGGGCTCGGCGGCCGGCCCTCCTGGGTCGCTGGGCGGCCCGTCCCCTTCGAGCCGGAGCTGGTGCAACGACTGTGCGATCTCGCGACGGCCGAGACCGCCGACGGTTCGGCGCTCGCTTCTCTGCTCGCATCGCTCTAGCTTCTTCACTGCGGGCGCACGGTCCCCTCCGCGGGACCCTGCTCGAGGAGATGGCTCGAATGACCCAGGACACAGCGGCGGACAGCAGTAGCGAACCCGATCGAGTGGAGGGCGCCCCGACTCTCCGTGAGGCGGCGGTCCTCGCCGGTGGCGGTGAAGCTCCCACGGCGAGACACCTCGTCTCGATCGATGACATCTCGCTCCAGGAGATGCACGCGCTCTTCCGGCTGGCCGACCGCTTCGCAGCGGAGCCTCGCGCGTTCGCTGGTACCTGTCCTGGCTTCATCTCGGCGAGCCTCTTCTATGAGCCCTCGACCCGGACGCGGCTGTCCTTCGAGTCGGCCATGCTCCGGCTCGGGGGCGGCGTCCTGACCGCGGCGGAGATGACGAGCTCGAGCGTGGTCAAGGGCGAGTCCCTCGCGGACACCATTCGGGTTGTGGGGGGCGGGTACGCGGACGTGATCGTCCTCCGCCATCCGAGTGAGGGGGCCGCGAGGTTGGCGGCTCGGTACTCACCCGTCCCCGTCATCAACGCCGGCGACGGGAGCCTCGAGCACCCGACCCAGACGCTCTGCGACCTGTACAACCTGCACGTGGAGCGCGGCAAGATCGAGGGGCTGGACGTGGTCCTTGCGGGCGACCTGAAGTACAGCCGGACCGTGCACTCCTTCGCCTATGCCCTGGCGCGGTTCGGTGCGAACATCGTCTGCGTTCCCCAGGCTGGCCTCGAGCTCCCCGACTACGTGGTGGAGCGGCTCCACGAGGATTTCCAGGTCGAGCCCATGCGGGCGGATGCGCGCCGGCTCGGCAACCTCGCCTCCAACAGTGACGCGGTGTACCTGACGCCGCAGAAACCCCACCAGCTCTCGCTCTTCACGGATGCCCGTGGGTGGGAGGTGCAGAGCGTGGACGCGGTGTACATGACCCGGCCGCAGACCGAACGGCACTCCGGGGCCGAACTCTCCGAGACGACTTACCTCCGGCTGGAGAAGCGCGCCATGGCCGCCGAATCCCTGCGGGACGCGGTCGTGATGCACCCCTTGCCGCGGCGGGACGAGATCAGCGACGAGGTCGATGCTGATCCGCGGAGCATCTACTTCAAGCAGGCGGCTCGGGGCGTGCCGATCCGGATGGCGATCCTTGCCTGGCTCCTCGGGCGGGTGTCCCTGGAGTCTGCGGGGGAGCCGTCCGAGAGCGTCGAGTCCTACGGGGTCCCCGTGGGGCCCAATCCCTGCCCCAACCCGTCCTGCATCTCGCGGACGGAGACCCGGCACGCGGAGCCGCGCTTTCGGATTCTCGAGCGCGATCCGCTGCGCGTGGCCTGCGCCTACTGCACCCGTGAATTGTCCCACGCGGTCATCGGCTGCTCCCGCTCCAGGATCTTTCATGCGCCCCAGGCGGGGACCATCCGCCTCATCCTCCCGGAGCACCTCGTGTTCTTCGGGAACGAAGAGGCGGCCGTGGAGGCGGGCTTCCGGCCCGCAGTGGGCCTGACTGGCCACTGATCCCGCTCCGGCCTCTGCTCTGGAACCCCGCTCCGCAGGGCCTCGGTCCCATCGGATCACTGGGCCGCTTGCCCTCGCCACGGGCGCCTGAGGGCCGAGGTCCAACCCGAGAGGAGGCGAC
>Ga0102815_10000522_pt1 | contig 25918 bp, 24 predicted proteins | sample ColrivemetaGS759_FD_79113 | JGI IMG/M metagenome (GOLD analysis project Ga0102815, IMG submission 79113) | Estuarine microbial communities from the Columbia River estuary - Ebb tide ETM metaG S.759 | ecosystem: Environmental > Aquatic > Marine > Intertidal zone > Estuary | place: USA: Columbia... | reverse complement strand
TGGCGGCGATCACCATTATTGCCACCCTCAATGCCGCCAATGATATCTACGAGTCAAATCCCCGGGCACGGCAGCGACCCATCAAGGGATTTATCCAGTTACTGCAGCTGGCGGTGGTAATCCTCGGTGCGCTGCTGTTCATTTCCGCCCTGCTGGATCAGTCTCCCGTGTTGTTGTTGAGTGGTTTTGGGGCCATGACCGCAGTGCTGCTGTTGGTCTTCAAAGACACCCTGCTGTCGCTGGTGGCAAGCGTGCAACTGACTGCCCAGGACATGGTGCGGGTCGGGGACTGGATCGAGGTTCCCCAGTTTGGCGCTGACGGTGATGTGGTGGATGTGGAGTTGCACACCATCAAGGTGCAAAACTGGGATAAAACCATCACTACGATTCCTACTCATCGGCTGATCAGTGACTCCTTCAAGAATTGGCGGGGCATGTCGACGGCGGGCGGGCGGCGTATCAAGCGGGCGCTTTACCTGGACGCCTCATCCATCCATTTCATGGATGCCGATGAACTCCAGCGGTGCAAGCGTTTCCGGCTGTTGGATGAATACCTCGCCGGGAAAGAGGATGAGTTGGGTGTGCACAACCGGGAGCTGGGCAGTGACCTCACAACAAACCCGGATGCTGTGGTGAATTTACGCAGGCTTACCAATATCGGGACATTCCGCGCCTATGCCTGGCGCTATCTCAAGCAGCACCCGAACATTCGCCAGGATATGACCCTGCTGGTCAGGCAACTGGCACCCGGTCCGCAGGGCATACCCATCGAGTTGTACTGCTTTACCACCACTACTGCCTGGGGTGAATATGAAGATATCCAGGCGGATATCTTCGATCACCTGCTGGCCATTGTGTCGGAATTTGGCCTGCGCCTGTTCCAGCAGCCGGCAGGCACAGAGTTCTCGATAAAGCAGCTGTAGCGGAGCGGATGCACAGCCTGATGCCTAGAAGCCGGTCTTTGCGATCTGCCCGGTGCCCACCTGGCTAAGCGATGCTGCCAGCGCGTCCTCGTAGCACTTGCGATTTCGGGAAGCAATGTTAAGGCTGCCGGCTTCGCGTAGCCCGCTAGGACCACATACCTGTCGAGCTGCCTGGCGCAGCTTGCTATACAATTCTGCGCGGCCATCTTCAGTGCTGAGTTCGGCGCGGGCGTAAGTAACACTTACACTCTGAACTTTAACGGCGGCATCGTTCACAAATTCCGCCGAGGTAGTTTCAGCGCTTGCCACTGCTGAAAAGCTTAATGCGAGGCTGAGTGTTGCTGCGCTGATGATATTAGCTGGTGTAAAAGTTTTCATGATGTGTACTCCCTACCTGATTGATGACGGCCTGGTTGCCTGTGCCGGCCAGGAGCACCGAGATGTGCGCTGGCCTTGATGTCTAAGGTAGGGTTAAACGTACTTGCTTGAAACGGGCTTGCGCTGAACTGTCGGTGCTACACGATGAGTTGTGCAAAATCGTGGATAAGCCGTTGATACACTGCGCGCTAGGTTGCCAGTAGTGACTTTATCCGATCGCTGTAGCTACGACTGACTTTAAGCTGGGCGCCACCTTTCAGCGTCAGTACATACTCGCCGTTCAGGTGCGAAGCGGCGCTAACAATCGAGTTGGCGTTCACCATGCTGGAGCGATGTACGCGGATGAAAATTTCCGGGTTAAGACTGGATTCAAGTCGCTTCATGGTCGTGCGCATAATATGCGTTTTACCATCGGCGTGAACGCACATGTAATCGCCCGCTGCGTCAATCCACTGTATGTCGGCGATTTTGACAAACTGGAACTGGGTCCCATCCTTGATAGTAAGTCGTTCCGGCCAGTGGGGTTGGCTAGCATCACGCGCGACCAGTTCTTTGGCGGCACTGGCCTCATCCCTGCCGCTGACCAGGGCGATCAGGTCCTCCTTGCTTACCAGACACTGTAGTGTGTGGCGCTCCACGGCGTGATCGATTGCCTCTGCCAGGCGCTCGTCATCTATGGGCTTGAGCACGTAATCAACCGCATGTACCTTGAAAGCGTCAATCGCATAGCGGTCAAAGGCAGTGACGAAAATTATCAGCGGCATGGCATCGGACTGCAGTTCGCAAACCACGTCGAAGCCATCCATACCGGGCATCTGGATGTCCAGGAAGACGAGGTCCGGGGAGTGGGCGCTGATTGCCTGTAGCGCCTCTCTGCCATTCGCGCATTCCGCGATGACCTCTACCTGGGGGTTTTTCTCCAGCCGCAAGGCCAGGCCTCGCCTGGCCAGGCTTTCGTCGTCAACCACTATGGCCTTTAAGGGGTTCACGACAGCTTCTGTTGCAGTTCAAGTGGGAGAGAGATATAGACGGTCAGTCCGTGCGGTTCGGTATCAGTTAAGCTAAAAGACTGGTGATCGCCATAGATTTCCTTGAGACGCTCTCTGCAGTTGGCCAGGCCCACTCCGTTTCCCTGGGGCATGTCGCGATTGCGAAGCTCCACGCCGGGGCCATCGTCAGCCACGGACAGGATGAGCTTGTTTCCCGAGACCGAGGCGTTGACCGAGATAGAGCCGCCATTAATTGCAACTGATATGGCGTGTTTAATGGCGTTTTCCACCAGTGGTTGCAAAAGCAGGCTCGGCATAAGGGCCAACTGTGCAACAGGATCTATATCGAAGTTCAACTGCAGGCGATCATCAAATCGCACTTTTTCAATATCGAGATAGAGTTTGAGAGCTTCTACCTCGTCGGCGACCGTAACCTTGAGCATGGGGTCGTTATCCAGCGAATAACGCAAAAACCGGCTCAATCGCGTCACCATGGTATTGGCCAGCTGCGTATTCTGGTCGAGTATCAGGGTGGATATTGCATTGAGCGTGTTGAAAAGAAAATGCGGGTTCAACTGATAGTGCAGCATTTTCAGCTGCGCCTCGTGGGCCATCGCGGTCGCCTTGAGTCGGCGCTGTTGTTCCTCCTGGGCCAGCAGGTAATACTTGATACCGAAGTACAGGGCGCTCCAGACAACCATGATCATAAAGGCACTGGTAATGCCCTCGATTTGGGTCCAGATTTCCATCTCCGGTTTCACAACTTTCTCAGTCTTGGGAAAGAGGCTGGTGAATATCGCAATCCGACAGGCCATCCAGGCGACGCCAGCAATAAACGACCCAAGCAGGATCGCCAGCGCCCGTATGATGATGTCTTTCTCCCATACGCACTGGTACAAGGCGCGTAACAGCAGAGTAATCAGCAGTCCCAGGGCGCTGATTGTTAACAGGTATGCGGCGTAAAGATCCGGCGGTTCGCTGGAGACCAGCACCCCGAGGTAGAAGGTAATTGCCCAGCTGCTCCAGCCGCCCAGCTGCAGGGCCCAGAACAGATAGCGTTTATTTTTTAACAGTTGCGGTACAGGCATCGGCCCATTATACGTGAGCTGGCGAGCGGTCAATGTCGCTTTACCGCATTTTTTGCTCGCTTCATCTGATACAGTTGGCTGTGATTGTGGTCGGGGCGCCCGGGCGATACATTTCAGGAGAGCATCTTATGCCTGCTACAAAAGCCACTGTAGTGGCACTTTTACTTGGACTAGCTACAAGCGCCGCCTTGTCTGCAAGCCCGACCAGTGACCAGGCCGTGTTTCGAGACACCTACCAGCAGCTGGTTGAAATCAATACCACGTTTTCAGAAGGTAGCTGTACCAGGGCCGCCCAGGCCATGGCTGTGCGTTTGAGAGATGCAGGTATGCCAGAGCGGGATATTCATGTCATTGTGCCGCCCGAATGGCCCACCCAGGGCAGCCTGGTGGCAATTTTGCATGGCAGTACCACGCAGCTCGAGCCGATACTGCTGCTCGCCCATATCGATGTGGTAGAGGCCAGTCGGGAGGACTGGGAGCGGGACCCGTTCAAGCTGATTGAGGAAAATGGTTACTTCTATGCCAGGGGCGTCGCCGACAATAAGGCAATGGCTGCGATTTTTGTCGATGCATTGGTTCGCTACACGCAAACCGGGTATCAACCCGAGCGCACCATCAAGCTTGCCTTAAGCTGCGGGGAGGAGACGGCCAGTCTATTCGACGGCGCAAAGTACCTGGTGGAGCATCACCGTGAATTGATCGATGCGGGTTTTGCACTGAATGAAGGCGGTATTGGCCAGTTGGATAGTAATGGCCAGCGGGTTTATAACGGGGTCCAGGCGGGGGAAAAGGTTTACCAGAACTTTCGGTTCGAGGTGACCAACCCCGGCGGGCATTCCTCACGCCCTGTGAAGGACAATGCCATATACAGGCTGGCGCGAGCCCTGGAGCGCGTTGCACAGTATGATTTTCCTGTGGAATTCAACGACACCACCCGGGCCTATTTTGAGCAGATGTCGGCTATAAAAAGCGGGCAGCCGGCAGCGGATATGCTCGCGATCCTGCAGCAACCGCCAGCGGCAGATGCCCTGGCGCGTATTAGTGCCAACCCGGGTTACAACGCGATTTTGCGTACCACCTGCGTGGCGACCACGATCGAGGGCGGGGGCGCGCTGAATGCCTTGCCCCAGCGTGTTGTTGCCAACGTGAATTGCAGGATCTTTCCGGGGCACGCGCAGCAGGAGATTCTGGAGATCCTGGAGCAGGTTGTTGAGGATCCCCAGGTGGACATCAGTTTTGTCGATGTCCCCGAGACCACCTCGCCACCGCCGCCACTGACAGCTGAAATACTGGGCCCCATTGAGGCAGTGACCGAGCAAATGTGGCCGGGTGTTCCGGTCTTGCCCACTATGGCGGCCGGTTACACCGATGGGCGAATACTAACCCCGGCGGGTATTCCAACCTATGGCGTCAGTGGCCTGTTTGCACAACCGGGTACGCTCAACGCTCATGGGATTAACGAAAAGCTTCCGGTGCAGTCGCTGTATGAGGGTCGTGAGTTTCTGGATCGGCTTATTCGGCTCTACGCAGGAGGCTCTTGATAGAGCGCGGCTGGCCCCCGTGCTCAGCCGATAACTCCCCTGGCCTGCAAATCCGCTATGGTTGCGGCTTCAACTCCGAGCTCAGCGAGTATTTGTGCACTGTGTTCGCCGACCCCGGGAGCGGCCGTCGGTTGGCTCTTTTTGGCTCCGGTCACGTACATGGGGCTGTCTACCGTGCGACCGCTGTTGTCGCTGAATTCGCTGAGCATCCCCGCCGCATAAACCTGTGCGTCATCACACGAGTCAGCGGGCTTGGCCACTCGGCCGCAGGTAATGCCGCTCTGCGCAAAGCTGGCTTCCCAATAGCTCCAATCCTGCTGCATGAGCGCATCTGCCACCAGTTCAGTGAGCTCCCGGTTATGCTGGTGGCGCGAAGTGCTATCGGTGAATCGCGGATCATCGAGCCACTCCTCATGACCCAGGCAGCGAGCCAGCCGCGGCCATGCCGCTTCCTGCACCTGGGGCAGTATCGTCAGCAGCAGCCAGCGGTCATCGCGGCAGCGGTAGATCTGGGTGAAGGTGCTCATTTTCTCGCGATCCATTCTTACACCCATATTCGCCCCGTCCAGGGCAGCCTGCACCAGAAAACCGTTGGACCACAGGCCATTGGCCAGCAGTGAGCTTCCCACCATACAGCCTTCGCCGGTGCGCTGGCGCTGGTACAGGGCGGTAACGATAGCGCCATAGAGGCTACAGGCTGACATATGGTCGCCCATGCCGGGTACTGACATCGCTGGGGGTGTATCGCTTGATGCGCGCACCGAATCCATCAGTCCTGAACGTGCCCACCAGGCAGTGGCGTCGTAGCCGGTGCTGCCGGCTTCCGGACCCGTTTCGCCATAGGGCGTGAAAGAGGCATAGATAGTTTTCGGGTTCACGGCACTTATGTCGCTATAGGAAAGGCCCAGTTTTTCGCGCACGCCCAGCGGGTAGTTGGTGATGAATACATCGGCTCGCTCGACCAGTCGATCCAGCATGGCCCTCCCTTCAGGCTGCTTGAGGTCAAGCGCGAGGCTCTTCTTGCTGCGGTTGGTCAGGCGCCAGGGGTAGTTGGAGTCACTGCGGGGCACTCCCGGCAGTTGTCGCAACATACGGTAGCCATCGCCACTGCCCGGGGGCTCGATCTTGATCACCTGGGCGCCGAAGTCGGCCAGGATGGCGCCGGCAGCCGGGCCGGCAATAAAGCTGGCACAGTCGATAACCAGCAGGTCACTGAACAGGGATTGTTCCGACATGTATTACTCCTTTCGTTCCCGGCCCTGGGGAATATTGCGACCGCTGTCGCGCCACTCCACCGCCGCTGCAAAGCCATTGGATTCTGCGTAGTCCTTGAACCAGGTCCCCTCCGGGGAATGGCGGGTAATACCGTCAAACAAGGTGGCGATCATCTGGGTATTGCCCAGGCCCATATTCTCGTAGGCCTGGTTGATCATCAGCTTTTGCATCATCAGCTGATTGCGCGGCACCCCCGCCATACGCTCCGCCAACTGCATAACGCGCTGTTCCAGCATGGCCGGTTCGACGGCATCCAGCACCAGTCCCATCTCCTTGGCCTCCCGGCCTGTGACAAGATCCCCGGTGAGTAGCATGCGCTTGGCTTTTTCGGCGCCCAGCCGATAAACCCACATGGCGGTGGTCGGGCAGCCCCATACCCTGGCCGGTGGATAACCAATGCGAGCGCTCTCCTCCATGATAACGAAATCACAGGCCAGGGCGATGTCGGAGCCCCCGGCAACAGCCACGTGGTGGACCTTGGCGATGGTGGGTTTATAGCTGCGCCACAGTGAGCTGAAATGATCGGTGCAGGCCTTCATGAAGCGGTAATCTCGCATGGGGTCCCATGGCATGTCCTGTACGCCGGCGTTTGAGCCAGGTGCCTCGGCGAAATCCTTCAGGTCATAACCGGAGCAAAAGCCTTTGCCTTCACCCTGCAGGATGATCACGTGTACAGCATCGTCTTCATTGGCAAGCGCTACTGCGGCCGCTATCTCACCGGGCATTTCTGCCGAGATGGCGTTAAGACGTTCTGGTCGGTTGAGGGTAATACGGGCTATGCGGCCCTGGGTGTCGTAACGTAGAGATGAAAAGGTCAAGACGGAGTCCTCGTTAACAGCCTCACGGCCGAAATCTATGAGCGCATACCAACTGTAGTTTAGATTACTCGTTTAACAAGCGATGCAGTGGCCAATGCGCTGCCCCGGGCACACATCCAATCAGGTTATACTTGAGACCAAATCTTCCACGGTAGACGCTTATGCGCAATTACTTTACCCCCGTCTATATCCTGCTGGCGTTTCTGTTGGCCGGAATGTCTGTGCCTCTGTGGGCTGCCCAGATTGAACCTGGGCGGCTTTCGGGGATTGTCCAGGTATTGGCCTCAGATTCTTTCGAAGGTCGCTCACCCGGGGGTGCTTCAGAAGCAAAAACGGTGGCCTACCTGATCGACCAATTTGAGGCGCTGGGCCTGGAGCCCGGTGGTGAAGACGGCGGCTGGACCCAGCCTGTACCTCTGGTGCATACCAGGCTGCGGGGGTTGTTCCAGCTCGAGCTTGTGATTGGCGGCAAGCAATACCCACTGGTACAGGGTACAGACGTGGAAGTCAGTACCGTGGGGGCTGACGAAAATGTCCGCATAAACAAGGCCCCGGTGGTTTTTGTGGGCTTTGGAGTAGCCGCCCCGGAGCGTAACTGGGATGATTTTGGGGACATGGACCTACACGGCAAGGTCGCCGTGTTCCTGGTGAACGATCCTGATTTCGCCGCCCAGGCCACAGAGCCGGTAGCGGGGCTGTTCGGTGATCGCCGTATGACCTACTACGGACGCTGGACGTACAAATTTGAAGAGGCGGCCCGGCGTGGCGCCATCGCGGCCCTGGTTATTCATGAAGATGAGGCGGCCGGGTATGGCTGGAGCGTGGCGTCATCTTCACCGGGAGAGAATTATGCGCTGGCTCTCACTCCGGGTAGTGCGCAGCCGCTCAGTATGCAGGGCTGGATGCACCAGGCAGCCGCCAGTTCCCTGTTTGAACGTGCCGGTCTTGATTTTGAGGTAGAGCGTAAGCGAGCCCGCAGCCCCGCATTCAAGGCCTACGAACTGCCCGGCGTGCAGCTCAGTGCCGAGCTGGGCGTGGCAGTGGAGCATATTGAGAGTCACAACGTGTTGGCCAAACTGCCAGGCAGTAATCACGCTGACGAGACGCTGATGGTTTCCGCTCACTGGGACGCCTATGGTCAGGGCGCACCCGACGCTCAGGGAAGGACGGTGCGGCCGGGGGGCAATGATGATGCACTGGGTGTTGCCGGTGTACTGGAAATCGCACGCGTGCTCAAAGCAGGTAAACCGCTGCAGCGCAGTGTGGTGTTTGCGTTGTGGACCGCAGAGGAAAGCGGCTTACTGGGTTCCACTGCGTATGCCTCCGATCCGCTTTACCCCCTTGAAACAACGGTTGCCAACCTGACACTGGACATCCTGCTGACAGCTGGGCCCGCCAAAGATGTGATTCTTATTGGCGAAGGGCAGAGTGAGCTGGAGCAGGAGCTGGAGCGAGCCGCAGCAGCCCAGGGAAGAACGGTCACGCCGGAAAGCCTGCCTGAAAATGGCCTGTTTTTTCGCGCCGACCACTTTCCGCTGGCGCGAGAGGGAGTGCCTGTGCTGTTGATTATGGCGATAGCCGGTGGGGCAGACCTGGTTGCCGGTGGTCGTGAAGCCGGAGAGCAATGGATTGCCGACTACGTCGGCAATTGTTACCACCAGACCTGCGATGCCTGGGATCCCGACTGGGACCTGCGCGGTGCCGTATTGGATATAGAGCTATTCCACACCATTATTCGTGAGTTGGGTAACTCGCGCAGCTGGCCGCAGTGGAATTCCGGTTCAGAGTTCAAGGCGGTGCGCGATGCCAGTTCATCCCGGCGTCCCTAGTCTTTGAGAAATATCAGCGGCCAGGCGGGAGTGTCGGTTTGATTAGCTATTTGGGGTTAGCTTGAGCCGGCTAACCAGTGCATCAATTATCACCATGCCTGAATCGGGCGTAGCCTGCTATGGCGTGGATGGTTGCAGGGCGGGCTGGTTTTATGCCCATCTCCAGGGAAGTGATGTTCGCCTGGGAATTGTTGAAAAGCTCGGTGAGCTTATCGAAAAGGTGCCGCCATCTTCCCGTGTTTTTGTGGATATCCCCATCGGCTTGCACGACCAATCCGGGGCCGGTAGAAGCTGCGATATAGCAGCCCGACAGTTGCTGCGACCCCATCGTAGCTCCAGTGTCTTCAATGCACCTATAAGAGCGATATTGAACGAGTTGGACTATGCCTATGCCAATGCAGAGAGCAAGCGGCTAAGTGGAAAAGGGTTGAGTCGGCAAACGTTCAATATCATTGCCAAGATCCGCGAAGTGGATCAGTTGATGGCTGCGAGTACCAGGGCCAGGGGAGTAGTCAGGGAAGTTCATCCGGAACTGTGCTTCTATGGCCTGGCAGGGTGTCAGGTCATGGAGTACAGCAAGAAGTCCAGGGAGGGCTTTCAGTCGCGCCTGGAGCTGCTGGGCAGGTTTATTCCCGATGTGAGTACTTATGTTGAGAGTGCGCTTGCTGAGTATCGTCGGTCCGAGGTGGCCGCCGATGACATTCTCGATGCCCTGGTCTGTGCTATTACGGCCGCTTTGGCTGATCGCTGGCGGACGGTGCCAGAGTACCCCGGGAAAGACTCAACGGGATTGCCGATGGAAATAGTCTATTGCCGGGTGTGAGCAGCTACTTTTTCCAGTCCGGAAGCTCGCGCATCATCTTTATATCGTTAATCATTCCCAGCGCCTGCCACTCCTCCAGGGGGAAGCGCATGCCGCCATCTTCCTCGCCATACTTTTCCTTCATTTGCTGCTCTATTTGCTTATTGAAGTCGAAGGCACCGATGCCGCGCATGCCCCAGCCGCCAAACAGGCGCGCATCAATGACGGTAAAACCGATAATGCTCAGTTCAACATGCCTGTCATCCCGGCAAATACGTCGAAACACCGCGTTAACATCTTCAAAATTGCCTTCTACCGCCTGCATGAAATGACTTCTGCTGGCCAGCAATACCCCGGTGACCCCGCAGGCCTGATTGTTGCGTTCACTCACACTGGTAATGCTGCGAACAATATCCCAGTTCAGGGGTTCAACACTGCGGCTTTTGTAGATCATTCGATACATAGGATATTCCCGCGATTATCGTCCGGGCAGTACTAGGGCTTGCGAAACATCAGCGTCCAACGATCGGTATTGCCAGTGACGGTTTTGCGGCCTACCTCGTAGATCAGCTCGTCGTCCGGCCGGTAGTGCAGGTCGGAAAAATCGACAAACTCGTAGCCTGTCGCCTGGATTTCCTTTATCGCCAGCACAGGGTCAAGGCGGCGCCGGTTCTCCGGGTTGTCGTCCTGCATATGCCGGCGGGTATGATCCACTACAGCATAGATTCCGCCCGATTTCAGGGCTGCGAACACTGACTTGTTCAGTGCCGCGCGAGAGGCGGCGTCAAAATTGTGGTAATTGCGAAAAGTGAGGACCATATCGACATTCTTGACCCCCAGGTCGGTGCTGCTTGCAGTATAAAAGCGGGCACCCTCGGCGCGGCTGATTTGTGCATCGGTGGCAAGCACCTGCATCTTGTCAAATCCCGGTACTCCTTCAAGAGTGCTCTGGGCGCGGCTGGTACCATAGGCGATATAGAACTCGCCGTTTTCCGCTAATACTGGTGCCAGCAACTTGGTATACCAACCACCACCCGGAAATAACTCCACCACCTTCATGTCATCACGCAAGCCGAAGAACTCGAGTGTCTCTATCGGTTTGCGGTTGGCGTCGCGCTCTATCTCTGCCGGGGTCCTGATCTCGGCCGCCATGGCATTTTCCAGCTTTGCCTGCACAGCATCGTAATCTGCGCTGATCGCCGGGGAGATCTGCAGTGTTGTCAGCACCAGTGTCAAAGTGGCGGCTAAAGTACGTCCTTTCATGTATTACCTCGAATTATTAAGTGTTCCAGGGATCCATGAGTATAGGGCACGGATCTGTGAGCAGTAAAAATTTCCTCTCCAGGCCAGCCAATGCAGACTAGGATGCCAGCATGGTCAGTAGCGCCGCTGCCACCGGCTCTGAGGACGCGGGATTCTGGCCGGTAATCAGCCGACCGGCAATAACGGTATGCGGGTGCCAGTCTTCGGCCTTGCTGTACACGCCGCCTTTGGCTTGCAGTTCGTCTTCCAGCAGGAAAGGGACTATTTGTGAAAGTTGAACGGCGTCTTCCTCGGAGTTGGAAAATCCCGTTACGGCCTTGCCCTTGACCAATGGAGAGCCGTCTTTAGCCTTGGCATGGCGCAGAACTGCAGGCGCGTGGCAAACCGCTGCCACTGGCTTGCCCGCCGTATACATCGATTCGATGAGTGCGATGGAGTCGGTATCCTCCGCCAGGTCCCAAAGTGGGCCGTGTCCCCCTGGATAAAACACCGCATCAAAATCATTCGCTGAAATATCAGCCAGTTTAAGCGTTTTTGCCAGTGCGGCCTGTGCCTCGGAATCCTGTTTGAAACGCACTGTGGCTGGGGTTTGGGCATCCGGTTCATCACTCTTGGGGTCCAGTGGTGGCTGACCTCCCATGGGAGAAGCCAGGGTTATATCTGCCCCGGCATCCTTGAACACATAGTAGGGAGCGGCAAACTCCTCCAGCCAGAAGCCGGTTTTCCTGCCGGTATCACCCAGCGTGTCGTGTGAGGTCAGTACCATGGCGATTTTCAATGGTTTGCTCCTTTATGATGCAGTTATATACGCGTGGCAGGGTAAGGTGGACCAGCGATTTTGCGTCTGTGGCGACAGCATTGGGCGCTCGCTCGAGAAACGCTATTTACTCTGAGGGGCTGCCATATTATCGTCCGTAGGCCCTGTAGTTTACTAGTTATTTCCGCTAACACGTTAGAGAGAGGCGCATGAGTCGTACCCAACAAATCGTAGACCCGGTCATTATGGGTAGCGAGTCCAGTATGTATAGCTTGTTCGAGTACCTTCGGGAGAACGAGCCGGTGAGCTATCTTGAGCACCCCGAATTTGAGCCTTTCTGGGTGCTGACCCGACACGAGGATATCAAGTACATCAGCCAGAATAATGACAAGTTCATCAACAATCCTCGCACGGTTATCGTGCAGCGCGCCTTTGAACAAATGCTGCTGGAGAATTTTGGAACCCGCAACGGGCTGGAAACGCTGATTCACATGGACAACCCCAAGCACCGCAAGCTGCGCAATGTTACCCGTGAATGGTTCAAACCGTCACCGATCGAGAAGCTCAGGCCGATTATTGAGGATATCGCCCGGCAGTATGTCGACAAAATGGAGGCAATGGGAACGGAGTGTGACTTCGTCAAGGACATTGCGCTGCTTTATCCCCTGCGGGTCATTATGTCTATCATCGGGGTAGCACCTGAAGAAGAAAGCATGATGCTCAAGCTCACCCAGGAACTGTTTGGCGGCCAGGACCCCCAGCAAAGCCGCGGCACCGAACTCACTGATGGCCTGAGTACCCTGATGGATTTTTTTACCTATTTCCAGGGAGTTGTAGCCGACCGGCGCGAGCATCCCGCTGATGATCTGGCCACCGTGCTGGCCAATGCGCTGGTGGACGGGGAACCCATGCAGGAGCTCGACCAGATCAGCTACTTCATTATCACCGCAACAGCTGGGCACGATACCACCTCGGCAACAATCGGTGGCGGCATGAAGGCCTTGCTGGAATTTCCGGATCAGCTCAAGAAGCTTCAGGATAATCCGGAGCTGTGCAAGAGCGCGGCCCGGGAAATGATCCGCTGGGTCTCACCGGTTCGCCATATGATGCGTACCGCGACGCAGGACACTGAATTTCATGGCCGCACTATTCGAGCCGGTGACAATCTGTCGATGTGGTATCCGTCAGCTAACCGCGATCCGCGGGCGATTGAGGAGCCAAACAGTTTTGAGGTGGAGCGCGACAATCGCAGCCAACTGGCATTTGGCTATGGTGGGCATATGTGCCTCGGCCAACACCTGGCCATCCTCGAGGTCGAATGCTTTTTCCGTGAATTGTTACCGCGCCTGGAGAGTATAGAGTTGGCCGGAGAGCCGGAATGGGTGCAGGCGATTTTTGTCGGCGGCCTCAAATCCTTGCCGGTACGTTACAAATTCAGATAAGACCGGCGAATTTTATGGCACGCATTGGTAGATGGAGGCACACAGCGCCAGTGCGCGGGGTGAGCGCACCCGCCAGTCGCTGCGATTGAGCGTATACCCGATGGCCAGTTGTGCCTTCGGATCGCACCACCCCAATGGCCCGCCGATCCCCGGGTGACCAAATGATTCCGGGTTGGGTGAGAATACCCCCACTTCCTCTTTTACAAAGCCCTGGGACCAGCCCAGGGCTTTCCCCAACACCGAGTCCTGTTCACTCCAGGACTGGCGTTCCTTGATCTGCTGCAATGTGGCCGGGTTTATCCAGGTTCTGTCCTGCCAATCGCCGCCTACCGACCAGGGCAGGTAGGCACGGGCCAGGCCGCGAGCGGTGGCCGTGGCGGATGCCCAGGGGAGGCAGCAACGTCGCGCCGGTACTGCGTTGTAGTCTGCCATTGCATTGGGCGAGGATGGGTTGGTTAGTGCCTGTTTGGCAATACCACCTCGCAATATTGAGCGGGCGACGTTGGCTTCTGTGCTGCCACCGCGCAGGGCCGCCCACAGCATGTGCCCGAGCCGGGAGGCGTTGCCAACGGGCAGCAGTTTGGCAATGCGATGGTCCTGCCCGGCCGGCGTCCCCAGATAGACGTCCGCCTGTAATGGATCCAACCACTCCCGGTGCAGGAAGGTCCCGATAGATTCCCCGCAAGCGATTTCAAAAAAGTGGTCGGCATACATGCCAAAACTCAGGGCGTGATAGGCCTGTAGCCTGGGCTCCGCGGGGGCCTGCTGCTCGAGTACCGAGCGTATGTAAAGGCGTTGTGTCGGGTCACAGTACTGGGCAAGGGTTAGCGGTATGCTGAGCGCGGCGAGGCCTGCCTGGTGATTGAACAGCTGGCGCACCGTGATTGACTGCTTGCCTGATTGGCCAAAGGCTGGCCAATAGTCGGCCACCGGGGCATCCCAATCGAAGTGGCCACGCTCCGCGGCGAGATTGAGCGCGGTGGCGGTGAGACCCTTGGTGACAGAGAAAACGACTGAGAGGGTATCGGCGCTCCAGGGCTTGTTGGTGTCGGGATCGGCAATCCCGCCCCATAGATCCACTACCATATCGCCCTGGTAATACACGCACAGGCCGGCCCCCACTTCCTGCCCGGTTTCGAAATGCTTGGTGAACTGCCCGGCGACGCGTTCAAACTCAGGCGCGCAGAACCCCGTTACGATGCCATTGATTTCACGCATGTACTGCAGCTCCGGACATGGTCCTGGGTTGAGTGGGAGTGATTATGTGCCTGGTGTCCTAGGGCACTCGTTTTACCAACATTTTTTCACCGGCAAATTCGATAAGGTCACCATCGACAATCTTCTTGCGTTTGCGCGTCTCGATAGCACCGTTAACAGATACCTGGCCATCACCAATGAGCAATTTAGCCTCACCGCCAGTGCCGATAATACCTTCAAATTTGAGTAGCTTGCAGAGCTCAACCGGCTCTCTGTTTATTTCCAGGATGCGCATGGATATCTCCGTTGCGGCCTTGTCCGGGTTGGCCCTGTTGTTGATTGAGCCAGCGTGGCTATTGGCTGGCAACTAGACTACTGTTATTGAAGCCATAAGTAACGGGCTGGACGTTTCTTTTAATAAACACAGGTGAGAGCATATGGGCATGACTTTGATTGGTAAAAGCGGGCTGTTACTTGGGCTGTTTTCCTTGGGCGGTACTGCTCTTGCTGCAGGCCCTGCTATTGATGGCAGCACTTTCGATTGTATCAGGGACATGACCCCGGTGAGGGGGTTCTTTGTGAGCAATTTGCAAGGCAATCTCGACGCTACACTGGCTGTATCCAATGCTGGCACCGGCAAGTACCCTGAGGGATCGGTTGTCCAGCTGGTCCCCACTGAAGTGATGGTGAAGCTGGCGGATGGATCCAGTCCGGCGACCCAGGATTGGGAATTTATCGAGCTTGACGTGTCTGCCGAGGGCAGCAAGATCCGCGCCCGGGGCTTTGTTGACGTGGTGAATCGCTTCGGCGGCAATTGCTTTGCCTGCCATGTAAAGGCTGCCCCGGAGCGGGACATGATCTGTGAGCAGGGACATGGATGCGACCCGATTCCACTGACGCCCACTATGATCAAGGCAATTCAGAATACCGATCCCCGCTGCGAGCCCGTCGCGCTGCCACCTGAGCAGATTGATGCGCTGAAGCAGTTACAGGCGGCGCTGGCAAAACCGCAGTAAGGCACTATTAGGATCGCTTGATACCGGGCTGGCCATTATTGCCTGTATCCCCTAGAAGGGGATATCGCTATTGTCGAACCCTTCAGGCGCATTGCCGCTGGACATGGACGATTGCTCTTGTGGCGCGCTGGTTGACGCGTCCTGGGCAGTTACGATTCGCCAGCCCTGCAGGTTATTGAAATAGCGGCCGTTGTACTCACGGCCGCGGATATCGAAACTGACAGTCACTTCCTGGCCTGGCTGCAGTGTATCCAGCATGGCCACCTTGTCCTGCACAAATTCGATGTTGATCTCCTGGGGATATTTCCCCTCGTCAACAATCACTACCATCTCACGCTTGGTGAATCCGCTATCGAAGGTCTTTGCTTCCTGAATCAGCTTTATTTTACCGGTTAATTCGTATGCCACTTGCTTGTCTCCCTTTCCCTTGTTGTTGACTCTATCGCAGGGTTGTACGATCGTACAGCCAAGACTCATTTAATGGCCTTTCATGACGGCAAATTCGACACTCGACCAGCTCCTGTGGGTAGAGGACATCGCCCAGCAACCGGTAGGCGGCAAGGCGCTTGGGCTGCAAAAAATGCTGGGCTGGGGCCTCAATGTGCCACCGGCATTTGTGGTCATCAATGCGCAGGTGGGTGAGCATCTGCCAGCGCTTGCCGATTTTTATCAGCGTTTGGGGCAGGGCAAAGTGGCTGTGCGCTCTTCCGCCATCGGTGAGGACGGTGAGGACAGCTCTTTTGCGGGCCTTTATGAAACCATACTGAATGTCGAGGGGCTGGATGCCCTTGTCGATGCCATTGACGCCTGTGTCAGTTCCCTGCACAGCCGCCGCGCCAGTGCTTACCAGCAACACGAGGCTGTGGATGTTCAGCAGATGAGTGTGGTGGTACAGCAGATGGTGGATGCCAGTGCGGCCGGTGTGCTGTTTACTGCTGACCCGGTGACTGGGCGCCACGACAGGCTCGTGATCGATGCGGTGGCAGGATTAGGGGAAGCCCTTGTGAGCGGTGAGCAGACGCCCGACCACTATGAATATGATCCCGCCGGCAAGCTGGTCTATTCCGAATTGCTCAACGATGCACCGATACTGACTGTTGCCCAGCAGGAGATGCTGATCAGGGAGGCCAGGCGGGCCGTGGCAATGGCCGGCGATCACCTGGACATGGAGTGGGCCATTGATGCGCATGGTCAGCTGCATTGGCTGCAGGCGAGGCCTGTCACTACGTTGGGCACTGACCTGAATGAATTGGACACCCCGCTGAACCCTTCGGATGTGCTTACCCGCTGCAATGTCGGCGAGATGATGCCCGGGGCAAGCTGCCCGCTGACGTTTTCCACTACCGGTCGCGGGATCGAGCATGGCATGCAGCATATGCACGTGAGTTATGCCGGCCGGCCGGGTATAAGCGAAGACTGGACGCAACTGGCGATGAGCCATGGCAAGCTCTTTCTTAACCTGACGGGCGGTCTGGCGGCAGCGGCAACAGTATTGGGTGTCGATGCCAAGTCCATGGGTCACAGTGTGTGCGGCGGCATCGTGGAAGAATTGCAGGAGCCGCCCAAAAAAGCCCTGTGGGTGCGTATTGGTGGTGCGCTAAGACTGCTGAAGTACCTCTGGAGCGCGGATCGCGTTATTGCTGATTTCACGGCCAGAATCGAAAACTTTGCTTTACCCACCAGTGGTGACAGCCGCACCATTGCTGCTGAGCTGCATCGTCAGCAAATCGTGCTGTACCAGACGATGGCGGTACACCTGCAGTCATCTACCACCTCGGGTTTTGCCAGTAATATACTGCAGGCAATCATTTCGGGAGGTCAGGAAAGCACCCCGGAAGAAGAGGCCGAGGCCGCCAGGTTAATGGCTGGAGCAACTGGCGTGGAAAGTGCGGTGCTGGTCGAACAGCTCGATGCAATCGCGGACCAGATCGCCCGGCACAAGGACGTCGCAAACCATTTCCTGGACAAAACTCCGGCTGCCGCTCTGGAGTGGATAACCACCACTGCGGGTGACGTTGCAAAGCGCTATGAAGCGTTTATTGGCCGCCATGGCCATCGCGGTTACAGGGAGCTTTGCATGCGTGAAGTCAGCTGGGCGGATGCGCCTGAGGGTTTGATCGCCAGTCTGCAGGCATCGGTAGCCGCGCACCTGGCGGGGAATGGCAGTAGTGTCAGGCCGCAGCCGGTTGACCCGGCCACTTTGAATCGAGGTCTGCGCTGGATTTTACCCAGGGCCCACAATGCCGTGCGCCGCCGGGAGTACACCAAATCCTTGCTGGTAGATATCACCAATCGATTCAAACGAAGTTATCGATGCCTTGGCGTGCAGTTGATGGCGGATGGCCTGCTCGACGACGCGGATTTGGTTTTTTTCTTCACCGAGCCGGAACTGACAGAGTATGTACTGAAGCAGTCTGCTGATAGTGCGAGGGTGGAATACTGGAACAGGGTAGCTGCGAAAAGGCGGGTAGCACTGGCTTATCAAAATCGGCTCGACTTTGAGGATATCAGTGTCGGCCGTCCCCAGCCAATCGATCCGCGGACGCTCGCCCGGGATGGGGCAGGGGAAATTATTGGCAGGCCGGTTTCCCTGGGGATAGTAGAGGCGACTGCCCGCGTGGCCTTTAGTGTAGCCGAGGCGGCCCAGTTGCAAGCCGGCAAAATACTGGTCGCACCTATCACGGACGTAGGCTGGACGCCCTACTTCAGCATGATTGCCGGCCTTGTTACTGATGTGGGCAGTGCGGTATCACACGGTGCTGTGATAGCGCGTGAATACGGTTTGCCCGCGATCGTAAATACCAGAGTCGGCACCCAGCGTATCAAGACGGGTGACAGGATACGCCTGGATGCCAACACCGGGGTGGTAACAATTCTTTAAGCAGCAGAGAACAGATTGCAATGAAAGGTGACGACGATGGACACTGTGTTTGATGTAAGTCAGTTCGGGATACAGCCCGAGGATGAATTTCCCCACGCGTTCAGTGAGGATCACCCGGACTGGAACGAATCTTACTTTTTCGATTGGTATGACGCCACCGGCAGCGTAGCCGGCCATTGCCGGGTCGGTTGGCACCCGGTTCAGCAACGTCTGTGGTTCTGGCTATATCTGTTCAACGGTCGGGAGTGGTTGGTCATCGAGGAATGCCGTTTGCCTTTTTCGGCTTTAGCGCTTGGCGAAGGCCGCAGCGCCGGAGAACATGCGTTCTCCTATAAGGGTTGGGGTTTGGAGTTTGCTTACATGCCCCGTGAATTACTGCTTGAAGGTGAACTTCAGGTGAGTGGCTTTGCGCGAGTGTTGTCGGGACCCAGGCAGGGAATGATCAAGCCGGTAGAGCTAAGGCTGGATATAACTGCGATAGGCGCGGCGTATTCTCGTGGTGGTGGCGAGGTGGAAAGCCATAGCGCAGTGGGATTCAGTACTGATCGCTACGAGCAAGCTCACCGGGCCCTCGGCCAGATGACGATCGATGGGGAAGTGACCCCGCTTGCCGTCAGAGGTGAGCGTGACCATTCCTGGGGCCCCAGACCCTGGGATATGGGCTGGCAATTCTTTGTAATCAATAACGAGCGTTTCAGTCTGCTGGCTACCCAGGTGGCAATACCGGAGTGGCCGCTAATCCAGATGGGCTACTACCACGCTCACGGTGAACAAATGGAACACCTCAGTGAGAGCAACTTTAAGCTTACCTTTGACCCCAACGACCCCTTTAAGGCGGTAAGCGGTGAGTTTAGTCTCACCTGTGATAGCGGTCGGATCGTTAAAGGGACAATTGAAACGATCTCGGGTACTGAAATTGATATTACCCACTGCTTTGCTACACCACATCGCTCTGAATATCGACGCTCGCTGGTTCGCAGCACCTTCGACGATGGCAGCCAGAGTATCGGGTGGTTGGAATGCAATCGCAATGAAGGGCCTGCGCAATGAAAATCGACGGCCCCTTCTATGCCATGCTGGATAATGCTGCGCAGGAGGCCAGGCGACTGGCCGCGATGGGCTATGACGGCGTGTACACCCTTGAGGGTAGCTGGGACCCGTTCCTGCCGCTGGCCCTGGCTACGGAGCATGCGCCTGAACTGGATATTGCCACGGGTATAGCGGTGGCATTCCCACGCAATCCCTCTCATATCGCTTACCAGGCCTGGGACTTGCAGAAATTTTCCAAAGGCAAGTTCAGCCTCGGTATCGGCTCGCAGATAAAGGCCCATATAGAAAAACGTTTCGGTCTGGATTTCGACCCACCGGCGGCGCGGATGCGAGAGTATATTCTAGCCGTAAAGGCATTTTTTGACTGCTGGCAAAACGGCACGAGGCTGGATTTTCAGGGTAAGTATTATCGCCATACCCTGATGACCCAAATGTTTAACCCGGGGCCCAACCCCTATGGGATACCGCCGGTTATGCTGGGTGCGCTCGGCCCGAAGATGACTGAGGTAGCTGGCGAGGTAGCCGATGGCCTTATCGTTCACCCCTTTAACAGCATGCCATTTCTGGAAGAGCGCGCCTTGCCCGCGGTGCGGCTTGGACTGGAGAAGTCCGGGCGCAGGCTTGAAGATTTTGTCCTCCAGGTAAATGCCATCATTATCACTGGCGAAACCGAACAGCAGTACCAGGCGGCCGAGGACAGTGTGAAGGGCCTGCTGGGTTTTTATGGCTCTACCCCGGCCTATAAACTGCCTATGGAAGCTGTTGGCCTGGGCGACTTGCAGCCGACATTGAACGCCCTGTCCAAACAAGGCAAATGGGATGAACTGGGTGGCTACATTAACGACGAATTTCTGGACGCATTCTGTACACGCGGCAAGCCTGATGAAATCGCAGGCAAGTTGAAAGCAAAATACGGCAAATATGCTGATCGATTGGCCATCTACGCCCCTTATGCGGCTGCCGATGAGATGTGGAAGGGTATCATTGCCCAGTTAAAGCAATGATGTTTATCAGTAGGGGTGCGATGTGGATATCTGGGTAGATGCGGATGCCTGTCCGGGGGCGATCAAGGATATTTTGTTTCGGGCAGCCCTGCGTACCGGTTTACAGCTTACCCTGGTGGCAAATCATGCGCTGCCGGTTCCTCCACAAGCCAATATCCGTATGCTGCAGGTGAGCTCAGGTTTTGACGTGGCCGATGATGAAATCGTCAAACTGGTCAGGCCCGGTGACCTGGTAATCACCAGTGATATTCCACTGGCGGCAGAGGTGATTGAAAAGGGCGGTCACGTGCTGAGCGCCCGGGGGGAGCGCCTGACTGCCGACAATATCAAGCCCCGGCTGAATATGCGCGACTTCATGGACACCATGCGTTCCAGTGGTATGCAGTCCGGTGGGCCGCCACCTATGAATAACCAGGACAAGCAGCAATTTGCCAACCAGCTCGACCGCCTGCTGGCAAAAGCCAAAGCATAACGCCCCAGTGCCGGGCCCCGCTCCAAATACTCATGCACACAGTGTCCTTTTCGATGCTAGACTTTGGGCAACAGCCTATCTGCAACCCGGGAGAGTCACTCATGCTCAGAAAACTGCTTGTTCCACTTATGTTAGTGCTTACCGCCTTGGGGTATTCCGGAATGACTAATGCTGAAACCCCTATGACCGTACTGGTAACCGGTGCTAATCGCGGTATAGGACTTGAGTTGGCTCGCCAGTTGCGAGCCCAGGGCCACCAGGTGATTGGAACGACCCGGAATGTCCAGGATGCGGCTGAACTCAAGGAAACCGGTGCCATGGTGGTGCAGCTGGATGTTGCTGACAGCAACAGCGTCCGCGCGATGGCAAAGGAGCTGGAAGGCCAGAAGATCGATTTGTTGATCAATAATGCGGGAATTTCAGGACACAATGCAGGGAGTTTTGCCGAGACTGATTTTGACCAGCTGGGTACCATTTTTGACGTGAACAGCCTCGGGCCGATGCGCGTTACGCAGGCGCTATTGCCGAATCTCCTGGCTGGCAATGGCAAGACAGTTGTCCAGATCAGCAGCGTCATGGGCAGCATCGCCAATAATTCGGGTGGCTACTACGGCTATCGAGCCAGCAAAACCGCGCTTAACATGCTTAACAAGTCGCTGGCGCTGGAGCTGGCGGACATGGGTATCACCTGTATGGTGCTGCATCCCGGGTGGGTTCAGACCCGTATGGGTGGGGCAGAAGCGGCGATTACACCCCAGGTCAGCGTATCGGGCATGATGCAGGTAATCGCCGATCTCAGTCCTCAAGACTCCGGGCGTTTCCTTGACTACCAGGGCAACGAGTTGCCCTGGTAAGCCAGTCTGTATCCGGGCCGAGTGCCCGGGTGATTCGGTGCCCACCGCTTAACGCGGTCTGCCGAATACCTGGGTCCAGTACACGTTATAGTTGCTGGCAGGGTTGCTGAATTTAGAGGCGCCGATTTCGGTATAGTTCGATCGCATCAGGTTCGCGCAATGTCCGGGGCTGCCAACCCAGGCCTGCACTACTGCACTCACCGAGCTCAGCGACAGCCCCGCCGCAATATTCTCCCCCACCGATGACCAGGTATAGCCTGCCCCGGTAGCGCGGTAACCGACCGATTGGCCGTCTGAACCGGTATGGCTGAAGAAATTATTGTTAGCCATATCCATTGAATGGCCCACGGCGGCGGTCTCCAGTCCGCAGCTCCAGCTCAGGGGCTGTGCGGTCGGAAATGATCCATACGAGCCGCACACCCTGGCCTGCGCCCGGACCGCATTGACCGTATCAAGCATCAACTGTTCCTCGGCAGTTATCGAACAGGTACTGCCACTGCCGATGCTGTCATCAGTGGGGTCGCAGCTGTCGCCGAGGCCATCGCCGTCGCGGTCGGTCTGGCTGGGGTTGTAGCTTGCAGGGCAATTATCGACGCTATCCTGGACGCCGTCGGCATCAGAGTCGGTAAAGTTATCGCAGGCATCGCCAATGCCGTCACGATCGAGATCTGCCTGGTCGGGATTACTGATATTCACGCAGTTGTCAGCACCGTTGGCTACGTAGCCGCCAGGAATGGTGATGTCCAGCACGGACCTCGATGAGTCCCCAAAGCCATCGCCGTCTATATCGCGATAATACAGTTGAGAAGAAAAACCCTCGTCGATAGAGCCGTCGCAATCATTGTCGACACTGTCAAATGCTTCATTGGCCCCCGGGTATGTAGTCCTGTTGTTGTCATCACAATCAACGTTGTTTTCAACATAGCCATCCACGGGTGTCGCCGATTGAATCGAGCCATTCGCTGCGCCAAATCCATCACCGTCCAGATCCGGGAAATACCTGCTGGCACCTTCGTCAACACTGCCGTCACAATCGTTGTCGTAGTTATCCACTATTTCGCGGGCATCGGGGTTGTCCTGGGGCCGCTGGTCGTCACAATCCAGGTTGTTAAGCACATACCCCAGAGGTTGCAGTAGTTCCAGTCGGCTGGTTGCGGGGTCGCCGAAACCGTCACCGTCCCGATCGATGTAAAACTGGGTGGTAGCGATGTTTTCGTCGATACGACCGTTGCAATTATTATCAAGCCCGTCGGCCAGTTCCCTGGCTCGTGGGTACACAGTATCGTTCCTGTCATTACAATCGAGCTTGTTAGCGACAAAACCAATGGGTTGCTCGAAGGCCAATTTACTTACGGTTGCCGCGCCATAGTTGTCAGCGTCAGCATCCCGGTACCAGGGCCTTTTTGTAGTAGTTCGCTCAAAGACTGCCGCCAACTCTACATCGCCGTCCAGCTCCTTGTACTTGGCGGTGAGCGGCACCAAGGTAACCTCACAGGTATCGGTAACAGTATCCTTACAAAGTCCAGCCCAACCGACAAAGCGATAACCTTCAGCGGGCACCGCTGTAAAGGTATCTACAAATTTCTCCGTGATGGTAATGGCACAGGTCGGCTGATCACAGTCAGATGAACCGGAGGCCGAAGTAATGTAACCGCTATCATCGGTTGTTATTACCAGTCGACAGCCGTTAAGCAATAAAGTCGCGACCAGCAAAAAAGCCAGTTTCCCTAAAACGGTTCCCCACACACCGCTATGATTCGGACACATTGCATTACCTCGAAGATAGAAAAATCATCAATAACTCGAGTTAACATGCAGCAAGATACAGGCCAGTAGTTTTTTTCTGATCTTTTTGACTGAAATGTCTTGCCAAGCTGGTCCATGCTTTGTCGCTACCCTTGTTGAGAGGGGGAGAAATGGTCAATTTCCTGAGCAGAGCCGGTGCTGATCCGGTAACAATGTGCCTTCAACGGAATTTGAATGTGTGGTCACTGTTTGGGGGATATCATTACTGACCCCGCCGTGTCAGGAAGCGACAAAAAATGTCACCCAGCCGTGATGCCAGGGGAGGGGCAGACAAGCGCGCTGGCGGGCCCGGGTAGCCTCTCGAGCGGGTCGCGCGTGGCTTATTGGCCTCTGAGGCTCTGCACGATATACGTCGAGCCCCCATCGGGCATTTCCCGGTTTGTATTAAGACTTTATCTTTGCTATTGGTACTCCCCGGTCCGTTAACACTGCTGTGAATATTCCAATGCTTCTGCGGTGGCACCAGTGCATTCGAGAGGTACTCATGCAGTTCAGTCCAATCCAGGGAAGGCAGTAGAAATGGCGGCAGAAAATATTAACGATATAAATCGGGGTAGGAAGGGTGTCTGATGACGGCCGATCATTTATTGAAGATATGTGTGCTAGCCAGGCCTGGCTGAGCGCCCGCCAGCGCATTGATAGGCGTTGATACAACGATGAGTGATAACTTCAAGCTAACCCTGATCTGGTTGTTGGGCGGCACAATTGCTTTTGGTCTCGCCTCGTTGCATGTTGAGATTTCGATACTGGGCGATTTGATCGTACCCAGTGGCCCCGACTCGTTCTATCACGCCAAGAGGATACTGAATCTTCTTGAGACGGGCACACTCGTGCAGTTTGATCCGCTTTTTAGCGCACCAGACGGTGAATATGTCTCATGGCCATGGGCGTATGACACCCTGATGGCACTGACAACATTTGTTGCAAACTCGATGTTTCCCGATGCTTCATTGATGACAACCATGGTCAAGTTGCCACCGCTAATCACGTTTTTTAATGCTGGCCTGATTGTGATCCTGGGACGAGTCCTGCGCTTGCCGATTACATACATTCTGGTCGCGGTGATCGTTTTTGCGGTTTCTCCGCTGACTCAAAACTTGCATATGATAGGTAGACTCGATCACCATATGCTTGAGTTCTCTTTTGTTATCGGCGCAATAATACTAGGCATAAAGTATTTTACAGATATCAACTCTGCTAGATGTGCAATAGCATATGGTGTGTTGCTGGGGGTCGCACCAGCTTTCCATAATGGTCTCTTTATACTGCAGTTGCCATTTTTGATCACTTTGCTGTTTATATGGGTAAGAAAGGAAACTATCAGTGAATCAGTAGTACACTTTAGCTGCTCACTAATTATAACGACCCTCCTCTTTTTGATACCCTCTGAACCGTTCAGGTCTGGCCTTTTCAGTTACTATTTTCATTCCTGGTTTCATTTGTATATCGCTATTTGCACATCGGCAATCGCTTGCTACTTCTATCGATTAAGATTTTGCAGGAAGAGTTTCCTTGCGCTCGTACTTTTGGGTGTCTGTCTCTCGTTACCTGTTCTTATCGATATCGGAGGAGGTCTGAAATTTATCACCGGTGATGATGATATCTATCTGGTCATCGAGGAATTCTCCAGACCAATCAGTTGGGAAGCTAGCAGTGGATTAATTCCATATATGAATACGGGTGAATACTCCGGTCTGCTGGTGCTACTGCCATTTTCTATTGGACTATTACTCTATTGGGGCCTGGTTAAAGTCAGCCCCTGCACTACATTTTTTACCGTGTCGTCAGTTTTTGGGTCTGTTTTGCTGCTAGCGCAATATAGATTGAATTACTTCGGATCGTTTGCCTTGTACTTTCCTGTGTTAATTCTGTGTAACGAGTTGTCCAGGCATTATCAATCCAGGCAGAAATTGATCCTTGCCTGTATGACTACCCTATTTGTAATCTGCTCTATACCGGTCAAGGATTACCTTTTGGAGAGAAGGCCCCTAAGCGGTAACTATGATTATGAAATGACGCACACTATTTACAAGGATCTTGAGAGGAGTTGTCGGCTGGATCCAGGCGTGGTATTGGCTGATTATAATGATGGACACTACATCTCATTTCATACGCCTTGTGCAGTTATCGCCAACAATTTTTTAATCACGCCTCTGGATTTCGATAGGGTTGCCTTTACAAAAGAACTGTTTAACGGAACTGTAGACGAGCTGCTGGACAATGGCTGGATCAACTATGTTTTTGTTAGAAGAGAGGACAATGTATTTCTGTATAAGTCCCAAGAGAATGTAAGGCAGGGAAATAGCCCATTGATTGCAGAGCTGCTTTTTTCCAACGAATTGCCCGATAGGTTTGTGCAGATATCCAGTGTTGAGTTTGAGTACCCCAATGGCGAATCCCAGCCATTGGCCAAAGTGTTCAAGATCGTTCGATCGCCATAGATTTCTCTCGTCGCGGGAATAGTCAGGCGGGGTTAATATTGGATTAGTGGTCGCTTGGCAAGCACGCTATACTTTCGCTAATGATCAAGTCT
>Ga0102815_10000511_pt1 | contig 26281 bp, 29 predicted proteins | sample ColrivemetaGS759_FD_79113 | JGI IMG/M metagenome (GOLD analysis project Ga0102815, IMG submission 79113) | Estuarine microbial communities from the Columbia River estuary - Ebb tide ETM metaG S.759 | ecosystem: Environmental > Aquatic > Marine > Intertidal zone > Estuary | place: USA: Columbia... | reverse complement strand
TCGCGGCCGATGACATTATTTGCGGCGTGCTGCCTGTGGAGTCTGCATTGCCTCCTTGTGCGGAAGTCTTGCCGCCTTTAACTTTCTGAACTTGTTTAGACGGGCGGTTGTTGAGCCGCAAGGTAGGCACCAATATTGGCACAGACCTTGTCCTTAGCCCCGCTTCAATGACGGTCATTAGACAGTGCTCTTGATTATACAAATTTCTTTTGTTGTATCCTGGCTAGGTCTGCCGCAGTGGGTGTTGCGGTTGGGCGGCAGGGGGAAACTCCCTTTGTGTGCTGTTGCATAACGCTTGCGCGTCTTCCCCAGCCCGTGCAGGGCTGGTGATCGTGCTCGGTGCATCCCAAGAGGATGTGCCCCATTTCATGGTTGATGAGGTACGACTGATACCCCCTCAGACTCATTGTTTGTACCGGGTCGTCGTGCGCGGCAATCGGGCCGTACCGCCAACGCCTCTCATTAATCCGGATGTGCCCGTTGTGGCACTCTGTGGCCGACATGCCGCGGCCGCCGTGGGCGCCGTAGCGCTGCATGATCTCCCCCGCCGTGATGAGCTCAATGACAACGTCGCCGGGGCTGCGGCGATCAGAGAATACGAATTGTACACCGGCTGCGCGCCACCCATTGCGGGCGAGGAGGATGTCGCGCACTGCGCGTCTGAAGGACTGCTCGCCGACGCGCACGCCGTTTCCCGTGAAGCAATACACTGCTATCTGTCGCTGTACTGGCGTCTGTCGCATCTATCTTGGTGGGTCATTAAAAAAATGTATTATATATTATATAGGTCATCGATGCCTCAGTCTTCGCGCCGCCGGCTGGCAGCTGTGCAAGCAGCTCTCAAAAAGAGGTCTCACTCTCACAGTCCCACCTTTGAACGCTTCAAGGAGACGCTTAAGAAGGACAAGCTTAAGGATTTCGCAAGAAAGGCGGTGGTGGCCGCGACGTTTATGGGGCTGTTTGTGTTGATATTTGCGGGCGTTTGGATCTGGCTAGACAATCCAGACGTCAAAAACACCATAGGTCGCGGAGACTATGTAGGAGGTATAATGATGGCGTGGGCGTCCGCACAGGGTCAGCTTGGTGAGTCTATCTTGCTTCAAAGCGAGTCGCTGTGGGGAAGGGTGCTTGTCTTGTGCGGAGGGGCGATTTCTTCCCTCATGGTGATCTATCTCATCACCGACTAAAACTGCGTTTATTTTTTCATGTATAAAGGCATAAATGCCTCTGTGGACGCGACCAAGACCAAATGGTCCTAATTTGCCAGGGACGGGTCCCACGAATCCTATTATCAATCCCACCATCACCCTTCCTCCTTCCGGAACTCGACCATTTGGCCCATCGGGTCCCGATCTGCCACCGTCGCTGAGTCCTAGCGGGCGGCCACGTGCAAAACCGCCGGCAACGGGGTTTGTCAACCGATTGAAAGATGGCCCCTCTTGGCTTGTAAGAGGGGATGCACTGAAGGACCTCGCCGATACATGGGACGACGGCGTTTTGTCTGCGGCGGAAAGGGTGGGGCAGGTAAAAACCGCTGTGACTGATGTGAAAGACGCCGCCGGCGAAGCTATTGGGGAGATCAAGAGCCAGGTCTACACGACGGCGAACGACGCGGGTATTTATGTGCACAACACCTTTAAAAAATTGCGCGGCCAAGCGACGCTTCAGGAAAAGATCGACGCCAAGGGTCTGGTGCAAGCGCAGCGGCAGGGGGCTAAGGTAGTAGCCTCCGATACAAGCAGCAATGACGTCGCATCAATGCAAAGCAAGTTCGGGATTTCCAAGAAAGATGCGATGGAGGTCCGGAAAAACATCGCCGACCTCACAACAAATGCCAACAAGAACGCGGCCAATCCAGAAGGTCTCGCTCAGTACCTGAAGCGCAATGATCCCGGCACAATTGACCCAAACGAGTGCATGGTCTACGTCGACCCTTCGAATAAGGCTCTCGGTATGGAGGTGTCTCCAAAATACTACGAGAGGATGGGTATGGACCCTTCGAAAACTACTGAATACCCGTGTGATAGCAATGGGAATATCACGTCGAAGATTCGTGTCATGGGAATGGTGGACGGACAACCCAAGAGAGTGACGCCCGAACAAGCGAAAAAAATCGCTGCTGAGGCGCGTGAAGGTGGTGACAGTAAACTAGTGTTCTCGCCGGTGTCCAAGGCCGAAGCAGCGGGTGCGACAGATGAAGTCAAGAATGCTACAGTTGTAGGGTTCAGTTGGGCCGCTAAGGCGATTAGTGGAAAAAGGGGGTTTATTGCGTGGATGGGGAACGGAAGCAGGTTTGTGGGCGTGATCAAACTTGTTTTCTATGGAACAGTGTTGGCAGCGATTATTACCGGTATTCTTTACCTGACTGGCTTCTTTAAGACGGTGGACGAAGTTGTGGATGAAGCTGCGGAGACAATCTCCGAGGTCATTTGTTCTCTCGTCGGACAGGGCGAGGAGTGTGTGGAAAACATAAAAGAAAACGTTAAAATCGGGCTCTACGTGGCTCTTGTGGTTCTCATACTGTGGCTCGTCTACATCATGAGCAGAGGCAGCTCAGTCGTTATTCAGCCGCAAAGAGGCGTGCCAATTGCACGACCGGTTGCCCCCGTTATTCAGCCGCAAAGACTCGTGCCAATTGCACGGCCGGTTGCCCCCGTGATAGGCAAGCGTGTGTCGAGCAATACTCGGCGGTGATCAGGGGTTAATCATGCTCCGCTCAATCATCTTGGCCACGTCCAGCAAGCCGTGCTCGTTGAGGCGGGCAGTGAGGGCGCGCCCCCAGCCGCGGAGACGCCCGTTGCGGGCAAGGCGGTGCAGTGCCGCCCGCTCAGATGCCGAGTGCAAGTGGCTTGCGATCGCCAACGCGTCGACGCCTTGAATTTCGCCGTCGCGCGTGTAGCTGATTGGCGGCATGTTCACATGCACCACGAGCCACTCCATCGTGCGCCAGCTCTTGACCATATCAGCTCCGGTGATCCAGAAGTGCAGGTCGCGCGCCATCTTGAACACCGACGGCAACTTCTGCACCCCGACAGACATCACCTCGTCGTCGATTGACTCCCACGAGATCGAGAGCGCGGGGATGGAGGCCCGTAGCGGCTCGATGTTGTATGGGTAGCGGAGTTCGGGAGGGTGGTAGTCGACCGGCGTGTGGTGGAGGAGGGCGTGGGCGAGGATGGTGTCGGCGTCTGGGCCGCGCGCAAGCATCTCGACGGAGCGGCCAAGGGTTGGCATGTGCAGCACTTGCTGTAACGAGTTGGCCGAGATGGCGAGCGCTTGAGTTCCGAAGGACAAGACGTCGAGGTTGCCGCTACCGACGATGGATTGGATGGTGCGAAAGCTGGGCCTCTGAGCGCTCTGAGCGCCGAGGCTCCGCGAGAGCGTCGGCTCCACCGCCGCGAGCGCGCGCCTCACAAACGCGGTGTCGTGCGACTTGCAGCACGCGAGAAGAATTGCCCAGCAGTATTGCGTCCTGCGGAAGCGATTCTCGTACGAGAAGATGATCTCGAAGAGAGCCTCCAGTTGAGGCGCGGCGTGGTGGCCGTGCATCTCAATGACCGACAGTGTCGCTGGCGGCCAGTTGGAGACGTACGGGTGGCGCGACAGCATCGTGAAGAGGGCCGAGACGGACTTGGTGGTCTCGTCCCAAAGCGGCGCCATCAGTGCCGTGATTGGCCGCGGCAGCACCTCCAGCTCAGTGAGCGGCTTTTGGAAGGTTATGCCAAGCAGTTGGTAGGCCTTGTCGTCGCCGTGGCAGAAAGCAAAGCGGGCGATCTCGCGGCGGCTGGCGTCGATTGAGGCAAATGACAAGTGCGGAATGCCCTCGGAGGGCGCGGGCCACGCGCGCACAAGCACGCGTAGCGTGCGGAACCACAGCCGGAGCACCTTGTGGACGTCCTTGGGTGTCCGTGCGCCCTGGTAGATTGGCTTGTCTGTCTCCGCGGACTCAACGGAGACAAGCTCGTTGACGCGCTGGTCGTCACTTCCCGTGAAGTAAGCGTGTTTGATGTTCCAGTGAAACATGTGGTCGAGCGCCGCGAGGAAGGTGTCCGTGTCCGAATCGAGCTGAAAGCACGACTGCATCGCTCGGGCGACCTGGCGCATGAAATCGGCGCTCCCCTCGCCGCGGTGTTGGCTGATGACTACGCAGAGCATGTCTGCGTAGAGCATCGCGCGCTCTACGGGCTGGAGGTAGGACGCAAACCTCCGTTTCAGCTCCCTCACCGCGTCGAAGCACTTGTACTGGATGAGGCAGACGCACAGGTTGAAGAAGAAGGCCTTCCACGACACGAGGCGATCGGCTGCCGCAGCGACGTGGGCGTCGCGCAGGGCAATAGCGTCCGCCAGCGCCTCGTCGTCAATGTCGGGCGAGATGTCGGGAATCGAATCCTCGTCATGCGGGAGGAAAGCGCGGTAGTGCTCCGCCAGCCACTCTCCGGTGATGCCGGCGTTCCACGCCTTCTCTCGCAGGTTGATGCCTTTCATCACACCCTCTGCGTTCAGACGGAAGTGGCCCGGTAGCTGTGCAATCTGGCCGTCGCTGACCTTATCGGGGTAGCCGGTGTTGAGGCGAACCGAGGTGAAGAGGTTGTTCAGCGGCCGGCCGGCGAGTCCCCGCTCGACAGCGAGGTGGTGGTAGACGCGCGTTTCGACGGCGGGTGAGCGGGAGACGGCGGCGGCGATGATGGCTGCGATATCACTTCTTTTGTGTTGGCAGAGCAACACAAACCACTCCGGCAGCGGCATGTAAAAGCCAAGTGGGACGCCCCACGCGAGTCTGAGCGCAGCGATGTCGCGGTCCGTCATAGACTGCATAATGAGCTCAAGGACGTCGTGATCGTCCGCAAAGTCGCGGAGCGTGCGCGGGGGTGGGTCGGTGGCATCGGCTTCCGTCATGGCTGCATTCCGGTCAGTTGCAAGGGTGTCGATGGTCGGGTGTCGGGTAGTTTGGGTTTAAGGGCCCCTTTGCTCCTCTCTCGGAGTAGAGCTGTGAGACTGTGAGACTGCTTGCCTCTTCTTGATTTAACACCCCTCCTCCCCGCCCTCACTTTCCACACCCCTGCACACAATGGAGGGTAATAGCGCACCGTCTCCATCCGACTGGGAAGGGTCGCTCATGTGGAACCCGCGCATGGCTGACATCGTTGTCATGCACGACGAGGGCATTGACTTTCAGCCCCTCTTTGCCGACACATTTCTTTAAGGAAACGACGCACAAAATTCAACGCTTGATTGGCGCTTTGGTGTACGCCTTAGTCTTAAGGCGGCTGCGTGCAAGGCGCAGGCCAGCCGAGGCAGCTCCTGTGGGCCGCAACACGCGCAAGCACCACCGCACCCGCCGCGCCTGACTAAGGCGCCTCTCCACCGCATGCAAAGTCTCGTGACGTGATCCCTGCTGCATAGCTTGCCGCGGTGATTTCGGCGTCGACGAGCGCGTCGTGGGTGATGCCTAGTGTGTGTTTTTCTCCTATCAGCTTCTCGTAGAGGTCCTCGTTCCGGAGTCTCTTTCCAAACGCCCGCCTCGACGCTTGCATTGTGCAGAATGACCTCTCCGACTTGAGCAGTGGGGGAAGCTTGTTGATGATAGCGGTCGTGTTTAGCATTCGCGCGTCAAAGCTGTAGTTGTGCGCGACAAGAGTCACCTCCGAATTCCTCACGCCGTCTAATATTTCTCGCAGTGCCTCGACACCGTGTCTCACACTCACGCCTCGGTCCTCCAATGTGTCCTTTGAGATGCCATGTATGCCCTCGGCGCGCTTGTCCCACTTGTGGCCGGCCACCTCGCGGTACTTCCACAGGCAGGTATACCTTGCAAAGGGTTCGCCGCCCGAGGAAATCCGCGCCGCAACAAGGCCAACTTGGACGACAGGTCCCTTCAGGCTGGCCGTCTCTGTGTCGATGACAACAAAGACGTCGTCGACGGAGGTGGGCGCGGCTGCTTCGCCTAACGCCTTGAACCACGACGCACGCTGCACCTCCTCTTCTTCAGTTGGGTCGGGCTCGTCCTCTTCGTCGGTTGTTTCGAAGGCACACGGGTCGCGACAGGTGTCGTTGTGACAGGCGTGGCCGGTCATTTTTTTTAAGAGTGCAAATCAAGGGGAAACTAACATGGATCTGATTGATCACGGACCAGTGCAGGTAATGAATCCCCGCTTCAACTGTCACGAGTGCGGGCGCGTCTATTTCGTCGGCGACCCTGTGTTTATGGGCCTTGACAAATGCTTCTGCGGGAAATGGTGTCGCTACACGTTCTTGCGAAGCAGTTGCAGCGACGCGAGGAAGCGGGCTACGGGCAGGCGTGATAGATTGCTTGAATACGACTCATTTTTCCCGGCGCAAACGGGTCACAGGGCTCACTGACGCGTGTGCCCTGATCCACGGGCACGACGCTATTGTCGTCTAGATCCCTGAACCAGGTCCTGGTCATCTTCCACACCGCTGGAGCGATGCCGCGAATGGCAGAATTGGAGTCTACAGACATCAGAGTGTCCTTGCTGCGGACAAGAGCTAGTTGATGTCCGCAGAAGGTGTTGCCGATGAAGAGACCGCACAAGTCGAACCGGCGCCCGTCCTTGCTGCTGAGCTCTAACGGAGGCTGCTCGCGCGTGCTGCAGATGACAGCCAGCTGCGCTCCGGGATCTGGGTGTAAGTCCGACCCCGAAAGCCAAGAGGTTCTTATGCGGAAGGCGCGCACAGCGCACGCAAGGACGAGGATGGCGTCGAAGTACCCTTTTTTGCCCATCTCCTTGGGTGGTGGGCCGCAGTGAAGCACGCGGTGGAACGCGTCGCGGATCGGTCCGTAGTCGCACATATCCGTAGCGCTGAAGGCTCGCGTCATCAAAGTACGCATGCGTGTAGTTCGGGGGCAATAGTCCCGAGCTCCTGATAGAATGAGTTTGCGCAGCCCCGGGTTATACTGGAGGCAAACCGCACAAAAACTGCTCCACCAGCATATGCTTGCGTTATCCAGTGAGCGAGCGGGGATAATTCGGTTTGTGGGTCCACCAGGGAAGGCGCGGATCAACGCGGCACCGTGTTTCGGCACGGCCCCCCTTATTGTCATGATTTTGTCCGCCGAGGGTTTGCCGCTCCGCGTGTGCGCATAATTTGTGAGGAGAGCTGTGAGAGCACTGGACTTGAAAAGCCGATATGTCGGCGAAGGTTTTCGCACTCCCTGTACGCGTACAGTCCAGAGCTCCTCTTTACCTACCTTCGCAACAAGCGTTGCGGTTACTGGGCCTTTCGTGGCGGCAATAATAGTAGGCATCTCCTTTCTGCTAAAAAAAAGAAATTCTGTAGCCACCGTACACAAATACAAATCTATTCGAACATGTCATGCCACGGCGCCGTGCCCAAAGTCGCCCTCGAACTCCTCGCGGTCGCGCTTGCGCGCCGCGCCGTCCGGGCCGTAAGAGCCGTGCCTGGTCTGGGCCCGCTCTAGCCAGCCGTAGAGGAGGGGGCGGCAGCGAATCGTAATAACGGAAACTCGAGACACTCCGTTAGCCAAGCCACCCCGCTCAACAAGACACTACTCCCTAGACCGACACGGGCGACGGGCAGAGCCATCGCGACTGTGCCACCCCGCTCATCGAAATTCGGTGGCGCGGGTTGATCTGAAGCATGCCGTCGAGCAGCTCCGCCAGTGCCGGCGTGAAAGGGCACTGCCGCTCGTGGAAACCGAAGATGGTCTCGACCGTGGAGATACCCTGCTGCTGCGCGATGGACAGCTTCTGGAAGAGGGGGTCACACGTGCGCGCATTCTCGAGGGGAAAAAAACCGGCGCACATGGCAAAGAGGCAGACGCCAAAAGACCAAACGTCGGCGAGGAAGCCATCGTACGGAATGCTTGCCAGAATCTCTGGAGGCATATAGATCGCAGTGCCGCAGCAGCGTGTGAGTTTGTTGGTGGCAAACGAGCCATCCGACCGCTGCTTGAAGACGTGTGCGAGACCGAAGTCGCAGATCTTGACGTTGCCATTGGGCGCGTCGAGGAGCAGGTTCTCGAGCTTCAGGTCGCGGTGCACCACCCCCAGCGAGTGCATGTACGTCATGCCCGACACCACGTTCCAGCCGAGCTGCTGCGCGCGCCTCTCGCTCATCTGCCCAACCGCCTTCACCTCATCGAAAAGCTCTCCGCCGATGCATGCCTCCATCACGATGTGGTGTTTGCCGTGCCGGCAGTAGCGCTCGATGAACGCGCAGATGTTGGGGTGTCCCGAGCTCGCAACCTTTTGGAGAGCGGCCACCTCGACTGACGACATGTCCGAAGACACCGAAGAAAGCGAGTCGAGCACCTTGATGGCGACCGACTGCCCCCTCGTGGAGGGGGCCGCTGCGACGAAAACGTTGCCCGTCGCACCCTTGCCAAATGTCTCGCCAGAGAAGACGTAGCGTTCGTTCCTCTGCGGGTGCCATGTCTGGTCGGCGCTCTTCTTCTTGGGCGGTATGCCTGAGCTAGGCACGCGCGAAAGCGGTCCGAGCGGGCTGCGCTTGTTGCACGATGCTCCTTCGACAGACTCGCGGAACATCGCGGCGTCAAAGCCCCCAAAGACTGGCCCGGGAATGATGTCGCGGAGGACCGGCCTTTCCGTTCCAGGTACCATCAGGGAGAGGTGCGGGGCGGCGGGCGGGAAAGCTGATGCGGCGGGGTGGCACGCGCCTTAACCCTGTTGGATAACGTTAGTGATGAGTGTTTTAAAAAAACACCCATAAGCGACAATGACGGGCAGCAAACACAAGCGCTCAAGCCGCCGTCCACCGACCGCGTCACCCCTGCGATTCTGCCATGCTCTTCAACTGCAACTACCATGTGGACAAGTCCGCCAAGCGCCGCGTTAGCGTGCAGGTAATGAAGGGCGTCAGGCGCCCGAAGGGCGTGGACGGCCCCGCTTTCATGAAGAAAAAAGAACCGTTCATGGTCTGGTCTATCAACGAGGCGGACCCAAGCACCATCGTCTTGAAGTCGCTGGAAACCGGTGAGCTGATCCAGCGTTCATACCGCGACGTCATCGCTGCGGATGCGTTCATGCGCCTCTGCGACCTCGTCAAGAGCCATCTCACAGACAAGAATGGCAACGCACTCTCCAAGCTCAAAGAGGCGCGCGCGGTCCAGCGCATCCTCGACATGGAGGAGTACAAGGACATCGTCGCCCGCGGGGTGAGTCTCATCGAGGAGCCGGTCCGCCCCGTCGCCAAGGTCGCCCCGACGAAGGTCGCCAAGCCGGTCGCGGCCAAGCCGGCGCCCGTCATCAAGAAGAAGGGCGCGCAGGGCGCGCGCGCAAGCGCGCAGAAGCAGGCGCGCGCCTCGCGCCCCAAGAACCCGGCCTTCCCGCGCCCCCGCGGCCGCGCCCCGAAGGGCAAGGTCTGGGACTACGGCACTGGGCTCTTCGTGCCCATCGAGGTCGCGGCCGTGGCGCCCGTGGGGTTCAACTCCCCCGCGCCCACGTCGGTGGCTGCGCCGGTCACGCCCCCGGCCTCGGAGGAGGATGAGTTCCCCCCCATCGAGGATGTCGAGTGAGGCGTCGGTCGTGCACATCCCCGACCCCTTCCCCCTTTCGTGTGCGCCTCGGCCTGTCCGGATGTGGGGGCTAGTGGGGGGTTGGGGGTTTCTAGTTGTGCGTGTGGTGTGCCTCATGGGATAATCGCAACCTCTCGTGAGAGGAGAAGGGCGTCTGTGGCGTCCCCCCACACATCTCCTGCAGCCAAGATACTGAATATTGCACCGGTCCATGCTGCGAAAAAGGCCACACCCTCCACGATGAATTCCGTGAGGGTGATAATGCCTGCCCCAGTCAAGTTGGTAATGGCATAGACGGTGATAAATATTTTCCGCTGCGGACGAGCACACTGTGTGTCCTCGTGTGTCAGTACGGTCATCAGGAATATGGCGGCGACCACAAAGTCAAAGATGCCGAACGACAGGGCTATCCAGTTCCATGCGCTTCCAAAGTTGCCCTGCAGCCCCACGGCTAAAAGGAGCCAGAATGCTGCGAAGCAGCATCCAATCAGATGATTTGCAAGGGCGCGGTTGTCCTGCTCGAGGATGCGCCGCCCGGGATCCTGGCGCGCGCGCTGCTGCTGGGTTGTCTGCTGGGATGCGGATGTGTGGTTGTTAGTAGCCGACCTTGATGCCGGCAACATCCGTCTTAGTGTATGCGAATAAAATCCACACCCTACGCGGATAGGAGTGCGTGCAGCTGGCCGAGCATCCGGCAGATTTCTTTGCGACCGCCCTTGCTGTTGACCCAGCCTGTGCTCGCCGCGCCTACGTACTGAATGATCTCTTCCACGAAATTAGCAGCGTCGGCGCACTTGCTGTTAGTCGCCGGACCAGCGCGCTCCTCGTAGACTTGTGCGTTTGTAACTGCGCGGGCGCACACCTCGGCCAGCATCTGCGTGGCTACATCTTTGCCCGCGCTGCTGGTGTGCTCCCCCACGCGACTGATGGCCAGTTGTGCTCGCTGCTGCATTGCGAGTCCAAGCTCAAGTATGATCTGTTCGCGCAGCTGCGCCAGCACCTTTGCCACGGCCTCGGGTGGGGGCTTTGACAGGGCAGATGGTGCAGTGCCAAAATCGACCGTGCTTGAGCCCCCCACGGTTGCGGGTGGAGCGGCGGTTTGTGCAGCGACGTGCTCCGCTTCGTCGTCGAGGGCTGCTTTGCCTGCTCTGTGCGCCACTGTCGCTCGAGAGATTTCGGTGAGGAGGTCGGTGCACACGTGGGTGAGGAGAGCGTCTTCCATTTTGCTTGATTAGATTATAATTTTGTAAAGGAGAAATGTCCGCACAACCTGTTGGATTTATTGCTGCGGTCGAAGATGAAGGCGACGACCAACTGCTGTGGATAGTGCTCATTGGCGCGATCGTGATCCTCCTCTTGGTAATTGTGTCGCGGAACAGGAACAAGGCCAAGCCCGGGAGCATTCCCGACAAAATCCCCAGCGTAAGCAATCCGAATGCGAATCGGCCCGAAATCAAACCCAGTCCAGACGACAAGTGTGACTTGTACATCGAAGACCGGCTTCAGTGTGGGACGGCGGGCATAAGCAAGACTGCGTGCATCGATGCGGGTTGTTGCTACCGCTGGGACGGCGGCGGCTCGCCGTCGTGCTACCATGGCGTCGGCTCTAGAGGCGCGCGGTGGGCGGAGCGAGTAGGCATGATGAAGCTATGTTTGAAGCGCAAGAAGTGGACGACGAAAAACGTTTACAGCCTCTCGCCAGAAGAGGCGCGGAGACTTATGATCGCGGGAGTTGCGGGAATGCGAGGCGGCGAGCAGGGCGAGCTGACCAACGCCGAGCTGCTTGCCCGAGCCGGCTGTGGGATCGGTGGTTCTTACGTAGCCAGCGCGGCTCGTGAGGGTCAGATCGACTGCTCATGGGTTTCCACATACCGCTGCCCCTCATCAACTGTTGGGGATCAGAAAGCGGCTCTGTTTCAGGGCAAACATAGGGAGGAGCGCCTCTTTGGCAGAGACACAAACGAGTACACACCGGACTATGACGCGTGCTGCACCGAGAAGAGCTCAGGGTGGAGCGTGGCGTACGAGGCATGAGACGCAGGCCTCGCAACTAAGATGCTTCGCTAGATTGCAAAGCCGGGCGCTCAAACGAACACGGCGGTCGGTCTCGTCACCCGTGCGCGTATGGACGCAAAAAGAATGCGGTGCAACCTTGAAGCTGTGATGCTTCAAATCATGGCTGAGAGTCGCTCCACACCTCGACTGCGCGATCTGCTTGTCGAAGAGTTCATCAATGACCCCTCGCTCATGCCGGTGGTGGTCGATCGACTGGATGGCAACGGGTATTGGCTGGAGCTGCGGCACGACCCGCTCGCTGTAACGGCCGCGTCGTTCTGCTATTCGACCTTGAAGCCCCAGCGATTTCCCGAGACGACCGTCTACGACGTGCCTCCTCTCGACTCTTGGTTCGACGAACGGTACGCGTCGTTCCCGGCAAAGCGAGCGCTCCCGCCGGTGCTGACTCTGTCTTCATCTCCCTCTCCGGCGGAGCTGCTGCAGTGCCTCTCTTCTCTGTCGATCGACCGACTCGTCGATGTGGCGCAGAAGGCCATCGAGCTGCGACACCCTCCGGTCGAGAAGGAGACGTACCCATGCGGTCCCGCGAAGGCCTCGCTCCTCGATGCTCTCGAGGGCAGGCACGCCAGTCCCCGGCTTGAGCCAAAGGTGGCAGTCGCCGGTCAGAAACGTAAGAAGCGCGCACGGATCTGAGAGAGTACGACTTTTTTTACATGTGTGTATCAACATGCTAGCCGTTCCTCAACCGCGCGCGGTCCCTGTGAGGAAGAAGAAAGACAACACCATGGTTATTTTGGCGTTGATAGTAGTAGCGGTTCCCCTATTTGTCCTCTTCAACCCAGCTGAATCAGAAGACGATGATGCTTCTGATGTGTTCGCGGGGGCAAATACAAACACGGATATTAGCAAGATGCAGTTCCCCTATAACTGGGGCACGCCGTCCAAGGACGCGTATGGCCCGCCCGAGACGGAGCTCTCGGGACAATACGGAATGGGGACTTACAAGCTGCAGGAATGGATTATGCAGAACATCGAACTAGATGCCCAAGAAGCAGAGGCAAAAACTCAGGAGCAGGAGGCCGCGGCCGGTACCGGATATGAACAGTTATTGGCTCAAATGAAGGTGGACAGCGGATGCGCTAAGCTGACGCCGTCGGTGTTTCAGCTCACCGACTGCACGTCCGCGACCGTGAGCGCAAAAATCGGCGGTGGGAAGTGGCTGAAGACAATCCGTGTCAAATACAAAGGTACGATTTTCACTGAAGGAGCCTCGCGGAACGACGCAACCGTCGTAAAAGTGAATGGATTCCCGGTGATGCGGCTACTGAACGTCTACTCCTATGACTGGGAGTCGGGCACTGCCGCGGTGAATTTCAATGTGGAGTATAGGGTGCTCAAGACAGCTGCGCTGGAGCCGACCATCGAAATCACGAGCGCCAGCAAAAACAGCGATCAGAGGCTGCACATGGAGGTCCTGGAGGTGCAGGTTCTTGTCGCTGACTCGGAGGAAGCAGCCGAGAACTACCAGAATCTGGATTCCAGCTTCGAGGGTTTAGGCGTGGGGAGTCAACAGAAAGTGGACATCAACACAGACGCCAAGAACACGCTTTTGCCCGGAGAGAAGCTGCACGTGCACGAGTTCCTAACCTCAACGAACGGCGGACTACTGAAGTATCGCGCCGTCGTGGAAGACACCGGCAGCATTGAGATCATGTACGGCGACAACGGCTCGGGTGACACAACGGTGACTCAAACCGACAAGTACAGTGGCTCAGAATACTATCACAACGCGTACTATATGATGAGTCAGCAAGGCAAGCTGCTCGGCTGCTCTGGCGACTACCAGTTCTGGTCGAACAACCGCGCTGCGCCAGCCGGCTCCAAGCTCGTCCTGGAGAACGATGGCGTGATGGTCATCGAGAAGGATGGAATTCCGTACTGGTACAGCGACGAAAAGGAGACCAGGAAGATGTCCGTGGGACAATTCGTCAAACAGCGCGATCAGAAGGACTGCGTCCACGGCGTTAGTGGGCGCTGGGCCGACGCGCGCAGCAAAGATAAGCGCTGTTGCCCTGGCAAGAATTGGCGCACTTACCGTAACTTGAGGGGCTACTGCACAGACATTCCGGACGGTGGCGACTGCACGCACGACACTCAGTGCGAAAGTGGCAATTGTCACAGGAAGAGAAGCTATGACTGTCCCGGTCCGCGCTGCCAGCCGCACTGGACCTGCATGCGCCGCTTCTGAGACTACCAAATTTTTTTCATTTCATCAAACATAGAAGACGATGGCGAACCTCTGGGCGACTGACATTGACAAGCCGGACACTACTAATCCTATCTGGTGGATGAACACGGATCCCCAAAAGATGGAGTTTCCCGCGCACTGGGGCCAGCCCCCCGAGGTGCAGACAAAGGACCTAGTGACCCTCCCGGGCGATTACGGGCGAGGCAGCTCCACACTGGCCTCGTGGATCAGTGAACAGATGAGGCTGGACGAGGAGCGACCGTTGCGCGCAAAGGATCCAGTCAAGGTTATGGGACGCGCGGCGCACGTGGAAGCTTTGCCTGAACCCAACCCTGACGCCAATCTTGAGACAACGGATGTCAAGGTAAGCGACGGGGTACTACTAGGCGTTTTCTTGCCGCCTGCAATACTTATTGTTATCATTTTACTCGCTATCACGGCGTCAAAATGGTCTAAGTTTCTCCCTAAACGCAGGAAACGCTCGAGGAGAACGACTTAATCGACACGCGCTCGCTTCAAGCCGCGCGTCTGTTGGCGGCAACACACACGCGCGTCGATCCGCCGCGACCATGACTTGCTGCAGTCCACACACGCGAAGCGCGGGCGGAGCTCCAAATTCACTTGCGGGATAAAACATCCCCGCTGCACCACGTTGTCGTCTAGCGCCAAAACAAGCGCAGCCGCGCATCGACTTTTGACGGAGCCGACGGTGTAGCTGCGGGCAACGGCGTGGGCCTTGCGCAGCAGAGCCTCCGGCGGTGTGAGCTCGGCCGCGAGCAGCTGCATGGTCACAAAGACTCTATCCATCCTCTCTGTCGTTCGCGGACGCGTGAGCTGCCAGTGGATCTGTTTGACATCGTACGCGACCGGTGTCGTGTCCGTGATCTCCTGGAAGGCCGCGGCCGCGCCGCACATGTCGCACGCGCCTCCCTCGCAGCCTTTGTCGCGGCCTTGGAGGCGCCGGTGACCGCAAGCATCGCAGACGATGAGACGCCGGTCGTCGATGACTTGCGCGAGCGCGAAGGGGATCGCTGCAGCGAGTGGGTTTGCGGACGCGTTTGAAGAGTCTTCTTTGGAGGCGTCTTCCGCGGAGGTGTCGGCGGTCAATGCGTTGGTGGCGGAGGGCTCAGCCGTCCCCTCCGCGCTGTTGTTGTTCTCTTCCACGTCGCGCGACAGTGGTAACGCACCGGGAGTGTTTTTTCGCATGCGATCGACGGCACTCAAGGTGGAGAAAATCTCGTCAACGGTAACGTTCCACAGTTGTTTTGCCACCTTCGCGATTGGCGAGACGGCCAGTGAGTCGCGGAGAGCGACAAAGTTTTCGGCTAGGTCTGCCGGCGTGAATTTTGGCGCTGCCAGCGGAGGCTCCGGCGGCGGAAGCGCTCCAGACCTCTGCCTCACCGCCGCGGCATCCACGGACTGGCGGAGACGGCTCACAAGCGCATTCATGCGGGCAAGGGCACACGGGTGTCGTCGATGTCAGTGGTCAGTTGGTGCTTGTGGGTTTTGGGTGCTGCGCTTGTCAAGGTTTTCTGCATGCTACAAAAACTGACATTAGCTCTCTACAGGACGCCTGTTTCCGTGCGAGTCCGCGGGGTTCTTGTTAGTTTTACGACACTCGTTAGAGGCTGGGTCGTGATGCCCTCGGTACTGCTTTATGTTACGACACATCTGCCTCATGTCCACGTGCAGTTCTTGAGGCTCTGCTGGCCGCGCGTGTTCCTCGAATTCACGAGATTTGCGTTCGTCCACGCACACATCTCTGTGACGAGACATGTGGACGCCAATCGTAGTAATCAGACACGCCTTCCTCCGCTTGCGTTCCCGCACACTCTGAGCGAGATTAACATTTCTGGCAAGCAAGAGGGCGCGATCCAGGCGATGTACGACGCCAGCGCAAGGAGGCTGTTTGCTGGTTACGACTGGGTCGTTAGGCTGAATCCAGACGTGATTGTGCTTGACCCAATGGAGCTCCGAGGCCTCTTCCGCAACCGTGGTGTCGACGTCGTGCTAAGCAGCTGCGGCATACGCAATCGCTACTACCACTGGAAATGGGTGAAAAAGATGACGGGTGTCTCCATGCCGCGTCCAGACGTGTGCACCTCAAGGTGTACGCATCGTTTAGCGATGTCTGACTTTTACGCGTTTCGGGGGTCGCTAAACCTGAGCAAGACGCCAAGCGCGGGCATCGCCGAAGACGACGTCACTGAACTATTCAAATCGTTTGTTGCAGTTGGCCGCGATATATGGCTATGTTCCTATTCGTATGTGGTTAGCAAATGTCGCATCGCCACGAGCAGTGTAAGGCACATGCACAATAGCGTCGACGGCTGCCGGGCGTGGGCGGCTGTCAAGCAGAGCGGGTGGGTGGCAGACCCTGTTTACTAGTAGTAGCGAGACGCCGTCGGCTATAGCCATTCCTACCATAATAAAATATTTACCTATTTTAAGTATTGAGAGATGGACTTTCTGAATAGTGACAATTTACAGTACCTGAAGGACCACCCGGCACTGATGGCGCTTGCTGGCGTGACGACCCTGGGGCTTGCGCGCAACGCCGCCAATATTGCCGACTACTTTTATGTACCGGCAAAAGGACACATCCTTGAGATGTCAAGCCCTGCTGGAGTGGCAAAGATAACTTATTTGAATGAAAAGCTCTTCGATCCTGAACGGAAGATTGTCGTGCTTTATTTCTACGCGTCGTGGTGCCCGTCATGTCGACGAGTTTCCGCGATGCTTCCTCAGTGGGCGGCACTAATGCCCAATACCCTATTCGCCAAGATCAACATTGACAACGGTCAGTTTGCCAGCATGTCGTCGCTAGCTCCAACGATTCCAACCTTTTATACTATGGACGGGACACAAGTTCTCAATAAGTTTGTTGGCTCTGAGAAGGTACCAATGATGATGGAGCACCTGAAGAGTATAGATGATAAGAAATCACTCATGATGCGTCTCCAGGCAGACATCAAGGAAAGGGAAAAGAAGGTGCGTCAGGCGCCAAGGGCCGCGCCCAAGACGACCGCAAGGAAAGCGTCGAAGCCAGTGTCAAGGAAGGCTGTGGCCATGAAGGCGGCGTCCAAGAAGAAGCAGCTTGCCAAGAAGGCGAAGATGGGGGGCGGAATTGAGTCTGGCCGCGTCGATGACCGACCAATGGACGTGGCTGGTATACAGCACAATCGAGGCTTAAAGCAGCCAATAGGCAGACCCACGCATCCGCCGCCGGTGCGGCGACGGCCTCGTTTACCTGAGGAAGCTCCCATTCCCATTATGCCAAGACGCCAAAATGCGAGACATGTGCCGTTGCGAAATTTGGATCATCGGTGGTCTGAGCAGACTTCAAATCGACGACGGTAGACCCGCTAATAACCCGATGGGTGGTCAGTTTTTAGCCCCATTCGATTGAACAGGATGCTCGCGTCGCTCCTTCTAGACGGGCGCATTCGAGCTACGTGCGTGAGGTGGCTGAGCGACCTGGTTGATGAGAACGGCGTGCCAAGTGACGCAATCTGGCTGGTGCAGCGCGTCGATGGCGTAGAGAAGGGTGTTCGACACTACATGCGTCTTGCGCTCTCAGACGGCTTGGCAGAGGCAATGTATCGAGAAACTGGAATATTTTCGGTGCAAGAGCCACTCACACCTGCAGATTTGAGCGCGATAACTCTCGTGCCGCGGCTTCCGCGCGGTAGACAGCGAATCGATGTCATACGACTCAAAGCCAAGGACGACGAGCTGCGCCGCGAGGGCGAAAAGAGACCTCCATCTGACGCACTCGCGTTGCCACTGCATGGCATTCTCACGCTGGAGCGCAGACGCGGCGGAAATAAGTAACCCCAGCCAGGCCCCCCCCGCGTGAGCGGCGATCAATTTTGACAACTTCGTCCACGCGAAGGTCTAAGAACCTGCTGATTGCATCGGTTGTTGGTAGGAGCGGCAGTGCCTTCGGTGATGTTGTCAGCATCGCAATCTCAGTTTGTGTCATGACTGTGTGCCTCGGCACCAACGAGTGCGTTGTGACATCATGAGTTAGGGAAGAGAGCTCAAAGACCTGAACGTCGTCCTCTTTTCTCGCAAAAGGCGTGGCTCCCCCCGCGCTGACAAGGATGAGCAAGCAATTTGGATGAGTTTCTTGCAGGCAACGAATGGTCTTGATCGAGATTCTAGCTTCGTTTGTGACGAAGAAGACACGTGCCTCTTGTTGTGAGAGGACGGGCCTGGTGTTGGCGCGTCCTAACGCCACGAGCAATGGCTCCAATGTTGCCTTCATCTCGGCTTCGAGGTTAGAAGGGTTGTAATTGTCAACCTCCTCGTAGCCCCGCTTGCGCAGCATCGCGGGGGCCACTTTGGCAGCCGACATCCACTGATCCTGCATCTACACGGTCCGCGCTTCTCAGAGGGTCATGAGAGGACTTAAACTGATTAAACTGATGGTGGCGCGTCACCCAGCAATTCTTGAGTGCGCCGTGAGCGCTGTGCGAGCGCTTCCTTGAGAGCGGAATCTCCTAGGTTCGCTGCGTTCCCGTCCTCCTCAAGTTCATATTCCAAGGCGCCGTCGTTCTCAGGTTGACTGTCTTCTGCGCTGCTGATGAAGGCCGCCATTGGAGCTCCGCGCAGTTCGATGAGTGCATCGCGTGCCTTGGTTCCGTAGAGTACCGTGCGATCGCGTCGGTTGACAAGGCAAGGGCTTCCATCAAGCCAGGGAGGGAGCGGCTGCTTTTCTCGCAAGAGCAGCCCGAGGTCCTCAATGCGGACGTCCGCGTCGAGCTGTGCGGAAGCTTGCACCAGCTTTTGGCACGCCCTCGACCCGGGGCATGTGCTCTGAATGTACAAAACAAACGACGGCTCACTGCTCATGTTTCCTTTTCCTTTTCGAAATATTATTTGAGCGCGCCTCCTATAGCCGGCAGCTCATCCTCTCACCGCGCTCACGCTAGCGCTAGCCCGGGCTCCTTGTCGCGCAGCCTAGCGCAGCGGTGACGGAGGAGGAGCACGGCATGGTGGGTGCTTGGCACTTGGGATGCGTGTGTCTTCGAGGGGTGAGTGGTTGCCAGCCACAGTGTAGTCAGCAAATGGATGAAAGACAGGGGCATCTGGCAGAGGGGGGTCTCCTCCATCGTCCAAAAAGATAGTGCGTAGCGCTTTCGTTGCGATAAGAGCGTCGATAGCACCGTGTGCAAACACAGACCCGTTCATTGCCGAAAGACGGACGGGTGTCTCCGCTTAACCGATGAACCTATTCTTCAACTCTTTAAACTTCGCCTTAGCTTGCTCCACTCGTGTGTGGGGCGGCGGCGGCTTCTTCTTCAAAAAGCTGAAGAGTTGCCCCCTACCACCGTACTTAGCTCCCGACCGCGTCCTCTTGGGGCTCCGCCGTGCGGGGCTCTTGGGGCTCTTGCGAGGGCTCTTTTTCACTGGCCGCCACGTGCACGTCATCTTGCCGTCTTTGGTCTTCATGCGCGCGAGGCGCTTTTTCTTGCCGTCATATGTCACAATCGTGCCAAGCGGCTTGCCCGCTCTGCACGCGGCGGCGGCGCTGGGACGCTTCGTTTTTGTGCGCTTACCGTTTTTGACAACGTAGGACTTCCGCGCGCCGAATTGACCCTTCCGGAGGCGCGACGATCGCCGCAGCGGCGCCGCAGACGTTGCAGGCGCCTTGACCGCGGCCTTCTTCTTGGGCGCCGCCTTCTTCGGCGCAGCCTTCCTCGGAGCGGCCTTCTTTTTATTGGCCCGTGAGCCCTTCCGCGAGCCCTTTGGCGAGCTCCGCATGTTTTCAAAGCTGACCGCGAGAGTCCTGGCCTGTCGACGCTCCGTGGCGGTCAACTTCCCAGATACAGCGCGCCACTCAACTCCATTCTTAAACGTTCCAGATACCTTCTTGTAGTAGCCAATTTTCCCATCCTTCTTCTTGAACTTCATAAACCTGGCACGGCTGGCCAGGAACCTTTTCCGGTCCTGCCGGAAATTATCGGCTATCTCTGACAGCACGCGATTTGTAGGACCAACGCTTTTGCGCTTGCGGGCGCCGCCCATACGCCGCATTTGCCCACCGCTCAGGGAGCCCGCAACCTGGTTGGCCATATCACCTCCCGCCTGGGAGCCTTCGTTCCACAATCCTGTGAAACGTTCAGAGAACTCCGGGACAATATTTGACATGCACCTATACCATGTTCCAATAAAAAAAATGTGGAGGGTCTCACATGTCAGATGCCGCGACCTTTCGTATCACCAACGTGTCGTCATCGGCCATGACGGCGGCCTCCTTGGTGCTAACTAATGGCACGGAGCTCATCTTGCTCAGTCGCTTTTCGCGCTCGACCCTTCGTCTCTGGCGCATCGCCTCGTCGCGGCGCAGTATTTCCGCACTCGAGAGTACCATGCTATCGGCTATAGCCCTGAAGACTGGGCTCAAGAGATTGAAGCGCGGGACTGTGACGGGGGCCTGACAGTAGAATATGCCATTGCTTGTGGCGCTCTGCTTGGTCGTGTCGAGAATGATGGCCCTGAAGTTGACACATAGTGCCTCTACAATCCGATCGAATTCTTTTGTGTTTAGACTGGAGAAAAAGGCCTTCTTCACCGCCGCCCGCTCTTCTCCTTTAATGAAGAGCAGACCCATAGCGTCTATGTTTGCGCGTATTTCTGGCGGAATCTGGTGCGCCTGCTGTGCGCTGAATATCAATGTTATGCCACTGTGTCTGCCTCTCGCGCATATCTTCTTCAGCACCCTATTTGAACGCATGAACTTCTTGTCGTCACCGAGGTCCTCCATGATAATGCACACTCTTCGAGGAGTTCCTCTATCAGCTAGCGCCTCGCTCTCGTCGACAACCGCCTCAAGGTGGTCCATAAGCTCATCGGAGTCTAGGCTGGCAAAGACAAAGGCTCGGTGAATGTAAGCCTCCATGTTCCGCGCGGCTTCGGGGCTTCCCACAAATGCAACGGCCAAGTCGAAACGGTTGCGCAATTCATACAGCACGTAGCGTATGAGCGTGCTCTTTCCGCTGCCCCTAGGCGCAATGAAGGCCACCACTCCATTCATGCGCAACTGCTCTCTCCATCTGTACCGCGGGAAACCACCGGACATTGTTTTGTTGTACCACGATAAAATCTCTATGAGCGGCCACTAGCTCTCAGAGCTTGCGGCGGCGCTTGCTGCTCGGCGCGCCGCTCCGCGCGGCCATGGCCACGGCTAGGGCGGCTACCTCCACCGTGATCGCGGTGTCTGCCGACACAAGCTCGTCAGCGGGCATGTTGCGTGTCTTGAGACCGTCTTGCAGCGCGCCTTTGGCGCGCGCTTCCTCGAAGGCAGCCTCCGACAAAGAGATGAGGGCGTAAACCTGCCGCACGGAGACGGCGGCGCTTCCCTCCGGAATGCGCTGCATGCGTCCCGTGATCTGCAGGTCTTCCGCCACAGACTTATGCGGCGTCAGAAACTTGAGGACGGTGGTGGCGTTCACGAGGTCGATGCCCGTCGTGCCGACGGGGCTGAGGCACAGGATGGCGCTCTTGGTCACGCCTCTGCGTCGGAACGCCGTGTAAATGCGAGTGCGCTCCTCGTCGCCGACATCTCCGTCTATGAGGGGCAGCACATCGTCCTCCCCAAACTGTCGGACGAGGTGCGCGTGGACGGCGTGGAGTGGCGTCAGGCGGTCGACAAAGAGGAGCACGCGCTCGGAAGCGTCGAGGAGGTTGGAGACCAATTGCAAGAGCAGCTGCACCTTTCGCGGTCCGATGTCGGCGCTCTCGCCCGTGCATATCGCGACGCGCTCGACGCGAGCAATGACTCCTGAAGCTTCCAGGTCCTCGCGCTTCACCTCGTTAACGAAAGGCGTTTCGGTGTTCGAGGTCAGCGCGCGCATCAGCATCTTCCACTCGCCGTCGAGCCGCAGCGGTGTGGCCGTCAGCGCAATGGTGGTGTATGCCGGGAACTCGAAGAAGGCTCTGAAGCAGGGCGCTGGCGCCCGGTGTGCCTCGTCGAGGATCTTGTACGGGAAGACGAGGCCGTTGCGCAGCAGGAGCTTCAGCTCTTTCGACAGGTGCGCAAAGATGGCATAGGTGGCTATTGCAACCTCTGCGGAGAGGACATCGGACACGCGAGACGCCGGTGTCAGCACGAGCACATTCTGGGAGCCGTGGGTCTCGAAGGTGTGCGCCAGCTGATCAGCCGTTTCAGCTGACACAGTCGCGCACAGCGCCGGCACCCCCGCCGAGAGGGCGAGCGAGACAGCCACGTGCGTCTTGCCGCCGCCGCAGGGCATGATCACCGCGCCGCTCTTGCGCTCCTTGAGAGTCGCCGCGACGACCTCGCGCTGGTGCGGCCTCAGAAAGCCGAGGTCGATCTGCGTTGGCGCCAGTGGCGTCTGCTTGGCAATCTTCAGATTGGATATGCGCCTCAGGAAACTCTCGCCCTTTGACGGCATGCATAGATCGGCAACCGTCACCCACCGCCGATTGAACCCACTGTTGGGGCCTGTGCCGACGATCTCGCCGCGCTCAACGGCAGCCTCGATCTCCAACCTGCACTCCGCGTCAGTGGCGGCCACGCCAACTCGAGTGGCGACGTTGATCGCCGAGTTGCTGACAAACATGCCACGGAGGATGGTCGGCTGTTATTGGTGGACGGGTGTTGGACAGGTGTGAGGTGTGGGGGCTAGCAACTTGTGGTGATGACTAGCACGTCGGGTATGGCTGTGCTCCTGACAGATGCACTGACGGTTTGCGCCATTGAATCACCGCACAGTCCGGTGCGTCGTGTAATCAAGTTCGACCCGCCCATCTTCTCATCGGCAAGTACAGCCTCTATAAGCGACGACTCGGGCGGCGTTGGGACTCTCTTAGCGACTTCTCCGTTCTGGAGAGTGTATACCTCTCCCGCTTTCGTGTCCACCACCAAGAGTGTCAGGTTTTGGAAGTGTGTTTCGTCTACGGCTTTTAAGAGACTGTTTATTTCTTGCTCCGTTGCAAACTTACTCGCAAAGCGTGCAATGCCCGCGGCCACTACCTCTGTGTCTGAGCGGGCCACTAGCCTACTGACAGAGTAAGCGAACGCCGTGACGACACATAGCATAAGCAAACCTATGAAGAGCGCTGGCACCATTGACTTGAAATCGAAGCCCATTCCGTGGCTCTATTAGTCTATGTCAAAAAAATATTAAACGGAATGACGCTCTTGGCAAAGCAGCAGCGCCGTCAATCGTGGGCGCCAAGCGAATGAGCCAGAGCAGCGCGGTGCCACCGGGCGCGCGGCACGTTGACGGATGCACCCACTCCGAGTCGCCACGCGTCGCGGACCAGAAACACTGCCGATCGACGTGGTCTGTCCTAGCCACGGCGTTTTCGGGCACTGCTGCAGCCGGTGGCTCGGTTGGCGCATTGGCGCCATGGCCAGCCGATGCAAGCGAGAAGTAGACTTCGACAGTCTTCGGCTGCACCCCGCAGATCTGCTTTACAATGGCCCAGTCGTACGCATTGCCCAGCTTCCAGCCGGGTGGCTCGCCTGCCAACGCAAAGTTGAAAGGCCGTGTGCTCAGCTCCTCGTCGGCGGCAGTCAGCGTGAGCGCCTTGGCTTGCCTCATGGCAATCGTGCTGCGAACGATCTCCGTCTGCATGTGCTCCATTTGAAGCAGCCACGTGTGCCTGGCGACGTTGAGCGCTTGCACGAGGTCGTTGAGCAGGCGGCCAGTCTCCTGAACGTCGACATCAAAGTCGCCGTTGACGGGTGCCAAGCACCCGGATGGGAGGTCAGCCACCCGCGATGCTGCCCTCGCCACGCCGTGGAATTGCCGTGCTTGTCCTGGTTGTCCTGCTTCAGTCGCCACCACGCGCGCCTCTCTGACTTCTGACAGCTCTGTCGCAACGGCTGTCAACAGAGCCCGAGTTTGCCGGGGAGGCACGTGGAGGCGTCCCTTGAACGGCTGCGGAGCCCGAGCTGTGAACAGGTCCATAAGGCGCACTCGAGCGCCTTGAATGAAGACTTGCAGTCGGTCCTGCTCGAAAGAACTGAGGGAGCCAACGACCGCCATGGATGCGGCCAGCGTGAGCTCGCGCGTGCGGAATTCCTCTTCGTTGCCCTCGACGGTGAAATGTACGTACCAGCCGCCCGTGCCGTCCGCGACAATGTGCTTGACGCTGCCGAACTTTTCGTCGATGGCTTCGAGAGCCTCGCCTGAGTCAAAGTGTTGCATTGCAGGAACGAATGCAGCCGCCGAGTTGTCCTCGATCACAACGCGCAGCGGCAGGAAGGCTCGCACGGCTTCGACGTCGCTCATGGTGGACGTCAAGCACGAGCACGGGTGTCAAGATCCTGAGTGAGCATGGTTTGTCTGGCGGGTGGTTTATCCGGTAGTTGGTTGCCTAGTCCCCCGGAACCTGTTAAGTGAGGACGTTATAGCTGCAGAAATTGAAGAAGCACAGCAGGCAGCCGAATATGAAGAGCAACTGGAATAAAAGAGCCATGCTCGCTGACGCCGCGATGCTCCATTCGTCCAGCCAGTAAATCACCAGCACCTCCACAAGGTCCACCGTCGAGAACACTGCAGCGATACCTAAACCAACGAATATGCTTATTTTGAATCGGTGCAGTGGTGCTTCACACAGATTGATCGCGTTGACAAGATCTCCGCCTATAACGTTGCTAGCTGTTTTCGATTGGTCGCGTCGGGGCGGGAGGTTAGAAACAGACATGCTTACTTGATATGCAAGGAAAATTATTCAGATCGCCGTGTCAGACCAGCGCACTCTGTGGCCGCCATGACAAGGGAGAATAGCACCACAAAGAAGAGCGCCGCTCGGAGCTTTGCGCCCGGCGTCGGCCGGTTTGGCATCTTCCAAACGTATACGCTGGCGCCCACGCACAGGCCGGCTGCACCGACGGCTGGAAAGTTGATCATTTTTTAGTCGTATGATTAAAGCATGCCACTTACTCTCCCTGTCACCGCCGCCCTCTCGTTTCCTCCTCTCCCACCATTACTAAGTCCTTACCCTCCAGCCCCGGGCGGCGATAATTGGGGGTCTTGCAATAACAACTGCGTCGGGTTAATTGGAAACGATGGCACCGCCTTACCGTCGATATGCACGAATTACCCACAAAAGGTACAAATATGTAACGACATGATAGAATATGACGGAGGTGTTTGGTTTCAATGCGTCAACTCGGTATCGACGTGTATTCGAGGACCTCCTTGTTTCAAGAACAATGATGGCGACCTGGCGCTGTGTGCTTTCAACCCTGAGCCCCCGCCGCCCCCGCCTTCTCCTCCCCCTCTCGCTCCTCCGCCTCCTCTGCCTCCTCCGCCTCCTCCGCCTCCTCCGCCTGCTCCCTCGTCTCCTCCTCCTCCTCCGTCTCCGCCACCGCCCAACATGCCCGGAAGCGAATTCCCAACATGCCCGGGCTTGTACTACAGCCCGGACGGAGGCTCCAGAGGCGTCATCGACGCAAACTGCAACTCAGGAGAAACCTGTGACTGCGACAAACTCAAGGATGGATTCAGTACCGAATTTCAATGTAACCAAGTCCTCATCGAGTGCTCCTACTTGGAGATACGGGGATTTAAGAAACCTACCTGGTGTGATGATGGAAGAGGTATTAGTGCACGATCGTGCGCTGGGGGAGTTCCCGACGACCCCTTTTCCTGTTCGGATGGATACTATTGCGTAATTCCCAAATGCGCGCCGCGCACCTCATTGGATATACCCTGCTCATCGATGAAAAGTTTGCAACCTCTTACAGATTGTGATCAATTTTATCAAATCAACACCGTCACACCTGGATCCTATGAAGGTTATATTTGTCAGCTATATAAAAGAGACGAAACGTGGGAATGCAACGCGTTTAATGCGTACTCAGAAGGAACGGTTACTTCGTTTGCACTTCCGTGCGAGCTGTCATCTCCGCCTTCACCGCCGCCGCCGCCACCGCCGTTGCCGCCGCCGCCTCTGTCGCCGCCGCCGCCCCCCAACTTCTTCCCAGTTGAAGATACGGTGTACACGCTGCTCTCTGACTACAATATCAACTGTGACTATTCGTGTGCACTTGCAGGGGCAACGTGTGTGTGGAACCCAAATACCAATGTAAACGTCGTTCGATCCGGAAGTCTAATGAGCGAACTGGTCTCTGAAGTTGAAGATACAACCTTTACGTGCAGTCCAGCCATGGCCGACTTGGATAACACGATCGGCCCTCGCATCTCAGGGTTGAGCGGGGTGTCGGGACGCACCGGAACTTGTTTCTACCCACTCGACGCTGTGCTCAATTTCAACTGCAACTACGCTGTCGATCCAGCCGAAAAAATCAGGTTTTTCTGTCCCTGTCTCTTCTCTCCACCGCCAAGTCCCCCACCGCCACCGTTTGCTCCGATTCCATCGACCTTCAATTATGTCCAAGACAAAACTCGTTTTAATTATCTTGGACCGGCTGGAGTATCCTGCACCGACGCGTGTGCTGCCCTTGGACAGGCTTGCATTCAGTTCACGGGTGTGTCAAATCCTTACCGTACAAC
>Ga0102815_10000506_pt1 | contig 26520 bp, 23 predicted proteins | sample ColrivemetaGS759_FD_79113 | JGI IMG/M metagenome (GOLD analysis project Ga0102815, IMG submission 79113) | Estuarine microbial communities from the Columbia River estuary - Ebb tide ETM metaG S.759 | ecosystem: Environmental > Aquatic > Marine > Intertidal zone > Estuary | place: USA: Columbia... | reverse complement strand
TCTAATGTTCGTTGGGTTATTCATTACAATATGCCTAAAAATATTGAGGGATATTATCAGGAAATTGGTAGATGTGGAAGGGATGGAATGGATGCAAAAGCAATACTTTTTCATAGTTATTCGGATGTTATTCAACTGCGAAAATTTATGAGTGGTGCTAGTAATGAAGATGTTCAAATTGCAAAATTAGAACGAATGAAACAATTTTCAGAAGCTACAACTTGTAGAAGGAAAATTTTACTAAGTTATTTTGGTGAATTATTATCTGAAAACTGTGGAAACTGTGATGTTTGTAAAAATCCGCCTCAATTTTTTAACGGTACAATAATTGCCCAAAAAGCGCTATCTGTAATTTTTAGGCTGAATGAAACTGAAGCTACAGGAACAGTGATTGATGTGTTAAGAGGCGCACATAATGCAACTATATTAGATAAAGGATATGATAAATTAAAATCTCACGGAGTTGGTAGTGATATTTCTTGGCGTGATTGGCAGCAGTATATTATTCAGTTAATTAACCAAGGTTATTGTGAAATTGCTTTTCATAAAAATAATGCTTTGCGTTTAACTGAATTTTCCAAAAAAGTGTTGTTTGAAAATGAAGTTGTGAATTTAACACGTGCCGTTGATGTTCAGGAACAGCAAGTAATTACAAAAGAGCAAAAAGTTGCGAAAGTTAAAAAAGATACACTTTTTGAACGTTTACGAAAATTACGTCATCAAATTGCTTTAGATGAAAATATTCCTGCTTATTTGGTTTTTAGCGATGCTACTTTAAAAGAAATGGAAAGAGCTAGACCAATGAGTGAAAGCGAGTTGCTAGAAATAAGCGGAGTAGGGCAACGAAAATTGGAAGTTTATGGTGATGAATTTATTGCTGAAATTTTGTCTTTTGTGGGTGAGAAGAAACTCAAAAAGAAGAAGAAAGATACCAACTTAATAACATACGAACTTTATAAAGAAGGTTTTTCAATTGATGAAATTGCAGAAAAAAGAGATTTAAAATCGACCACTATTTTTTCTCATTTGGCAAAATTATATTCAGATGGAAAAGATATAGATATTTATAATTTTGTTACAAATGAAGAAGTTGAGAAAGTAAGAAAAGCAAAAGAAACATTAGAAAATCCGCCCGCTTTAAAACCTTATTTTGATTATTTGAATGGAGAAATAGAATATTTCAAAATTAGATTGGCTTTAACTATTATTGAAACTGATTAAAATTTTGAATACTAACTTTCAAATAAAAATTAAGGATTTATTATTTTAATTATTGGATTATTTTCCACAACATGTGATAATACAATGTGGGTTCTACATTCTCCATATGTAATTAATTGATCAATAAATTTTTCTAAATGTTTTTGATTGTTTAAAACAACTTCCATAACAATATTTTCATTACCCGTAATTCTATAGCAATTTACAACTTCATCAAAACTTTTTACAGTTTCTAAAAAGGGTTTTAACCTCCCCATAAAAGCTCTTAATGTTATAATTGCTTTTAATTGATGCCCAGTTTCATAATGAGAAACTTTAGCATGATAACCTTGTATAACACCAAGATCTTCCATTTTTCGAATGCGTTCAGCAACTGCAGGTGAAGTAATATTTACTTGTTTTGCAATATCAGTATTAGACTGTCTTGCATTTTTTTGTAAACTTTTTAGTATTTTCCAATTTATATCGTCTAATTTCATTTGTAAGTTTTTAAGTATTAAAAATATAAAAAATAAAGGAAATGCAGCAAATTGCTTTAAAAATTAAATATAAAATAGCCTATTAGTCAGTAAATTTGTGATGCTATTTAAATGAAATAATGAATAATTCACAAGAACAAAGTTTAGCTAATTTAAATATCTATCAAAAATCACTAGATATTTTTAAGATGACTCGCAATATAGCGTCTTATATTACTGATGACAAAACGTTACTATCCATGTACAGTTCTGTAAGAATTAGTGATAGATATGCAGATAGTTTAGTTATGAATGCTTTGGGTCTTGTGCCAAAAATTGTTGAAACAGAAACACAGGAAAATCCAAATTTAAAATTGAAATATGCAATTTCACTTCGTTGGATAATTGATAGATTATATCAAGATTGTTTAAAACTTGAACGCGCTAGAATTCCAGGTAAAGACTTTGTAAGAATGTTGCGCAAAGAGCTTATACTTTTAAAAAGAATGCATAGACGCTATGTAAAGTCTTTGTTGGTTTAAAAATTATAGCTTGAGATTGAAATGTTTTAATTTCAATCTCTAAAAAACTACATATTTCTTCTATATTGTCCACCTACTTTAAATAAAGCTTCAGTAATTTGCCCAATTGAACAAACTTTACAAGCTTCCATAAGTTGCTCAAAAATATTTTCATTTCTTATCGCTTTTTGTTGAAGTAATTTAAGTTGGTTTTCAACTTTTTGTGAATTTCCTTTATTTAAATTTTTCACAACAGTAATTTGATATTGTTTTTCTTCTTCAGTTGCTCTAATAACTTCTTGAGGTAAAACTGTTGGAGATCCTTTACTGCTCAAAAAAGTATTTACGCCAATTATTGGAAATTCACCAGTATGCTTTAAAGTTTCATAATACAAACTTTCTTCTTGAATTTTACTGCGCTGATACATTGTTTCCATAGCGCCTAAAACACCACCACGTTCTGTAATTCTATCAAATTCAGCATAAACTGCTTCTTCAACTAAATCTGTTAATTCTTCAATAATAAAAGAACCTTGAATAGGATTTTCATTAGTTGCCAATCCTAACTCTTTATTAATAATTAGCTGAATAGCCATTGCTCTACGTACACTTTCTTCAGTTGGAGTAGTAATGGCTTCATCATAGGCGTTCGTGTGTAAACTGTTGCAATTGTCATAAATAGCATACAAAGCCTGCAATGTTGTTCTAATGTCATTGAAATCTATTTCCTGAGCATGTAAGCTTCTTCCCGAAGTTTGAATATGATATTTTAGCATTTGAGCTCTGGTATTTGTATGATATTTATGCTTCATGGCTTTCGCCCAAATTTTTCGTGCAACTCTACCAATTACGGCATATTCAGGATCTACCCCGTTTGAAAAGAAAAATGATAAGTTTGGTCCAAATTTGTTAATATCCATTCCTCGTGATAAGTAGTATTCTACATAAGTAAAACCATTTGCCAATGTAAAAGCTAATTGAGAAATTGGATTTGCACCTGCTTCAGCAATGTGATATCCTGAAATAGAAACAGAGTAAAAATTACGTACGTTGTTTGAAATGAAATATTCTTGAACATCACCCATTAAACGCAAAGCAAATTCTGTTGAAAAAATACAGGTGTTTTGAGCCTGATCTTCTTTTAAAATATCAGCCTGAACTGTTCCTCTTACAGTTGTAATTGTTGCTATTTTAATTTTTTGATATACTTCGTTTGGTAAAACATCAGCACCTGTTACACCTAAAAGAAGTAAGCCTAAACCATTATTTCCTTCCGGCAGTTCTCCTTGGTATTTTGGCCTTTCTACTCCTTTTTCCTTATAAATAACTTTAATTTTATACTCAATCTCATTTTCTAAGCTATTTTCATGAATGTATTTTTCGCATTCTTGATCAATTGCGGCATTCATAAAATAAGCTAGCATCATTGGTGCCGGACCGTTTATTGTCATTGAAACAGAAGTTGAAGCATTGGTTAAATCAAAACCTGAATACAGTTTTTTGGCATCGTCCAAACAACAAATTGAAACTCCTGCATTTCCAATTTTTCCATAAATATCAGGACGGAAATCAGGATCATTTCCATACAAAGTAACCGAGTCAAATGCTGTAGATAAACGTTTTGCTGGTAATCCTAAACTTACATAATGAAAACGTCTGTTTGTACGTTCTGGACCACCTTCGCCTGCAAACATTCTTGTTGGGTCTTCACCCATTCTTTTAAAAGGAAATAATCCTGATGTATAAGGAAATTCTCCAGGAACATTTTCTTCTAAATTCCAAAGCAATATATCTCCCCAAGCCTCGTATTTTGGTAAGGCAATTTTAGGAATTTGAAGGTGAGATAATGATTCACTATGAGTTTTAATACAAATTTCTTTATCACGAACTTTGTATGAATAAACATGGTTTTTATAAGCTTGTTTTTTTGTTTCCCATTCTAAAATAATGTTCCAGTTATATGGATTTAAATCCATTTTAACTCTTAAGAATTCCTTGAAAAGTAGTAGAACTAAATTTTTTAATTCGTCATTCTGAACTAGTTTAAGAATCTCATCTTCTTGCAATCCTATTTCTGATAATAAAAATTGCTTTGTTTTATTTATGTCGATATTGCTAACTGAACAAATTGTTTTATAAATACCAAATAATTTTTGAGCTATTTCTTTTTGATCTAAACTTGTTTTACTGTATAACCTATTGTTTTCAGTAATTTCAGATAAATAGCGTGTTCTGTTCGGTGGAATTATAAATTGTTTTTCACTCAATTTTGAATCTATTTTCAATGAAGATTTAAAAATAGCTGATGTTTTTTTATTTAATTTTTCAATTAAAACAGCGTATAATTCATTTGTTCCAGGATCATTAAATTGTGATGCAATAGTTCCATAAACTGGCATTTTTTCAATGTTTTTATCCCATAAATTATGGTTGCGCTGGTATTGTTTTTTAACATCGCGTAAAGCATCTAAAGCACCACGTTTGTCAAATTTATTTAGTGCAATTACATCTGCAAAATCAATCATATCAATTTTTTCCAATTGCGTTGCAGCACCATAATCGGGAGTCATAACATATAAAGAAACATCAGAATGATCTAAAATTTCGGTATCACTTTGGCCAATACCTGAAGTTTCTAAAATTATTAAATCGAAATTAGCAACCTTTAAAATATCCAACGCGTCACTAACATGTTTTGATAAAGCTAAATTAGACTGACGTGTTGCTAATGATCTCATATAAACACTACTATTATTAATGGCATTCATTCTAATTCTGTCACCTAATAATGCGCCTCCAGTTTTCTTTTTTGAAGGATCAACGGAGACAATTGCAATTGTTTTTTCAGGAAAATCAATTAAATATCTTCTAACCAATTCATCAACTGTTGATGATTTTCCAGAGCCACCAGTTCCGGTAATTCCTAATACTGGTACATTGCATTTTATTTTAGTAAACTTTGAAAATATTTCTTCAAACTCTTTATGTCTATTTTCAGCAATTGAAATTAATCTGGCAATTGTTGTAACATCTTTATCTGTTAAACTTTTATAAATTTCTTTACCTGCAGGAAGTATTAATTTTGGAACAGCAAAATCTGATTGTTGAATCATATCATTTATCATTCCTTGAAGCCCCATACTTCTTCCGTCATCTGGAGAATAAATACGAGTTATTCCGTAATTCATTAACTCCTCAATTTCTGAGGGAAGAATAACACCGCCTCCGCCACCAAAAATTTTAATATGTGAAGCGCCTTTTTCCTTTAATAAGTCACACATATATTTAAAATACTCATTATGACCACCTTGGTAAGAAGTCATTGCAATTGCATTCGCATCTTCCTGAATAGCACAGTTTACAACCTCCTCAACACTTCTATCATGTCCTAAGTGAATTACCTCAACTCCTGTTGCCTGAATAATTCTTCGCATAATATTTATAGCTGCGTCATGGCCATCAAATAGAGATGCAGCAGTTACAATTCGTATTTTATTAATTGGTTTATAAACTGATATATTTTTCATTTTGTAAAATTTGCAGGTATTTATGTCGCAATTTATGACTTTTTTAAAATTTTCACTTATATTTTATTGATTATCTAACTTTTGTTACAGTTGTTATGGGTTTGTGTTTTTTATATAATTTTGAAGTCTAAATTTATTATTTGATGAAACGAATTATAATACTTATAAATTGTCCAGATAAACAAGGAATTATTGCTTCAGTAACAAGTTTTATTCAGCAACAAGGTGGAAATATTGTGTATATAGATCAGTATGTAGATAGAGAAGATAAAATGTTTTTTATGCGTTTAGAATGTGAGTTTTTTAAAAATATTTTTTCTGTTGAAGTTTTTAAAAATAATTTTAGAGATATCATTTCAAATAATTTTGAAATGAATTGGCAACTGTTTGATGCAGATATTAAAACAAAAATGGCTCTATTTGTTTCTAAATATGAACATTGTTTATATGATATTTTAAGCAGGTATAGCGCTAAAGAATTGGAAGTTGAAATACCTTTAATAATTAGTAATCATCCAGATTTTGAGCATATTGCGCAAAACTTTAATATTCCTTTTTATCATATAAATGTTACAAAAGACACCAAAGATGCTGCTGAAGATTTACAATTATCATTATTAAAAGAATATGGAGTAGATTTTGTTGTTTTAGCAAGGTATATGCAGATATTATCAAGTAAATTAATTGAAGATTATACTAATAATATTATAAATATTCATCACTCTTTTTTACCTGCTTTCCCAGGTGCAAAACCATATCATTCAGCATTTAAAAGAGGTGTAAAAATTATTGGCGCTACCAGTCATTATGTAACTGAAGATTTGGATGAAGGACCAATTATTGAACAAGATATTACCAGAGTATCACATACCAATACTATAAAAGATTTTATATTAAAAGGGAAAGATTTAGAGAAAATTGTTTTGTCTAGAGCTATAAACCTCCATACTAAACACAAGGTTATGGTTTATAAAAATAAAACGGTTGTATTTATTTAAAATACTTTAAAAAGGAATACATTTTTCTTTCTTTTAAATATTCTAAGTTGGTTTCATTCATATAAGCTTCTTGTTCAAAAGAAATATTTATATAAGCTTTTGAGTGATTTTTATAGCGAAAAAGGCCAATTAAATATTCTAAAAAATACCATATAAAAAAGAAAACCCATAACAATTCCAGTTGTTGTTTTAGGTGAATTCTTTCGTGGTTAATTAAACTTTTATTTATTAGTAAATCTTTGTTTTTAAGAAAAATAAAAGGATAAATTGCCAATCCACAATATTTAGTTGGTATAATATGTTTAAAAATTAATAGCATAGTTTTAAAGTTAGTTAATTATCACACCAAATTGAACTATATTTGTAATTAACCAAATAAAAGAAGTTATTTTGGATCTTTTACACTTCAAATATAAAAAATGTATTGCATTAACTCGCTTTAGAGTTGATATTAGATATCCTTAGTTTTAGTTTTTAAGCAACTTATTAAGTTTAAAATTAAAAATCATTAGATGACATTTCAAGAAATTATAAAGCAAGGAATTCCTTCGGAATTACCTCCAATTAAAAAATACGAAGCAATTATAAATCACGCTCCTAAACGAAAAGAAATTCTTTCAAAAAAAGAAAAAGAGCTAGCCATAAGAAATGCTTTGCGATATTTTTCAAAAGAGAATCACTCAATTTTAGCAAATGAATTTGCGAATGAATTAAAAGAATTCGGACGCATTTATATGCATCGTTTTAGGCCAGATTATAAAATGTATGCGCGCCCAATAAATGAATATCCAGGAGAATGTGAACAGGCAAAAGCAATTATGCATATGATTCAAAATAATTTGGATATTGCTGTTGCACAACATCCACATGAATTAATAACTTATGGAGGAAATGGGGCTGTTTTTCAAAACTGGGCACAGTATTTATTAACAATGCAGTATCTTTCTGAAATGACTGAAGATCAAACTTTGGTAGTGTATTCTGGTCATCCAATGGGTTTGTTTCCTTCTCATAGAAATGCTCCTAGAGTTGTTGTTACTAACGGAATGATGATTCCTAATTACAGTAAACAAGATGATTGGGAAAAATTCAATGCTTTGGGTGTAACTCAATATGGACAAATGACTGCTGGAAGTTATATGTACATTGGTCCACAAGGAATTGTTCACGGCACAACAATTACTGTGTTAAATGCAGGAAGAAAAATTGCTAAAAATAGCGAAGATTTAGCAGGTAAGTTATTTGTAACATCAGGTTTAGGTGGTATGAGTGGTGCCCAACCAAAAGCTGGAAATATTGCAGGTTGTATTACTGTTTGCGCTGAGGTAAATCCTAAAATAACTGAAATTAGATTATCACAAGGCTGGATTGATGAAAAAATTACTGATTTAGATGAATTAGTAAAAAGAGTTATTAAAGCAAAACAGCAAAAAGAGATAGTTTCAATAGCGTATTTAGGAAACATTGTAGAGGTTTGGGAAAAATTTGCTCAAGAAAATGTTTATGTTGATTTAGGTTCCGACCAAACTTCATTACATAATCCTTGGGCTGGAGGTTATTATCCTGTTGGTATAACTTTTAAAGAAGCAAATGAAATGATGGCTTTAAATCCAACTTTATTCAAAGAAAAAGTACAAGAAAGTTTAAGAAGACAAGTAGTAGCAATTAATAAGCATACTGCTAAAGGAACCTATTTTTTTGATTATGGAAATGCTTTTTTATTAGAAGCAAGTAGAGCAGGAGCTGATATTATGGCTAAAAATGGAATTGATTTTAAATATCCTTCATATGTTCAAGATATAATGGGTCCAATGTGTTTTGATTATGGATTTGGTCCTTTTCGTTGGGTATGTACAAGTGCAAATCCTTCCGATTTAGAAAAAACTGATACAATTGCTTGTGAAGTTTTAGAAGAAATAATGAAAAGTTCTCCTAAAGAAATTCAACAGCAAATGGCTGATAATATTCAATGGATTAAAGGGGCTCAAGAAAATAAATTAGTTGTTGGTTCTCAAGCTCGAATTTTATATGCAGATGCTGAAGGCCGTATGAAAATTGCCGAAGCCTTTAATAATGCAGTTAAAAAAGGTGAAATATCATGTCCAATTGTGTTAGGTAGAGATCACCATGATGTTTCAGGAACAGATTCTCCATATAGAGAAACTTCAAATATTTATGATGGCTCACAATTTACTGCAGATATGGCTATACAAAATGTAATTGGCGATAGTTTTAGAGGAGCAACTTGGGTTTCTATTCATAATGGTGGTGGAGTAGGTTGGGGAGAGGTTATTAATGGTGGGTTTGGTATGGTTCTTGATGGTAGTATTGAAGCAGAAAAGCGTTTGAAAAGTATGCTTTTTTGGGATGTTAATAACGGTATATCTAGAAGGAATTGGGCTAGAAATGAAGGGGCAACATTTGCTATTAAAAGAGCAATGCAAGTTGAACCTAAGTTAAAAGTAACTTTACCAAATTTAGTAGATGACACCTTATTGCAGGATTTGTTTTAATAGTTAAAAAATATTCTCAAATGAAAGTCTTCAAATTATTACCACTGGCGCTACTTTTTTTAGTAGCATCTTGTAGTTCAGTTAGAGTAAGTTCTGACTATGATACTGCAACCGATTTTTCTAAATTTAAAACATTTGCTTTTTATAAAAAAGGCATTGATAAGGTTGAAATTTCGGATTTAGATAAAAGAAGGATTTTAAAAGCTTTAGAAAGTGAATTATTAGCTAAAGGACTTACAATTTCTGAAAATCCTGATTTGTTAGTGAATATTTTCACAAAATCAAGACAAAAAGTTGATATTTATAATAATAACCAAATGTATTTTGGTTGGCATCCTTGGTATTACGGACCGAATTTTGGAATGCATATTTCAAAATATACTGAAGGAACTTTATTTGTTGATTTAATTGATGCTAAAAGTAAAGAATTAGCTTGGCAAGGTATTGGAAGTGGGGCATTAAATACTTCAGGAAATGTGTCTAAAAAGGAAGAGAGAATTAAAGAATTTGTTGCAGAAATAATGACAAAATACCCTCCGGGGAAGGAGAAATAATTTAAAAAACTAAAAGGCGTTCTGAATTTTCGGAACGTTTTTTTTTGTTTATTTTTACGTTTATGAATTTTAATAACTCAATTCCTTTAGAAGAAGGAGATTTTTATTTTAACGATCAAGGCTACCGTGTTTTTAAAGCACAATATCATTTAAAGCGTGGTTATTGTTGTAAAAACGGATGTAAACATTGTCCTTTTGGATATGACAAGAAAACAGGAAATTTTAAAAAGTAAAAGATGATAAAAAAAGCACTACTTATAATGATGATTTTTCAATTAACAGCTTGTGCAGAATTGCAGCAAGTAGTAAATCAGTTACCAAATGGAATGATTACAAATGATCAAATTGCAGGGGGTTTAAAAGAAGCTTTGAATAATGGAGTAACCAATCAGGTTACTAAATTGACAATTGAAGATGGTTTTTTTAAAAATGAATTGACACGAATTTTATTACCTGAAGAATTGCAAAAAGTTGATAAAACACTACGTTCAATTGGCTTGTCAAAATTAGCTGATGAAGGTTTAAAAGTTCTAAATAGGGCAGCTGAAGATGCTGTTGGAGAAGCAATCCCAATTTTTGTAGATGCTATTAAAGGAATATCGTTTTCTGATGCTAGAAATATATTATTGGGGGATAAAAATTCAGCAACATTATATTTGCAAAATTCAACTTCACAAGCTTTGTATCAAAAATTCAATCCAATTATTGCAAACTCATTTAAAAAAGTAGGAGCTGATAAAATTTGGAGCGATTTAATTTCAAAATATAACAGTATTCCTTTAACAAATAAAGTAAATCCTGATTTAACAGATTATGTTACTGGTGGAGCGTTAAAAGGAGTTTTTACAATGGTTGAAGTTGAAGAAAGAGATATTAGAGCAAATTTTAGCAGCAGAACATCAGATTTATTAAAGAAAGTTTTTGCTTTGCAGGATAAGTAATAAGCCTGAAGTGCTATAATTTAAAAGCCTTTCAAAATTAATTGAAAGGCTTTTTTAGTTTTCTTAAAGTCTAAAAATGACTTTCTAATTTTTCATGTAATTTTTTGAAATAATCAAATGCTAAAAGTAATCTGGAGCCTGGCCAACTAAACATTTCACCATCACCAAAAACTGTGATGGATCTGTTAGAGTAATTTCCAATTTCCATTGCATGTTTATCTTTAAAAGGGAAAGGCTCTGAAGATAAAATAACCACATCAGGGTCTCCCTCATATCTAATTCTATTCACTTCTACTTTTGGGTAGCGACTCATATAAGTATAAATATTTTCAAACTTATTTAAAGACAACATTTCATTTATATAGGTATCATTTCCAGCAACCATCCAAGGTTTTGCCCAAATAAAATAAGCAACTTTAAGTGTAGGTTTGTCCTTCATAAACTGGTTAAAATCAGCTAATTTAAATTCAATTTTATGTGCAAGGTTATCGGCTTCTGTTCTTCTATTAAAAATGGAGCCTAATCTTAAAATTAAATCTATAGAATCTTGAATTGTATTTACATCAGAAAAATAAGTTGGTGCAATTTTTTCTAATTCAGGCAACATATCATAAGCGTTTTCTTCTTTGTTGCATAAAATAAAATCAGGATTTAAAGATTTTATTTTTTCAAAATTTACCTTTTTTGTTCCACCAACAATTGTTTTGGTAGATTTTAAATGATATGGATGAACACAAAATTTTGTAATTCCAAGCAATTCAGTTTCCAAAGCCAAATCGCATAATAATTCGGTTTGTGAAGGAACTAATGAAACAATTCTTTTTGGAGTGTTTTTTAAGGTAATTTCTCTACCAATTTGATCTTTAACTGTTTTCATTTAAAATTTGTTCCATTTCTTGTTGTAATTTTAAAGCTTCTTTTTTTGCAGATTCAGCAAAGTTTTGATCGTTTCCAGCATAAATAATTCCACGTGAAGAATTTATTAATAGGCCACAGTCTTTATTTAAACCATATTTGCAAACATCTTGTAAATTTCCACCTTGTGCACCAACTCCTGGAACTAATAAAAAGTGATTTGGTACTATTTTACGTATTTCTGAAAAATATTCAGCCTTTGTTGCGCCTACTACAAACATTAAGTTTTCAGCATTTTTCCAAGTTAATGCTGTTTTTAAAACTTCCTTGTATAATTCGTTATTTTCAGTTTTTAAACCTTGAAAATCCAATCCTCCTTTATTAGAAGTTAAAGCCAATAAAATGGTAGTTTTATTTTTAAAAGCTAAAAAAGGTTCAACAGAATCACTTCCCATATACGGTGCAACAGTTATAGAATCAAAGTTTAAATCTTCAAAAAATGCTTTGGCATACATTGAAGATGTATTTCCTATATCACCTCTTTTTGCGTCGGCAATTGTAAAAAGTTCAGGATAATTTTCATTGATGTAATTGATGGTTTTTTCCAAAGCCATCCAACCTTTAATTCCGTATGCTTCGTAAAAAGCAGTATTGGGTTTGTAGGCAACGGCTAAATGGTGTGTAGCATCAATCATTTGTTTGTTAAACTCAAAAATTGGATCATCAAAAGTTAATAAATGTGCTGGAATTTTTGTTAAATCAACATCTAAACCAATGCATAAAAATGATTTTTTTTGATGAATTTGTTTAATAAGTTCTTGTTTGTTCATAAGTTCAAATAAAGAGTTGTGCAAAAATAGTAATTTTAATAGTTTAAGTTATATTTGTTAACTAATTAATATAAGTTGGTTTCATATATTTTAAATAAAATAGGGTACGGAGTATTAACACTTTTTGGTGTTGTTACCGTTATTTTTTTTCTTTTTAATATATTGCCCGGTGACCCAGCACGGATGATGTTGGACCAAAGAGAAGATCTAGAACAATTTCAAAATATTAGAAAAAAATATGGTTTTGATCAACCTATTGGAACACAATATCTATATTATTTAAACGATTTATCGCCTATTTCAATTCATTCAAAAAATAAAGAAAATTATACTTTTTTGGATGCTGAAAAATATTCATATAAAGAAATAGTTACTTTAAGTAGTAACACGTTGGTTTTAAAGCTTCCTTATTTAAGAAAATCATTTCAAAAGAATGATAAAAATGTTGCAGATGTGATTAGTGAAACATTACCAAATACTGCTATTTTAGCTGTGTCAGCAATAACTGTTGCTATTTTAGTGGGGATTTTTTTCGGAATTCTTTCGGCTATTTTTAAGGACACATTTTTTGATAGAATAATTTCAATAATTAGCACTTTAGGTATGAGTGTTCCATCTTTTTTTAGTGCTATTTTGTTTGCTTGGCTTTTTGGATTTGTGCTGCATAGATATACCAATTTAAATATGACCGGTAGTTTGTATGAAGTTGATGATTTTGGAGAAAAAATTTATATTCAATGGAAAAATTTGATTTTACCAACGGTAGTTTTAGGTATTAGACCATTGGCAGTTGTAATTCAATTAATGCGAAATTCATTGTTAGAAGTGTTAACACAAGATTATATTAGAACGGCCAAGTCGAAAGGACTTTCAACCTATAAAATTATTAAAACTCATGCATTAAAAAACGCCCTAAATCCCGTTGTAACTGCGGTTTCGGGTTGGTTTGCTTCTATGTTGGCTGGAGCCGTTTTTGTAGAATATATTTTTAATTGGAATGGTTTGGGTCGTGAAATTGTAAATGCCCTAAATACGTTAGATTTACCTATAATTATGGGAAGTGTTTTAACTATTGCAGCTATGTTTATTTTAATAAATATATTTGTAGATATTATTTATGGAATTTTAGATCCTAAAATTAGAGTGAAATAAAGTACTTGCTCGAAAACGAATTCGTAGTATATTGATACGAAGTTTTTTAACCATTGCTTTATTGATTATTTTTGTAAAGAAAAATTTAAAAAGCATAAAATGAGACAAAAAATAGTAGCAGGAAACTGGAAAATGAATAACGATTTAGGAGAATCTAAATCTTTAGTGAAAAAAATTGCTAAAAGCATTAAAAAGAAATCTTTAAAAAACACAAGAGTTATTGTAGCTCCAACATTTATTAGTTTACAAAAAGTTGCTAGCAAAGCAAAAGGATCTAAAGTTGAAGTTGCTGCTCAAAATATGCACTTTGCTAAAAACGGTGCATTCACTGGAGAAATTTCTGCTGATATGCTAAAATCTGTAGACGTTAATATCGTGATTTTAGGACATTCAGAAAGAAGAGAATACTTTGGTGAAACTGACGAATTATTAGCGAAAAAAGTTGATACAGCTTTAGCTAATAAAATGGAAGTTATTTTTTGTTTTGGAGAAGTTCTAGAAGACAGAAAATCTGAGAATCATTTTAAAGTTGTTGAAAGTCAAATAAAAAATGGTTTATTTCATTTAGAAGCTAAAGCTTGGAAAGATATTATATTAGCTTATGAGCCAGTTTGGGCTATTGGAACTGGTGAAACTGCTTCACCTGAACAAGCTCAAGAAATGCACGCCTTTATTAGAAAAATTGTTGCAGCCAAATACAACCAAGAAGTAGCTGATTCAGTTTCAATTTTATACGGTGGAAGTGTGAAGCCAAACAATGCAAAAGAAATTTTCGGAAAGCCAGATGTTGATGGTGGGTTAATTGGAGGAGCAGCTTTAAGTAAAGATGATTTTGAAGCAATAATTGATGGTATTTAATGGATAATATTTATATATCATATACTTTTAAAATAAACCCAAAAGAACCAGCAACCGAAATTTTGGTTGCTGAGTTGGGTGAAGTTGGTTTCGAAAGTTTTGTTGAAAATGAAGAAGGTGTAATTGCCTATATTCAACAAGTAGATTGGAATGAAAATTTGTTAGATGATATTTTTGTTTTAAATTCTGAAGAATTTTCAATTTCCTATGAAATGGAAGTTATTGAACAAACCAATTGGAATAGTGAGTGGGAAAAAAATTTCAATCCAATTCAAGTAGATGATTTGGTAAGTATTAGAGCTCCTTTTCACGAAAATCCAAATTTAAAATATGATATTGTAATTGAACCTAAAATGAGTTTTGGAACGGGTCACCATGAAACAACTCACATGATGGTTCAACATTTGTTAAAGTTAGATTTAACAAATAGAAAAGTATTAGATATGGGGTGCGGAACTGGAATTTTGGCCATTTTTGCTGAAATGAAAGGTGCAAAACCAATTGACGCTATTGATATTGATAATTGGTGTTACCAAAATTCTATTGAAAATGCAGCAAGAAATAATTGCTCAAATATTGCTGTTTATGAAGGTGAAGCATCATTATTACTAAATAAAAAATACGATGTTATTATAGCAAATATCAACAGAAATATTTTGTTGAATGATATGAAAACATATATGAATTGTTTAAATGATGAAGGAATAATTTTATTAAGCGGTTTTTATTATGAAGATATTCCAATTATTGATGCAGAAGTATCAAAATATCAGTTTAAAATTTCTGAAATTATTGAACGTAATAATTGGGTTGCTTTGAAGTATAAAAAATAATTTTTAGCTTAGCAAAATGGGTACACAAAGAAAAATACAAGAAGAGGTTGATGTTTTAGAGCAAGAAACAAATCAAAACCAAATTGTTTTATTTAACGATGATGTAAATACGTTTGACCATGTAATTGATTCGTTAATAGAAATTTGTGATCATACTTTAGAACAAGCTGAACAATGTGCAATTTTGGTTCATTATAAAGGAAAATGCACTGTTAAAACAGGTGAGTATAATGATTTAAAACCGCGTTGCACACAACTTTTGACAAAAGGCTTATCGGCGGAAATAGTATAAGAAAAGTCAGTATTTGCATACCGACTTTTCCAAAGAGTTACCTAACCAAAAGAACATTATAAATTAAAAATGAAAAAGAGGTAACTCTTTCATTTTTAGACGAACATTAAAAATAATACTTACAAAAAACTCAAAATTAATTTTGAGTTTTTTGTTTTAATATTATTCTATAGAGGAATATTTCCGTGTTTTCTATTAGGACGAATAACTTCTTTCCCTTCTAACATTTGAAAAGCTTTTATTAATTTTCTTCTAGTATTTTTTGGATGAATTACTTCATCAACAAAACCACGTCTTGCAGCTCTATATGGGTCGGCAAATTTATTTGCATATTCAGCTTCTTTTTCTTTCCATTTTTCTTCAGGATTTTCCGCTTCATTTATTTCTTTTTTAAAGATAATTTCAGCAGCTCCTTTAGCTCCCATAACTGCAATTTCAGCAGTTGGCCAGGCAAAATTCATATCAGCACCAATATGTTTTGAATTCATTACATCATAGGCTCCTCCATAGGCTTTACGTGTAATAACAGTAATTCTTGGGACTGTTGCATCACTTAAGGCATATAATAATTTTGCACCATTTTTTATAATTCCATTCCACTCTTGGTCTGTACCTGGTAAAAAACCTGGTACATCTACTAAAACTAGTAGAGGAATATTAAAACAATCACAAAAACGAGTAAAACGAGCGCCTTTAATTGAGCTATTTACATCTAAACAACCAGCTAATTGCATAGGTTGATTTGCTATAATTCCAATACTTCTTCCAGCTATTCTAGCAAAACCTATAATTATATTTTCAGCAAAATCTTTTTGAATTTCAAAAAAAGAACCTTCATCAATAATTCCTTTTATAACATTGTGCATATCATATGGTTTATTATTGTTTTCGGGAACTAAATTCTCAAGTTCTTCACGTACTTCATTCTTAATTTCAAAAGGTATTTTTTTAGTAGTTTCCTTATTGTTTTGAGGTATATAGCTGAGTAATATTTTTAAATCGTTTAAGCATTCTATGTCATTTGCAGAAGTTAAATGGGTAACACCTGATTTTGTTGAGTGAGTACTTGCTCCTCCTAATTCTTCAGAAGTCACTTCCTCATTGGTAACTGTTTTAACTACGCTTGGTCCAGTAACAAACATGTAACTTGTTTCTTCTACCATAATTGTAAAATCAGTCATTGCGGGTGAATAAACAGCCCCTCCTGCACAAGGCCCCATAATTGCTGAAATTTGTGGTATTACACCTGAAGCTTGTACGTTTCTAAAGAATATATCAGCATATCCACCCAAAGAGCTAACTCCTTCTTGAATTCTAGCTCCGCCAGAATCGTTCAAGCCAATTATAGGAGCTCCAACTTTAATAGCCTGATCCATAATATTACAAATTTTTTCAGCGTGAGATTTTGATAATGCTCCACCAAAAACTGTAAAATCTTGTGCAAATACATAAACTAATCGGCCATTAATTGTGCCATAACCAGTGACAACACCATCACCAAAATAAAGTTGCTTCTCCATTCCAAAATCAGTACACCTATGTGTTACTAAAGCTCCCATTTCCTCAAAAGAATTTTCATCTAATAAATATGAAATTCTTTCCCTTGCTGTTAATTTTCTTTTAGCGTGCTGCTTTTTTATTCTTGCCTCTCCACCACCTATATGTGCTAATGCAATTTTGTTGTTTAATTTATCAATTTTTGATTCCATAATAACAAGAATAATTTATTTAATTTAAAGGGATTTTTAATAATTTTTGCTCATCAATATATTTTTTGAGTGCAAATAGTGCTGCTATTTTAGCTTCTTCATTAATATCATATTGAAGCTTTTCTGGAGAATAATAATTTTTAACGAAGTGGGTATCAAAATTTCCAGATCTAAAAGCCTCATGATTGAAAACAAATTTTCCAAACGACAGCGTGGTTTTTGCTCCAACAACTTTATAATTGTTAATAGCTTCAATCATTAGTTGAATAGCCTCTTGTCTTGTTTTTCCATAAGTTATCAACTTTGAAAGCATAGGGTCATAATAAATTGGAATGTCCATTCCTTCTTCAAAACCATCATCAACTCTAATTCCTTTTCCTTTGGGAATTTTATAAGTATTCAATTTCCCAACGCATGGTAAAAAATTATTCATTGGATCTTCAGCGTAAACTCTAAGTTCTATCGCGTGACCATTTATTTTAAGGTCTTCTTGTTTAATTTGTAATTTTTCACCTCTAGCAATTTTTATTTGAAGCTCTACCAAATCAACGTTTGAAATAAGTTCTGTAACAGGGTGTTCAACTTGTAATCTGGTATTCATTTCTAAGAAATAATATTTTAAATTTGAATCAACTAAAAATTCAACTGTACCAGCACTTATATAATTACAAGCTTTTGCTACTTTAATTGCTGCATCTCCCATTTCTTTTCTTAATTCAGAAGTTAAAATTGAAGATGGAGCTTCTTCAATTACTTTTTGATGTCGCCTTTGAATACTACATTCTCTCTCGAAAAAGTGAAGATAATTACCGTGGCTATCTGCTAGAATTTGAATTTCAATATGACGTGGAGAAGTAATGTATTTTTCTATAAAAACGGAACCATCACCAAATGCAGATGTAGCTTCACTTATGGCCCGTTTCATTTGTTCTTCTAAATTTTTTGGGCTTTCTACAATCCTCATTCCCTTTCCGCCACCACCTGCTGAAGCTTTTATTAAAATTGGATATCCAATTTCTTTTGCTATTTCAGTAGCCTCTTTAATATCTGTTATTGCTTTATCAATTCCTGGAACCATTGGAATATTGTATTTTTTAACAGCTTCTTTAGCTTCTAATTTACTTCCCATAGTTCTAATTGCATCAGATTTTGGTCCAATAAAAATAATGCCACTTTTTTCAACTTTTTCTGCAAAATCAGCATTTTCACTTAAAAAACCATAACCCGGGTGAATAGCATCAACATTTAAGTTTAAAGCTTCTTCAACAATTTTATTACCTAAAAGATATGACTTGCTTGATGGCGCTTCCCCAATACAAATTGCCTCATCAGCAAATCTTACATGAGGCGCATTCCTATCTACTTTTGAGTATATAGCTACAGTTTTAATGCCCATTTTACGGGCTGTTTTCATTACTCTTAAAGCTATTTCACCTCTATTTGCTACTAATATTTTTTTCATAAAATTAAATTGGAATTTTAGGATAATTAAATATTGATTTATTAGTTAAGTTCAATCATTAATTGTCCTTTTTCAACAGTTTCACCGCTTTTTATTGTTATACTTTTTATTATTGCATCTTTTGGTGACGTAATTGTATTTTCCATTTTCATGGCCTCAAGTATTAGAAGAGTATCACCTTCTTTTACCTTTTGTCCTTCTTTAATAAGTATACTTAAAATTATACCAGGCATTGGTGCCTTTATTTCATTGGTTATTTTGCTTGAACCAATTGTAAATCCCATTTCTTTAATTAGCATATCCAAATTATTTTCAATTTTAACATTGTAAGAATTTGAATTTACTGAAACAGTATACTCTTTTGTTAGAAAATTAGCTTTGTCAATTTTTAAGCTGAAAGATTTTTTATTTAATAAAACATGATAATTTGATTCTGATAATTCAAGGTAGTCTAAGTTGTTTGAATCTATACTATTCAATTCATACACTAAAGAATCATTCACTTTTACTTTAAAATTCTTTTTCATAAATAGTTAAATGTTTTGAAGAGGAAAAAATATTTTTTATTACATAAAGTTATTGAATATTTTAAATGAAACACATCTAAAATAGTTTTTTTTGATAAATAATGTTTTTTAAAGTATTTAGAATGAGAAAAATATGTGTTTTATATAATTGAAAGCTTTGTTAAGTTAATAAAATCACTCAAATTTATTATTTTAAATATTTTTTAAATTATTGATATTATGATATTTAATTAATTATATTGTGTTAGATTAACATATTTATTATCACTATAACGTTTTCGAGGTTAATATAGCATATTAATTAGAAAAATATGATGAGAAATGTCTTAAGTATTTTGTGTTAATTAGTGCTTATATAATTATAATAATAAAGTTATGAGTTTAAAGAAACAATTTTTAAAGAGTAAGCCAATTTGTAAAGTAACATTTTGTTTGATGGATGATGAAGTTCAAAATGCTAAAAAGATTCAATTATTAGGTAGTTTTAACGCTTGGAAAGTTAAAGATGCAGTACTATTAAAAAAATTTAAAAATGGTAGTTTTAAAGTAACTATTGATTTAGAGACAGAACAAGAATATCAATTTAAGTATTTAGTTGATGGTGAAAAATGGGTAAATGATGAAATGGCTGATAAATATGTTAGTAACGGTATAGGACATGAAGAAAATTCTGTTGTTGTTCTCTAGAACTTTTAAAATATTCAAATAAAAAAAAGAGAATCGGTTAGAATTCTCTTTTTTTTTACTACTAACTAAAAAAATCAAAAACATTACTTAAACTGATTAAGTAATTGAATTATGATGTAAAAATATCAGTATTTGTTAAGTTATTCTATGACTTTTATCAGTTTAGACAAAATAATTGAAATATTTTATCTTATAATATTTTGTTGTGCTTTGTAAAATGAATCAGCTTGCATTTGAAGTATTTCTTTAGCCTTTTGTTTTTTATACTTATAAAGTTCTTTCTCATTTGCGAGTTCGTTATAAATTTCATCATTTAATGCAATGTCTGTATTTAATAATTTTTCTCTCTGATTTTCATTCTGTACTATCCACTTCTTTATAGCGCTTTCATGTTCTTGAATCTTAAAGTCATATTCACCTTTTGGAGCAATTAATTTTGCTATAATTGGAGATGTCTCAATTGCTAAAAATAATAGAAAAATGAAAAAGGAGGGAAGCCAAGGTAATTCATTTAAAGCATTTATTCTTGCCATTAAACCATCAAAATCGTTAATTATTGGTTGTGATTTTGTTATTTGATTATTTTGTTGGTTAGTTATTAATTTAATTTGTGCTTCTTTTTCAGAAATTTTGATTTTATTTTCTTCTTTTAATTGTTGAAGTTCATGAAAAGCAGCATCATGTTTTTCTCTTTTTTCTTTATAAACAGGCCCCTTACCTAATAATTTTGTTCCTTTTCTGCCTTCTGCTTCAGCAATGTATGTTTCATATAAAGTATTTGTTTCAGTTTCTTTTAAATCAATTTCATTTTTTAAAGCTATAATTTCCTTTTGAAGTTTTTCAATTTCTGGTGTAAACTGGTTAGCAATTTGTGTTTTGTTAGCAAGTGTTAATTCATTTTTTTGTGTAAGTAAAACTTGATTTATTTCTTTTTCAAACAGCTTCATTTCTAGCGGTTTTGAAATAACAACCGCAATAATAATTGCTAGAATTATACGTGGGGCTGCTTGCCAAATCTCTTTCCATTTATTGTCTTGTTTTTTAATTGTAGAAACTATAAATCTGTCTAAATTAAAAATGAGTAATCCCCAAATTAGTCCAAAAAAGATTGCTGTAAAATAATTATCAAAAACTGTATAAAGCGCATAGCTTGATGCTATAAATGCCATAATTGCTGTAAAAAATACCGTTCCACCTATACCAATATATTTAATTTGTTCAGCTTTGGAGCTATTTTGTAATATATTGGTGTCTGCACCAGAGCACATTAAAAAGAAATATTTAAGCATAACATAGTAGTTTGTAATGCAAATAACGTAAATATAAAATGTTTAGTATACTAATTTATTCTTAAAATTTTTGTGTTAAGGATTGTAGTGGAAAACCCACAGCGATAGCGAGGATTTGAAATGGAAAGCCTGACCGAAGTGAACACCCAAATACGAATGAAGATTGGAATAACTATTTATTAACTGTATTTTTGCATTTCTAAAAATATAAAAATGAGTTTATCTAAGGAATTAGAATCACGTAGTAATAATAAATGTGAATTATGTGGAGCGGCCGAGAATTTGAATGATTTTGAGGTTGCACCATCAAATGAAAGTATTGCTGCTTGTGGTATTTGTGTTGAACAAATTGAAAATGAAGAAGCTATGGATGTAAATCATTGGCGTTGTTTGAATGATAGCATGTGGAGTCAGGTTCCTGCTGTGCAAGTAATGGCTTGGCGTATTTTAACTAAGTTGCGAGCTGAAGGTTGGCCACAAGATCTGTTAGATATGTTGTATTTAGAAGAAGAAACTATGGTATGGGCTAAAGCTACTGGAATTGGTGAAGATAAAAGTAATGCGGTAATACATAGAGATGTTAATGGAGTTATTTTACAAGCAGGTGATTCTGTTGTGTTAATTAAAGATTTAAAAGTAAAAGGATCTAGTATGGTTGCTAAACAAGGAACTGCAGTAAGAAGGATTTCTTTAGATAGAGAGAATGAAAAATATATTGAAGGCAAAGTTGGTCCAACTCAAATTGTAATTATTACAGATTATGTGAAGAAAATATAAGGTTTAAATATATTGGTCAAAAGTCAAAAGAAAAAGCCCAAATTTTAATGAAATTTGGGCTTTTTTTTACTTAGACATTTCTACAAAATATTTGTAAAAAAGTGGAATGGTTTCAATTCCTTTTAAATAATTAAAAATTCCAAAATGTTCATTTGGTGAATGGATAGCATCACTATCTAAACCAAATCCCATTAAAATAGTTTTACTTTTTAATTCTTTTTCAAATAAAGCAACAATAGGTATACTTCCTCCTGAACGTTGTGGAATTGCTGGTACTCCAAAACTTTCTGTATAAGCTTTGTTTGCTGCTTTATAGCCAATATTGTCAATTGGTGTTACATAACCTTGTCCACCATGGTGAGGTGTTACTTTAACTTTTACGGATTTTGGAGCAATATTTTCAAAATGAGTTTTAAATAATTCTGTTATTTCTTTCCAATCTTGGTTTGGTACTAAACGCATTGAAATTTTTGCATACGCTTTGCTTGCAATTACTGTTTTTGCACCTTCACCAGTGTAACCTCCCCAAATTCCATTGACATCTAATGTTGGACGAATAGAGTTTCGTTCGTTGGTTGTATATCCTTTTTCACCATAAATGTCATTAATGTCAAGAGCGTTTTTATAATTTTCAAGTGAAAACGGTGCTTTTGCCATTTCGGCTCTTTCTTCTAGAGAAAGCTCTTGAACTTTATCATAAAATCCAGGAATTGTAATATGATTGTTTTCATCATGAAGAGAAGCAATCATTTTAGCTAAAATATTAATAGGATTTGCAACTGCACCACCGTATAAGCCTGAATGTAAATCTCTATTAGGACCAGTTATTTCAACTTCAACATAACTTAAACCACGTAAACCAGTAGTTATTGATGGTTGTGTGTTGGAAATCATTCCAGTATCTGAGATTAAAATTACATCATTTGCTAATTTTTCTTGATTTCTTTCAACAAACCAAGCTAAACTTGATGAGCCAATTTCTTCTTCACCTTCAATCATAAATTTTACGTTGCAAGGAAGCTCATTGTTAACGGTCATATATTCTAATGCTTTCACATGCATATACATTTGCCCCTTATCATCACAAGCTCCACGTGCGAATATTGCGCCATCAGGGTGTTTAGCTGTAACTTTTATAACTGGTTCAAAAGGAGGAGATGTCCATAAATTAATTGGATCAGCCGGTTGAACGTCATAATGTCCATAAACTAACACAGTTGGAAGTTCAGGGTTTATAATTTTTTCTCCATATACAATTGGATAGCCCGGAGTTTCACAAATTTCTACAAAATCACATCCAGCTTTGTCTAATGCTTCTTTAACAGCATCTGCAGTATTTAAAACATCATGACTGTATGCTGAATCTGCACTAATTGATGGTATTTTAAGTAATTCAATAAGTTCATTAATAAATCTATCTTTATGTTGATTTACGTATGATTTAATATTTTCCATTAAAATTGTTATTTATTTTATTCAAAATTACGTATTTTTTTTTTGATTAAAATTGATAAAAAAAATATTTAATAACTCCTTTGCAATTTACAAGTAATGTGTATATTTGCACCCACAATTACCACGCGGGCGTGGTGGAATTGGTAGACACGCCAGACTTAGGATCTGGTGCCGCAAGGTGTGGGAGTTCGAGTCTCCCCGCCCGCACAAAAAAAGCTTCTCAATTTTGAGAAGCTTTTTTGTTTTTATCATTATTTTTATGAAGCCCATATTCTTTAAATATCTTTTCGACATTGAATATATTTTAGATGTTCTATTATTAAGATTTTTTTATTAAATTAGCAACTTTAAAAAATAAATGTAAAAATAACATTTAATATGTAGTGAGATGAATATCAATAAGGTTAAATACGATTTAGTAGTAGATTCTCCTGGAAGAATTAACATTATAGGAGAACATACAGATTATAATAATGGGTTTGTATTACCAACAGCAATTGATAAAAAAATTAGGTTTAGTTTTAAAAAGAATGGAACAAAAACAAATTGTTCAGCTTATAGCAAAAATTTTGACTCTAGTTTTTCTTTTAATTTAGAGAATGTAAAACCTAGTTCTCAACAATGGGAGAATTATATTTTAGGGGTTATTTTTGAAATTCAACAATTATCAAATAAATTAGAAGGATTTGATTGTTTTTTAGATAGTAATATTCCGGTTGGGTCTGGAATAAGCTCCTCAGCTGCTTTAGAATGTGGTTTAGTTTTTGGTTTAAATGAACTTTTTAATTTAGGGTTTTCTAAATTAACATTAGTTGAAATTGGCCAAAGAGCTGAGCATAATTATGTTGGTACAAAATGTGGTATTATGGATCAATTTGCTTCTGTAATGAGTAAAAAAGGTCACGTTATTTTATTAGATTGTGGATCCTTAGATTTTGAATATGTACCAATTGAAATTGACCCATATATAATTGTGTTATTAAACACGAATGTTTCACATAATTTGGCATCTGGCGAGTATAATATTAGAAGAAATCAATGTGAGCAAGGAGTAGAAGTTATAAAAAGTAAATACCCTGAAGTTAATTCATTAAGAGATGTTTCTTTGGAAATGTTGAAAGAATTTCAAAATGATTTATCTAAAATAATTTATAATAGATGTTTGTATGTTGTTAAAGAGAAAATTCGTGTGCTAAATACTGTAAAAGCATTAAAAAACAATGAATTAAAGATAATGGGTGAAAATATGTATGATACTCATAACGGATTACAGCATTTATATGAAGTAAGTTGTACTGAACTTGATTTCTTGGTTGATTTTTCGAAAAAATATGACGAAGTAATTGGTTCAAGAATGATGGGTGGAGGTTTTGGAGGTTGTACAGTTAATATAGTACACAAAGATTTTGTAGCGAAATTTATCGAAGAAGCTTCTAGAGAATATCACAAAAAATTTAATATTAAATTAACTGCTTTTGAAGCAAATCCAAGTGGAGGTACTTCAATTGTAAAACAATACTAATTAAAAACCATTTCATCTTAAAAAAACGAATTCCATCTCTTTTTTTATGAAGAATGTTTAAATTCGCTTTGGTTCAAAAAAAATAAAAACTAAATTATACATAAAACTATGACAACACATTTTGGATTTTGGGATTACTTCATATTTATAGCATATGCTGTTTTAATATTGGGAGTTGGATTATGGGTTTCCCGTGACAAAAAGGGCCACGAAAAAAACGCTGAAGATTATTTTTTAGCAAGTAAAAGTTTACCGTGGTGGGCAATTGGAGCCTCTTTAATTGCCGCAAATATTTCAGCAGAACAATTTATTGGAATGTCAGGATCTGGATTTGCCTTAGGTTTGGCAATTGCTTCCTATGAATGGATGGCAGCAATTACCTTAATTATTGTTGGTAAATACTTTTTACCCATTTTTATTGAAAAAGGATTGTATACCATTCCAGAGTTTGTTGAAAAACGTTTTTCCACCAATTTAAAAACCATTTTAGCGGTATTTTGGATTGGTCTGTACATATTTGTAAACCTAGCTTCTGTATTGTATTTAGGAAGTTTAGCTTTAGAAACCATTATGGGAATTCCAATGATTTATGGAGTTATTGGTTTGGCATTATTTGCAGCTGCTTATTCTTTATATGGAGGTCTTTCAGCGGTTGCATGGACAGATGTTATTCAGGTAATATTTTTAGTTTTAGGAGGTTTAGTAACAACATATATCGCTTTAAACACAGTGTCAGATGGTCAGGGTGTAATTGCTGGTGCCAAAACTGTTTATGAAGCAGCACCTGAACGTTTTGCAATGATTTTTGATGAATCTAACCCTTATTATGATATGCTGCCAGGAATTGGAGTGTTATTAGGAGGTATGTGGGTTGCAAACTTATATTACTGGGGATTCAATCAATATATCATTCAAAGAACTTTAGCAGCAAAATCATTAAAAGAAGCTCAAAAAGGTATTTTATTAGCAGCAGGATTAAAATTAATAATCCCATTAATTGTAGTAGTACCTGGAATTGCAGCATATGTAATGGTAAATGATCCTGAAATTATGGCTCGTTTAGGTGAGGCAGGATTAAAGAATTTACCAACATTAGAACAAGCAGATAAAGCATATCCTTGGTTGTTACAATTTTTACCAACAGGAATGAAAGGTGTTGCATTTGCGGCATTGGCAGCAGCAATTGTATCATCATTAGCTTCTATGTTAAATTCTACTTCTACTATTTTTACCATGGATATTTACAAGCAATATATTAATAAAAATGCAAGTGATAGAACTACCGTAAATGTGGGTAGAATTTCAGCAGCAGTTGCTTTGATAATAGGAAGTATAATGGCACCACTATTAGGAGGAATAGATCAGGCTTTCCAGTTTATACAAGAATATACAGGAATAGTTAGCCCAGGTATTTTAGCTGTATTTATGTTAGGATTATTTTGGAAGAAGACAACAAATAAAGCCGCAATTGTTGGTGCTTTAGCATCAATTCCTATTGCCATGTATTTTAAAATTGCACCAAACGGATGGTCGGAAAGT
>Ga0102815_10000503_pt1 | contig 26588 bp, 9 predicted proteins | sample ColrivemetaGS759_FD_79113 | JGI IMG/M metagenome (GOLD analysis project Ga0102815, IMG submission 79113) | Estuarine microbial communities from the Columbia River estuary - Ebb tide ETM metaG S.759 | ecosystem: Environmental > Aquatic > Marine > Intertidal zone > Estuary | place: USA: Columbia... | reverse complement strand
GATGGTATAGATCAAACTACAGATCAACCAAGCGATCCTAGAGGTGAAGATGCTACGGTTAGTGATGAAACAGATACTACTGAAGATGGTATAGATCAAACTACAGACGAATCTGGAGACCCGACAACTGAAGGCGATGCTGTAGAAGATACTGATGCTGGAGTTGGTGGAGAACAAGATACAGTAGATGATGTGACAGATACATCTACATCAGATGACGAAACCGTTGGTGATAATACGGACACAACAGAATCATCTGGGGGTGATACTGTTGATGCTACTGATGCAGTTCCTTCCACTGATGAAGACGAAGAGGATAATACCGTTTCAGTTCCTTCTACTGATGAAGATGGTGTGGATGATATTGATTCGGTTCCTTCCACTGATGTGGATGGAGAAGATGATACAACTCCGCCAGTTACAGATGGAAATGATACAAATGATGAAGAACTTCCTACTGGTTCAGATGATGAAGTCCCAGAAGACCAGCCTGGAGTTCCGCCTGGCGATGAGGACAATTTTGAAACAGACCCATCAGTTAGAGTTTCTGATGGCGAAGGACAAACTGATGAAGGTGGTGCCGATGAAGCATCAGTTGATGCACAAGAGGATGATACGACACCGGCGGTAGCTGATGAAGAAACTGCTGATGATGTTTCAGAACCACCCATAACAGACACTGATGATATGGAAGATGTCTCAGAACCGCCGGTAACAGATACTGATGATACAGAAGATGTCTCAGAACCACCAGCAACAGATACGGATGAAAATCCAGATGTTTCACAACCACCTGTTAGTGATGAAGATGGTACTCCAGATGTTTCTGAGCCTCCAATTACTCCAGACGAAGAAACTGATGATGATTCGCAACCACCAGTTACTCCAGACGAAGAAACTGATGATGATTCGCAACCACCAGTTACTCCAGATGAAGAACCAACCGATGACCCAACCGCTCCACCTACAAACGATGAAGAGATTGATGAAGATGCACCAAATAATCCACCTAGTCAAGATGATGGAACAAGGGAACTTGGTACAATCGTAATGAGAGATGGTGAAATAAAATTATATGTCTTAGTGCCCGTCTTATCAGCAAATAAATATATTGGCCCGTTTGTTGATAGAGAACTGGGCAACAGATTTTTTAGTTGATGGATAGTTAAAAATGCCACAGTTTCAAACCGCCAATGGACAAAAGATACAGGTTGCAACTAAACTAGTTTCAAATATTGTAGTTGAAACTATCGATCCACCACAGGTCGAATATGTAAATTACTTTACTCCAGACATTGATCCTAGAAATAATGCGATTGATCTAGAAAGAATAAAAACTTATCAAGGACAGACATATGAGGTTAGACGTTCTGATTTAGTATGGAACTATGGCCTAGAACTTGATGAGGATGGTTATGCAAACTATTTCTATACAAACGGAATAAATTCATCACAAAGATATTATGATAACTTAGTTCAAACAAATATTCATAGGGGTGGGATTGGAGAATATAATCCAAACTTTTATATTGAGGTAGAAAGTATTGGATTGGACGCTGCCGATGTCACCACAAATTCTAGTGAATATCGAGCTCAAAGGATTGATTATTACAATCCAATCACAAAACAAATTGATAAAAAACTCTATCAGACAAGTCGAGGGGTTAGGGTCACAAAATTAACCAAAAATGGTAGTTTTTGGACATTTGTTGATAGTATTCAATATGATACTTATGACAGTACAGAATCTGTTAGTACATTTTTGGTAGCAGGGCAAGACGCAGTTGTTGGTACGATATATGAACTCGTAGGAACATATGATATAAATGACCCCGATACTTTTTCGGCATTAGATTCTATGGGGTTCATCGACCACTCAGTTGAACCGCCAACTGGATATTTTAATAGGGCAACATTACAAAATTTACCACCAGAAAATTTTACAGTTACTTTTAGAGAAGTTAGAACTGTAGGTTATTTCAATGCAATAAATCTACGAAATTTTATTTCTACTTTTTCTGATGGTGATATGATTATTATAAACACTTACGATGAACCTAGTGCCAATAAATCTTTATGGACAGGCGAATTGAGTAATAATTTTATTACAAGTTTTGCAAATACTGCATGGGACTATAGATGTGCATATTTGTATATTGGTATAAAAAATGGCGAAAAAATAGACGAACAATATGCCGAAGACACGAATGCGAAATTATATACTACCATAAACTCTGAGTTATTATTTGGTAATGTTACAGCAACAACATACACATCAATTTATGACGAGTTTAATCAGGGTGCATTTAAAAACAAATATAATATAAACAAAAGATACATTCCGCAAATTAGTTCTATCTTGGATGAACAACAAGATGGGGTATATGTTGTATTAGATGGTTATTATAGAAAAACTGCAACCGTTCCATTTAAATACTGGCATCCAAGACATCCTTCACAGAGAATGGACACACTTGAAGATGTATTTCATTTTTCAGTAAGTGTTAAAGACATAGATTTTAGTTTATTTGAAGAACATTTAAGAGTATCTGCTTATCACTCAAAAGAAAAACACGAAGATGTATTGGAAGATTTAACTAATTTTTATTCTAAAAATACATCTTCTTTAATTGATGAAATTGATTTCGATTTGAGCGGACAAGTAGATAACGAGTGGGTACATTTAAGTATTGATTTACTTTCTCTCAATTTTCCATCCTACGATGGTATTGTTTGGTTTGAGATCGAAAGAATTCCTAGATTGTTTGATAACCCATTTACTGATGGTTTGCGAGCAGAACAAATATTCAATTCTTGGTATAGATTTTCTCATTTGGGAGATCAGGCAGTATATCCATTTGACCCACAACATGAATTGGAAACTGCATATGTATATGATATTGCCAATAATAAAATAGTTTCTACTCAAAACTTTAGAGGTTATACTGGATTTGTTTCTTTTGAATCTTATGAAAATTATAATTTAGAAGTTAGAGTAAAGAGTGGAGAGTTTGATAATGATGCAGTTGGGTTGATTATAGGTTTTGTCTTTGAAGACGGAAAAGAATATACATTAAGTGTTTTGCGAGCTCTTGGACAACACTTTAGGGGCAAGTCTTGGTTGGCAATTGCAAACTGTAATCAAGCAAGTAGTACTCTTGGGGAACCTTGGGAATGGTTAGGTTTGCGTCCCAATGAGGTTATTGATTATGAATATGAATTTGATAAAGATATCAATCCTTTCTATCATGAAATATGGGATGGAACTCCTACTGCACCAAAACCAGAAGTTCCTGCTGAATTTTTGGACGCAGAGACAGATTCGCAAGGCCCTCAGTGGAATATGTTTCCGAATGGAACAAAGATAAGAATTGAAAAACGTGCAAACATTATAAAACTTTACACAAGTCAATTTGATGATCCAGAAACTATTGATCCATCTACAGAGATTGAAATTGATTTGGCATCAGACCCAGAACTGGAAAGGTTTATTTCTGCTAGAATTGGTATCAGTAACTTTTCTGCAGCAAATGCATCTTGGGAAGATGTTACATTCGAACCATTAATTGATGTAGAAACAGAGACTACTTCTGAAGACTATCCAACATCTAGGGATGGTTTCATTGCAGTTGGTGGAATGGGAACCGAAAGAACTTATATATCAGAAGAGTTAACAGGCCCAGTTTCAAATCCGTACTTTATTGAAAGAATTACTCCAACTAGATTTGTTATTGACAGACAAGAATTGGAAGCTGTTGCAAAATTTAATTTAAGAACTTTTGAATTGTCCGTTGGAATGGACGGATATAATCAAGATGTCGTTGAGTTGATGCGGCCTGATTTATATGGTTCGACAATTTTAGATTATAACAATATTAATATGATATTGCAAGCAAAAACTATTCACTTCGACTATTCGCCGTTTACTGGTGGAAAGTCACTAGACATTTCTAAAATATGGGAAATGGACTTTGTTGATAGACAACCAAGTATGCCAATATTTGAACAAACTCTAGGCGGACTAAAAGTAAAACAAGATTTAATAACAAAGATTTGGGAAGTAAATCTTGCAGGAATGACTTATAACTTTGGAGATTTACCAAGAGCTGAATATACTATAATAAGAGATAATCTTAATTTATTGGGCGAATTACCAAGGGCAGAATTTACTACATCTAACACACAAGATTTGATATTAGATACCAATACTGGTTTATATTATTTTAAACCTAGTGATGAGGCATCTGATATAACAAAATCATTATATTTTGGAAAACCAAAGGATATTAATATTCCTATTAATCATTACTTTGCAAAATATAAAGATTCTGCATTTAAATATAACCAACAGATTGAAGAGGTAATGGATGTTGTAATTTCACCCAATGATTACTTTATAAAATCTAGAGATATTGTTTTAGATAATACTTTATTTAAAGAGACTGTTAAAATATTTGAATTTGATTATCCTAAATCTGTTTTCTTTGAAAGAGTGAGAGATATTCAATTTAATGTTGCGCCTTTCTATACAGAAACTTTAGACAAGACATATGTTAATAAATTATTCTTTATTGATTTGGATGAATGGAACACCAGTTTAAACTTTAGTCCTTTCCAATATAGTATGGATGATGTCACTTATATAATTGAACAAAACTATTTACTTGCAAAGGATACTGGTATTGATCCTAAAAATAGTTTTAAATTTAAAATGCTCGAAGAAATATTTAAACCGAAATTTATTATAAGTGATCAGCCAACATATGAATTTATTTTTGATTCTTTTGTTGGTGTTTCGTCTAATCTTTGGGATGCTACAAAATTCCAAACTACCTATTATGAAAAATATGAAAGTGGCCATCCTAGAAGTGATGGATCGGATGCATATGGACACGAACCTACTACCGTAGAAGTTCCTAAGAGTAGATATAAAGAGGGGGCATTTTTAGGGTTTATAAAAGAAAATAGTGCAGGAAAAAACCATGGTTCTGGTGCATTTCATGTAGACCAAGAATATAGAGAAACGCAAGTTTTAGGTGATGTTGGTAGTGGTGGAAAATTTTTATTTGAGTTTTCTGATATAGATTGGGATTTAGATAAGAACGGTTCGTTTGAAAGTGGATGGGGATTGGCTAGAGCGGGTAAAAAACAATACAACTTTAAATATGAAATAATTAAAAATGATAAAACTGGTAGGCTGCCTGATTGTTTAGAGGTGGATGGTAATACTATTAAAGGTAGGCTCAGCGAAACTGATATGTTTGTAAGAAAAAACGCATTTGAAACTTGGATGAAAAGTCAGGGACAAGAAATAGATGGTGTGTGGACTTCACATGCTGATAATATAGACTATGATTATTCCGATTTCCAATTAACCAACCCTAGAATATTTACTTTGCAAATGACTGGCACAAACACTACTAGGGGTGAATTGGATGTGATACATTCTGGCACTGAAAGATATTCATTTGGAGAGGTTCTTATACAAGACGATACTATACTTGTAATTGATAGTGTTGGGTTTGATTATACGACTGAGGTTTTGAGAAATACTGGCGTTGAAACTGTAACAGTAACACGATATGAGTATAGAGAATTACAAGGAGAAATTAATATAACATCGACTGAAACTACTCAAACTTCTGTTTTTGTTCCTAGTACTCAAACTGCAGCAATTGAAATTGCAAAACTGCAAGAAGATTTGGTGTTTGCGACAGGAAACACTGCAACTCTTATACAAGAAAGAATCGATGAGTTGCAGGATATTATAGATGAAAATGTTGCAAGTGAAGGTTATTTTGCAATTACAGATGAAGAACCAGTCACATCTTTCAGATATGTTGAAAGTGAAGAGACATCTTTACGGGCAGTAGTGCATGATTTTATTATTGATAATAGTGGTGGATTGATTAAAAGTATAGAGTTAGTGATGCCAATCTGGAATAACTTTACATATGATAAAGATTTATTCTTACATAAATCAGATAAAATACAGACACCAGAAAATCAAGATAGATTAAAATGGATAGCAGACCAAAGAAATAAAGGTTATTACACATATGATCCTACTAGAAACAATACCGCACTTGATATTGCATGGATACAGGCAATAAATAATTATAATGATGGTATTATCACTTATGATGATTATATATGGAATACAAATTTTATAGTTAATTCCAGAAGTTTTATGTCAGAAGAAAAGAAAGAAGAATATATAGAATATATTGAAAGTTTTGTTAAACTTGAAATCGGAACAACAGACAAATACAATGTAAACCAAACTAAATTATCACAAGTTTCTATCGAATATTTTAATACAACATATCCATATGTAGAATCTGAGAACAATCAATTTACATATTTGGAAAATATTGAACCGTTTGTACTTAATTGTGAATTTGAAGTTTCCGAAGAAATATTCTATGACTTTGACCAAGATGCAAAAGTAATTAGAGGATATCCAGTATATGCCAGCTGTAACTAGAAAAGGCGATACCTGTACAGGACATGGTTGTTTTCCACCAAGAGCAAGTGTTCAAGGAAGTGGTAATGTGTTTGTAAATAGTATTCCAGTTCATCGACAAAATGATGGTTGGGCGACTCATTGTTGTCCACCACCCACATGCCATGGTTCAGTTCTTTCATCTGGTTCTAGTACGGTGTTTGCAAATGGGATGCAGGTCGGAAGAATAGGCGATCCAGTTGCATGTGGTTCTTCCGTTGCCGTTGGTAGTGGAAATGTTTTTGCTGGTGGATGATATAAATAATGTATAAAAGATAAGACGGAGTTTTTTCATTGGCAATCGCATATCCTATTAAGGCGCTCGTACAACAGTCTGGGGACGTTGTTCTTGGGGAATTTTTAGAATCCGATTATATTGGGGTTCTAGATGGTGGCACCGGCGCTGGGGGAAGTAGAGAAAGTAATAGTCTTCCTGTAACAGCAACAGATGAAGAATTACTTGATGCAATCAGACAACAAATGCGAGATAATTTTGAACTCGCAAGATATGAAACCTATTCTTCTATAATTGCAATTCAACAGGAAGTTCCAGATGCTGGTAGAATAGCAATGGATAGTACTTCTGGAAGATTGTTTTATGGTACAGGAGAATCTTGGTTTGAAGTAGGACAGGCACTTTTAGTTCAAGATAATATTACTGGTGGAATTGAGTTTGGCGGAGATATTATTATAATATACAACCCAGATACAAGTACTACATCAGTGACGGTAGATTTTACACCACTTAGAAACCAAATAAACGCAATTATAGGTGGTTCTGGACTAAATGTAGATGGCACTTATACTCCAAATGCAAACACCAATTTTATTTCTGGTGCAACGAGTCTAAATAATGCCGATGTCTTACTGGACACTGCATTACAAAATGAAATTAATAGAGCAACTGGTGTAGAATCATCTATTATATCACAACTAACAGGTGTTACTAACGACCTTGCAAATTTTGCATACGAAGGACACACTGCAGCACAGGTATCTGGTTCTGGAAAAATAGGTATTGTTTATGATACCACTAGCGGAAAATATGAACCAACTAGTGATTTTGGAGTTGGTGGATTTATTAAGTTTACTATGAAAGACGGTAGTAGGGATGATATTCCATTAACCACAACTTTCCATGGTAATCAAATAATAAATGGTGTAGTTGAATTTTTTACAGCAAACGGCACTCAAGATGACATAGATTTGGTCGTCAACGGTGTATAAATTCTTTTTTATAAATAATAAGAAAATAAATAATTGCAATTTAAAATAATAGGAGTTTATTAATGTCTAAGTCTATCCAAAAAAATGAAATTATTCACATGGACGGATACTACAGAGATCCAAAGCGTGATGATTTTGTTCCACTTATACAACAAGTAACAGAACAGTTCTTAGAAAATGGATTTGATGATGTCGGGCCACAAATTACAAAAATCTCAATCAGAGATGCAGAATTGACAAAATATATTGATGAATTTATCGTATGGAATTATGATTCTGGTGCAACATCGTCAACAGAAGGGGCATACGGGGTTGATAATCCTACCGCTCCAACTGCCGGACAATCATTCACGCCATTTTATTTAGACGGCGAGGAGACGGTCGCAAGAAGAAAAGAAATTGATGATATTTATGACAACGAAGATTGGCACGATGTAATATCAGAAACCTTTCCTTCATCCACGGCCGTCACCGAGGCGGGACTCACTGCAGATAAAATATTGGGCCCAAATGTAGAATTGTTTGCATATTTAAACCCACATCCAAATAGAAGGGGTGGGGGCGTAAATAGTTCTTGGGCAACCACAGTTACTATTGATGCTGATAGTGACGTAGGGGGTTCAACGACTGTAACTACCTATAATGCAGCTCAATTGTCTGTTGGTATGGAATTGAGATCAAATAATGGTGTTGCACTTTCTGCACCTTATCCAACAATTACCGCAATTAATATTAATGTTGTTACGCTTTCAGACCCAATTATTAGTGTAAGTGGACAAGATTTGATATTTGGTGCTGGTGATCCAAGACCTGCAACTCTGTTGAATGGCCATTTTTATAAAGAATCTCCAGCCCCTGTGAAAATTCAGATGGAAGAGCAACAAGGATATGTCGGACTTCCAAATATTTCTAGGACAGTTTATCAAAACGAATATAATAAAATTAAAAGATGTTTAACAAATACAGCGAGAGATGTTAGATTTTTACCAGACATTGAATCTGGAATTAATACACAAGCAAAACTTCGTCAATACAGAGAAGAGATAACTGCACAAGGTGATGTTTTCCACCACTTCTGGATTTCTAACTACAGAGATGAATTTTTCTTCCCTGCAGGAACACTAGAACCAAGAAGATATCGTGGAGAATTGATTTTAGGATACCTTGCTGCATTTGATGGTAATAATCTACAAAGAGGTGATAGTTATAAGCTTACTTTTGCGGTTACAAACCTTGCACCAAATTCGACTATAGAATACGAAATTAATGTTTCTGTTGGTTTGGATAACAGTATTGCCGGATTTACGCAAGATGTTTACGATACATTAGTAAAAACTGCACTTTGCGATCCGAAGGGTGGGCCCATCCTTGCGGCAATTAATCAGGACAATAGAGAAGGTGTAATTGAATTTGAATCTAGAGAAGTCGGTTTTTATCTTACTGTGTCTATGGAAAGAACAGAACGTCCTCAGACTGTACTTTCAAATACTTTAACTCAATATACAGTTCCCGTTACAACGGCAAATTCTACTATTACAGATGGAACAAATACACTTGCATCAGAACCTGTTTTTCCTAATGGATACTACCATCAAGTACAAATAAGAGGATTTGATGGATGTAATATTGGAGATACCACTGTAGTTACAATTTCTGGATTGGTTGATGAGACACAAGTTGCTGCAGGAGTATACGATACTGCGAATGCAACTCTGAATGATATTGTTCTTGAGTTTAAGGCATTGGAAAATCTAAACTCTGCACAAATGACATCTCAGATTGTAAGTAAATTGCGAGCAATAGGTTATATTAATACCTATATGACAGTAAAATCTTCTGGTTCTTCAATTATATTAGAATATAATAAAAATTCATCTGCATATTTTGGGTTCGGTGGAAAGGGTAGAACTGCAGGACTTGCATCTGCTGATTCTACACATTTTGCCAGTACGACAATTGGAGAAGTCACGGTGACTGATTATCCTGTCAATGGTGTCACTGTTGCAGATGTTACTGCACTTCCGACCGCATTTACAGTTTCTGGTACATATACTCTTGCAACACTTTTAACTGCAACAGATACTGGTAGAACTCCTAGTGGAGATTTGGATCTTGATGGTGATCCATTGGAGATTGAACTTTCTCAAACACAATCACCACAAATCTCTGATGTATCGAAGGTTAGATTACAATTTCCACTTGCAAGAGACTTTGGTACTTTTGCAAACCCATCAAATGGAAATTGGAAAGTTAAGTTAGGTGCTGATGGAACAAATGAAACTTCATATTTTGTTTCATATCAACAAAGCATTTTACATGAAGATGGTGGTAGACCAGTTGGGCCACAAATTTCTTTTGATTTAGATCAAAGAACTAGACACCCAAATAGTACTCATCCTGGCCTTTCTTTGTCTAGTGCAAGTTTCAGAGAATTCGATTCATATACTCATGAAATAGAAATTGATAGTTTTGAGTACATTACAGACCACTCTATGGGTCCGATTGTTTTACAGACAAAAGGCGCAAGTTCTTTATCTGGAAATAATGGAGACCAACCATGGAGAATTCGTTTTGATATTTCTAGGGGTTATGAAGTTAGAGAAACTTCACCATATATTAACGATGCAGTTCTTCAAGTAAGAGGAGACGTTGATGCTTCAAATAGTTTTGAGTATTTTAAGTGTCACGTTGCGACTGAATTCCAGTTAAAATCAGATGGAGATGTTTCTCAAATTGAAGGAAGAGATGGTGTTAAAGAAGCTAAGATGCGAGAACCTGGCTTCTTGGGTGCGATGCGTCCACAGTTTACTGGATATCTAGAAAGTGCATCTCACTTAATTAGTCCTTATGCTAACAGAGAACAATTAAGAAATTCTGTTATTACTAATTTCAATCCAACTGCTGGTTTGGTTGGTCAAAAACATTATGATATTACTGGTACATTAATTACAGGCTTGTATGGAGCCTTTGCAGACCCTTCTGGATATAGTATTGTAAAAAATAATACTCAAACCGTTACAGATGGAATATTAAATGACAATGAATACAGATATGAAGAAAAATTCTTGGTAGGTTCTTCTACAGAACTGACATATGATACTCCATATAATTCTGGTTCTCTGAGACTTCAAAAAGGATGGTTTAGAAGAACTGGAAAATCGCATCCAGATGTTGCTGTATCATATCCAATGTCATTTACTGCAACATTTGCAGACCACGGTGTTGCAATGATGATTAGAGACCAAGCATCAGCAGACCAAGCGGACGATCATGCATGGTTTGTTGTTCAAAGACATGTTGACTCGATTACTGGTGTCTCCGATTATTCGTCAGAACATCAACCAATCCACTGTGTTTATGCAACTTCTGAGCCGCCAACTTTATTCTCTGATTTAGTTCCGTACTTTACTTCTAAGACAACACAGAGGGAAGAGTCCATTGCATACACTGGTATATATGATGTCGCTGGTAATTACTTGTATAATTTCACAATTGATGAAATGCAAAACCAAGAGTTGCTCGCACTAGCCATGGATACCCAGTCAAGATTTAGACGCTTTGTTGTTCGTGAAAAAGATATTTTGAAACCATGGGATAGACATGTTTTTGCCGGTATTAATGAAACAGATTCTCATGCCGTCATTAACCCACTAGAACAATTGTCTCTTAATGATAAAGGACAGTTGGTTATCCAATTCCCTAACAGACTTGGGTCACAACGCTTCCTATACACAGGAAAAGAACTCGACTTAATTTCTTTCTGTGCTGCTGGTGCGGTGGGACAAGACACTCTTATCAGTAGTGATAGATTTAGTACCACTGGAACGACAGATAAGAGAAGATTGTATAGAGGATTAATGTCATCCGAAAATTACGGTAATGGTATGAGATTACTAATGCTAGTTGCTGGAAATGGTGTCGAAAATACCGATGCAGATACAACTCTACTTACCTCTTAATTGAAAGTTTAAGGTTCGGTCATACTGAGTATGGCCGACCCTAAATAGTAAGAAAAGAGGAATTTAATGACTAACGCTATCCCCATAAGAGTAGTCGTAGATGGTTCTGGTGATACAACAGGTTTAAGTGAATTTCGAACAAATGAAACGGTAGGTCTGGATCACGGTGGAACTGGTGCAACTAATGCTGCAGATGCTAGAACCAACCTTGGTCTTGCAGCGATTGCCGCATCAGGAAGTTGGGCAGATTTACTAAACAAACCAAATACTGACGATATTCCAGAGGGCACAACCAATCTCTATTTCACAGATGAGCGTGTGGATGATAGAGTTGCTGCTCTTATTGTCGATGGCGTAGGTATTCTGAAAAATTATGATGATGCTGGAAATCTTCTAAACATCGAAATAAACTTCAGTGAATTTGATACCGATGATATCATTGAAGGTTCAGTTAACACATTCCTTGCAAATAGATCAACTTCTGATATTCCAGAAGGAACAAATCTTTATTTCACAGACGAAAGAGTAGACGATAGAGTTGCTGCTCTTATTGTCGATGGCGTAGGTATTCAGAAAAATTATGATGATGCTGGAAATCTTCTAAACATTGCAATTGACTTTTCAGAATTCGATACTGATGATATTGTCGAAGGTACTGTTAATACTTTCTTATCAAATAGAACAACAGACGATATAAACGAAGGAACTGTAAATCTTTATTTTACAGACGCAAGAGCGGATGCAAGAATTGCACTTCAAACAGGTACAAATTTAGATTTAAGTCAAAAAACAACAACAGAACTTTCTGAAGGTACAAATCTATACTATACTGATGCAAGGGCAGATGCAAGACTTGCTACTTTCGGTGCAGTAACACAAAGTGATATTGATGCATCTATTGCTGCTTTGATTGACTCCTCTCCAACAACACTTGATACTCTTAACGAACTTGCAGCTGCACTTGGAGATGATCCTAACTTTGCAACATCTATTGCAAATTCAATTGCAACTAAACTTGCAATTTCCGATTTCAATACGACTGCTGACAATTGGTTAGGAACAAAATCTACGACTGACTTATCTGAAGGAACAAATCTCTATTTCACAGATGAGCGTGTGGATGATAGAGTTGCTGCTCTTATTCAAGATGGTGTTGGTATTGTCAAAAACTATGATGATGCTGGAAATCTTTTAGATATTGCAATTAATTTTGCTGAGTTTGATACTGATGATATTGTTGAAGGTTCTGTTAATACATTTTTAGCATCAAGAACTACTGATGACATATCAGAAGGTACGACTAATTTATACTATACAGATACGAGAGTTAGAAATGCGGTAAGTGCCACTGGTAGTATAAACTACGATAGTGCTACTGGCGTTTTCAGTTTCACTCAGGGCGATAGCGATACTATCAATGAAGGTTCCACTAATTTATTTTTCACAGATGAGCGTGTGGATGATAGAGTTGCTGCTCTTATTCAAGATGGTGTTGGAATTACCAAAAATTATGACGATGCTGGCAATCTATTAGATATTTCTATAAATTTCACAGAGTTTGATACAGATGATATTATCGAAGGAACTGTAAATACATTCCTTGCAAATAGAACAACCGATGATATCACTGAAGGTTCTATAAACCTTTATTACACTGATGCTAGATTTGATACAAGACTTGCTACTAAATCAACAACTGATGTTGCAGAAGGTGCTAATCTTTATTATACAGACGCCAGAGTTGATGCAAATATTGCTACTAAATCAACAACTGATGTTGCAGAAGGTACTAATCTTTATTATACTGATGCTAGATTTGATACAAGGCTTACTACTAAATCAACAACTGATGTTGCAGAAGGTACAAATCTATATTATACAGACGCCAGAGTTGATGCAAATATTGCAACAAAAACAACAACTGATGTTGCAGAAGGTATAAATCTATATTATACTGATGCGAGAGTAGATACAAATATTGCAACAAAAACTACTGACGATATTAATGAGGGTACTACTAATCTTTATTATACTGATGCTAGATTTGATGCAAGACTTACTACTAAATCAACAACTGATGTTGCAGAAGGTACTAATCTTTATTATACTGATGCGAGAGTAGATACAAATTTTGCAACCAAGACTACAACAGATTTAACTGAAGGTACAAATCTATATTACACTGATGTTAGAGTTGCAACATATCTTACTAATAATGGTTACACTACCGCAGCTTCTGTTGCATCACAGATTGAATCCGTTTCGTCTGATTTAGACGATGAGATTTATGATAGAGAACAGGCAGACTTAAATCTACAAAGTCAAATTGATAATTTAGTACTTAATGACTTGACAGATGTAAATGCAAGTTCTCCCACTTCTGGTGATGCACTTGTATGGAATGGGACATCGTGGGTTCCACAAGCTCCGTTCAGTCAGGCAGATTTTGACTTTGCATTTGCAGTCAAAACAACAACCGATTTAACCGAAGGTACAAATCTATATTATACAGATGCAAGGGTTCGTTCTCATGTCGAGGGACAAGATTTAGACCTTGGTTCAAATAAAATTCTATTCTCTAATGTTTACTCTGCATTAGGAGACTTACCAAATGCCTCTTCTTATCATGGCATGTTTGCTCATGTCCATGGTACTGGAAAGGCATATTACGCTCATGCAGGAAATTGGGTAGAACTTGCAAACAATAGTGAACTTCCAACATCTACAGATGATGTCAGTGAAGGTTCGACTAATCTCTATTTCACAGAAGAAAGAGTAGACGATAGAGTTGCAGCATTAATTCAAGCAGGAGAAGATATCTCTATTGTTTACGATGATGTTGCAAATACTTTAACGATTGCACTCGCATCTAGTGTTGGTGGTTTAGATTTATCAAATAATAGTACTGACGACCTTTCGGAAGGTTCTACAAATCTATATTACACTAATACTAGAGTTGACGCAAATTTTGCAACTAAGACTACAACAGATTTAACTGAAGGTACAAATCTATATTACACTGATGCTAGATTTGATGCAAGACTTGCTACTAAATCAACAACTGATGTTGCAGAAGGTACTAATCTTTATTACACTGATGCTAGAGTTGACGCAAATATTGCAACAAAAACTACTGACGATATTAATGAAGGTACTACTAATCTTTATTATACAGACACCAGAGTAAATACTTTCTTAGGTAGTGGCAATGCTGGAAACATTATTACTACAGGGTACATCGCAGGCCCTGCATCACTTACTATTGACCCTGCCGGTGTTGGTGATAATACGGGCACAGTTATTATTGCTGGTAACTTACAAGTAGATGGTACTACAACTACAATTAATTCTACAACGGTCGAGGTTGATGACTTAAATATTGTTCTTGGTTCTGGTTCTGTTAATGCAGCTGCGGCAAACGGCGGTGGAATAACTATTGACCTTGGATCTGATGGTTCTGCCACATTTACATATAACTCTACAACAGATCAATTTGTATCTAATAAAGATATTACTGCAAATATCACTGGACAAGTTTCGGATATCAGTAATCATACTACTACCGACCTTGTAGAAGGAATTAATCTTTACTATACTCAAGTAAGATTTGATACCGCATTTGGTGCGAAGACTACAACAGATTTAACTGAAGGCACAAATTTATATTATACAGATGCTAGATTTGATGCCAGAATCGCTACTAAGACTACAGACAATCTTATAGAAGGTTTGGTAAACCTTTACTACACAGATGCTAGAGTTGACGCAAATTTTGCAACCAAGACTACAACAGATTTAACTGAAGGTACAAATCTATATTATACACAAACAAGATTTGATACGGCGTTTGCAGCAAAGGATACAGACGCTTTAACTGAAGGTTCTACTAATCTTTACTATACAGATGCCAGAGTAAATACTTGGACAACTGCAAATCTTGCAAACGTTGCCTTCTCTGGTTCATATGCAGATTTATCAAATACTCCTACAGATTTATCCGATTTTACTGATACGACTGGACTTTTAAATGTCGCAGCAATTACTGTAGGTGATGTTGCTCCATCAAATCCGAATGATGGCGATTTGTGGTTTGATTCCACAGAATTAAAAACATTCATTTATTATAACGATGGAACTTCCTCACAGTGGGTTGAGTCAGCGGGAGATGGTGGGGCATCTGTACAATCTTCTAGTACTGCTCCTAGCAGTCCCTCAGACGGCGACCTTTGGTTTAATGATAATAACCTTAAACTGTACATATACTATAATGACGGTTCTTCAGCGCAATGGGTCGAGGCGTCAGGGGGTATCGCACAGGATACTGATGTAATACCAGAAGGTAATAATAATCTTTACTACACAGATACCAGATTTGATACAAGATTTGCAACCAAAGACACAGATGATTTAGTAGAAGGTTCTACGAATCTTTATTATACAGATGCGAAAGTTGATACAAGATTTGCAACCAAAGACACAGATGATTTAGTAGAAGGTTCTACGAATCTTTATTATACAGATGCGAAAGTTGATGCAAATATTGCAACAAAAACTACTGACGATATTAATGAAGGTACAAATCTATATTACACTGATGCTAGATTTGATACAAGGCTTGCTACTAAATCAACAACTGATGTTGCAGAAGGTACTAATCTTTATTATACTGATGCGAGAGTAGATGCAAGAATTGCCACATCTGCATTAGGTTCTACTGATGATCTACCAGAGGGTTCAACAAACCTTTACTATACAGACGCCAGAGTACAAACAAAACTTGGTGATGTTTCTGGACATATCATTCCAGATACAAATGTTACTTATGATTTAGGTAGTAATACAAATAGATTCAGAGACATTTATTTAAGTGGAAGTTCTATCAACCTTGGAACTTTACAATTATCGGACAATAATGGATCCCTTGAGATAACTGCAAGTGGCAGTACAGAAGTATTTGCAACAGAAACATATGTTGATACTGCAGTTGCAAACTTAGTCGATTCTTCTCCAACTACATTAGATACTCTGAATGAACTTGCAGCTGCCTTGGGCGATGATCCAAACTTTAGTACAACAATTACAAATTTAATTGGAACTAAACTTACAACTGCCGATTTTAATACAACTGCTGACTCTTGGTTAACTGGTAAGACAACCACTGATTTAACTGAGGGAACAAACTTATACTACACAGATGCGAGAGTCGATGCAAGGATCACACTTCAAACTGGTGCAAATCTTTCACTTGCAAATAAAACTACAGATGATCTTGCAGAAGGTTCCACAAATCTTTACTATACAGATGCTAGAGTTGAAACATATCTGGAATCGAATGCTACTGCAGACAGAATACAGTTAAGAACAAATAACGCATACTTTGGTGTCGGAACTGCATCTGGTTCTGCTGGCATGGCAATCAAAAATAATAGTGGACAACCATTCTTTTATGGACAAAAATATTTACCAGCAAATAACGGACAAACTGACTTAGAACTAGAGGCAAACACTGGTGGTAAGATTAATGTAAATGCATTTAGAATTTATAATGTTGGAACGCCTACTGACCCATCCGATGCAGCTAATAAATCTTATGTTGACTCCGCAATTGCAACTAAAGATCAATTATCAGAATTGTCTGGAACTACAGATGATATTACAGAAGGTTCTACAAATCTTTATTATACTGACGCCAGATTTGATACAAGACTTGCTACAAAATCAACAACAGATTTAACTGAAGGTACAAATCTTTACTATACTGATGCTAGGGTTGACGCAAGAATAACGTCATCAAATCCATACTCTTCAGCAGACTTTGATACTGATTTCTCTGGTAAGACAACTACCGATTTAACTGAAGGTACAAATCTTTACTATACAGATGCAAGAGTTCGTTCTCATGTTGAGGGACAAGATTTAGATTTAGGGACTAATAAAGTTCTCTTCTCAAATGTTTATAATCAACTTTCTGATCTTCCATCAGCATCTTCTTATCATGGTATGTTTGCACATGTCCATGGAACTGGCAAAGCGTATTATGCTCATGCAGGAAACTGGATTGAGTTGGGTAATAATTCTGATATTCCTACGAGTACTGATAGTCTTGCGGAAGGTTCTACAAATCTTTACTACACAGATGCAAGAGTAGGTTCTTATCTAACCACAAATAACTATGCAACTCAAACATATGTTGATAATGCAATATTAACGAAAGATACTATTGCAGAGATGGGAGATGTCGATTTAACAACGGCTCCTACTAACGGTCAAGGACTTGTTTGGGATAACGCAAATAGTAAGTGGGTGGCAGGAGACTCGTTCAGTCAATCAGATTTTGATACTGCATTTACTGCAAAAGACACAGATGATCTTTCAGAAGGTTCTACAAATCTATACTATACAGATGCTAGGGTTGCTTCATATCTTTCTGGTACTGGATATGCAACTACATCATATGTCACTTCACAAATTGCTGCCGTTTTTTCTGATTTGGATGACGAAGTATATGATAGAGAACGGGCAGATATTAATTTACAAAGTCAAATAGATTCTTTAACAACTAATGTTGGGGCATTGGTTCTTGATGACCTTGGTGATGTAGATACAACAACAAACGCACCGACAAATGGTCAAACTTTAATCTACAATGGTACTTCTTTCGTCCCTGGCACTATTTCTGGATATACTACTGCAGATTTCAATACAGATTTTGCAACTAAGACTACAACAGATTTAACTGAAGGTACTAATCTTTACTATACAGATGCTAGGGCGGATGCAAGGGTTGCAGCTGCGAATATTGGAATATTAAATGATGTAAACACAGTTGGAATTTCTGCAGGAGATTTTCTTCTTTATGACGGTAGTGAATTTTTACCAGTTGATTTTGCAACTGAAGTAAACACATATGCAGATGGGCGTATCGGTGTTGCAAGCATCCAAGACCTATCAGATGTTGATGGTGTTGATACTGTAGCAAGTGGTGACATATTATTATATGACGCCAGTAATAATCATTTTGGATTTATTAATTTTGGTTCAGAAGTAAACTCGTATTTTGATACACGGTTTGCAACAAAATCAACAACCGATCTTGCTGAAGGCACTAATCTTTACTATACAGATTCTAGATTTGATACAAGATTTACTACTAAGACTGCAGATAATCTTACAGAAGGTTCTACTAATCTTTATTATACAGATGCTAGAGTTCAGTCTTATTTAACTGCACAAGGTATTGCCGCAGAAACACTTACTTCACTTGCAATTGCAGGAAATGTTCTTACCTATACAGATGAAGATGGTAATACTACAAACATTGACCTGTCTCTCTATTTGGATGATACAAATCTTGCAAGATTAGTAAGTGGTTCATTAAACGGAACCACTGGTATTGCAACATTCACTAGAGATGATGCAACAACATTTACTATTGATTTTAGTCCTCTATTTGACGATACAAATCTTTCAAGAATTAATAGTGCAACATTTGCAAATGGAACATTAACTCTTACTAGAGATGATGCTTCTACTGCCGCAACTGTAAGTTTGGATGGAAGATATCTTCAAGATTTGTCTGGTTTAACCACAGATAATCTTACAGAGGGTTCTACAAATCTATATTATACACAGGCAAGATTTGATTCTGCATTTACTGCTAAATCAACAACCGATCTTGCAGAGGGAACAAACCTTTACTATACAGATGCTAGAGTTGACGCAAGAATTGCCACATCAAATATTGTGTCTAGTTCTAGTATTGATGACCTTTCGGATGTGGATACCACTACAACTGCACCAACAGATGGACAGTCACTTGTTTGGGATAATACAAATAGTAAGTGGGTGCCAGGCGCATCTGCTGGTTCCTCTATTGATGTTTCTGATATTGCGCCTTCAAGTCCTAATGATGGTGATTTGTGGTTTGATACCGATGAACTAAAAACATATGTATATTATAACGATGGAACATCTTCTCAATGGGTAGAAGCTGCAGGAAATGTTGCCTCTAATGTACATCTTTCTGATGCAGCACCGAGCACTCAATCAGAAGGTGATTTGTGGTTTAACAGTAGTAATCTTAGACTTTATGTTTATTATAACGATGGAACATCTTCTCAGTGGATTGAAGCTTCTGGTTCTGTAAATTCTAGTACTGTTGCATCACTTGATGATTTAACGGATGTAGATTTAACAACAACATCACCCACAGATGGACAGGCACTTATTTGGGATAGTGTAAATTCTGCTTGGAAGCCGGGTGATGTTGCTTCTGGCGGTGGAGGTGGAGCTTCCGTTTCTGTATCCGACACCGCACCTTCTTCTCCTTCTGTTGGTGATCTTTGGTTCAATTCTGCGAACACAAAGATGTATGTATACTTCAATGATGGAACATCGTCACAATGGATTCAATCAAACCCATCAGGTGCGAGTTCACCAATTATTTCATCTGATACTGCACCTACAAATCCTGTTGTAAACAGTTTTTGGTTTGATTCATCAGATGGTTCATTATATTTCCGTTATGATGATGGTTCATCAGAACAATGGGTCAATCTTATTGGTGCCTCCTTGCAATGGCAAGAACAATCTGCAGATTATACCGCAAGTGCTGGTGACAAACTGTTTGTTGACTGCAGTTCTAGTGCGGTTACTGTTACACTTCCATCATCACCAACACAAGGAGATGAAATTAGAATAATTGATGCGACAGGCAATGCATCTATAAATAATATAACCATAAATAGGAATGGAAGCAATATTCAAGGTGCTGCAGATAATCTAATAATAAACACGGATAGGGCCGCATTTGGGTTGGTTTACTATAACGCAACTCAAGGTTGGTTACTAATGGAGAGATAATAAATGGCTGTAAATTTTCCAGATAGTCCCTCAAATGGTGACAACTTTACCGCAAATGGAATTGTGTATATTTACAATTCTACTAAGGGCGTATGGGCAAAACAATCTACAACCGCACCCCCTGTTGTTACAGGACATGTTTTACCAAATGCAAATGAAACTTATGATTTAGGAAGTTTGACGCAGAGATTCCGTGACATTTATTTAAGTGGAAATACTCTCTATTTGGGTGGAACTGCATTGTCTGTTGATGAAAATGGAAATTTAGGATTACCGGCAGGAACGGTTATCGATGGAGCTACAATTCCAAGTGCAGTAGAAGAATTGTCTGATATTGATGTAACAATTAATAATGAAATATTTACATTAAATGTTGACTCGCCCGATGCCGGCCATGGTTCGCACTGGAAATGGACTTGGGATGCAGGGACTGTTGCATATAGCAGACTTAAAATCGTTAATTTGGTTCAATCAAATATTCCATTATACAATCAGGGAATCTACACATTAAATAATTTCGCAGCACACGAACTTCACGGTTCGATGACTCAAACACATAAAATATATTTGAAATGGATAGAAGGTGCAGGAATTGATAACCTAGTTTCATGGGCGGTAATTACAGATAGTGTGACAGGAGTTACCAATCCAAACATAAACGGTGGTAGTGCAACGGAAGTACAAAGAATTGTCATAAGTGTTCCATCTACGGTCACATTACCAACTTTGAATACACCAAGTGTATCATATGATGTGTCTTTTGTATCGGCGGGTGCATATACCTTTACTGGTGTCGCATCGGGCGACAATCCAGATATCGGCCCATTCTATCGTGGTGGTACATATACTTTTAATTTAGACGCATCACTTTCTGGACATCCATTTTATTTAACTACGGACGATGGTACTAATTTTTCTACAGGGAATTATGTTGGCGAATATACTTCTGGAGTAACAGGTTCAAGAAATGAAAGTGGAACTTTAGTATTTACTGTTCCAAATGATGCACCAGATACATTATATTATCAGTGTGGAAATCACAATCCTATGAGGGGTATGATTACAATTAAAGATTTGGCGGTAGAAACAAATGTAGATAACAATTATGTTTTATACTTCCAGCACGATCAAGATGGTCATTCAACACCAGTAGAGATACGCCCAAAAAGAACACTAGCAGATATTGATAATGTATGTTTAGTTTATGATGGCCCTTCTGGTAAATTTAAAGTGCAGGACATGGGAGAATACCTAGATTCTACTTCTCAGTTTCAATCAAAGATTGCCAATTTAGTAAATACTGAAACTGCAGATAAACCAACAACCGCACAAGTAACAGATAAGATTAAAGATGAAACTGTATTTAATATTAACATGCATCAAGGTGGAGATTTACAAGTAATCACTGGCACAAAAAGGTGGTATTCTCCATTTGATTTACAGATATCAGGCATTTCCGCAAATCTTGGAACCGCTGCGGATAATATCGTAGGAATTGATGTAAAAAATAACGGAGTTTCTGCAAAAACGGTTTCGTTTTCTCCAAACACCACAACGACAAATGTTGTTGCGCCATTTTTCACAATGAGTGCTGGAGATTATTTAACAGTTGATATTACGAGTATTGGAACCAATTCTGTTGGCCAAGACCTCTATCTACAGTTTACATATAAAAAAGTATAAATAGAAGTAAAAACACAATAGGAGATAACAATGGACTTTACAATTGATAAAGTTGCCACGGATGAGGACGGTAACGAAATCACAGTGACAGAAAATTACACTGCAGATCTTAACGGACAACATGCAAGTGTTTCAAAAGTAGTAGATGGCGAAGCTATCAAAATTGCAGATCAACCATGGAATCCACTTGGTGACGGTTCAAGGGCGACTTGGGCATCAGTTGACCAAGTTGTGACTTGGTTTAAAGAAAACTTTTAAGGAGCGGAGAAAATGGCAGAGATTAAACAAGCAAGTAAAAGAAATGTATGTAGTGTCTTCGAAGACATCAATCCGAATACAAATACCATTTACTTAGAATCAGAAGGACATAATAAATCTACTCTTGCTCCTATCTTCAATGGTGCGATGTATATGTATACCGGCCAGGCAAAAGACTCTTTGTGGGGCCACAACTACTATCGAGATGGTGATAATACCCATGAACAGCGCAGTGGTGATGGTGCTAGTACAATGGCACTTGGTAAAGAGGTTGCGTACTGTTCTCAAGAGGATAACACGGTAGGAAACCACAGAGTAACGAATATTCCATTTTTTCAATATTTGAGTATGGAAGAGTCTAGAAGAGGAACTGGTATGCAGAGAATTACTGCAGACGATGGAACAAACCTCTATGTTTGGCAAAACCGTCCAATGTTTTACAACTGGTATCGTCAAATTTCTTGGTTAAATCCAACAAGAGAACTATATGAAGCCACCCCTTCCGTTTCTTGGGGATATGATGGTCAAGGTAGTAGTTCTGAAATTATGGTTCCAACAATGGCAACAGAAGAAGAAGTAGGAACAAAGTGGGTTTCTAATATCACACAACAAGTAAGACACGATGGTTATGTTGCAAGACCTATGATGGGAGTGGGAAGAAACTATATGTTGGACTATAGTGATACCAACGATAATTGGAGCACTACTATGAGAGCTCCATATACTGTCCAATATATTGGTATGTCTACTGTAGATGGTAAACCAATTTACTTATATAATAACCAAGACAATGATCACGATCAGTATATCACAAAACACAATGTGAGTGCGAATACAACTACTGATTTGCATAGATTTAATTCTGCACCAACTGCAGCAGGAACTAACTATGGTGGGACAAGAGCAACCACAACAATTGGAAGACATGTAAAATGGGCATCACATACATTTGATGATCCAACAAGTGCTGGTAACAAATGTTTTTATGTTCCATATTTGGATGCAAACTTAAACTATCATCCATTTTGGTGTCAGTGGGATAAATCTGCAGATACATTCACCAATAACTCTGACATCACAATTACTGGTGATTTAAGTTCTACACACTTTAACAACCACTCAGGCGGACAAGGCGATTCATCTGATATGAGTGCATATTTCTATAATGAAACTTTTGTTTCTTCTGGAAATAGATATCTATCACTTTTCCCAATTCACGGTTTCTATCAATGTCACGATAGTACACCGATTGCAAGAACTGTTGTAACATATCAGGTTGATGCGTCAGATCCAAAACAACTGACACATCACTCTACAGTGACGATTCCAGCAACTCCAAGAAATATGGTGTTCTTGAATGATACTAGAACAATGTTTGGTGTGATTGGTGAGAATGCAATTTATATCTTCAACTGGAATAATGTTGATGGATGGGTTTTGACTACAACATATGCCGGTAAATTCACATCATTGGGTAGAGACACAACTGATAGAATTTGGGCAACTGAAGTTGGTGCCTTTAATACTTATGCATCAATTCATATTATTACTCCTTCTATTCCAGTTAAGATTAGTATCACTCCAGCCGCAACAAACTATAACTACGCAGGAAGTGATATTAACACAACTGTTGCAATTAGTGCATATAACGCATCTGGAGACAGAATTGCAGTTGATGTCGCATTGGTAATTGATGGTTCCACTATGAACTTTGGTGGTGGTTCAACATCTATAACAGTAACAACTTCTACAACTGCAGATGTATCTCAGGCAGTAGTTATTACTGGTGCAGGATTGAGTGATATCGTAGCAAGTGTTTCGATTTAACTACTAAGGCGAACCAATGGGTGCAATTAGTATTAGGTCACAAGGTGGAGACACACAGGGTATCGGAGTACATTTTGGTAAATTCAACCTAAATGTCTCCGATACTAGTGATACATGGTCTTCTTTACCGACAGATAAATATACAGGTGACCCAGAAAATCAATCGATAACAACGATCAATGTTTCAAGAAGCGATCCAAATCATTCGGTTGTTATTGAAACATTACCATTATTAGTAGAAACCGACTCTGCACCTTTTGAGACACCAAATACACATACCTTTGGACTTGGGTATTACACAATTAATTCTACTGGCGCAGACCAGACGGCCGTTCCATCTGATCCTCTAAGTGTCGCAAACTGTGGAATTACATTGTCTTCAAGTTGGGCCCAATCACTTGGAATTGCAGTAAATGGGTTGCAGTTGTACGTTCCAGTAAGTAGTTGGACTACATATAATAATTTACAAAATACTCAATCAAACATCGGAGTTGATTTACAAGGACTAGTAACAACTCAAGAAATTAATACGAGTAATGCGATTGATATTACTTTTGCATTTACAACAACGGTTTATATGATAAGACAGACAGCCTGGAATGCTGTTGATATAACTGGTTGGACAAGTATTGGAAATGCTGGAAATATTATACAAGACAGTGCGACAGACGAAGCTGTTTATGAAAGAACTTTTACAGCAGGAACATACACATTCGATAATGACTCTGCAATGTATATGTTTAATCCTGATAGGACTACAACAGTTCCAACTGCAGGATTGATGGTGGAAGAATATGAAGAGTCTACCACATTCAATCATAATTCAAACATTAAAGTTGGAGATGTAATCTCTACTAATGTTATAACTGTATCAAAAGGAATTTTACCAAATACTTTACCAACAGAAAGATTGTCATTAAACACTATAGATGGACAAAATCGTCTAGTTTATTTTGACCAAATAAGTATTACATCAATAAAAGATCTTATTTCTAACTTGCCAGATGATGGATTTTTTAATACAGAAAAAAGAATTTCAGTAGGAAGTTTCAGTAATTTAACTCCATACGATTTAAATGAATTAAACAAATTACAATCTGGAACCAATAGTTATACCAGTGCAAGAATTATTGACAGTACTGGAGCCGAAGGTGAAGGTGGCGGTGGAACAGTCACAGAAGTTCAAACATGGTACTAAGGAGATGATAAATGGCTATCAACTTTCCTACATCTCCCGCTGACGGCGATACCCATGTTGTAGGATCTAAAACATGGACGAATAGTTAAATGACAAATTACTCAAGTATAAGATATCAACCAGCTGCTGCATCTACAACAACTGTTGCGGATATAGCTGCGCTAATTGCACTTGCAGGAATGTCGAATGGCGATCAGGCTTTAGTTCAGGCAACAAACAAGTTGTATATGTATTCTGGAACTGGATGGTATTTAATTGCAACAATTCAAAATGATGCTCCTAGTGCAATTACTGGAGTTAATGGAACATATGAACTTGCTATTGATGGCACAGCAACAACCATAACGGCAGTCTCCACAGATCCAGAAGGATTTCCTTTAACATGGAGTTATTCTACATCTGGTTTAGGTTCAATTGCCACAGTGAGTCACAGCGATGGAGTGTTTACGATAACACCTAGCACCACAGAAGCTGATGCTGGAACATTTACTCTAACCATAAATGCAACTGATGGTGTTAATGGTGCAGTAAGTACATCTACAAACTTAACTCTAGAATTTATGGTTATAGTTACAAACAGTAAATATACAACTCTTTTAGCAACAGCAGTAGATACTTCAGATAATAATAACATTACTGATGCATCTTCAAATAATCATAGCATTACAGTAAATGGAGATGCTCACGCTGGTACGTTTAGCCCATATCGTAGCGGTGGTTATTCAACTTACTTTGATGGTTCCAGTTCTTTAACTATTCCAAACGACGCAACACTTTACTTTGGTAGTGGTGATTATACGGTAGAGACTTGGGTGTATAATACGGACACAGGTAACGATATTAAATGGATTGCTGGAATTTGGCATTACACAATACCCGCAGCGCAAGCTTGGGGGTTATTCCATGTAAATGGTCAATATAATTTCATAGTTGATCCAGCAGATACTACTGTCACTATAGGAACTTCTGGACTGCATACGAATGAGTGGACGCATCTCGCCGTTACAAAGTCTGGTAATGTATTTAGAATGTTTATCAATGGAGTCCAAGAATCAACTACTACTCTTAG
>Ga0102815_10000500_pt1 | contig 26685 bp, 17 predicted proteins | sample ColrivemetaGS759_FD_79113 | JGI IMG/M metagenome (GOLD analysis project Ga0102815, IMG submission 79113) | Estuarine microbial communities from the Columbia River estuary - Ebb tide ETM metaG S.759 | ecosystem: Environmental > Aquatic > Marine > Intertidal zone > Estuary | place: USA: Columbia... | reverse complement strand
GGGCCGGCTCAGGCGGGCCGACCCACGAAGGTCATCCAACGACCGAGCAGGTGCTCCTCGTCGATCCGCAGCCCGGCCTCGACGATGCTCCTGCGGGTCGCGTCCACGTGGTCGAAGCGGCAGCCGCTGAAGCAGAACCAGCCGTCTGGTGCGAGCCGCTGGGCCAGGTCGTGGGCGTGGGTCATGAGCACGTCGGCGTAGATGTTCGCGCACACGACGTTGAACAGGCCTTCCACCTCCTCGAGGCGGCGGAAGTCGCCCTCGCGGAAGGCGCAGCGTTCCTCGACGCCGTTGTCCTGCGCGAGCAGGTCGGCGGTCGGCTTCGAGGCGGGGTCGAGGTCGAACCCGTAGGTCTCGCGCGCGCCGAGCAGCGCGGCGCCCACCGAGAGGATCCCGCTCCCTGCGCCGGCGTCGAGCAGCCGCTCGCCGCCCTGGATTCGGCGGCTCAGGGCCCGCAGGCACGTGCGCGTCGTCGCGTGCCTGCCTGAGCCGAAGGAGCCCACAGGCTCAATGGTGAGGCGCACGTCCGCGGCGCGCGGCGGATCGGACTCGTACCAGGGGGGGAGGAGCGCGAGCCGGCCGACGCGGAAGGGCTTCCAGTCCTTCCGCCATGAGGTGGCGTAGTCCTCCGGGGGGAGACGCTTGAAGTGCACCTCCAGACCAGTGAGCTCCGGGTCGTTCACGCGCTCTTCGAGGCCTCGGAGGCGCTGCTCGACCTCGGCACGCAGCGCCGGCGTATCGTCGCCCTCGAGCACGAACGAGCGGACGGCCTCTTCATCCGGGCCAGGCTGACGCGCGGCCAGCGAGGTGGTGCCGAGGGTGACCGAGGTGCAGGGCCCGAAGATGAGCGCCTCGGCCACCACCTCGTGCCAGCCCCGTGGCACATCGACGCGGACCTCTGTCCACGCGAGACGTCGCTTCCCCTCTGCTCTGGCGGTCATGGGGAGGATCCTACCGACGAGGACAACGCTTCCGCGCTCTGTCAGGTTGATCCCTGACCGGGGCCATGCACAATTCCGGCGCGAACGGGCGCTTCAGCGGCCGCGCTAACCAGAAATCCCTCCCACGACATGTCTTCTTTCGACAACCAACTCCACAAGGCCCGGACCCAGGACGGCTTCATCGCAGCCCTCGACCAGAGCGGCGGCAGCACCCCGAAGGCGCTCCTCAGCTACGGCGTCGAGGAGAGCGAGTACTCGGGTGACGAGGAAATGTTCACCAAGGTCCACGAGATGCGGACCCGCATCATCACGAGCTCGGCCTTCAACGGTGATCGCATCCTCGGCGCGATCCTGTTCGAGAACACCATGGACCGCGAGATCTGCGGCAAGGGCTCGGCGCAGTTCCTCTGGGAAGACAAGCGCGTGGTTCCGTTCCTGAAGGTCGACAAGGGCCTCGCGGACGAGGCGGACGGCGTCCAGCTCATGAAGCCGATCCCCGGCCTCGATGATCTCCTCGCGCGCGCGAAGTCCAAGGGCGTCTTCGGGACGAAGATGCGCTCGGTCATCAAGTCGGCGAACGCCGCCGGCGTGAAGGCCATCGTCGCGCAGCAGTTCGAGGTCGGCAAGCAGATCATCGCCGCGGGCCTGATCCCGATCATCGAGCCCGAGGTCGACATCAACGCGACCGACAAGGCCGAGGCCGAGGCGCTGCTCCTCGCCGCGATGGCGGAGGAGCTGAACAAGCTCAGCGCCGACCAGCACGTGATGCTCAAGCTCACGCTGCCGGAGACCAACGGGTTCTACACCCCCTGCATCGAGCACCCCCAGGTGCTGCGCGTCGTGGCGCTCTCCGGCGGCTACAGCCGCGAGGAGTCCAACCGCCGTCTGACGCTCAACGAGGGCATGATCGCGAGCTTCTCGCGCGCTCTCTCCGAGGGCCTCTCCGCGAAGCAGTCGGGCGACGAGTTCGACGGCATGCTCAACGGCGCGATCCAGAGCATCTTCGAGGCGTCGAGGACCTGATCCTCAGCCTTGGCATCCGGTAGGCGCTAGGCGTCCGCTGGATCAGCAAGCAATCGCAGGAGCGCGGCGACCGCCAGGTCGGCGCGCTCCTGTCTTCGTTGAGGGTCGCTCTCCGGGTCGATGGCGCCGACGATGGACCCCTTCCAGATGAGCCGGTTGGCGCGCGGCGCGCTGATGGCGAGGACGAGGGTGCCCACCGGGAGCTCACGATCCTCGCCCGTCCGCGGGGCCGGCATCCCGATGGTGGACATGGCCTCTGCGACCATGGCGCCCTCATTCGCCGTGACGAGATAGCCCACGAGATAGTCCGGCGCCGCGCCTGACGCCGCCGTCAGCCCGAGGTCGCCGAGCCTCCGCGCAAGGGCGGAGCGGAGCAGCCCCTCGATCTCGAAGGAGTCGAACCGGTTGTCGGCGAGGTGGACGGTGGAGCCCGGGGCGTAGGCGAAGGTCGCCGGAGTCTTCAGCGGGGCGGTCAGCGCATCGGCGTGGACCTCGAAGCGGCCCTGGGCAAGCTCCTGGTCGATCCGCTGGTCCTCGGTGAGGACACAACCCGTCGCCAGCCACGCGATCCCGATCAGCGCGGCGCTGCGCCAGGCCTGGGCACTTCCGAGATGGCGGCTCATTGGGCCGCGGTCGCCTCGACGAACGCGTTCCATTGGGGCTCGAGGTCCTTGAGCTTCACCCCGAGGGCCTTCTCCAGGTGTGTCGGGGCGCTCTGCCCCTTGAAGGAGCTGCGCATGTAGTCGGCCAAGCCCTGGCGGTACTTGCCCTCCTCGGCGTGGAGGAGGAAGAACATCAGGGTGTGGCACTCGGCGTTGTAGCGCCGGGCGTCGGTCCCATTGTTGAAGGCCCCGTAGCCGGCGGTGATCACGCGCTTCATCCCGAGGGGCTTGTCGTCCGCCGCCTGGAGGCGGAAGTACTCCATGATCGGACGTCCGAACTCCCAGGTGGCGACGCCGTCTTCCACCTGGAGGGCGTACGAGAAGGCCTCTGCGAGGGCTCGTTCGGTCCAGGGAGCGATGCTGCCGTTCCCGCCGATCGTGCGTCGGAACGAGTTGAGGACGAGGGCGTGGGTGAGCTTGAAGACGGCGGCGTTGGCGACGGCCGGGCTCGCCCCGTTGACGAAGACCGTGTTCTCTCCCCGGCTGAACCAGGCCTCGTCGCCCTGGAAGCGCGGCGTGGGGTAGTCCTTGGGGTCCTTGAAGACGTGGACCTCGGGGACCTCGTCGAAGACCTGCAGGGCCAGGGCCTCGCCGACGACCTCGTAGTAGGTCATGTAGGCGCGCTCGAGGTTCAGGGCGATGTTGAGCGCTCGCTCCGGCTCGATGTCGGTCTTCAGGAGGAAGTGCGCCGTCGGGATCTCCATGGCGTGCTTCCAGTCGGAGACCCGCTCCCGGAGCTGATCCACGGTGTAGAAGCGCCCGCGTACCTTCAGTCGCCACCCGCGCCGCTTGGTGTACACGCCACCCAGCTCGTTCCAGGCCTGCTCATTCTCGGGGTCCTGGGTCAGCACCTGGATCCAGAGGTTGCGCGCCTCGCTGGGGAGCTCGTTCTGCTCACAGAACAGCGCGAGCTCCGCGAGCTCGGCGGGGCCTCGCGACGAGAGCGCGTCATAGCGCTCGAAGAGCTGCGCCAGGCTGCGCTCGACGGAGTGGATCTCGGCGATGTCCTCCCGGCGGTACTGCTTCTTCTTCGACCCCCGACGGGTGAGGATGTAGTCCTCGGCCTCGAGGATGACCCGGCACTCGATCTCCTTGCCGTCGTTGAGGATCACGAGATCCGATCGATCGTCGTGAGCGGCGCTCCGCTCTGGAGCGGCAGACTCGGCGGCGAACTCCGTGGCCAGCTTGGTGGGCGAACCGGCCGCCACCGGAGTCGCAGAGCCTGCGGCCGGCTGCCCTAGGAGCGCGGGGGCCGCGAGGGTGAGAGTGAGGAGGACGGGAAGGGAGGTCATGGCGGGGGAGCTTCGGCGTCTGGATCGGGCGAGCGGCGACGCTCGGAGCATAGCGAGCGGCGCGGGGGCTGTCGGATCAGCCGACGTCGATAGACTCAGGGGATGCGGCAGACCCTCCTTGTCCTCCTCTCCCTCGCGGCCCTCGCAGGCTCCGCTTCTTCTCAGGACGCGGGGGCAGCCCCCCCTGCGACCTCGGATCTGGCGACCGAGGCGCCCTCGGTAGAGCTCGCGCCCGCCGGTCCCGACGACCGGCCGAACATCCTCCTCGTCTTCGCGGATGACCAGCGGGTCGACACGATCGGCGCATGGGGGAACCCGGCGATCAAGACGCCCAACATGGACCGGATCGCGGCGGGCGGCGTCTCCTTCAGGCGGTCTTACTGCATGGGGTCGTCCCACGGCGCTGTGTGCGCGCCGAGCCGGGCGATGCTCCACACGGGGCGGGCCTACCACGCCATCAACCACCGCACGATGGAGGGGTGCCGAACCCTCGGGGAGCTCCTGGGCGAGTCGGGCTTCCAGACCTTCGGCACGGGCAAGTGGCACAACGGGAGGGACTCCTTCACCCGGAGCTTCTCCGCGGGACGCGAGATCATGTTCGGCGGGATGTCGGACCACAATAAGGTGCCCGTGGTCGACATGGAGGACGACGGGACCTTCAGCGAGGGGCGGCGGGGGGAGGGACACTCCTCTGACATCTTCTCGGGGGCCGCGGCCGACTTCATCGCCTCCGCGCCGGAGGACTCCCCGTTCTTCTGCTACGTGGCGTTCACCGCGCCGCACGACCCGCGGGATCCGCCGCCGGCGTGGCGGGACCGAGAGCGTCCGCCCCTGCCCGGGAACTTCCGCGCGCAGCACGACTTTGACAACGGCTTCCTGAAGGTGCGCGACGAGAAGCTCGCGGCCTGGCCGAGGGACCCCGAGGTCGTACGGGACCAGCTCGCAGAGTACTACGGGCTGATCGAGCACCTCGACGCGGCCGTGGGGCGCGTGCTGGCCGCCGTCGACGCCCGCGGTGGCGACCGGGAGACCATCATCGTCTACGCGGCAGACCACGGGCTGGCCGTGGGAAGCCACGGCTTGCTCGGCAAGCAGAGCGTCTACGAGCACAGCCTGCGGGCGCCCATGATCATCTCGGGCCCCGGGATCCCCGCGGGGCAGCACCTCACGGCGTTGACCTACCTGTACGACCTCTACCCGACGCTCCTCAGTCTCGCGGGCGTCGGGATCGAGGAGGAGATCCACGGCGAGGACCTCCAGCCCCTCTGGGACGGCGAGGTGACCCAGGTGCGCGACTCGATCTTCCTGTCCATGGGCAAGACCCAGCGCGCGGTCACCGACGGTCGCTTCAAGCTCTGCGTGTACCCCAAGGTGGCTCACCGGCAGCTCTTCGACCTCGCGTCGGACCCGCTCGAGACCATCAACCTCGCGGCCAACCCCGCGTACGCGTCGCACATCGCGAGGCTTGAGCGCGAGATGGCGACGTGGCGGCGGCTCACAGGCGACCCGGACCCGCTCACGGTGACGGAGCCCTCCGAGCTCCACGTGGACCTCGGCGGGGCCAAGCGCAAGCCGGATCGCTGGCAGCCGGAGTGGATCCGAGAGAAGTACTTCGATCCGCCCGAGGAGGAGTCGGCCGAGGAGGAGTCGGTCGAGGCCGAGGCGCCGAAGCCGGAGAAGTCGGGCTCCTAAGGTCAGCCGCTCGCAAGGTCCCATCGGGCTCCGCCCATGGGGCCGTCGAGGTCGAGAGGGAGACCGCGACGGGGCGAATCAGCAGGGCGAATCAGTAGGGCAGATCGTCGGGGTTGATCTCGATGGGCCCGGTGGGCTCGTCGATGGGCGCCCGGAGCGGAGCGTCCCGACCGGCGCGAGCGAATGACCCCTCGTCAGGGGCCCGCCGTCCGGAGAAGTGGGGCGCGAGCCCGCGGCGCTCCATGTCCGACAGCAGCCCGAGGTGGGCGAACGCCTCGCGGCCCACCAGGTCGATGTCGCCACGAACGAGCCGCGCGCGAGTCTCGGCGTCGAACTGGCCCGGCCGCTCCACCGGCAGCTCACCCATGAACTCGCGGTGGCGGCGCTCGGTGACACGCGAGTCCATGATCAAGACCACGCCGCGGTCGGTGGCCTTGCGCATGAGGCGCCCGAAGCCCTGACGGAACTTCGCGAGCGCGCGAGGCATGTAGATGCCGTTGTGCTGGGCCATCCGCCCGATGGCCGCGCACTGGGCGTGGTGATAGCGGTCGGGGACGCCGTAGGGAAGCCGCGCGAGTACGAGCGTCTCCAGGGTGTCGCCCGGGAAGTCAGCGCCGTACCAGAACGTGTCGACGCCGAAGAGCGTGGACTCGACCCGCTCGCGGAAGAGGCTCGAAAGCTCCTCCTTGCCGGCGGCGTCCATGCCCTGCCAGAACAGGGGCAGCCCTCGCGCCTCGAAGGCCGCTGTGGCGCGTTCGCCCACCTCTCGCACGTCGCGCAGGCTCGTGAATAAGACGAGCATGCGGCCGCGGGTTCGCTCGGCGTACCAGGGGAGGTAGCGCGCGAGGAAGTCGAGGTAGGCTTCACGGTTCTGCACGGATGGAACGCCACGCGGTACGCCGACCATCACCCGGCTGTAGTCGAAGACCTCGGGCGCGTGGAAGGACGTCACGCGCTCGCAGCCGGCGGTGTAGTCGAGATCTCCGGTCTCCCGGTCCCGCGCCGCGACGCGGTCGAGGCCCAGGTACCTGCGCGCCTTGTCGAAGCTCCCGCCCAGCCGCGTGGTCGCGGAGACGAAGGCAGCCGAGGAGAGCTCGGGGTAGTAGTGTCGGCCCAGGGCATCCCCGGGCAGCAGCACAAGGGCGGCCAGGACGGGTTCGTCCCGGACGTTCCGCTCGACGTCGTGGAAGACTCGGTTCCCGAAGCTTGGGAGACCGTTGTCCATGGGCAGCCACGAGGCCACCGCTCGACCCACCTCGACCACGTCGATCCTTGAGAGCTCCAGGGTGCGGCGGACCCGCTCCCCGCGTCGGATCGGCGCGAGCTCAAGCTCCTCGGTGAGCTGCGCGAGGGCGCCGTCGAGGCGGGCGAGCGAGGACTCCAGGGCCACCCTCGCCGTGATCATCTGCCCGGCGTCCGGGCAGGTCTCGACGAACTCCCTGAAGAGGCCATGCTGCTCCGACTCGCCGCGGCCGAGGAGCGCAGAGCTACGCCACCCCTCATAGGCCAGGACCTGGGCCTCCAGGTCAGAGAGCGCGGTGGACGCGTGGGTCCAAAGGACCAGAGCGGCCTTGAGCCGGTCATGTGCCGCCGACCCGGGGAGAAACTTCTTCTGTAGCCGGTCCAGGGCGGGCCGCTGCCTGCCGCCACCGGACCTCGCGCCCGGTTCATGGAGGCGCCGGAGGATCCGCCGAATGTCCGGAAAGGACACCCGGTGGCTCCAGGCGCTCATGGCCTGGTCGTGGAGGTGCTCGCACTCGTCAAAGACGACGCGGCGGAAGAACTCCGGCCGGGCCAGGGCGAAGGAGTGGTTGGTGATCACGACGTGGCTCCTCTCCGCCTTGCGTCGGGCGGTCTCAGCCGCGCAGACGGCCCGGTCCGCCTGAGTCGAGCAGCAGCCGCTGCGCCCCTTGACGTGGCTCAGCAGCACACGGAGCGCCGTCCTGTAGGCGCCGGTGCCCATGAGGCGGACGGGGGGGCGACGCGGGAAGCGGTCGAGGTCTCCCTCGCCGTCCCGCAGTCCGAAGAGGGCGAGCGTGGTCCACGCGAGCCAGGTCTCGGGGTCGTCACCCTCCTGGGGAGTGTGGATTCTGAGGGCTCGCCAGCAGAGGGAGTGCTCGCGGCCCTTCAGGATCGAGACCTTGAACCCGCCCGGGAGCCCCGCGCGGGAGAGCGCGGCCAGAGCCCGGGGGACCTCGCGCTCCATGGCCTGACTCTGGAGGGCGCGCGTGTACGTGGCGATGCCGACGCGCACCCCGTAGCGACGCGACCAGATGAGGGCGGGCAGCAGGTAGGCGAGGGTCTTGCCCGTCCCTGTGGGGGCATGCACGAGCAGCAGCTCGTCCGAGCCGAGGCAGCGCGCGACCTCCTCGGCCACGCGGTGCTGGCTCTTGCGGTACATCTCCGCCCTCGACCTGCGCGTCTGCCCCTCGTTGAAGAGGTCCGGCAGGTGGGTCTTGAAGAGCTCGTCGAGCAGGACGAGGTCCTCGTCCATGAAGGGGGCCGCGTCCTCGGTGTCGGCGTCGAGGGGCTTGTTGTCGTCGTCCAGCTCGGGCTGCCTGGCCACCGCCGGATCCAGGATCGCGAGCGGGTCATCCTCATCGAGGTCCTCGGCGGCGCCCTCTGACAGGATCCCATCGCGAAGCCGGCCACCGGCGAAGACCTCGGTGTCCCCTCCCCAGCGTCCGGGGTGCTCGATCACATCGAGGGTCCTCGCGAGTCGCCGGCTCGCGGCCAGGTCTTCCCCCTCGAGACCCTCGAGGGCACGTCTCCAGCCCCTCGCACAGACGGCGTGGACCGCGGGACCGTGATCCTGAAAGCGGGCCACCACTTCGGCGAGCGCCGCGAGGACATGGGGTGGTTGGATCGCAGCCTTGGGCTGCGGCGCGAGCTCCGCCTCGAGGAAGGTCCAGATGAGCTCGGGTGAGGCGAAGGAGGAGAGGTGTCCCGGCTCGACGAGGGCGGTGACGTCGTCCAGTCCGATGACATCGAGTGGCGCCTCTTGCACCTGGGCTTGGCGGTCGAGGGCCCGGGCCCAGGTCGCCAGGAGCGTCCCATCGTCCGCGAGCACGGGCCGATCATTGACGAACTCGCGCAGCCGTCGCCAGGCCTCGGCCATGGGCGGCGCGGCCTCGAGGGCGTCCGAGCCAACGCCGAAACGGGCGACGATCCGACGCGTGGCGCCGGCATCATCGGCGAAGGGCGCGCAGAAGGTCTCGAACGACTCCCAACCCCCTTCGGCGCTCCTGCGGACCGCCGCCATGCGCACGATCCCGTCCAACCGGGTGTCCGTGCCGCTCGCCCAGAGCACGACGCACGCTGGTCGGGCCACGTCGATCCCCGCGGGCACCGGTCGATCTCCGGCGGCTACGCTTCTCTTGCGATCGGTCAAACGAGGCGTCCAGGGGTGGTCCAGGGGGAATCGAGGTCGAATAGGGGCGACCGGCGTGCGTCAATCTGCCACGGGGTACTTCCGGGCGGTCGGGGGTGTCGATTAGACTGCTTGCCCCAAATCCGAGTCGGAAGGCGCTTGGCGGTCCGCACCGGGCCGTCGCCCCGACCGTGACCGGGGAAGACCAAGCATGGAGATCACAGACATTCCCGTCGAGGGTTACGAGCGCGTCGCGCGCTGCATCGACCAAGAATCCGGACTCCATGCACTGATCGCGGTGCACGACACGACGCTCGGGCCGGCCCTGGGTGGGCTCCGCTTCTTGGAGTACCCGTCCGAGGACGACGCCCTCTTCGACGTGGTCCGCCTGGCCCGCGGAATGACGCGCAAGTCGGCGGTGGCGGACACGGGGCTCGGCGGCGGGAAGTCGGTCATCATCGGGAACCCGGAGACCGACAAGTCCCCGGAGCTGCTCCGCGCCATGGGACGGTTCGTCGACAGCTTCGGCGGCTCCTATATCACCGCCGAGGACATGAACATCTCGATCGAGGACCTGCGTCACGTTCAAGAGGGGACCCAGCACGTGACCGGGCTCTCCCGCGAGGAGGGGGGCTCGGGGAACCCCAGCCCGTACACCGCCTATGGCTGCGTGGTTGGAATCGAGGCGGCGGCCAAGCACCGTTACGGTTCGACCGACCTCACCGGCAAGCGCATCCTCATCCAGGGCGTCGGCGCCGTGGGGGGGGAGATGGCCCGGCTCCTCAAGGAGCGTGGCGCCGACGTGATCATCTGCGATATCAAGGAGGACCGTGTGGCGGCCCTGTGCGAGGAGTTCGGGTACCGCTCCGTCCCGGAGGAGGGCCACCTCGATGAGCCGTGTGACATCTACGCGCCCTGCGCCCGCGGGGCCGGCATCAACGACGAGACCATCCCGAGGTTGACCTGTGACATCGTTGCGGGCTGCGCGAACAACATGCTGCTCGAGCCACGCCACGGCGATGAGCTCGGCCAACGCGGCATCCTCTACGCGCCGGACTACGTGGTGAACGCGGCGGGGATCATCAACGTCAGCGTCGAGCGTCACGAGGGCGGCTACGTGGAAGAGGTGGCGATGGAGAAGATCCACCGCATCGCCGAGAACCTCGAGGAGGTCTTCCAGCTGGCCGAGGAGCGCGGGATCGGGACGCACACCGCCGCGCAGCTCCTCGCCGAGCTGCGGATCGAGCGGGCGAAGACTCAGCGGACGAGCTGAGGTGCGCCTCGGGTGGCTCTGGCCACCTGGCGCGTACGCGGCCCATCAAGGGTCAGACCTGGCGGCCTGATCGGGGCGGCACAATCATCGGGCGCCACCGCACTCAGCGCTGGTCCTCGGGAGCGGAGGGACGCCAGCAGGCCTAGCTGGCGGAGCGCCGGTCGCCTTGCATGGGCGACGAACGCTCCTCCACGAGCTCGTGGATCCAGCGCACCAGCTTGGGCTCCCAGTGCACGGAGCGGAAGCGCTCGCCGGTGATCCGGGCGCCCTCCCTGAGGCGGCGGAAGAGCGTCGGCGTCTCGATCAGCCGGCGCATGGCGGCGCCGAGGCCGTTGGGGCACCGCGGCGCCACGAGGACGCCGTTGTCGCCGTCTTCCACCAGCTCCGGAATGGCCCGCCAGCGCGTCGAGATGACGGGCAGGCCCGATTGCATGGCCTCGAGGATCACGCCCGGCATCCCCTCGCGCTTGTGGTAGCTGGGGAACACCAGCACGTCGTGGTTCCTGAGGACCTCTTCCACTCCACCTTCGGGGGGAGCTTCAAGGAACTGACACCGATCCCCAAGGTCCACGCCGTCCATGGTGAAGCCGCCGTGGTGCGGGCCCACGAGGGTGAGCGAGGCCCCGTCCGGAAGGCGCTTCGAAGCCTCGACGGCCTCAAGGATGCCCTTCTCGGGCCGAATCGGCCCGAGGTAGAGGAAGCGACGGGCCTGGTCGGGGCGGGCGCCGTTGAACCGAGTTGCGTTCCGTGTCGTTGGCCACCATCGCACGCGGCGGCAGTCGTCCGAGCTCTTGAACCGTTCGCACAGCGAATGCGTCTGGAGGAGGACGCGGTCGGCCATCAGGGTGGAGCGCTCAAACGTCTGACGGGTACGTTCACTGGCCTCGTCGGCGAGCAGGTCGAGATCGCCTCCGAAGACCCGGACCATCAGGGGGACCCCGCGTGCCTTGCAGGCGGACCGGACGATGCCGCCCGAGCGCAGCAAGCCGCCGGCAGATGTATTGAAGAGCACCGCGTCGAAGCGGGACCACGGGGTCGTGATGCGGCCCACGAGGCTGGCAAAGACGCGCGCCTCGTCGATGGACTGACGGAGCGGGCTGCGGCCCTCGCGCGTGACCGAGAGGTCGTGGACGACGACCTCCAGCGAGGGCTCCCGAAGGAGCGCCTCCAGCATGGAGGCGAAGGACAGCTGGATGCCGCTCACGAACTCCTCGTCCGCCGGCACGGGGCCGATCACGAGGACTCGTTTTTGGCGGCGTTCAGCCACGCGCTTGCCCCGGGTTCAGGCACGGCGTGGCGATCTCGACGGTCGTTCCCTTCACATCGGGCTGCTGGACAGCGGGGATGGTGGTGGTGGACTTCATGGCGCGACCCGTTGTCGATTGGATCGACTGCCCTGTCCGTCCAACTGAAGGCCGTCAGGCCATCTGGGCCGAGACCCCGCCCCACGACGGCCAAGGGCGTCGATCCCCGCCCTGGGTGCCGGCCCGCAAGAATCCCTGGATGTGACCAACCTGCGCCGTTCGCCTACCGTTGGAACTGTGAACTGGACCGCTCTCCCCGACCGGGAGGGGGCCAGCGCAGCCAACGGACGCCCATGAAGCTCTCAATTCGGTCCCTCTCTCTCGCGCTCCTCCTTGTCGCCGCCCCCGCGCAGGGGCAGATCCCGCCTTCGCGACAGGCCGGTCAGCCAGTGGGCTTTGAGGAGACCTTCGCTCTCGCCGAGGATCGCGGCGCTGTGCTGGAGCAGCTCTTGCCTGGGAGCCCGGAGCACTACTTCTATTCGTGCTTGTACCTCCAACAGACCGGGGCGCTCGATCGAGCGGAGGCGCTGCTCGAGCGCTGGCGAGAGACGGGGTCGACGCCGGCGTTGCGGCAGATCGAGGCCCGGCAGGCCCTGCTGCGGGCGTCCGACGATCCTGCGCTGACCTTCAAGTTCCTTGAGGATGAACTCGGCCTGAAGTTCAACCATCGCCGCGACTCGTCGGACGCGGTGACGAAGCTCCCCCAGGCGTTCGATCAGGCGTCCGTTGGCGCGAGTGCCCTCATCAAGGCGGCCCTGAGACGCGAGGACGGGCGGGGTGTCAGCGAGCTCAGCCGGGCGATCCAACGCTCGCTCCTGACGGCGACGACCCTCACCAAGGCCCAGCGCGGCGCGGTGCTCGACCAGCTGGAGTGGCCGGATGCTCCCGGCCTCGTGGCGGCGATCGAGGTGGACCTCCGCGACCACCCCAAGGCCACCTTCGGATCCAGGGCCATCCATAAGCGGCTCTTCCTCGACCAGCTGGAGGAGCTCCGCCGGCGTCGGCCCGAGCTGCTCTCGAACCGGCTCTATGTGGAGTCGGTGCTGAGCCGCCTTGCCCCGGCGGACGGCGCGTCCATGGGGGACCGAGCGGTGCGCGCGGCCTATCTGGACCGTGCGCTCGCCTTTGCGGACCAGCTCCCAGAGTCGTTCAACTCGATCAAGGTGCACCTCCTCTACCACCGGCTCGTCCTTGACCTCGACCAGGGTCAGGTGGACCAGGAGCGCTTCATGCGCTACCTGCGCCTGCCGCGCCAGGTCGGCTATCTGGACCTGGAGCCGCAGGCCCGGGCCGCTGCCGCGGGCCTCGGCGATGCGGTCGGCGGGGCGACCCGGCTCCCGGCTGTGGGGAATGACGAGCCCGTGGTCCAGGAGCTGCTGGAGACGTCGCTCCGGGGCCAGGCGGGCTATCAAGCCTATCTGGCGGTGCTCCCCGAGCGCTTCGTCCGGCGAGCATGGGCCCGGACCCAGCTGCTCTACGGCGGCGAGGGCGACCAGGATGGGCTGATCGAGATGGTCGGCGGACCGGCTCAGGCCGAGGCCTTGAGGAACCTCGTCGAGCTCGACTTCGAGCGGACGAACCCGTCGCGCTTCGCGGCGGGCGAGGACGTCTCGCTCTCGGTGCGAATGAAGAACGTGGACTCGGTCCTGATCAAGGTCTTCCGCGTGGACCCGGTCGCTTACTTCGACCTCTTTGACCGGTCGATCTCCACCAACATCAACCTGGACGGGCTGGTCACCAACGACCAGTTCACGGTCGACCTGGACGCCCCGCCCATGCGGCGCGTGGAGCGTCGGATCGACCTGCCCGCGGTGGATGAGCCGGGGACCTACGTGGTCGAGCTGATCGGGGGGGGCGTGGCCAGCCGCGCTATCGTCCGCAAGGGGCGCCTCGACCTCATCGAGCGAGTCGGGCCGAACGGGCACGTGTTCGCGGTCTTCGACGGCGAGCGGCAGCAGGTCATGGACGCGGTCCTGCGCTTTGGCGAGCGGGACTTCGCGGCCAACGAGCAGGGCTACATCCGCCTCCCCTTCACGACCGAGGCGCAGGAGCGGCGCGTGCTCGTCCGGTCCGGCGCGCTGTCGGCCGTGACGACTTTCCCTCATCGCGCCGAGTCCTACTCGCTCGATGGCGCGACCCACATTGCCGCCGAGGCCCTGATCGAGGGGAACCGCGCGAGGATCATTGTCCGCCCGCGCCTGACGCTCAACGGTCAGCGCCTCTCGCTGGATCGGGTGGAGGATCTCGAGCTGGAGGTCGAGTCCTGGGACTTCGAACAGGCCATCTCGACCCTCACGGTGGGTGACCTGCAGGCCACCTCCGTTGCGCTCCTGGACCCTGACGGTGACGGGTCCGCGGCGCCGGGGGTGCTCGTGGCCGAGATCCAGGTCCCCGAGCGGCTGCGTCAGCTGCGGATCCAGCTCAAGGGCAGGGTCCGCCGGTCCGTGGATGGGGAGCGGGTGTCCCTCTCCTCGAAGCAGAGGATCGTCTCGGTCAACGGGATCGCCCGGAGCTCGACCGTGGGGCAGGCCATGCTCCGGCGGGATCCAGGCGCGTACAAGATCGAGCTGCGGGGCCGGAACGGTGAGGCCCTGCCGAGCCGCGCGGCGCGGGTCTCCGTCTGGACGGCCTACTCGTCGCGCTCGACCTCCAAGGAGCTCCGCTCCGATGACCTGGGGCACCTCGACCTCGGCGCGCTCAAGGGGGCGACGAGGATCAGGGTCACCGGTGAGGGGATCGGGACCAACGACTGGTCGCTCCCGGACGGGGTGGTCAGGGGGCTCCCGGGGGAGCTCAACACGAGGGTCGGACGGGCGCTCCGCGTCCCGTTCGAGGGTACAGGCTCCCTGCAGCCGTCCGACGTCTCGTTGATCGAGCTCCGCGCCGAGCACCCGGCTTTCGACCGGTTCTCAGCCCTCTCGCTCGAGCCCGGCTACCTGGTGCTGGGGGACCTCCAGCGCGGGAGCTATGCGCTCCGGATCCACGACACCGGGCAGACCTTCCGCGTCCAAGTCGAGGAGGGCGAGGTGCGCGCAGGGTTCGTGCTCAGCCAGCACCGCGCCCTGCCGCTCTCGAGCGAAGCGCCGCTCACGATTCGGGGGGTCCGTTCCACGGACGACGGCCTCACGGTCGACCTCGCCGGGGTCTCGGCGAGCACCCAGGTGGCGGTCCTCGGTTCGCGCTTCCAGGGGCACCAGGACCCCGCGGAGGAGCTCGCCTTGCGTCACGTGTCGGGCCGCTCTTCGCGGACCCTGGTCACCCCCGCGACGACGTATGACTCGGGCCGTGCCATCGGGGAGGAGTACCGGTACATCCTCAGCCGACGGGCCCAGGAGATCTATCCGGGGAACATGCTCGCCCGGGCCTCGCTACTCCTGAACCCCTGGGTCCTGTCCGAGACGACGGACCGGATGGAGTCCGCCTTCGAGCTGACCAATGAGCTGATCGGCTTGGGCGGCGGAGCTGGGGGCAAGTTCGGCGGTCGCGGCGGCGGCCGCGCACGGAAGTCCAAGGGCGAAGGGGTCGACTCCCTGGACCTCAACTTCCTGGCCCGCCCGGCGGTGATCCTCGCGGGGCTGACGCCGGACGCCCAGGGGCGCGTGCAGATCCCGATGGGGGCCTTTGATGGGCTGCAGCAGTTCCGGATCGTGGCCTTTGATGGCGCCGTGACCACCTCTCGTGAGGTCCTTCGTGCGCCGCGGCCCATCGCCGTCCGCGACGAGCGCCTGGCAGACGGGCTGGACCCCGCGCGCCCCATGACGCAGCAGCGTCAGATCAAGGTCCTGGAGGCCGGGGATGAGCTCGTGATCCGGGATGGGCCCAACGCCGACGCGCAGACGTTCCAGACCCTCGGCGATGTGTTCCGGCTCTACGCCACCATGACGGCGGGCGCCCCCGGGCGCTCCTCGCTGGAGCCCTTCGAGTTCCTCACCCGCTGGCCGGCGCTCGACGCCGCCGAGAAGCGGGCGCTCTACTCGGAGTACGCGTGCCACGAGGTCAATGTCTTCATCCACGAGAAGGACCCCGGCTTCTTCCGCGAGGTCGTGGCTCCGTACATCGCGAACAAGGGGGGCAAGACGTTCATAGACGATTGGCTCCTCGGGGAAGACCTCGCCGGCTACCTCGAGCCGTGGCGGTACCAGGAGCTGAACGCCGTCGAGCGCATCCTCCTGCTGCGCCGGCTGGACCTCGACGCCGAACGGTCCGCGCAGGACCTCCTGGCGACGGTGCCGGCGGGCGTCTTCTCCCTGGATCGAGTCTTCGCCTCGGTGCTCGCGAGCCGCAGTATGGACAGGCGTCGGTCGCTCCTCGACACGAAGCTCGCGGAGGTCCGCAAGCAGGTCGCGCCCTCCCAATCGGCCTCGCCTGCGCGGCCGGGCGCCGGTGGCGGCGGTGGCAGCGGTGGGCCCTCGAGCCCGGGGCCCGCAGGGCCCTCCTCGCCCGCGCCGGACGCCAAGGCGTTGACCCAGGACAAGCTCGGAGCGCTCGGATACGGGGGCGACGTCGCGGGGAGCGACGACTTCTTCCTCGGTAGGGCTCTCTCGGATAGCCCCGTGGAGCGCGGGCGAGAGGTGCAGGAGCCGACGGAGAGCTTCGCCGGGGGCGAGATCGTCGAGGAGCTCGAGGTCGTGGCAGGGCTGTGGTTCGAGGGGGGCGACCTCGACTCCTCCCGAGCGCTCTACCGGGACCTCGACCCGACGCAGGCGCTCGCCGAGACGCACTACTGGCGCGTGCGGCGCGAGGACATGACCTACCGGCTCGTGCCGATCTCGCCCTTCTGGGCAGACTTCGCCGCCGCCGCTGGCCCCTTCTATTCGGCCCACTTCCCGACCGCGACCCGCAGCGCCACCGAGGCGCTCCTGGCCCTGGCCTTCCTGGACCTGCCCTTCTCCGCGGAGGAGAGCGAGGTCGAGGTGGACGGGCGCAGCGTCCGCTTGACCGTGGGGTCCCCGGCGCTGGTGGCCCTCGAGGACATCGCGCCGTCCGCAGCGGACCCGGGTCAGCAGCAGCGAATCCTGGTCGGCCAGGACTTCTTCGAGCTGAGCCGCCCGATGGAGAAGGTCGAAGGCGTCGACCGGGACCGGTTCATCACCGGTGAGTTCCTGGTGGGGGTGCCCTACGGCTGCCGCATGGTGCTCTCCAACACGTCCTCGGCGCCGGTGGAACTCGTGGCCCTCGTGCAGATCCCCGAGGGCGCCCTTCCCGTGGACGGCAACCGTGTGACGAACGGGGAGCTCGTGACCCTGCCGGCGTACGGGACCCGATCCCTCGAGGTGGCCTTCTACTTCCCCTCTCCCGGCGAGTTCCAGGACTACCCCGTCCACGCCGGGAAGGGAGAGGTGCTGCTCGGCGCGGCGCCTGCTCGTACGCTGACGGTCGTCGAGGAGCTCTCCGAGGTGGATCGATCTACCTGGGATTGGATCTCGCAGAACGGATCGGTCGAGGAAGTGGTCGCCTTCCTCGAGGCGGGGAACCCTCTGATGGTCGACCTCTCGCGGGTCGCCTGGCGCATGGGCGACCAGGGGTCGTTCGACGCGATCACGGCCTCGCTGGGGGCCCGGCAGGTGAGCGCTCCGGTGCTCGAGCAGTACGCCATCAAGCTGCGGGATGAGGCGGGCACGAGGCGCTTCCTCTCGACCAACAGGCGCGTCCTCGGCCTCGTTCAGGCGCCCTTCCAGTCGCCGCTCTACACGGCGAGCGCCCTCGATCGGGGTCTCTACGAGCACCTCGCCTTCGAGCCGCTGGTCCGTGGAAGGAGCCACGAGGCGGGCTCCGAGCGACGGATTCTCAACGACCAGTTCGCGGCCCAGTACCGGAGGTTCTTGCGGCGCATCAGCCTCGGGACCGGCATGACCGGCTCGGATCGGATGGAGCTCGCCTACTACCTGCTCCTCCAGAACCGGATCGGGGAGGCGCTCGCGGCCTTTGACGCGGTGGAGCCTGAGGGCGTCGAGATGGCGCTGCAGTACGACTACATGTCCGCCTACATGGACTTCTATCGGGGGGACACCGCCCACGCCAGGGAGGTGGCTTCGCGCCACGTGGATCACCCGGTGGATCGCTGGAGGCAGCGCTTCCAGGGGGTCATCGCCCAGCTCGATGAGATCGAGAGCGGCAAGGTCGGGGACGCTGACCTCGGGGACGGCCGCGACGCGGCGCAGAACGCTCTCGCCGCCACCGAGCCGATCCTCGAGTTCGAGATGGACGGGAGCCTCCTGAAGATCTCCCACGAGCGGGTCGGCGATGTCGAGTTGCGTTACCACCTGATGGACGTGGAGTTCCTCTTCTCCGCCAACCCCTTCGTGCGCGGCGAGGTCGGTCAGTCGAGCCTGATCGAGCCGAACCGTGTGGAGGTCGTCTCCCTCGACGGGGCGAGCCTCTCCACGACGATCCCGCTCCCCGCAGACCTGGAGCGATCGAATCTGTTCGTCGAGGTCCGCGGAGCGGGCATCACGCGCCGGGGGACCTACTTCTCCTCTCGCCTGACGGTCCAGGGGCTCGAGCGTTATGGGCAGCTGCGGGTGGTCGACAGCGAGGGGCTCAAGCCCATCTCGAAGGCCTACGTGAAGGTCTACGGCATGGCTGGCGGCGAGGTGCGCTTCATCAAGGACGGCTACACCGACCTGCGCGGCCGCTTCGACTACGCCTCGGTTTCTGGGTACGAGGGACCGCCGGTCTCGCGCTACTCGGTGCTGGTGCTCCACGAGGAGGCGGGCGCGACCATCACGGAGCTCTCGCCGCCCATCCGCTGAGCGGACCTCTCAGGGCTCGATGAGACGACATCGAGCGGAGCTGGATCGCGCGCGACGCCCACGAGCGGGGCGTCGCGCGCTATGTTTTGCCCCTGGCCCCTGGCTCCTGTGCTCCTGGCTCCGGGCGGTGCCCGCCGGGCCGACTCCCATGAAGATCCCCACCCGCGATGAGCTCCGCGCCGAGCTCGCAGGCTTCGACGAGACCCGCAAGAAGGTCATCGGCGGCATGCTGGCCATCATGTTCCAGTCACCGGAGAAGGCGCGTGACCGGGGCTGGCTCGCGGAGCAGTTCACCCAGGTCGCCCTGCTGACCGGCCAGTTCGAGGCGGTGGAGCATGCCCACGAGGGCGTGGAGGTCGCGCAGGCGTGGATCCGGTCGAACATCGACCCCGTGCTGAACGCCTGCTTCGCGCTCTTCATCATCGTGGCCGAGGATGTCCAGGGCGACGAGGCGGCGAAGGAGCTCACCACGTCCGACGCGATGTTGCGCGCCCTGGCTTACTTCGCCTGAGCGTCGAGCGACCGGAGCGACTGGCGGCGGGCCTCGAGCCAGGCCCTGGCGTCGGGCCAGACCTCCAGGACGCATGCCTCGATCTCGTCGTAGCGCTGGCCCAGCTCTTCGAAGCCGTCGGTGATGGGCGTCTCGCGCCGCATGCGCCCGGCGATCCCTTGGAGGGCGCGCCGGATGTTCCTCGGGTCTCCATACCCCCTGAGCCAGTCCTCGGTTGCCATGCGCGGGGCGACTTCGACGAGCCTGGGCGGAAGGAGGTGGGCGAAGGTCTCGAAGGAGCGGTAGAGGCTGCCCGTGACCTCCTCGACCGGCTGGGGGTGCAGCTCGTCCCAGCGCCGGGCCAGGATGTGGTCGGCGAACACGTCCAGGAGGATCCCGGCGAAGCGGCGCAGCTCGGCGGGGAACCGCGCGCGCTCGGCGCGCACCCTGGGATGATCGTCGAACCACTGGTCCAGCGCGCGGTGCTCGTGGAGCGCGAAGCGCATGGCCGCGGGGAGCCGATCGACCTCGAGGCCGCGCCCGAAGTCACCGAGCAGCGCCCCGAGCCGGGCCTCGTCGGTGGGCTCGGCGAGGGTGACGTGCGCGAGGTAGTTCACCGGCGGAATTGGGGGGTCAGAATCCCGCCCGGAGGGCGGAGAGCGCGGCACTGAGGTCGGGCGGGAGGGGCGCCTCGAAGAGGAGTCGCTCCCCGGTGCGCGGGTGATCGAAGCTCAGTTGCTCTGCGTGCAGGGCGAGGCGCACGCGGCCCCCCGGCAGCGCCACATGAGCGCGGGTCCCATAGAGGTTGTCGCCGGCGACGGGCAGCCCGCGGTCCGTGAGGTGGACGCGGATCTGGTGGCGGCGCCCGGTGCGGATCGTGCAGGCGAGCAGCGCGTGCTGGGCGAATTGCTCCAGCACCTCGACCTCGGTCGTGGCGTCCTTGCCGTCGGCCTCGTCCACCATCTGGCGGTCGGCCTTGCCCGGGACCGGCCCGAGGGGCGCGTCCACGACGAAGTTTCCGTCGGGGCGCCCGGTGGCCAGAGCGAGGTAGCGCTTGCCCACGGTGTGGGCGCGGAACTGGTCCTGGAGGATCTTCAGGGTCTCCTCGTTGCGGGCGAAGACGAGGACGCCGCTGGTGTCCCGGTCGAGGCGGTGCACGACGCCGGGCCGGTCCACCCCGCGGGAGGTGGGGAGCGGGCCGTGGAGGGCGTCGAGGTGGCCCGCGAGGTCGACGACCTGGGACCGGTCCGCCGCGTGGGTCAGCCAGCCGGCAGGCTTGACGACCACGAGGAAGTCGGGCTCCTCGTGCAGGATCGTGACCTGCGGTCCCGCCTCCGGCCGCTCGCGTGCGACCTCGAGGACGGCGCCCTTCGCGACCTTACCGTTGGATCGAAGGACCTTGCGGCCGTTCAGGCGGACCTGACCGCGGCGCACGAGCTTCTGGAGCTGGGCCTTGGAGAGGTCACCGTGGAGCTGGTCCAGGACGCGGTCGAGGCGCTGTCCGGAGAGGGCGGCCGGGACCTCAATGCGGTCGTATTCAGGGGGCATGACGGGGCGCGCGGCGAGGCTGCGGCGCGTGGAGGGGAGGGTATCCGATCGACGGATGGAACGCTGCCTGGGGGGCTTGTCGCGGGTGGAAGAGCCCCAGCGCCCGCCTCAAATGAACGGGAGCGCGCGTGGCCATGGCCGCGCGCGCTCCCTTGATCGGGCCGATGGGGTGCTCGGTCAGTCCTTGCGGAGGAAGTCCACGAGGTCCGTCTCGAGCTCCTCGAGGCCGTACTCCTGCACGGTGAGGCAGCGATACACGATGGTCGCAAGCGCCTCAGGAGTGTTCGGGTTGAGGTCCTTCGGCGGCGTGTAGCTGAGGAAGAAGCTCAGCGACAGGCGCTCGGTCTCCCCTCCTTGCTCACGGCCAGCGTATTGCCACGGGACTTCGTCGAAGGGCAGGACGCCCGTGAGGATCTCGTAGAGCATCACGCCGATGCCCATCACGTCCGCCTTGCTCTCCCGGAGGAGGAAGGGGTTGTAGTGGGGCGTCGTGGTGATGACGCCGCGCTCATCGGCGCGCATGGCGGGGTCCACCAGGACCACCGAGCCAGACGGCTTCACGATGATGTTCTCCGGCTTGAGATCGCCGTGGTACTCCATCGTGCCTGCCGCGTTGAGCTTCTGCAGCGAGCGGACGATCGTGAGGAACCAGTTGAGCCGGATGCCCTCGAGGGCGCGGATCTTCTCGCGCAGCGTCTTGCCACGCACGAAGTCCATCACCATCACGGGGCGCCCGTCGTGCCGGAAGCAGTCGCGGACGGTGACCACGTTGGGGCTCTTGACCTCCTGAAGGAGTGCAGACTCCTCGCGGACAAGGTCGTCGATCTCGTGCACATCGAGGAAGTCGATGCGGACTCCGTCCTGGCGGAAGAAGATGGCCTCGGCCGGCGTCTCGTCGGGGCTGATGCCCTCGGCCTGCCGCTTGTTCGTGATCTCGAGGAACCGAGTCACGTAACGGCCGCCGCCGGCGACGTCGCCAATCTTGAGGGCGACCTTCTGGCCTTCCTCGTCTTCGGCGAGGTAGACGAGCGAGAAGCCACCGCGTGCGATGAAATCGAGCACTCGGTAGGTACCGATGCGTTCGCCTGCTTCGAGTTTGATCATCGAGAACTGCCTCGGGATCCGGTGAGCGTTATGGAGAGGGGTGCTGGGAGGGGCTGAGTGAGTGCGCGGGTGGGCTGCGTGGGCGTGCCTTTGACCGTGCCTTCACTCCCTCATCGAGAGAATCGGGCCGGGGATTGAGGGAATAACCGGTGTCGGTCTGCGCTCAATCCGTCAGGCGGGGCCAGGGGGGGCGGGTTATCCGCCAATTCCGCCTGGCTGCCGGGCCCGCTCGGCCCGGGTTCGGGCCTCCAGTTGGCTGACATCGAGCTCGACCATGTGAGCTCGCTCCCCGGCCTCGAGGATCCGCTGGACCCCCTCGAGGACCGTACCCGTGCCCAGCCAGGCGTCCTCCTCATGGGGGACGCGCTTCCAGGATCGGCCCAGGTGGTCGATCATCCCGACGTCCTGGTCCCAGGGATTGCGGACCATGAAGAAGAACTCCTTGGAGCCTCCCTGGCCGGTGAAGCGGACCACGGAGCCCAGGAAGGACCCCTCATTCTCAACGAGCCAGGCGCGCTCCGCAGGGACCACGGAGAGCAGGGCTCCCTTGGTCTCGACGGCGCCCACGGTGGTGGTCGAGGTGACGCAGCTGGAGACGGAGAGGCCGAGCCAGGGGAGCAACAGGAGGGTGCGCATGGAGGGGAAGTCAGGCCGGGGAGTGTCTCGGGCGGAGGATCCCCGCTTCTTCCGGTGATCCACCGGCGACATCTCCTCCCGACGGGAGAGCCATCGGCGGTAACATCGCTCTGATGAACGACGAAGGTCTGGAAAAGACGCGGCGCGCCGGGAAGATCGCCGCCGCATGTCGAGAGTGGGCGCGGGGTGCGATCCAGCCGGGCGTGGAACTCCGCCATGTGCTCGAGACGATCGAGTCGATGATCCGGGAGGCAGGGGCGGCTCCGGCCTTCCCGGCGCAGACCTCTCGCAACGAGTGTGCGGCGCACTACTGCTCCTCTCCGGACGACACGATGGTGTACGAGGAGGGCGACGTGGTGAAGGTCGACATGGGGGTCCACGTGGACGGCTGGATCGCGGACACGGCCTGCACGGTCGACCTCTCAGGGAAGGGCCAGAACGCGGACCTGATCGGCGCCTCCGCGGACGCTCTCGCCGCGGCGATCGCGCTGGTCGAGCCGGGACGCCCGGTCTCGGAGATCGGCGCCGCCGTGGAACGAACCATCACCCGCGCTGGCTTCGAGCCGGTCCGCAACCTGACCGGCCACGGGCTCGATCGATGGAAGGTGCATTGTGCCCCCCAGATTCCGAGCTACGGGGAGCGGGGCGGCGGTCGTCTGGAGGAAGGATCGGTCATCGCCATCGAGCCCTTCGCCTGCACCGGGCGGGGCTTCATCCACGAGGCGGGCAAGGCCGAGGTGTTCATGCTCGTCCGCCCTCCCCGGAAGGCCAAGGGCATCGACAAGCAGGTTCTCCGCGCGATGCAGGACTGGAAGGGGCTTCCGATCGCCCGTCGATACTTCAACGACCTCGACCGGGAAGCGCTCGAGGACACCATCTCCAAGCTGGCACGGCAGGGGTCCCTTGTTCGTTACCCGCCCCTCGTCGAGCAACCTGGCGTGCTCGTGGCGCAGACCGAGCACACGCTGCATGTGGCCTCCGGAGGCGTCGAGATCATCACGGCCTGACGGAGCGGCGAGCCGAGTCAACGAACTCGGGCTTGAAGGGTTTACCCCTAATTTCTAGTCTCTGCGAGTGATCAATCACCGCACTCAAGAGGGTTCAGCAGTCGTCCAGTCCCTCGCGGACCTTCTCGCCGAGCGCACCCACGGCCAGGGTGGTTGGATCGCGCATGGACGAGACGTCGAGCGGCTTTGTCTGAAGCTCTGTGGTGCCGTGGAGGCCCTCCACGCGAGCGGCGCCGTGCACGGCGCCTTGCGTCCCTCGGTCTTTCAGTTGGACGCCCAAGGAACCGTGGCGCTGCTCCCGGCCACCTCTTCCCCCGCGAGAGCTGCCGTGCTGGGGTACGCCTCCCCCGAGGTCGCGAGCGGCTCGACGCCGACTCCGGCATCAGACGCCTTCTCTCTCGCCCTCGTCCTGTTCGAGGTTCTCGCAGGCGCACCGTCGCGCGCTGGATCGGAGCAGGAGCTCACGGCGCAGGCGAAAGGCGGGCGGGTTCCGATCCCGAAGGGGCTCCCCGAGCGGTTCACCAGCCTCGCCGTACGTTCGACCGCCGCGGAGGCGGATCGTCGCCCGACCCCAGCCCAGTGGCGTGCCGCGTTCGAGCACCCCGTGCCTCCCAAGGGCGCACGTGGGACCACCCTGCTCCTCGGCACATGCGTGGTCGCGCTGGCGGCGGTCTTTGGCGCCACGCAGCAGCGCACCGCCGCCGCCTATGACCGCTCGGCGAGTCGGCTTGCTGAAGCCCAGGTCACCTCCGATGAGCTGCTGATCGGGACCTTCGACGAGCTCGGCCGGATGGACAACGTCGGCCCGCTGGCGGCGGTCGGGGCGCGCATCCTCGCCTCCATCGAGGCCGCAGAGCGAGCGGGCGAGCTGGACGACCGAGAGCGGTTGGCGATGGCGCTGGTCTGGAACGGTCGCGCTCAGCGGATCCTTGGTGAGGCGCCCCTGGCTGCGGAGCTGTTCATTCGAGCCATCGAGGTTGCGTCTGAATTGCGCGGCAGCCCGTTCGCGACCGAGGGCGAGATCGCGGCCAGGGTCGCGCTCGGTGAACTGGCGGTCGAGGACCGAGACTTCAAGACGGCTCGGGCTCACTTCGTCCGCGTGATCGAGCTGTGCGAAGGGTCCATCGAGAGCGGGGCTGCAGATCGCTCACTCCGGCTCGCCCACGTTCGCGCGCTGATCAGCTTCGGCGACGTGGTGATGTCGACAGGGCGGTCCAGCGCAGCCAATGCCCTGAGGCTCTTCCGCCGCGCACGAGCGGCGCTGGAGGATCTCGATGGGGCGGCGGGTTCGGGATCTACGGAGGTGATCACCCTGCGCTGCGATCTACGCAAGCTCGAGGCCAACATGGCGTTCCAGAGCGGCGAGCGGGGTCACGCCGTGGAGCTCTTGAAGGAGCACGTCGAGCTGGCCCAGGAACTGATCGAGTGTGACCCGGGCTCCATGCGGGCTCGTCAAAACCTCGCCCGGGGCGCGGACGTGCTGGCGAGGACCCAACGGGAGCTGGGCGAGGTCCTCGGGGCCACCGAGGCTCACCGGATCTCGGTGGCGGCCTGGAGCTTCCTCCGGGAGATGGAGCCAGCGAACGTCACCTGGCAGAGGGAGTGGGCCAAGTCCACCTCCCTCCTGGCGCACTCGCTGCGCGTGCTCGGGAAGGGGGAGGAGTCTGTCCTGCTGCACCGAGAGAGCATCGAGTTGCTGGAGGCCATGATGGCTGCCGACGACCTGCCCAGCTCCTTCTCCGTCGAGGTGAAGCGCCAGCAGCTCAGCTGCGCAGAGGGCTACCTGGCTGCAGGAGCGCTCCGCAAGGCTCGGGACGAGCTCCCCGGGCTGAAGCCGCCGTTGAAGGGGCGACGAGGGGGCGACCTCAAGATTCGTATCGGCGTGGTCGAGGCTGAGCTGCTCCTCGCCGAGGGGCGGTGGTTGCGCGCGAGAACGAAGGCGCTCAGCGTCATGGACGCGATCCAGGCCGCGGCGATGGAAGGGCGTGATCGTGGGTTGCGCTTGGATCGCGCGCGGGCCTTGCTGGTGAGCGGCTCGGTGGCGGAAATCGATGGCGACCCCGAGCTGGCAGACTCCAGCCGAGGGCGGGCGCTTGGGTTGCTCAGCGACCTTCAAGCGGAGCGCCCGTTGGACCCCGAGCTCATCTCCCTGCGCGCCCGCACGCTCTTCATCCTCGGGCGCAGAGAGGAGGCCGATCAAGCGCTCAAGTCCTTGGATGCCCTGGGGGTGAAGGATGCGCGCCTCGCCGTGATGAGCGCGGCGGCGCGTCAACTGGATCGGTGAAGCCTCCGTCCAGCGGCCGGGACTGCGGCCGCTGCGGTGGCGCCTGGGTTTTGGGGCAAGGACGGTGAGAAGCCTGCCGATGTCCCTCTCACCAGGGCGCTCGGCAGCCTGCCTTCAAGCCTCGATACCTGTGATGTTCAGGGCAGCAAGCCGTCGCCCTGGTGTACCCCACACCAGGGCTGCGCCAGGGGCTCACCCAGCGTCGATCAGCCGCTCGAGCATCGCGACCTCGGACTCCGGGTCGTAGGGACGCTTGCGCGCGACCTCCGAGAAGCCGAGGAGGGCGTGGAACCGAAGAGAGGCCTCGTTGGCGGGGACGGTGTTCACCTCCGCGCAGAAGACCGGATGGGCGCCAGCACGTGCCCGTGAGACGGCCTCGCGGTAGAGCGCCTGACCGATGCCGACGCCACGGCACGTGGCATCGACCGCGATCCGATCCACGTAGAAGAAGCTCGCATGTCGTTCGCTGAACCACCTGTAGTTGGGGCTCTCGTAGTCGGCCCCCTGGGTCAAGAACACGGCAAAGGCGGCGACCTCGCCGTCCACCTCGACGACCGGCAGCCACGCGGCGCCCACGGCGAAGGCGCCCAGCTTGGAGGCGTCCATATCGCCGACCTCCGGCACGTTGGCGGCGTTGATCTCGAGGATCGCCGCGGCGTCCTCCGCGCGATAGTCGCGGACCGTGAAGGCGCCCATGGGGAGCTCAGCGCAAGCCCTTGAGGTGGGCGAGGAGGGTCAGGGCTTCCATGGGAGTCGTGGCCTCCACGTCGATCTCGTCCACGGCCTTCTCCAGGTCGGAGGGCTCGTTGTCGAACAGCCCCAGCTGCATGCCGGGCGGGAGCTCGAAGGCCGCGAAGCGGGCGGGATCGAGGACCCTGCCGCCGAGGTCCTCTGACTCTCGTTCAATGTTCTTGAGCACGGCTCGGGCTCGCTCGATGAGTTCGGAGGGGACCCCCGCGAGTCGCGCGACCTGGATGCCATAGGAGCGGTCGGTCCCGCCCTCGATGATCTGGTGGAGAAAGACGATCTCATCGTCCCACTCGCGTACCGCGACCGAGAGGTTATGGACCCCTGCGAGCTCGCCGGAGAGCTCTGTGAGCTGGTGGTAGTGGGTCGCGAAGAGCGTTCGAGCGCGCACATGTTCGTGCAGGTGCTCGACGATGGCCCAGGCCAGCGCGAGGCCGTCAAAGGTGCTTGTCCCGCGGCCGACCTCGTCCAGGACCACCAGGCTCTTGGCCCCGGCGTTGTTGAGGATGTTGGCGATCTCCACCATCTCCACCATGAAGGTCGACGCGCCCCGGGAGAGG
>Ga0102815_10000496_pt1 | contig 26718 bp, 25 predicted proteins | sample ColrivemetaGS759_FD_79113 | JGI IMG/M metagenome (GOLD analysis project Ga0102815, IMG submission 79113) | Estuarine microbial communities from the Columbia River estuary - Ebb tide ETM metaG S.759 | ecosystem: Environmental > Aquatic > Marine > Intertidal zone > Estuary | place: USA: Columbia... | reverse complement strand
CCGTCTTGCCCCATTGCGCCCATGCCGTTCACATGGAACGGCCGGATCTGTTCAATGCGCTGATCACGGGCTTTCTCGACACCGTCGAAGCCACTCCGCCCGCGCCTCAGCCCCTTTAGCGCGTTGACACTGAACACCATCAAGGCGCAAGACACCTGAGATGCCCGCGACCGCTGGCGCGACAAGGCAAAAGGAGCCTCACGAATGAAACTGGTAAAATGGGCAATCGCCCTCGCCTTGCTGGGCGGAGTTTCTGTGGCCGCCGTGACCGTATTGCCAATTTTCGCGCCCCATATGGATCACGACGCCATGCACCAACGCATGCATGGGTCCGGTCAGATGTCCCATGATGAAGCCAATATGCCGGGCCTGCGCGGTCGCAATGCCACGCCAGAGGAAAGCGCCGAGTTGGCAGTAATGTTTCGCGGCTTCGAAACCCTCTCGCGCAGCGTCGAAAACCTGCCCAACGGCATCCGCACGCTCACCAACTCATCCGATCCGCATGTGATGGCCGCATTGACCAGTCATATCATCGGCATGATCGACCGCGTCGATACAAAGAATGACCCGGAAATCATCGTCCAAAGCCCGACACTCGACATCTTCTTCCAGCGGGCCGAAAGCATCACCACGGAAATAGATATCACCGATACAGGGATCCTCGTGGTTCAAACTTCAGACGACCCAGAGATGGTAGCCGCATTGCACAAACACGCCGCGGAAGTCACCGCCATGTCCGAGCGCGGCATGCAAGCGCTCCATGAAATGATGATGGAACGCCAAGGCGGCTAATGCGCGTCCTTGGCGATATCAACGCATCACAAACGGATTGGCCATGGGTCTGTCCGACGTGTTGATCCATGTGGTCTTGGTTCGGGTGTAATCCAGGACACTGTCCATCCCCGCCTCCCGCCCATAGCCCGAAGCATTGAACCCCCCAAAAGGCGCAATCGGCGAGATTGCACGATAGGTGTTGATCCAGCAAATACCGGCACGCAGCCGCTTTGACACGCGATGCGCCCGTGCCAAATTTTCCGTAAATATCCCCGAACCCAGCCCATAGTCCGTGCTATTTGCCAGTGCGATCGCCTCTTCTTCGGTATCAAATGCCAGCAGCGACATGACAGGGCCAAACATCTCTACCTTCAGCGTTTCCGTCTCGGGCCCCATGCATTCCACCAAAGTCGGCGCCATGAAATTCCCCGGTCGCGCCACTGGCGCGCCGCCGAAATGCACAATCGCCCCCTGCGCGCGCGCTTTGTCCAACGTGTCCACAATCAGGTCCACTTGGGCGCGGGTGCATAGCGGCCCCACATGCGTTCCCGGCTCCAAAGGATCGCCAATGACAATGCCCTGTGCCTTTTCCTTGATCCGCGCCACCAGCTTCGGCATCAAAGCCCGCGCGACAATCCCCCGCGTCCCCGCCACACAAGACTGCCCCGACGCGCCAAAATTTCCCGCAATCAGCCCATTGGCCGCGCCTTCCAAATCTGCATCCTCAAACACAAGGATCGGTGACTTACCGCCCAACTCCAGCGTAGTGACAGCAAAATTTTCTGCAGAATTCCGCACAACGTGCCGCGCGGTTTCCGGTCCGCCAGTAAAGGCAATCCGATCCACCAAAGGATGACGTGTCAGCGGGGCCGCGCAATGTGCGGCGTCGCCCGTGATCACCGAAACCACACCCGGCGGAAACCCAGCCTCCTCGATCAGCCGCGCAAACTCCAGCATCGGCACAGGGGCCTGCTCCGAGGCCTTCAGCACCACGGTGCACCCTGCCGCCAACGCCGGGCCCAGCTTCGTCGCAGTCAAGAACATCTGCGCGTTCCAAGGCACCACAGCCGCCACCACCCCTATCGGCATCCGTGCGGTAAACACATGCATGTCAGGCTTGTCGATCGGCAAAACTGCGCCCTCAATCTTATCGGCAAGCCCGGCGAAATAGCGGTAGTAGTCCGCCACATAACGCGTCTGGCTTGCCGTCTCCGCCAAGAGCTTGCCGCTGTCTGTGGTCTCTACCGCACCCAACTCTGCGGCATGCGCCTCAACCAGATCCGCCAACCGATAGAGCAACTTGCCCCGCGCGGTCTGCGTCATGTCGCGCCACAGCGGGTCGCTCAGCGCGCGCGCCGCCGCGCGCACCGCCCGGTCAACATCCGCCTCCGATGCACAGGCAAACCGCGCCCAGACTTCACCATTGGCAGGATTGGTGGTTTCCATCAACTGCCCCGTGCTGCCATCGGTCCATGCACCATCAATGAAAAGCTGGTAAAAAGGCTGTGCGGTCATTGTCTTTCCTTCAGGCAAAAGCAGGCATAACATCATCGATAAACCGTGCCAAAGAGGCGCGCTTGCGTTCAGTGGTCATGCCGCTATCGACCCAGAACGAGAACTCATCATAGCCCAGATCCTCATAGCGTTTGATCTGATCAATCACCTGCTGCGCTGTCCCCATCGTCAAATCGCGCTGCAAATTCTCCGGTGACATCGTGGTATTGGCCGCAATCTCATCATCAGACAAAGGCGCGATCAGCCCCTGCGTGATCGGCCGCTTGTTTTGAAACCATGCGCCAAAATAGCAGTAATAGCGGCTAAAATCTCGCGCTGCCTGCGCCACGTCGTCATCATCCTTGCCCACATAGGCATGATGCAACAACATGATCTTGGGTCGTTTTCCGCCATGCGTTGCACACGCATCCTTGAAACGCCCCATCAAGGTCTCCACCTCGGCCATCCCCAACCACAGCGGCGTCACTTGCACATTAAATCCGTTTTGCACGGCAAACTCATGGCTGTTGGGGTCGCGCGCCGCGATCCAAATCGGCGGGCCGTCCTTTTGCACCGGCTTGGGGGCCGAACTGGTGTTGGGAAAGGAATAGTAAGTGCCTTCATGGGCGCAATCACCCTGCCACAGCGGGCGCAAAAGCGGCGCAGACTCGCGCATGCGCTGGCCCGCGTCCCATGCATCCATCCCCGGCATGATCCGTTCATACTCGAAATTATAGGCCCCACGCGCAATGCCCAACTCAAGCCGCCCGCCCGTCATCAGATCAGTCATCGCAGCTTCGCCCGCCAATTTGATCGGGTGCCAAAACGGCGCAATGATCGTGCCCGTGCCCAGTTTCACCGATTTGGTGCGGTGCGACAGGTCCATGATCGCGAGGAATGGATTGGGCGAAATGGTGAACTCCATCGCATGATGCTCCCCCGTCCAGATCGCCCGCATACCCCCTTGATCGGCCATCTCGCACAAGCCGACAAACTCCTCATAGAGGGTCTCATGCGCCTGCTCCGGCCCTAGCCGCTCCATATGGGCAAATAAAGAGAAGTCCACGCTTCAGTCCCTTTCCTCAAGAATAATGAATGTCGCCCCCATCGGCATCACCGATGAAAAGGCCGAACAATCCGGTTTGATATTCCGTGGCATAACGCGCCAAAGTTGCCGCCTGCCCCGGCACTGCGTAGTCCAGCCTTGCCAAGTCTTCGACGGCGACAAAGGCTCCCTCGCGCGGCACCGCACCGTGGGTTGTTGCGCGAAAACAAGTGTGGTGCTCGCCCGTCGCCGCTTGATCGAAGATCGAATAGACCTGCGCCAGCCGAGCGCCCAATTCGAGTGTCGCCAAATGCTCTTGCAAAGCATCGCGCAGCAATCCACGCCGCGAGACCACCACTTGGGGCAAAAAATATCCCGCCGCATCGCGCTGCAAATACACAGCTCCATTCTGCTCTATGATCGCAGAGGCCACGTTTTTCAGGCCTTGCTTGGGCGCACGTGCCGCGCTCTGCTCCAGCCCAAGACTGAAATATTTACCACCCGCATAGCCCAGCCCGCGCCGGGCACTGTGGTGAAAATGCTTGACCTGCCCAATCAACAGCGCGTGGTCCCCTGCCTCCATCACCTGCTGCTTTTGACAACTGAACACGGCCACCGCCCCGGCGATCACAGGAACGCCATGCAGATCATCGTCGGTCTCAACCCGCGCAAACCGATCCCCTTTGAAACTGGCGAAGGTATTGGAAATCTCTTCCTGCCCCTCCGCCAGAATGCTCACCGCGAAGACATCGCAGGCCTCGAATTCGGCATAACTCGACAAGAACTTCCCCGGACACACCAACAGCAACGGCGGATCAAGCGAAACAGACGTAAACGAGTTTGCGGTAAACCCATAGGCTTGCCCCGCCCGATTGCGCGTCGTCACCACGGTTACCCCGGTCATGAAACTGCCGAACGCCGCGCGCAAGGCCCGCGCGTCCATCGGGGGGATCTGCACCGCTGCGCTCATGCCGCGCACCGTCGGAAAAACTGTGCCAAAATTCCATTGACCTCGCCTGCATGGGTCATCGGCATCATATGCGCCGCCCCTGCCAAAATCTGCACCTCCCCTTGGGGTGCCAATCGCGCCATCTCCCGGCTCATGTCACCAGTCGAATTCGGTTCCTTTTCACCCGTCATGAAAAGCGCGGGCATGGCCAGCCCCTCCAGATCGGCGGCTGCGGGCCCGTCTTCGCGCGCGAAAACCTTGTAGGCCGCCCGGTAACCCATTGGATCCACCCCCATTAACCACTCCCGACAGGCCAGCGCCTCCACCGCGCCCAAGTCGTCAAACCACCGCGCCAGCGTCTGGCTCGGATCAGGCAGCGACACGCCATCCAACCGCGCAGCACGCGCCACGACAGCGGCTGTCGCCGCCGCACTGCGCCGATAAATGGCATTCAATGCCACCACACCACGCACCAGCTCGGGCGCATGTGCCGCCAGTTGCAGCGCGATCATAGCCCCCATCGAATGCCCCACGACCACGACACCCCGCTCGATCGCCAAAGCGCTCCGCACCTCGGCCACATAGTCCACAAGGGCCGGATCCGGCTTGACCAAAGCGTTGCTTTCGCCATGCCCCGGCATATCGGGGGCAATCACAGTGTAATCGCGCGCAAACTCTTCAATCTGGCCGCCCCATGCCTCTGCACGCAGCCCCACACCATGCAAAAACAGCACCTTCGGTCCCTGCCCCGTCCGAACGGCCCGCAACGCTCCGAAGTCAGACCGCTGCCGGGTTGTCCAGATCATGCCCAAGCTCCTTCAGATCCTGATAGCGGTCACCGATCCGATGATGCGGCCGCCCCGTCGTCGCCCCTCCCAAAGCAACAATGATCTCATCTGCACGCGGTGCATCGGGAATGGAAAACTGCACCGTCAGGTAATGTGAGCGCCGCCCGGCATCATTCTTGTCCATCAATGGGATCATGATGGGCGCATTGCCCGGCCCGCGCGTATTGGTAAACGACAGATAGGATTTCGCCTGCACCGCCTCGCGAAAATGGTTTCCGAACCGAAGCGTATGGATCAGCCCCGAGGCATGCTCCACCTCGCCATCCAACCCAACCACAGCCGCCTTGCCATAGGCCTCAATCGCATCACCTGACCCCGCCAACGCGATGATCCGACGTGTCAATTCCTCACCCAAAGGCGGTGCCATCGCACGGATCTCCGGGCCCAAATCCTCTACATACCGACCCGACCACGGGTTCTTCACCACAGCCGCCACAGCAAACATCCGCCAAGGGCGCGCCGCCATACGGAACCCCTCGATCAGCGTTTCCTCATCATAGGTCACGAATTTGCGAATTTCCAAAGTGACATCCCCCCGCCCGCCATAGGCAAATATGTGTGCCAGACACTTGTTTTTGACAAACGAGGAATAAGGTGGCAAAGCCATTAGCATTACTAATGGCTCGGTTCCAGCATGGCGCGTTCTCTCCCTCCCCTCAGCTGGTTTCGGTCTTTTGAGGCGGCGGCACGCCATCTCAATTTCACCGCCGCTGCCGAGGAACTTGGCCTTACCCAATCTGCGATTAGCCAACAGGTGCGCGCCTTGGAGACCCGCTTTGGGGTGCATCTTTTCGAGCGCAAGGCGCGCGGCCTCGCGATCACCGATGATGGCCGCAAACTCCTGCCACAAGTAAGCGCAGCGCTTGAAATCCTTGGGGCGGCCACCTCCACCTTCGAAACTGGGCCCACGGATCAGCTGCTCACCGTCGCCACTTCGGTCAGCGTCGCCCAATGGATTATCGCACCACGCCTAGACCGTTTCCTTGCCGCTCATCCGGGTGTGCGCCTGCGCTTTCTCTCCACAATCTGGCCCGATGAATTCAAAGCCTCCATTGCCGATGTAGAAATCCGCTTTGGCGCCGAAAAACAGGTAGGCCGCAACGCGCGGCGCCTTGGCCCCGACCCCCTCATTGCGGTCTCCCGCCATATCCCTACTGAGGATCTGCGCGGCGAAACCCTTATCGAAACCGTCGGCACCTCAATGGGTTGGCAGCGTTGGGGCCAAGCAGCAGGTCATCGTCATCCCCTCGCCCCAACCCTCTATGTCGACAGCTTTGGCCTCGCACTCGAACTGGCCGCGCAAGGTCAGGGCATCGCCCTGACGAGCGCACTTCTCGCCGCCGATCATCTGGCCGCAGGAACGCTTCACGCGCTCCCCGCCCCCCCGCTCGCCAATCCCGAAGGCTATTTTCTCGCCATCGACGCCACCGCGCCCATGGCCTTGGCCTTTGGGGATTGGCTCTTGGCGGAGCTGGCCCAGCGTCGCTAGGCCTACGTCTCAGCCTCGAATATCTTCCGGCAAAATCCCCTCTGGCACGTTTTGATAGCTCACCGGGCGCAAGAACCGCCGGATGGCCATGGTGCCGACAGAGGTCGCGCCGAAATTGGTCGATGCCGGATAAGGCCCGCCATGCACCATCGCGTCACAAACCTCGACCCCTGTGGGAAACCCATTCGCCAAAATGCGCCCCGCCTTGCGCTCCAATATCGGCATCAAAGCTGCCGCCAGCGCGGTATCTTCCGCCTCCAGATGCAATGTCGCCGTCAGTTGCCCTTCCAGACCTCGCGCAATTGCAAGCATTTCCTCGGCATCCTTGGCCACCACCAAGATGCCCAAATGCCCAAACACTTCCTCGCCCAGCGCGTGATTGGCCAGCCAATGCGCCCCTGTCACTTGGAAAAGCTGCGGCTTGGCTTCGCGGCGATCACACATCTGGGTCAAAAGGCTCTGCACCCCGGCCATCGCACCAATCCGCGCACGCCCCTTGTCATAGGCCGCCGCAATCCCGTCAGTCAGCATCACCTGCGCCCCAACAGAGGCCAGCGCGGCCACCACCGCCTCGGCAAAATCAGCCGCCTGATCTTCCCGCACCACTGCAACGCCGGGATTGGTGCAAAACTGGCCCGCTCCCATAGTCAAGGATCCAGCCCATCCTGTTGCAATCGCGCCCCCCCGTTTCGCTAGGGCGGCAGGCAACAAGAACATCGGGTTCACACTGCCCAATTCACCGAAGAATGGGATCGGCTCAGGCCGCGCCGCGCAAAGATCAAAAAGCGCCCGCCCCCCGGCCAATGATCCGGTAAAGCCAACGGCCCGGATCAGCGGATGCTGCACCAAGGCAGCCCCCACTGCATTTCCGCCCCCCTGCAACAAGCTAAACACACCCGGTGCCAGCCCCATCGCCTCCCGCGCCGCGTCGATCGCTTCCGCCACGATCTCGCCCGTACCGGGATGCGCGGGATGGCCCCGCACCACCACAGGGCAACCTGCTGCCAAAGCCGAGGCCGTATCCCCTCCCGCCGTCGAAAATGCGAGCGGAAAGTTCGACGCCCCAAAGACCGCTACAGGCCCCAAAGGCCGCTGAACCATACGGATTTCCGGGCGCGCCAAGGGCTGGCGGTCGGGCAATGCAGGATCAATTCTGCGATCCAGATAATCGCCCGCGCGAATATGCGCCGCAAACAGCCGCAGCTGCCCCGTCGTGCGTCCGCGCTCGCCCTCCAATCGCGCTGCGGGCAATCCGCTCTCTTGTGTGCCAATCTCAGTGATTGTCGCGCCACGCGCTTCGATCTCGTCCGCGATCCGGTCCAAAAACGCGGCGCGCGTCATGCGCGTCGTCTGGCCATAACTCAAAAACGCCGCCTCAGCGGCCTCGACCGCGCGGTCCACTTCTGCCGATGTCGCCGCGCAAAACCCATGCGCGGGCCCAATCGCGGGCGCGGAATGAAATTGCTCTGCCGTCGCCACCCATGCGCCCGCAATCAGGTGTTTTCCTTTGGGGAGTCCACGCCATGTTCATCATCCTTTACTTCTCAATAGCTTGCGGGGAGCGATCTACTGCTCATCCTCCCAACGTGCCGTGCTTTCATGATGCAAGAAGGCAAAGTCACAGCCCTCCGGCGCTTGGGTCACAGAGCGCGCATAAAGCCCGCGGTAGCCTCGTGCGGGCGGCAAAGGCGGGCGATGCCCTGCCAACCGCCGCGCAATCTCGTCTGCATCCACCAGCAAATCGATCCGCTTTTCGCGCACCGAAAGCCGGATCCGGTCTCCGCTTTCCACAGCCGCCAGCGGCCCCCCGCGCGCAGTTTCCGGCGCGATATGCAGCACAATCGTGCCAAAAGCCGTTCCCGACATCCGCGCGTCCGATATCCGAACAATATCCTTCACCCCCGCCCGCGCCAATTTCTTCGGAATGGGCAAATACCCGGCCTCCGGCATTCCTGCCGCCACGGGGCCCGCGTTCTTGAGCACCATGATATCGCCCTCGGCAATCTCAAGGTCGGGGTCATCCACCCGCGCCGCCAGATCTTCCAGACTGTCAAACACCACCGCCCGCCCCTCACTCTCAAACAAGCCCGGCGTCGCGGCCGCCCGTTTGAAAAGCGCGCCCTTGGGAGCCAGATTTCCAGTCAAAGCGATCAACCCTCCCTGCGGGCTAACCGGTCGGTCAAAAGGCCGGATCACGTCCTCATCCACCCAATCCAAAGGACTGGCCAAGCGTTCCTCCAGCGTTTGCCCAAGCACATCCACCGTATCGAGATGCAAAAGCGGCTTGAGCGCTCGCAACAGTGCCCCTACGCCACCCGCCGCATGAAAATCTTCAAGATAGCCCACACCCACGGGCTTTAGATCCACCAATACCGGGGTCTCATCGCTGATTTCATTCAGACGCGCCTCCGAAATGCGAAGTCCCCGCCGCCCTGCAATTGCCGCCAAATGGATCACGGCATTGGTCGAACCCGACACCGCCATCAAAACCCGCAGCGCGTTCTCAACCGATTTTTCGGTGATGATCTGCGAGGGCCGCATCGGATGGCTCAACAAACGGACCGCCGCCCGCCCGGTCTCCTCCGCGGCAACCAACCGCTCTGCTGCGACGGCCGGAATAGCCGCCGTTCCCGGCAGGCTCATCCCCAACACTTCCGCAATAATTGCCATCGTCGACGCAGTTCCCATCACCGCACAGGTCCCCGCCGTCGCCGCCAGCCGCGTCTCCACTTGGTCAATCTCGTCGGCCTCGATCTCGCCCGCACGGTATTTGCCCCAGAACCGCCGACAATCCGTGCAAGCCCCCAGCCGCTCTCCGCGATGTCGCCCCGTACTCATCGGCCCCGTGACCAACTGGATCGCCGGCACATCTGCCGAAGCCGCCCCCATCAATTGCGCTGGCACTGTCTTGTCACAACCGCCAATCATGACCACCGCATCAAGCGGCTGGGCGCGGATCATCTCTTCGGTGTCCATCGCCATCAGGTTGCGATAAACCATCGAGGTCGGATTCAGAAAAACCTCGCCCAAAGACACCGTTGGAAAAGCGCGTGGCAAAGCCCCCGCCGCCAAAATCCCTCGGCTCACCGCCTCCACCAATTCCGGCATACTGCGATGGCAATTGTTCAATTCGGAAGGCGTCATCGCGATGCCAATAATGGGTTTTTGCAACATCTCGCTGCTCAATCCCATCGAGCGCGCAAAAGAACGGCGCAAATAGGCGGCAAAATCACGGTCGCCGTAATTGGTCAGGCCTCGCGTCAAGCCTCGCTCTGCCGCATCGCTCATGCCATAGCCCTTCCCATCCCCAAGTCAAGCATTTGTCGCCGCCAAAGCACCTCTTCGCAAGGGCACAAACCGCGCATGGCAAACCGGCATAGAAAAAGGGCCGCCCCGCGCATGCAAGGCGGCCCTTCAATTTTCTCAGCGATCAGCCGCCGTGCTTGGAAATCAGCCCCTTCGCCTGCTCAATCAACGCCGCACCATCAATGCCCTTGGTCTGCATATCTGCCGTCCAACGTGCAATCACAGGCTGCGACTTTTCTTTCCAACGCGCCACTTCCGCCTCATCCAACGTCGTGATCACATTGCCCGCCTTCTCGGCGATGTCCCGGCCCGGCTTGTCATAGTCAAACATGATCTGCGAAGCCATTTCCGCCAGCTTCATGCCCGACTCCGCGTCAATCGCGGCCCGCACATCCTCTGGCAGGCTCTCATATTTGGCCTTGTTCATCACCATGATGATCGTCGCGGTATAAAGCGATTCCTTGCCACCGAATTCGAGGTGGTTCTTGGCCAGCTCCGCCAAACGGATCGACGGCGTCACTTCCCACGGGATCACCGTGCCATCAATCACGCCCTTCGAGAGCGCTTCTGGAATAGCCGGAAGCGGCATGCCAACCGGGGTCGCACCCAATTCCGACAACATGTCCGAAATGACCCGTGTCGGGCCACGCAGTTTCTTGCCTGCAAGATCTTCCAGCTTGGTGATCGGCTCCTTGGAATGGATCAAGCCCGGCCCATGCACCCAAGCGCCCAACACCTTGACTGCAGAATACTCGCCAGCTTGCAAATCGGTCTCGACGAGTTCCTGAAACGCCTTAGAGGTCGCCACTGGATCGGTCATCATGAAGGGCAACTCAAACACTTCGGTCTTGGGGAAACGGCCCGGTGTATAGCCCACCACCGTCATCACGATATCCGCCACACCATCGATCGCCTGATCCATCAAATCCGAGGGCTTGCCCCCGAGCGCCATCGCATCAAAATGTTCAATCTTCACCTTGCCACCTGCGGCGGCTTCCACACTCGCCGCCCACGGCTTGAGGATCTTCGCAGGTACAGTCGCAACCGGTGGCAAGAATTGGTGCAGCTTCAACGTCACCTCTTGCGCCATTGCTGCCGGAGCCAGCCCCATTACCAGCACGGCTGCCGCTGCGGTCTTCATCAAATGTCGTCTGATCATTTTTCTTCTCCCCAACATGCCCGTTAGAGCGGGCAAAATTCTTACACAGGCTCTCTCCTCCCGAGACCGCCTGGCATAGTTAAGGTATATAACAATCACGCCTGTCAATAACTGCGATGAAAAATCTGGTCCGGCCCTATTGGGGAAAATGACAGGCCACCGCTCCAGCGCCCCTGTGTTCCAAAACAGGCGGCACCGCGCGACAAACCTCCTGCGCCAAGGGGCAGCGCTCGGCAAAAGCACAGCCCTTCGGCGGATTGATCGGCGACGGCGGATCTCCTGCAATCTTCAAAGGCCGCACATATCCCTTGGATTTACGCCGCGCCAAACTCGGGGCCGCCGACAAAAGCGCCTGTGTATAGGGATGCTGTGGCGCCTCAAAAAGCGCCACCTTCGGCGCCTGCTCCACGATCTTGCCCAGATACATCACCGCCACATCGTCGCAGACATGCCGCACCACACCTAAATCATGGCTGATAAACAGATATGACAGCCCCAATTCGGTCTTAAGCTTGGCCAAAAGGTTCAATATCTGCGCCTGAATAGCCACGTCCAAAGCGGACACCGGCTCATCACAAACCAACAGCCGCGGATTGGTGGTCAAAGCCCGCGCAATAGAAATCCGTTGGCGCTGCCCCCCGGAAAACTGATGCGGAAACAGGTTGAGCTGATCAGGCCGCAACCCGACAAGACGGAATAATTCCACCACCCGCGCCTGCCGCTCTTCCTTCGTGCCGATCCCCATCAAATCCATGGGCTCGCGCACAATATCCGCCACCCGCGCCCGCGGATTGAGCGAGGAATAGGGGTCTTGAAAAATCAACTGCACATCCCGGCGCCGCAGCCGCATCTCCTCTGCTGGCAAAGTCAGCAGGTCCTCCCCGTCGAAGAGCACCTTACCACCCGCAGCCTCAACCAACCGGATCGCCGCCATGGCGGTTGTGGTCTTGCCCGAGCCACTCTCCCCCACAATCCCCAAGGCCCGTCCTGCCTCAAGACGGAATGAAACCTGCCGCACCGCCTCCAGATACGGCCGCTCCGCAAAAAATGACGGCTTGGGCAGCGCAAACCGCACAGTCAGATCCTGCACATCCAAAAGCACGCTCATACCCGCCCCTCCTCAACGGCATGACATGCCGCCGGATGATGCCCATGTGTCCGCAACACTGGCTTCTCCTCCCGGCATCTCCCCTGCACATGCGCGCACCGCTCCGCAAAGGCGCACCCCGCCCCCAGCATATGCAAGGGCGGCACCACACCAGGGATCTCACGCAAACTGCCCTCATCCTTGGCGATGTTGGGAATGCAGGAAATCAAACCACGGGTATAGGGATGCTGGGGATGATCCAGCACATCATCCGCGCGCGCCTCTTCAATCACCCGCCCCGCATACATCACTGCGACCCGGTCTGCCATTTCACTGATCGCGCCCATATCATGGGTGATCAGCACAATCGCCGCTCCAAAATCGCGCTGAATTTCGTTGAGCAAATCAAAAATCTGCGCCTGCACCGTCACATCCAATGCCGTCGTCGGTTCATCAGCAATCAACACCTTCGGACGACACGACACCGCCATCGCAATCATCACCCGCTGGCGCATCCCGCCAGACAATTGATGAGGATAATCCAGCGCCCGAACGTCAGGACTTGGAATTCCCACCCGGTCCAACAAAGCAACCGCATCCTTGAACGCCTTATCCGCGCTCACCCTCTGATGCAGCATAATCGCTTCGGCAATCTGATCGCCCACTGTGAAAACAGGATTGAGCGAGGTCATCGGCTCTTGAAAAATCATCGCAATCTCGGCCCCCCGCAAGGACCGCATCCGTGCATCAGAGACCCCCACAAGGTTCTCCCCCGCCAGCCGTATCTCTCCTCCGGCAATCCGTCCCGGCGGCATCGGGATCAGTCCCATCGTCGCCAAAGCCGTAATCGACTTGCCACAACCAGACTCCCCAACCACCCCCAAAGTCTCGCCCGCATTCACTTTGAGCGACACGCCATCCAGTGCCGTCACCTGCCCATAGCGCGTGTTGAACGTCACCTTGAGATCGTCAATTTCCAACAGCGCGCTCATCTTTCCCTCAGCTTCGGATTGAAAGCATCGTTAAGGCCATCCCCAATCAAACTGACCGAGAAAACCGTGAGAAAGATCGCCAGCCCCGGGAAGGTCACAGGCCACCAAGCATCCAGAATATAATCGCGATTGGCCCCAATCATCAGCCCCCAACTCATCACATTGGGATCACCCAAGCCAAGAAACGACAACCCCGCCTCAAACAGAATCGCCACCCCGATGGTCAACGTCGCCGACACAATCAACGGCGGGGCTGCATTAGGCAAAATCACCCGCCACATGATCCGACCATTCTTCGCACCAATCGCCCGCGCAGCCGTCACATATTCCAGCTCTTTGATCTTGAGGAACTCCGCCCGGGTCAAACGCGCCGTCTGCGGCCAACTCACCACCCCAATCGCCACCGCAATGGTCACCAAAGAGGGGCTGAAAAGCGTGACCAAAACCATGGCAAACAGAAGCGCCGGCAAAACTTGGAAAAACTCGGTCACACGCATAAGGAGGTTATCCACCCAACCACCATAATACCCCGCCAAAGCTCCCAAACTAATGCCAATCACCATCGTCAGCACCGCCGCAGCCGCCCCAACCGCCAATGTCGGACCGCCTCCGGTCAAGATACCCGCAAGAATGCTGCGCCCCAAATAGTCCGTCCCCAATGGAAACCCCGGCTCTACCCCCGGCGGCTCATGCGGCGCCCACACCACATCGAACGGATCACCCCCATAGAAAAACCGACCATAGAGTGTCAGCCCCACAATGGTCGCCAATATCGCCACCCCAAACAAAGCTGGCACATTACGCCGAAACATCCGCCACGCTTCCAAAGCCGGGCTTTGCGCCTCCGCCATTTTCACAGCCTCACTCATGGCCCACCCTCTGCGCTATTTTTTGAACTCGATTGCGCCGCTTTGCGGCAAGACCCTTCCCTCGGCGCCGCTCACGCGTCGCCTCAGGGATGCCTCCGGCGGGGATATTTTTCGGCAAAAAGACAGCGCATTCTTTATCTTCTTGCGGTAAATATCCCGGGGGTGTGGGGGCAGCGCCCCCACGGGGAACCGTCAGTCGCATCATTTCCCCCTCAGCCTGGGGTCAGCGATACGGTAGCTGATGTCGGTCAAGATATTGGCCACCACCACCATGGCCGAGGCGAAGAACAAGACGCCCATGATGGTGGGATAGTCGCGCCGCAGGATCGAATCAAACGCCAAGCGTCCCATGCCTGGCCAATTGAACACGGTCTCTACGAGCAAGGCGCCCGAGATGAGATTACCAAATTGTAGTCCAGCCACCGTCAGGATCGGCAGTGCCGCATTCCGAAGCGCGTGTTTGAAGAGCACAGAGCGTTCCGATGCGCCTTTTGCGCGCGCAGTCCGCACATAATCCGAGCCCAGCACCTCCAGCATAGAGGCACGGCTCAGGCGTGCGTATTGTGCCAGATAAATTACCGCCAGTGTAAAGGCCGGCAAAATCAGGTGATGCGCGATATCCAGCGCTTTCACGAAAAGGTTCGCGTCGCGCAGTCTGACATTCTGCATGCCTTCTACCGGGAAGATCGGAAGGATGCTGGCAAAAAGGATGATCAACATGATCCCGGTCCAAAACACCGGCACGGCATAGCCTACAGTGGCAAAAACCGCGACGAAGGCAGACATCAGCCCGTTGGGTTTGCGCGCGGCCAGCACGCCCAAGATCACTCCGAGCACTGTCGACAGTGTCAGCGCGGTCAAGACCAAGAGGATCGTCGGCCAAATCCTCAAACCGATGAGTTTCGCCACGGGCTGATTGAAGAAAAACGACTGTCCGAGATCGCCCTGCACCACGTTGCCAAGATAGATCCCGAGCTGCACCAACACAGGTTTATCCAAGCCGTAATCGGCACGGATCTGCGCCAGCATTTCTTCGGTCGCCCCTCCCATTTCCCCAGCGATCACCACCGCCGGATCCCCTGGCGCCAGCCGGATCAAAAGGAAGTTCAACACCACCACGCCGAGCATCAACAATAGCCCGTAAAAGACACGCCGGATCAAAAAGGAACCGTTCATCCAGCCCACCCCTTTTTTAGTATTTGAAGGCCGCGCGTCAGGGCGCGCGACCTCTTTCTTCGTTATTTCAGATGGTTACTTTTTCCAGCTCATCGTATCCATAGGATGCATCGGCCCCCAAATTCCCATAGGAGCGCCCTCCAGACCGTCTTTGTAGGCGGTATGATAGGGCGATGCGTTGATGAAGGTGATTGGCACATCCTCCACAACGATCTTCTGGAACTCGGAGTAGAGCGCTGTCCGCTTGGCCATATCCGGCTCCACAGCCGCGGCAGCAAGGATCTCATCCACCTTCGGGTTGGAATAGCTCTGGGTATTGGACCAGATCACGCCTTTGCGGATGTTCGACGTCAGATATGTGCGGTGCACACCGATTACGGGGTCGCCCCAGTTAAACACCACATCCATGCTCAATTCGAAATCATGCCCACCGACGCGGCCTGCCCATGTCGGGAAGTCTGGCGCGGCGCGCACTTCAAGCTCAATCCCGATCTTCTTGAGCTGCGATTTGAGGTATTCCGCCACCGATTGCTGCTGTTCTTTCGGGCCGGGGATATAGTCGATGGTCAGTGCCAATGGCAGGGCCACGCCGGCCTCTGCCAAGAGCGCCTTCGATTTTTCGAGGTCCACCGCAAAGGGCTCGATGCCCGCATCAAAGAACGGTGAGCTTTCGATGATCGGGCCGCGTTGCGCGGTCGAGACACCCCGATGCAGCGCCTTGACGATGAACTCGCGATCCACGGCATAAGCAATCGCTTGACGCACACGTTTGTCAGACAGTTTTGGCGAGGCCGTGTTGAAAGCCAGCCAGTTGATCGGACCGATGGCGGCATAGCCCTGGTCTGTTACCTCAAGCGCCTCAACCTCTTGAAGACGTTTGATTTCCTGGCTTCCGGCCATATAGGGATACATATCTCCTTCGCCATTCTCCATCGAGATCAGCAAAGCAGACGGATCTTTGACCAGCTTGATCAGGATCTCATCAAGTACCGGACGCCCTTCCATAAAGAAGTTCGGGTTCTTCTCCAGAATAATAGCTTCGCCGGGGGTAAACTCCTTCAGTTTGAAGGGGCCAGACCCGATCACCGCGCTATTGGCGGGATGCGATTTCACGTCTTGGCCATCGCCATAGACATGTTTGGGCAAAATCGGCGCCAAGGCAGGCGATAGGGCCAACATCAAGGCGGGGTGTGGCTGGCTCAGCTTGAAGACGGCCGTATGCGGGTCAGGTGTTTCCACGGCTTCAACAGGCGCAAACATGGTTTGGAATGGGTGATTGGCCTTGATGGTCATGATCGAGAAGGCCACATCTTCCGAGGTCACTGGCGTGCCATCGTGGAATGTCGCGTTATCCACCATCCGGAAGGTGATTGTCCGGCCGTCCTCGCTGGTCTCCCAAGATTTCGCCAGATAGGGCTGCGGCTCCCAGCCGCTATCATAGCGCACAAGCGAGGCAAACAACTGGGTCGAGGGCACAGCCGTCGCGATCCCTGACTGCACAGCACCGTTTAGGTGGCGCGGTGTTTGCGTCGACAAGATGACCAACGAGCCATCGGCCCAGATCGGCGTTGCAGTCATGGCGGATACGGCAATCGCCGCAGCCCCCATCAGACGTGTCATGAGCTTCATAGGTGGACTCCCTGTTGTCCTGTTATTTTGAGAAAAGGCTAGCTTGCGCCTATCCCGTGGAAAACAGCGTTTTGTGGTGCGATTAACCACATTAAATGCAAGGAATAGCGTTAGTGATGTTTTAGGGCTGCATCATCAAGTCATCGAAGGCATTTTCTTCGGCCAAACTACGGGCGACGCTCAAGGCGGCCTCCACAATGCTTGCGCGTCGTGTGGCGGGCGAATAGGCGACGCCGAATTCGGGGCAATCAAGCCGCCCGGTAATTGGGCGTGCCACATAGCCTGTGGCGCCAGTGCGATCCGCCGGGCCACAAATGTTCAGGATGGAATAGCCGAACCCCGACGCCACCAATCCCCGCAAAACGGATGAGGATTTTGTGCGATGCACCACCTGCGGCGAAAGATCATGATCGGCAAAAACTTTGCGAAAATAGCTCTCCGTCGTCGGTAAATCCAACAGCACCATCGGCAAAGGTGCCAGATCATGCAATGTAACAGACGCCTGTGCAGCCAAGGGACTGTCCTCCGCGAGGACGGCCCAAGGCCGAGCCACGAACAGGGGATCGAAGGCCATGCCTTCCGGCACCGTGCGCCGATAGGTGAGCGCCAGATCAATGGCCCCCGATTGCAGCCGCGCCACCATTGCTTCAAAATCACCCTCTTTGAGATCGACGCGAATGCCCGGATGCAGCGCCGAAAGCCGCTTGAGAAGGCGCGGCAGCACATAGGGCGCTGTCGGGGCATAGCATCCCATATGCAGCATGCCCGCCGGATCACCGAGCACCGACATAAGGTCTGCCTCAAAAATTCGCGATTGTTCCAAGAATTGGGCAATGCGCGCACCAACAAGTCGCCCCGATTCGGTTGCGGTCAGCCCCTTCGCAGGCACCCGACGAAACAATTCGCCCCCCACCGACTGCTCCACCGCATCAATCGCAGCCGTGATCGAACTCTGCGATATATGCATTTCCGTCGCCGCCGCTGCGATCGACCCAGTTCGCAAGGCGGCATCGAAATAGCGCAGCTGTTTGAGCGTGACGTTCACGGCATTCCCTCAAAACTTGTGTGTTTCCCAGACAGTAAATCTATTTTATCGATCCGCATAGCTCGTTTACCTCTTTAGGAAACAGGGAGGCCCCCATGCGCCAGAACGCCGATCAGATCACCGTCTTCAAAGCCCGCACCATCCTCACCATGGACCCAAACCGTCCCGAGGCCACCCATGTGGCGGTCAAAAATGGCCATATCCTTGCCGTGGGCGGGGCAGATTGCGCCGATCAATGGGGGACGGTGACCCATGATGAGCGCTTTGCCGATCAGGTGCTCATGCCCGGCCTCATCGAAGGTCACGCGCATATGATGGCCGGAATCATCTGGAATTTCTTTTATGCAGGCTTCCACGACCGCATGGACCCACAAGGCAAATGGTGGAAAGGCAAACCTGACCTCGCCACTGTCGTGGCCGACCTCAAGGACATCGAGAAAACCCTCCCCGAAGGCGCTCCGCTGGTCGGCTGGGGCCTCGATCCGATTTTCTTCACAGGCGAACGGCTGAGCAAAAAACATCTCGATGCGATCTCCACCACCCGGCCCGTCGTGATCATGTATGCGAACTTCCACCTGATGGGCGTGAATTCCAAAGCCCTCGAGATGGTCGGGTATGACCGACACACCAATGCCGAAGGCGTGGTCAAAGGCGCCGATGGCACTCCCACGGGCGAGCTGCAAGAAATGGCGGCGATGTTCCCGCTGATGCGTCGCTGCGGCATCGACTTCCGTCAAATGACCAAAACCGAAGACGCCATCCGCACCTATGCCGAAGTGTGCCGCCGCACAGGTGTGACCACCGCCACGGATCTCTACGCGCAACTCGAAGACGAAGACGTCGCCAGATTGCTCAAGGTGACGAGCGAAAAAAGCTTCCCCATCCGTCTGGTGCCCGCACTCGGCGTGGCCGGAACCAACCCGGCAGAAAGCGCAGAACTGGCCCTGCGGTATAAAGCAAAATCAACCGAACGGCTCCGCCTTGGTTCCGTCAAACTGATGACCGACGGATCCATCCAAGGCTGGACCGCGCGGGTAAAATGGCCGGGCTATGTGGGTGGGCAACCCAATGGCATCTGGAACATGTCGCCCGAAGAAATCCACGCAATGGTCGATGCCATGCAAGCTGCTGGCGTCCAGATGAACATTCACACCAATGGCGACGAAGCCAGCGCTGTCACCCTCGAAGCCATCGCCCGCGCCGCCCGCCGCCACCCTTGGCGCGACGCCCGCCATATCTTGCAACACGCGCAAATGATGGGCGTAGACCAATTCGAGCGCTGCCGCGACCTCGGGGTCTGCGTCAATATTTTCTCAAATCATATTTGGTATTACGGCGACCAGCATGCAGCGCTTACCATTGGCGATGATCGTGCCCAGCGGATGGATGCGCTGCGCTCCGCGCTTGATAGCGGCGTGCACGCCACCATTCATTCCGATGCGCCCGTCACGCCGCTCAATCCGCTGTTTACCGCATGGTGCGCGGTCAACCGCCAAACCATGTCTGGCCGCACTCTGGGCGACGCCCAACGCGTCAGTGTCATGGAGGCGCTTCATGCCATCACCCTTGGTGCCGCGTATACCATGCATATGGACAGCGAAATTGGCTCGATCGAAACCGGCAAGCGCGCCGACTTTGCAGTTTTGGGGGACAACCCCCTTGCTGTTGACCCCACCGCTCTAAAGGATATCCCTGTTCTCGGAACCATCCTCGGAGGAGAGGTGCATTTGGCATGAGCTTGCCCAGACTACCCCTGACCGTGCTGGGAGGCTATCTCGGCGCGGGCAAGACCACGTTGCTCAACCGCTTGCTGTCCGAAGATCATGGCCAACGCATCATGGTCATGGTCAATGACTTCGGCGCGATCAACATCGACGCCAGTCTGATTGCAGCCGCTTCCAGCGACACACTGACACTGTCAAATGGCTGCGTCTGCTGCACAATGGGCGCAGACCTCTTCATGGCGATGGGCGACGCCCTCGACCGCCGCCCCCGGCCCGATCATCTGGTTATCGAAGCGTCCGGCGTGGCAGATCCCGCCAAGATCGCCGACGCCGCCCGCACCGAGCCTGAAATGAGCTATGGTGGCATTGCTGTCGTCGTCGATGCGCTGAACTGGCCCGCTCTGGCCGATGACCCGCTGATCGGCGCACAGTTACAAGATCAGGTTCGCGTGGCAGATATGCTTTTGGTGTCAAAAACCGACGGCACGATTGCCGATGGCTTGGCGCAACGCCTAACCGCCCTCACACCCGCGCCGCAGATTGATCTCAGCATGGCCCCGGAAGTTGCTCCCTTGCTGCTCTCTGGCATCCTTCCGCGCCCGGCCTCCCCCAAAACCGCCCCGCACCCCGCCTATGTGGGCTGGAGCCACGACAGCGACCAGCGCTTCTCACGCGCCAGCCTTTTTGAGAAACTGACCCAAGCGCCCGCAAACCTCTACCGCATCAAGGGGCGCGTCCTCGGCCTTGACGCACCGGGCTGGGAAATTCACCGCGTCGGCACCCAAGTGGATATCAAGCGCTGCGAAACACCCCGCACCCAGCTTGTCGCTCTCGGACCCGCCGCAGGCCTCACCCGCCAAGACATCGAAAATTGGTGGGCCGCGTAAAAGATTTTTGCAAAAATCTCCCAAGCCTCTTGCAAGAGACTGTCGCAGAATTTTGCAAAATTCTGCCGCTCTGGCCCCAAGCGCGTCGCCTGCCTCAGCAGCTCAGCTGCCCATCCGCCCCGCCATCCGGCGCGCAGAACAATCGATAGAGCAACGCAATCACCTCAGCCGTGTTTTGATCCGCCAAGGAATAATAGATCACCTTGCCCTCGCGACGGGTCTGCACCAACCCCTCATCGCGCAACCGGGCAAGCATTTGGCTCACCGCCGCTTGCCGCAGGCCCAGCGCATCTTCTAATTCGCCCACCGACTTCTCCCCCGAGCCCAAATGGCACAGGATCATCAATCGGCCTTCATGCGCCAATGTTTTCAGATAGGCCGCTGCCGCTTCTGCGGAACGAGCCATTTCTCCGGGCGGAGCGGGGGCATTAGGCGGGTTGTGCGTGTTCACGAGGCAAACCGTTTTGAAGTCATTTGCCAAACACTAGCACGTCTTTTTCGCCGATGCGAGACCTGCAGCCGCTCCGTCATAGCCAACATCGCCTTGAGCTCAAAACATCCGCACTATCCCAGCCCCCCGCCGGGGCCCGGTTACGAAAAAAAGGGGCGGCCCTTCGGCCACCCCTTAGATTGTTGGTCATCCGCTCCGCGCCCTGCGGAAAGGCGAGGGATCCCATGAACAGGCAAAGCCGTCTCCGTCGGGATCCAGCCCCATCCGGTCAGTCTTCGGCCCGCCGCGCAACAGAAAATCTTGCTGTGCCAAATCTGCCGAGGGGTATTTCGCGCAATTGCGATCATAGCGCTGCCCAGCGGCCAGCTTCAGGCGGCTATACATCCCCGTGCCCACCGCATGCGTCGTCGACAGCGCGTAATCCACAATATTGGGCCCCGAAGCGCCATTCCGCGTTGGCACTGCAGTCGGCTGCACCACCTGATATTGCGATCTCAGCGTTTCGCGCCGCGCGGCATCATCCTGAATCGACCGCTGCGCGCTCACTGCATCAAAATTGGTCTCTTCCGAAATACCTGCTGCGTTCACCACCGCAGGCGCCGGGTTCGATGGGCTGGCATCCAGCACCGGACGTCCCGAATTCAACGCAAGCGCAGTTGCGGCGGCCACGTCTTGTGCTGCTGCGCTCTCTGTCGAGGCCAGCGCTTCCGCAGTCCCGATCGGCGCCGCCGAGGCCAAGGCCGTCGCGCCGCCCAAAGGCGCCGTGCCGCTCAATGTCTCTGTCGATACCGCCGTAGGCGCGGGCAGAGCCGCACCAGCCAGCTTCGCCTCCCGTGCCGCTTGGCGTTCGGCGTAGCTTTCATAGCTGCCAAAGCCCACACCAGCGCCGCTATCGGGCACCTCCGGCGCACAAGCCGCCATCGCCAAAAGCGCTAGGGTCGAAAGGAATACTCGCATCATTTGCCGTCCTACTCGAGGAGTTTTGCGCCCATTACCACCATTTTGCAGGCTTGGCCACAAAGCCCGCCGCCTGCTCAAGCGCATAGGCGGTATTCAGCAGATCGCCCTCTTCCCAAGGCCGACCAATCAGTTGCAACCCCAATGGCAGCCCCTGCGCGTCCAGCCCTGTCGGCACCGCAACGCCTGGCAATCCCGCCAAGTTCACGGTCACTGTAAAGACGTCGTTGAGATACATTTCAACAGGATCTGCATTGGCCATCGCACCCAATTCAAACGCCGAAGACGGCGTCGCAGGCGTCAAGATCGCATCGACACCCGCCGCGAACACCTCATCAAAATCACGTTTGATCAGCGCCCGCACCCGGCGCGCCCGGTTGTAATAGGCATCATAGAAACCAGCCGAGAGCACATAGGTTCCCACCATGACCCGGCGCTGCACCTCAGAGCCAAAGCCCTCCGCGCGGGTCTTCTCATACATATCAACGATGCCATCCCCCTTGCCCAGCTTGGCGCGGTGGCCATAGCGCACCCCATCATAGCGCGCGAGGTTCGACGACGCTTCCGCAGGCGCAATCACGTAATAGGCCGGCAAGGCATATTTCGTATGCGGCAGCGAGATATCACGGATCACGGCTCCAGCCGCCTTGAGCATCTCAATGCCAGACTGCCACAAAGCCTCGATTTCCGCAGGCATGCCGTCCATCCGGTATTCCTTGGGAATCCCGATAACCTTGCCGCGAATATCGCCCGTCAGCATCGCTTCGAAATCCGGCACCGCCAAATCCGCGCTCGTGCTGTCCTTTGGGTCATGTCCCGACATAGCCTGCAACATAATGGCCGCATCGCGCACGGTTTTCGTCATCGGCCCCGGCTGATCAAGCGAAGAGGCAAACGCCACCACCCCCCACCGCGAGCAGCGCCCATAGGTCGGCTTGATCCCGACAATCCCGGTAAAGGCCGCAGGCTGACGGATCGATCCGCCCGTATCGGTGCCCGTCGCCGCCAGACATAAATCCGCCGCCACCGCCGCCGCCGATCCCCCCGAAGAACCGCCCGGCGTCAACTGCCGATCATCTATTTTCCACGGGTTGACCGCATTGCCATAGCACGAGGTCTCATTCGACGAACCCATGGCGAATTCGTCCATGTTCAGCTTGCCCAGCATCACTGCACCCGCGTCAAACATCTGCGCGGTCACCGTTGATTCGTATTCCGGCTTGAAGCCTTCCAAGATGCGCGACGCCGCTTGGCTTGCCACACCCTTGGTGCAAAACAAATCCTTGATACCGACAGGCAGACCACACATCGCAGGCGCGTCTCCGGCGGCGATCCGTGCATCTGCTGCTGCCGCTTGGGCATGGGCTATCTCAGGCGTATGATGAACAAACGCATTCAGCGCCCCCGCCCCGTCGATGGCCGAAAGGCACGCCTGCGTCAGCTCGACCGAGGTGAATGCCTTGGCGCGCAATCCATCGCGTGCCTCTGCCAATGTCAGCGTGTTGAGTTCTTTCGTCACTGGTCCGCTCCTCACTCAACCACTTTCGGCACGGCAAAAAAGCCTTCCCGTGCATCGGGGGCATTCTTCAATACCGCCTCTTGCTGATCACCATCAGTCACCACATCCACCCGGCGCTTCAGGCGCATGGGCGTCACAGAGGTCATCGGCTCGATCCCCTCCACATCCACCTCATTGAGTTGCTCCATAAAGCTCACAATCCCCGAAAGCTGCTCGGCGAGCTTGGGCAAGTGATCTTCTGCCACCCGGATACGGGCGAGATGCGCGACCTTGCGCGCGGTATCTTTATCGATGCTGGACATGGGGGCCTCCATCTGTCTTGCCCCGTTTAGCCGCGAGGGCCAAAGGGTGCAAGCGGGCGCAGGGCTTTCGCGCCGCTTCCGCCTTGCCTTACCCTCGCCTGCGGTTACTCTTTCTCCAACTCAGGGAGGACTAACCATGCAAATCACTTGGCTCGGCCACGCCAGTTTTCGAATTGAAATCAGTGGCAAGACATTGCTCATCGATCCGTGGCTCTCGGGCAATCCCATGCTCACCGAGGCCCAACATGGCCCAGCCACCGAAGGTGCCACACATATTTTGCTGACACATGGCCATTTCGACCATGTGATCGACACGCTGCCCTTGGCCAAACGCTTGGGAATCCCCGTTGTCGGCCAATATGACCTGATGGGGCATTGGGCAGATAAAGAAGGCATCCAAACCATAGGCTTCAACAAGGGCGGCACCGTCGATCTGGGTGGCGTCAAGGTAACGATGGTGCATGCCGTGCACTCCTCAACCTTCGCCTCCCCCGATGGCCCACGCATCGCCGGCACGGAATGCGGGTTCATGATCGAGGGCGAGGGTCACACGATCTATGTGTCTGGCGATACAGACGTGATGGCCGATATGAAAATCTTCAACGACCTGCATGCGCCCGACATCGGCATTCTCGCCTGTGGTGGCCATTTCACCATGGATATGAAGCGCGCAGCCTATGCCGCCTCCACCTTCTTCGACTTCAAGACAGTCATCCCCTGCCACTACCGGACCTTCCCGATCCTTGAACAATCGGCCGCGGTGCTGGTGGCCGCCCTGCCCAAGGCGCATGTGATCGAACCAGAGGTTCTGACGCCCATCACGTTCTAATCCCGATCCAAGCATATCTCAAAGCGGCGCGGCCCCGGCCCGCCGCTTTTTCTCTAGCGCCGCGCAGCAAAGAAGTCGCGCAACAGCACCTCCGCCTCAGACGCGGCAATCCCGTCCAAAACTTCGGGCACGTGGTGGCATTGCGGATGGGCAAAAACCCGCGCCCCCTGCGCCACACCGCCCGACTTGGGGTCCGCCGCACCATAAACCAGCCGGGCCACCCGCGCTGCGGAAATCGCAGCGGCACACATCGGACAAGGCTCCAACGTCACGTAAATCACATGGCCCGGCACCCGTTCCGACCCCAAGGCGCGACAGGCCTCGCGCAGCACCAAAACCTCAGCATGCGCTGTCGGATCGCTCAATTCCCGCGTCCGGTTTCCCGCCCGTGCAACCACGTTTCCGGCAGGCGACACCAAGACCGCGCCGACAGGCACTTCGCCCCGCGCCCCGGCTGCCCGCGCTTCTTCTAGCGCCTGATCCATGTAGCTTGTGAATTCCATTCCTTTACCCACCCTAAAAGAGCCGCTTCCGCAAGTCCTTCGCCCGTGCTATCGCCGCGCGCATGAACACAAAGCACACAGAGGGCGAGCGTATCGCCAAGGTTATCGCCCGCGCAGGCGTTGCGTCGCGCCGCGATGCGGAGAAACTCGTCGAAGAGGGAGCCGTCACCGTCAACGGCAAGCCCGTCACTTCGCCCGCCACAAACGTCGGCCCCAAAGACCGCGTCGCGGTCAATGGCCGTGTCCTCGATCCGCCCGAACCCACCCGCCTCTGGCTCTATCACAAGCCCACGGGCCTTGTGACCACCGCCAAGGACGAAGAAGGCCGCGCGACGATCTTCGACAAACTCCCCGCAGATATGCCCCGCGTGATGTCCATCGGCAGGCTCGACATCAACTCCGAGGGCCTTTTGCTGCTGACCAATGACGGCGACCTAAAGCGCCGCCTCGAGCTGCCCTCCACTGGCTGGCTCCGCAAATACCGCGTCCGCATCAATGGCCGCCCCACGGACGAAACCTTCGCCCCCCTTCGCGAAGGCATCACAACCGATGGCGAAACCTTCCAGCCGATGTCTGTCTCGCTCGATCGCCAACAAGGCGCCAACGCATGGCTCACCATTGGCCTGCGAGAAGGCAAGAACCGCGAGATCCGCCGCGCGATGGAGGCGATCGGCCTGCAAGTGAACCGCCTGATCCGCGTCTCATATGGCCCCTTCCAGATCGGCACATTGGCCGAAGGCGAAGTCGAAGAAATCCGCCGCCGCGTCCTGCGCGACCAAGTCGGCGTGATCTTTGACAACCGCGACGAAGACGAAAGCGCGCGCCCGAAAGTCGCCCGCTCCCGGCGCCCCGCAGCCCAAACCGAGGGCGAGTTTGAAGTGCCCGGCGGTGACGGCTTCGTGCCCGCCCCCAAACCGCGCGGCCGCAACACCGACCCAACCGACACCTCCCGCCGCTTCAAGCCACCAAAACCCGGCGCAGCCAAACCCAGCACCGAAGACAAACCGCGCAAACCACGCGGCGTCGTCCGACGCGGCGAAGAAGAACTCACCTCGGCCCCCCGCAAATTCACCGCCAAATCTGGCCCCCGCGGCACAGGCGAGCGCTCCTATGGCGACAAGCCCCGCACCTATGGCGACAAACCAGCGCGCCCCGCAGGCGAACGCTCCTATGGCGACAAGCCACGCACCTACGGTGACAAACCCGCGCGCCCCGCAGGCGAGCGCAGCTATGGGGACAAGCCGCGCACCTATGGTGATAAACCAGCGCGCCCCGCAGGCGAGCGCAGCTATGGGGACAAGCCGCGCACCTATGGTGATAAACCCGCGCGCCCCGCAGGCGAGCGCAGCTACGGCGACAAGCCGCGCACCTACGGTGATAAACCCGCGCGCCCCGCAGGCGAGCGCAGCTATGGGGAAAAGCCGCGCACCTACGGCGACAAGCCCAAACGGGCCTATGGCGACAAACCCGCAGGCGAACGCTCCTACGGTGACAAGCCCCGCACCTATGGTGATAAACCCGCACGCCCCGCAGGCGAGCGCAGCTACGGCGACAAGCCACGCACCTACGGCGACAAACCCAAACGGGCCTATGGCGACAACCCCGCTGGCGAACGCTCCTACGGCGACCAGCCCCGCACCTATGGTGACAAACCCGCGCGCCCCGCAGGCGAACGCTCCTATGG